>Ga0207646_10000116_pt1 | contig 110396 bp, 120 predicted proteins | sample KBSK5502metaG_FD_184343 | JGI IMG/M metagenome (GOLD analysis project Ga0207646, IMG submission 184343) | Corn, switchgrass and miscanthus rhizosphere microbial communities from Kellogg Biological Station, Michigan, USA - KBS K5-50-2 metaG... | ecosystem: Host-associated > Plants > Roots >... | reverse complement strand
CGTTCGTCGCCGTGCCCTACCAGGTGTACCAGCTGTCGCACAGCACGCTGCTGGTCGGCGCGCTCGGGCTGGTCGAGCTGGCGGCGCTGCTCGTGTTCGCGATGCTCGGCGGGGCCATGGCCGACGCTGCCGATCGCAGGACCATGGTTCTCTTGAGCGAGGCGGGCCTCATGGTCGGCAGCCTGCTGATGGCCGGCAACTCGCTGCTCCCCCACCCCACCCTGTGGCTGATCTTTGGAGTCACCCTGCTCTGGGGCTCGCTCGACGCGATGCAGCGGCCGTCGCTCGACGCGATGCTCCCCCGGCTGGTCGAGCGCGACGAGCTGCCCGCGGCGGCGGCTTTGATGAGCCTGCGCGGGACGGTCGGAATGATCGCGGGGCCCGCGCTCGGAGGCGTCCTGATCACAATCGTCGGGCTGCCGGCGACGTACATGATCGACGTCGCGACCTTCGTCGTCGGCCTCGTCTGCCTCTTCCTCATGAAGGCGGTGCCGCCGCCGGTCGACGCGGAACGTCCGAGCGTCCGCCGAGTGCTCGAAGGCATCCGGTACGCGCGCAGCCGCCCGGAGCTGATTGGCACCTATGTCGTAGACATCGTGGCCATGACCTTCGGCATGCCGATGGCCCTGTTCCCGGCCATCGCCCAGGGCTTGGGCGGGCCCAGCGTGCTCGGCCTTCTGTACGCCGCGCCGGCAGTCGGCTCGTTCGCGTTTTTCGCCACCAGCGGCTGGGCACGGCACGTCCATCGCCATGGGATGGGGGTGATCGTGGCTGCGACCTTGTGGGGCATGGCGATCATCGGGTTCGGGCTCGCGCCCGGCCTGGTGCTGGCCCTGTTCTTCCTCGCGCTGGCGGGCGCGGCTGACGCGATGAGCGGCCTCTACCGGCAGCTCATATGGTCCCAGACGATCCCGGACTCGCTGCGCGGGCGCTTGGCCTCGATCGAGCTGCTTAGCTTCTCGATCGGGCCGACGTTGGGCAACTTCGAGGCGGGAGTGGTGGCCTCGATCTTCAGCGTGCGGACATCGGTGCTGTCGGGCGGCATCCTGACGGTCGTCGGATGCGTGCTCAGCGCGATCGCGCTGCCGGCGTTCCGGCATTACGACGAGCGCGTGTGGCGCGCCCAACAGACCGTCTAGCGCTCAGGCGCTACCATCAGCACTCGCAAAGCGCCGGATCGCCCACGATCGGGCGTCATGCATGGGAGGCCATGAGCACAGAGCAGTTGTTGCTGGCGTTGGGCGGCGCGACCGCGCTGCTCGCTTTGTGGGCGGCGATATTCGCGACGCGAGCCGACATGGCGGCCCGGCACGCGAGCGCCGAAGCCCGGCGGCGCTGGGACGACAGCACCCGCCCCACTCCCCACTTCACCTTCACTTCGGCACCGTCACCCGGGCAGCCGATCGAGCTGGATGTGGAGAACCTGGGCGGGGCCATGGTCGCGGGGGCCGTCATCGTTCAGCATGGCGACGACCTGTTCGCGAGCGAGCTGAGTCTGCCCGAGAAGGCGCCCGCGCGCCGGATCGTCCTGCCCCCTGTCCTGAAGGCCTGGCAGAGATCGGGTCAGCCGCGCTGCCTGCTGCTCGCCGGCCGCGATGTCACCGGTCGCACCTGGGACTTTGTCGACGACACCAAGTTGATCAAGGACCCGCGCCGGTGGGTCGCGGCTCAGTTGCGCGAGATGCGCCTCCAGGGCGTGGTGGACTTTCCCGGGCTCACAGGCGGCAAGTAGTCCCCTCTCCCCTCCGGGGAGAGGGTTAGGGAGAGGGGCGTGAGTTGGTTTAGCCGCTACTCCAGAGTTGCGTGCAGCTTCAGCTCGACGTTGCCCTTGAGCGCTTGCGATACCGGGCAACCGTTCTTGGCCTCTTCGGCCAGCTTCGCGAACTCGTCCTGGCTGATGCCGCTCACGCGCCCGCGCACGGTCAAGGTCGACGTCGTGATACCGGTGCCGGGGACGAACTCGACCTCGGCTCTGGTGCTCAGCCGCTCCGGTTTGTGACCGGCTTTGGCGAGGCCATTTGAGAACGCCATGTTGTAACAGGCCGCGTGGGCGGCCGCGATCAGCTCCTCCGGACTCGTCTTGCCACGCTGGCGCTCGGCGCGGCTGGCCCAAGAAACCGGCAGCTCGCTGAAGGCGCCGCTTTCCGGCTTGACGTGCCCGCTCCCGCTCATCAGGTCGCCTTCCCACGTCGCGTCAGCCCGACTTATCGCAGCCATTCCCAACCTCCGCTAAGCCCGCACGGGGCGCCCGATGGAAAGAGGGCCAGTTTAGCTCCGCAAGGGTCGAGCGCTAGGCCTTTGGCTTGGCGCGCCTCAGGCTCAGGCCGAGCATCGTGACGACGAGTACAGGCACCAGCCACCACGCGACGAGGTGCGCCGAGTTGAGAAACCACGTGAGGATGAGGCCGACTGCAACAGCGGCCGCGACCGTCCAGTCGTCGCCGATGATGAAGTGGTACCAGAAGCGCCCGAAGGCGACGATCCACGACCAGATCCGGCCCATACCTTATGTACCCGGGTTGAACCCGAGCACGTGCCGGCGCTCGATTGTGATGTAGGTCGCTGCGGTCAGCAGGTAGAGCGCGAGCAGGCCGAGGATGGCGCCGTCGCTGCCGGGCCACTCGACGCCGAGCCCCTCGAGCGACCAGAACGTTCCGAAGGTCGTGAGCAGGATCCCGACGACCAGCTGCAGGAGGCTCCGCGGGATGCGCGACACGGGTCCATGGAGGACGAGGCCGATCGCGCCGATGACGATCACAGCACCGATCCCGCCAATCACCGCCGCCGAGAGCTGGTTCGCGTTGGCGCCGAACGAAACCACGATGAACGCGACCTCGAGACCTTCGAGCACGACGCCCTTGAAGGACAGTACGAAGGCGAGCCAATCGAATCCCTCGCCGCTCGATTCGGGTGGCTCGTCCTCGGGGTGCAGGCGGACGCCGGCGAGGCCGTGGGCCGCGACCCGCATGACGCCCTTGCGGAACCACTGCAGACCGAAGACGAGAAGGAGGGCGCCGACGATCAGCCGAAGCGGCCCGATCGGAACTCGGCTGAGCGCGAGGCCGAGGGCGGCTACGACCACCCCGAGCACCGCAAAGCCCGCGCCGACGCCGACCAGCGTTGAGCGCCAGCCGCGCGTGGCCCCCACGCCGAGCACGATCGTCACCATCTCGATGGCCTCGACCGCCGAGGCGAGGAAGGTCGTGATGAGGACGACGGCTGGGCCTGTCACTCCTCGGATTGTCCGCGATTCTCGTGGGCGTCGTACGCTGATCTTGCCGATGCCTGTATGCACTCATCTCGACCAGGTCCGCGAGGTCACCGCCAGCGCGGATGGTTGCGAGGACTGCCTCAAGACCGGGGGTCGCTGGGTGCACCTGCGCCTGTGCATGACTTGCGGCCATGTGGGCTGCTGCGACAGCTCGCCGAGCAGGCACGCAACCGCCCATTTCCGTCACGCCCACCACCCGATCATCAGGTCGTTCGAGCCGGGTGAAGACTGGGGCTGGTGCTACGCGGACGAGGTCGATCTCGATCCCACCGGCTGGCCGATCCGCGGTCCCGTGGCTCACAGCGTCTGAGAGGAGATTGGCTGCATGTACTTGACGATCCGTCATTACCGGGTGCCGCCGAGCGAGATGGCGGAGGTCGTCCGCCGGGTGGACGAAGTGTGGCTGGACAGGCTCAGCAAGCTGGACGGATTCGAGAGCTATTACGTCGCCCAGGAGGATGAGAGCCACCTGACGTCGGTCTCGGCATTCATCGACGAGAAATCCGGGCGCAAGGCAGCGGAGGCAAGCACCGAATGGGTGGGCTCCAACCTCGCGGACCTCGACGTGGAGTTCCTGGAGATGTTGCAGGGCCCAGTGGTAGTGCACGGGGGCGACTAACAGCATCACTCGCCGCACGCGATGATTTAGCCGTCATGGAGGTGCGGTTCGACGGTCATTGCTTCGGGTGCGGCCCCCTCAACATGGAGGGACTTCGCCTTCAGTTCGTTCCCGGCCCCGAGGGCTCGGTGGCGGAGTTCGTGGTTCCAGACCGGTATCAGAGCTGGTCCGGAATGGCGCATGGCGGCGTGGTCGCGCTGATGCTGGACGAAGCGGTTGGCTGGGCGGCCTGGCACGCCGGCCACCCGGGGGTGACAGGGCGTCTGCAGGTGAGCTATCGCAGGCCGTTGAAGCTGGGTGAACCCGTCCGGGTGGTTGGAAAGGTCGAGAACGTGCGGCGCTCCCTTATCTATACCTCTGCCTTTGTCGAGAATCGCGACGACGGCTCGCGAATCGCAGACGCGACGGCGACTCTGTCGGCGGTGAAGACGCAGGTCGACGCCGAGCTCGGTGGTGCAAATGGCCCGGCGCGCTGAGGGCTGGGCGCCATGGCGGGCTAGAATTCACCTTCCAGTCGGGGGCTGGCGCAGTTTGGCAGCGCGCACGGTTCGGGACCGTGAGGCCGAGGGTTCAAATCCCTCGCCCCCGACCAATTTCTGAATTCGGATTGGTCCAAGCGGCGGAGCTAATGTGACACGCCCGCTGTATTGGTGTAGCAACGGATGTAGCAACCCGGACTGAACGACCATTAATAGACGAGTCGCTGCAGCTAACCTTTGACTCGCTGAAACTACGGCATAGCGTCACGATCCGTTCAGAGTGTCGACAGATGTCAACATGGACATAGTCGAGGCCTTCGAAGACACAGCCGAAGCCGGGCTGTTGATCCACCGCCGCGCTCGCGATCGCTCGCCTGTCGGTCCCGCGCACAGGCGAACTTGGCCCGACGTTCCAGCTCGCGTGTTGGTGAAGCGGCCCTGCGAGACCTGTGGCAGTGACGACAGCAGGCCGTTGTATGGGTGGACAGCAAAGTCGATCGCGTCTGCGGCGGAAGGTGGTACGCGGTGCCGGCAAAAGGGCAGAACAGGGTCAGCTAAGGATCTCGTGGCAACCAGCGACCTCGGTCTGGTTACCGCTGCCACCATCGATGGCCATGTCGTTTGCCGGTGGCCAACTCCATCAACCGGTGGCGGACGCATTGAACGGCCTCGTTGTATCGGTCGTGTTGGTGTCCGCATGTTGCCCGGGCCCCGTACATCTTCAAGACTCCGACGTACCAGGCTGGGGTGTCCAATCCGGCACGCTGGCCCAAGCTGTACGACTCATCGGCACCGACGGTCAGGTATTCGATGCGCTGCTCCCAGCGGTGGGCATAGAGTTCGTCATCGATCTCTTCTGCTCTATCCAAGTCGATCGATGCTTCGAGCGCTAGCCCTGGCACCCTTGGGTCGAGATTCTTCCCTGGGGCCCTTTCGTCCGTGAAATCCGACCAAGGGCGTCCGACGAGCGACGGTGGGTCTTGCCAGTACTCGAGGTCCGCGACCTGCTGGGCGGTCAACCCGAGAATCAAGACTCTGTACGTACTGTCTTCCCCTCCGGGCCGCCGGGCGATATCAGGGAGATTGCCCTGTCCAGTCTGGCCCTTCACGAACTCCAAGGCTCGTTTGGCGGTCACAAGCGGGCTCTGCGCGTCATCGGCAGGCTCAATGTGGGAATGAATCGAGTCGATCACCCACATCGCCAAATTGGCCATGTCAGTTCCCTCGCTTCGGGCGTTCAGCCGGGCCAGAGCCTCCGGCGACAACACGATCGCAACGGGGTAGCGATCGGGCGGGTTGGCAGGGTCGATTAGGCTGCTCAGCCTGCCAATGGCCTCCTGTGGGGTCAGCAATTGGCCGTCGTTCCAGCCCTCCGCTCGATCCGGCACGGCGGCACCATACCACCAGTCGTCACCCCACCACGACTCACTTCAATCCGGGCTCCAGCGCTCGTCGAAGCCAGGTTCGCGGAGCTCTTAAGCGCATCGCCCGGTGTTATGTGGCATCCGGCCTATGTCAGCAACAATGTACGTTCGAGACCACGATCGACTCACCCAGAAGCGTGCGTTTCTCACCCGTAAAGGAAGGTTCCTTGATGGTTCCAGTGACGTGGAAACCGCAGACGGCAGATGCATGGGATCCGCTCTCAACTGTCTTCACCATGAAAATTCGAGTCGGTGGTGTGACCTTAGACGTTGAGGGGGTATTTGATACGGGCGCCGACATGATCGATCTACAACCGCCGAAATTGGCCGAGTTCCAGATCAACGCCGACCAGCATGGGTTTTCAACGACCGTGATCAATGGTCAAAAGTGGATGATTCCGATCGTGATCGCCGAAGCAGAGCTTGATGGTCATTGGTTTGAGGTTCCCGTCGCCTTGTATCCATTTGATACACGACCTGTCCACGTTTTCGGCAGGGCCGGGTTGCTCGACCACTTCAAGGTGACCCTCGACCCCGCGGCTGGTCAGACTCGGTTTGAGTGGAACGGAAAAGGGCCGCATTCGCGCATTGAGGCCATCAAGCAAGAATTCGTCGATCCGCTCATTGGCAAGCGCCAGCTCTTTCTCGCGGCCGGTTACAAGTAGGTGCCCGAACTCAGATGGGGTGGTGGGCCGCGGAAGCCGAGGCAGCGACAATACATCATGTTTGGTAAGATCCGAAACAAGCCCCGCGAACTCGCGGGGAGCCGAACTCCCTCTGGTCGGCGGAGGTGGCTCGCGGTTGGCGCCGTTGGCCTCGAAGAGATTTGCGCCAGGCTCCAATCTTCCGGAGTCGTGGGCAAGGAGGACAAGTGCGATGATGCCAGACCCTAAACGCGAACTCGAACACTACCGGTGGCTGAGAGACCACGCCGAAGAGGCGGCGGCTTGTCTTCGTCCCAACGACATTCGAACGCCCGAGATGCTCCGCCACGGCGCTCAGCAGATGATCGACCTCATCGAGAAGGGTCAGGTTCCGGGCCGTCGCAAGTAGGACTTCGAAGGGCTCACGCAGGACTTAGCAACTAATACCTTGGTCGGGCGTCGCTGGGTCGTGCGCTTCCTCCTGGCGTATGCGATCCAACATAGGTTGGAAGATTCTTTCCTCGTCAATCTCACGTTCAGGTGTTCCAGGCGACTTCAGAGAGCAGTCCGCACAATGTGCTGATTTAAAACGGCGGAGCAGTGCGCCGACGTTCTTATGCTCATTCGTGCCGATGATGCCGCGAATCCGGCACGCTACTCGCCAAGTCGGTGGCTCGGTGTTGAACGGACCCACCTTGGGTCCAGTCTTGTTCTGGAGTCCAATGAGATACTGACATGTAACCTCCCGCTCGGCGTCCACAGTGGCCAGCACGCTGAGTTCTTCCTCAAGGGCATTGCGGAGCTTCGCCGGGTTTCCACCGAATACACTCGCCTGGGTCAGGAGCGCCCCTATTAACCGCTCACGGTCGTCGGCACTAATCCGGTGAAGCGGCTCCGGGTGAATTGCAGCGTCATAAGACTCCATTGGCGTGGGATGAGCACGTATGCGCCCGGCCGCCTCGACGAGATCCCTGTATCCGTGCTCTGAAGCCAATTCAACTGACTTACTGAGGTATTGGTCCATGCGATCTCGGTCGTTCTGGACTTTGGCGGCTTCAGCGGCAGCGTTAAGGCAGACCGAGACACTACGAAGTACGCCACGACGGAGATAAGCCTCAGCGGCTTGGAGAGAAATGCGGATGGCGTCCTGTGTGAGCGAGCGAACGGACTCGGTGATCGCGCCAGCCGTAAAGACCATGTTCAGCGCTTGGAAAGTCAGATAGCGCGCATAGCTGTACTGGACGTAGGCAAGTACGACGGAATCTTGGGTCTGGTCTGCTAGGCGGAAGGCTTCCTTGTACAGCTCTGCGGCCTGCGATCCTATTTTGACGAGGCGCTCGACCTGGCGTGCGAGTGCTTCAGGTCGCACTCCATAGCCCAACCTCTGCAGGAATTGAAGCTGCGAGCGTTCCTCGCTGGCCGCCATTTGAAAGATACGGCCCGCCATATCTCCAGCGTGCGACAGAGCGATCGCTGCTGCCGCAGGCATTTCTGCCGAGCGCGCCAACTCCGCCGCTTGTCGGGCAGCGCCCAAGAGGGGAGGCCACTCATCTGGATTGGCGTTCCGGGCCGTTCGGGCCCCCAAGGCCAACAACCGAGCTTGCACCGCCATCCTCTTGTCAGTCGACGAGAGCCGCTCGGCTATCTCGTCGCAGCGTGCAGCTGCTTCCTGGTCGCTGAGCTCGCTACGTTCGTACCGAAGCTCAACCAGGAGCAGGTCTGCCAATGCCTGGTCGGACTCATCTGAGGTCTTGCTCGAAGCAAGCGCCTCAGCCTCCGAACGGGCCCGTTCATCACCCAGGTGCGACAGCGCACGCACCCACGACTCCCATAGGTGGCGGCTCTGGCGGATACGGTCTTCGGGAAGGCGCCCGATCACGTCCAGAACGAAGTAGGCATCACCCTGATTGGCGAGCAGACGGATGATGGGCTCGATGGAGCTCGTCGCCGTCTCCCAGTCCTCAGCCTCACACGCCACCTGAAATGCGTTGGCCGAGTCGCCATGCTCTTGGTACCATCTCGCCAGCTCCGAGCGCTGCGCCAACAGGCTTTCGCGACCTCTTTCGTCAATCCACCGCTGCGAGAGGAACTCCCGAAAGAGGCTGTGCAGCCTGAATAGGCCGGCTGAGTCCTCGGTAATAAAGTACGGCCCCTCAGCCAGCTGACGCAGGCGCAGCCCGCCACCGTCGCCATACAGGCGCCTCGCAACTTCAGCGTCGAGTCGAATCGGAAGCGCGGCCGCAAGAAGGCCATCGCGCAGGTCCTGCGGCAGTTCGGCAAAGTAGTCAGTCGCGAAGATCCGATAGACCTCATGCCTGTCGCCGCGAGCCATCTCGCGCAGCCGCTCGTTTGTGGCATCCGGGTGCTTGTCGAGCCATACCCGAACGACACTTAGTGCAGCTTGCCACCCCTCCGTCCTCACGTGCAACAGCGATACCCGCTCGTCATCCGCTTTCCGGCCATTTTCACGGAGAAATGTGCTGGTCTCCCCACTTGAGAAGCGAAGGTCCTCAGCTCTCCAGGTGGGTAACCGGCCTCCGGCCGACATCCGTGTGATGGGGTCGGGCGAATCGCGGCCCGCGATTGCAACGTAGAGCCATGCCGGAGCCACCTGGAGTAGCCGCCCCAGCAGTCTGCCGCCCTCCTGGGTTGCCTTCTGTACGTCGTCCACCACCAGGAGCACCTTGTCGATGGCGCCGGCCTGGTCAGCAGCGTCTGCCAAGAGCTCCCCAAGCATCTCGGGACTTGGAAGACGGAACTCCTTTAGTCCCTCGCGAGCAGTTGTGCGGGCAGAAACTACTGCGTTCCAGCCAAAACCTGGAGCGTGCTCGCCGACTGCTGCAACGAGCCGGTCAACAAGGTCTGAACCCGACCATCCATCGTCTACGGTGACCCAACCCGTTGGCCATCCAAGGCGATCCACGATCTGCGACAGAAGGGTCGTCTTGCCATATCCAGGCTCGGCTTCCAGCAGGATCGCACGGCTCTCTCTAATCGCACTGGCCACATCGGCGGCTTGCGAGCGCTCCAGCGCACCGACAATGCGAGGCACCGTTGTGCCAGGGAGCGGTGCTGGGGGCCTCGGTCGGTCCAATGCCGCCAAAACCGCATCTGCAAGTTCTTTGTTGTCAGCGCCGCGGACAATGAGTTGCATGCAATCGCTCGGCACGAACTCGCCGGTGCCGGCTGCCAGCACGACGTTCCGCTGCAGTCCAAAGCCTGCCCCCAGCGTCAACAGCGATGCTATCGCTGCATGCCCGTCCCACCGTTCAGTGGGTGGACGCACACAGACGATCATCCCGCCAGACTCAGCCAAGTCGATAGCGTCCAAGACAGAGCGGATGCCCGCGGGAGACACAAGCTCAGTAGTACGAGCTGGACCCTGAAGGCGATGAGCTACGGTCGTCGCACGATCACCGTCCCCGACCACGATGATCTTTCTAGGATCCGCAACAGCACGGCTCGGCGCCACGATGGGTGGAACATTCGCTAGGGCGAGGAACCCGAGAGCGCCCTGGATGCATTCCGCGTCAGTCTCGTATGGGCGAAGCCAGGGCGAGCGAAGGATGTCGGGCAGTTCCGACGGTTTGACGCTACTCATCAGAGCAGCTGGCTGGCGTCTGCCGAGGCTGATTCCAACCTCGAACCAGACATTGCCGTTGTCCATCCCGACCTCGTATACCGCACGCTCGGAGGACCGGATCATGGCGACGATCCGATCCAGCATCAAGCCCTCCTCCCGACGTCCGAGGGGCATGACTGCTTCCCAGTTCTCCCGGGACGCTGCCTCACGCAGGACGGTCCCGTATCGACCGAGATAGGGGTCGGCGTATGCAAACCCCGCGAAGAAGCGCCGCTTCAAGGCGGCGGGTCTCGGTGAGTCACGGGTCGGATCTGTTCACTCTCCCTGGGACTCTCATAGAGTACCATGACGTCTCATGACGTCACGCAGGCTCCCGCTTGGCGGGGATGAAGTTCAATGACTGACTGGCTGACGATTGAGGAGGCCACCCAATACCTGCGGGTGAGTAAACAGACGCTATATCGGTGGGTGCAGGACGGCAGGCTCGTCTCGTACGAGCTGCCCAGCGGGCGCGGGCGACGCCTAAAACGCGAGGATCTCGACGACCTGCTCAAGCCGTCTGGAGCTCGGCAGCTGCTGGTGGACAGGGGCGTCGCACAGGCGTCCGCCCTCGGTCACGAAATGGAGCTTGCAACGAGCTCTGAAAACACAGCCTTGTATCGGTGTCGGCTCTGCGGCGAGACCTTTACGGTTGGTTTTCCTGATTCTGTCGAACGTCGTGAGCCAGCTGGCTCCCTTCAGATACTCGCAGCCAGCGTCCTAAAGATGCCCTGCCCAAGCCGTCCCGAGGGCAGTAGCAAGTACATCGGCGAGGTTACAGTCTTGCCGCCCAACGATTCCTCGTCTCAGCCAGTCGTCAAAATCCTTGAGGAACTTCGAGTACCGGTCTGGGCTCTCCGTGAGAGGCCAGATCCGAGCAACTACCACAGTCTCCGATTTCCAATCGACGCCTGGGCGCGCAGTTACAGTGAGGCTCAGGAGCGGCTGCTCAGCCGGGTCAGGAATGCAGTGGCAAACGCTCTACGTGGCGGGAATGTCGACCCCGCGACAGTGCTGGTGCAGCTCGTTCCGGATAGTGTGCATGGGCCAAGCCTCGGGTAATAAGCCGATCCATGACTTCAAGCGATCCGGTCTTCCACTTTCCCCCCGATGTATTCGATGCTGTCGTTGACGCAGTGCCCGTCATAACGCGTGGCAAGAAGGATGTCCTGCTGTTCTTCCAGGGTTGCGGCGTGAATCGACTGTACCTGCGATCACTAGAGCCATGGACGACCCAGGACTCGGGTAAGAGCAAGTACCACATCACGCGGGCAGTACTGGCCCATCTGAACGAGATCGGCGATTCGGGCCTCCGGCAGCGTCGCGAGGTACTGAGACGTGTCGCCGAGTTCGACAACTTCTCGTCGTGTTATCCCGACAACGAACTCAAGGCCAAGGGAGCAGTAGCGACGGTCGCACAACTGGTGAATCGAAAGGACTCCTTCACGAGGATGCAGAACGAATACGAAGCTCAGGCTCGGAAGGATCGTGAAAAGAGCCGCTTACTTGCAGCTGAACACGCGCGGAAGCGGGAAGCCCGCGACGAAATAAGACGTGATTTGTATGGCCTATTCGGCTCGAACCGGCCTAGCGAGCGGGGAAGACAGTTCGAACAGATTCTCAACCGACTCTTTGTAGTGCATGACATTCAGGTTCGTGAGTCGTTTGTGGTTACTGGCGAATCTGGCGAGGGAGTTGTTGAACAGATCGATGGTGCAGTTGAGATTGACAAACACCTTTATCTAGTGGAACTGAAGTGGTGGAAGGACAAACTGGGACGCGCCGAGGTCGCTCCGCATCTCGTGAGCGTCTATGGCCGTGCCGACGCGGGCGGCATTATGGTGTCTGCGTCAGGCTTTCACGAGTCGGCGATTTCTGAATATCGATCTGCCCTCGGTCACAAGAAGGTGATTCTGGTGGAGCTTCGCGAGATTGTGGCGGCTCTTGAGGCTGACCATTCTCTTCTCGATCTGTTTCGGCCGAAGCTTGTCGAGGCGACACTTTCCAAGCAGCCACTCACCTATCCGCTTGGCGACCTGAACCTCTAGTGGACGAGCCTGAGCTTGACCGGCTTTCGGACAGCTGAATGTGCTGCCACACGGTGCGGCTAGAAAGTCATCCTCTATCCCATCTCCGAACAAAACGAGCTGGTGTGACTCGTCTAAGACATAGAGCGAAGTCGTCGTGTCAAGGACCCCTTCGGTGAGCTCAGTGCCGGTCGCCGGCGAAGGCCAGGCCTCGCCGAACGAACCAGACTCCACGTTGCCACCCAAGGCCAGGCAGCGTGGAGGCCGATAGTCTTGGACGATACCGCACTAATTGCCAGGACCGGGCCGCCAATTCACTCAACTGACCCCCCCCAAATATCTCACGCGGCAATTGGCTCAGCGCGCCAGTTCTTGATCCCGCTCATAGTCTTGTGAATGCCCTGCTTTGGCATTCGCCAGTAAGTTATCCATCCGCGCAGCCGCGTCTTTACGAAGGCCAGGGATCACATGGCTGTACGTATTCATCGTCAAGCTGATATCGGAGTGGCCGAGGATTTCCATGACCACCCTGGCCGGCACACCTTGAACGAGGAGCATGGTTGCACAGGAGTGGCGCAGGTCGTGGAAGCGTATCGGAGGCAAACGGCCCGTCCTGATGAGCTGACGAAAATCGCGGAGAAGGCTCCTTGCCTCGAGCGGGGTCCCGACGGCGGTGGGGAATACCAAACCGTGCTCCTCCCAATTCGCTCCTGCCATTAAGCGTTCTGCGACCTGGCGACGTTCATGCTCTCCCAGGGCCTTGACGACTGATTGCGGTAGGTCAAGAACCCGGCGGGCTCGATCTGTTTTTGGTTCAACAAGTTGTAGTCGCCCACCAAAACGCTGGAGTTGGCGTTGCACCCGTAGAGTCCGCGCCCGAAGGTCGATATCTTCCCATTTGAGGCCGAGGACTTCACCTTCGCGCAGTCCGAGAGCGAGCGTGGTCAGATATAAAGCCTCGAGTCTTCGCCCCTCGACGGCGTCAAGGAACTTGCCGATTTCATGAGGCTGTAGGGGACGGGTCACCTTGAATTCCTTCCGAGGTGCTGGCACTAAGATCGCGACATTTCGCGACACGAGGTTCCAACGCACGGCCTGGTCCAATGACGTGCGAAGCACTTGCCGGATGTAGGTGACGGTCTTGCTGCTCAGGCCATGTTCCAGCTTGTGGTTAAGGAACTTCTGAACCTGCTCTGGACTGAGACGGTCGAGTCTGATGTCGCCCAGGACCGGGATGATGTGGCGCCGGACGTTGACGGCATAGCCTGAATAGGTCAGCGGCCGCACTCGAGGCTTCACGGTGTCTTCGAGCCAGCGGTCCAGAAACCCGCCGACGGTCAGTCTCGATGGCTGCCGTAAAAGGCCCCTATTCGCAGCGTCCATCGCCCTTGCGAGCTTTTGCGCCGCATCCTGCCGCGTACTCCCGTAGATGACGCGCCGGCGGCCGGCCACTACGAGAGCTCCGCACCACTTCCCGTCCGAGCGCTGATAGACGCTGCCTTCGCCGTTGCCTCGCTTTCTTGATCGCACTCTAGGGGGCGTCTCGGACAGCGGTGTGTTCATCGATCCATCGATCCAGTGCGGCCTTCGGAACACGGACAACGCGACCGATCCGGAGTACTGGCAGGTCACCAGAGCCGAGCAGCTCGAAGGTCTTAGACCGGCCGATTCGGAGAACCCTTCCAACCTCCTCTGCCCGAAGCAGCGTCGCGCCGACGAGGCTTTGCTCGGACATGGGGGAACCGGGCGGCCCCGGTTCCCCCACTCCCCCTCCTGGCCGGTGGAGGATTTCCAAATTGCGGCGCTGAGTTGAAGATTCGCGACTCACTAGGTGCGCCTCTTCCAAGATTTGAACGACTTGGCGGATTGACGAACGTTTCTCATGAGTGAGCCACCGAGTCCATGCGCCTTACTCAACAAGCGGGTCGGGGGAGCGAAGGCGGCCATGCCACCGACCCAGCCGCGCGCTACCTGCCCTGCCGAGGCGTGCCCGATGCGGACTGCCTGGAAAAGGACGAGAGGCGACAGAGCTGCGATCAGAAGTACGGCCACTCCGGAGGCCATCCAGTTCTCGGTAGTGTCGGTATCTGGAGCGGATGTCAACGCAACAACGACGAGTCGGAAGCCCACATATACAGCGGTCGCGACCACGAACTTGGACAGAAGCAGGCCGATCATGAAAGACGCCAGCTGCGTACCGGCACCCGCTAGGCGCGGCCAGATCGAGAGCACGCACACCAGTGGCACGAAGGCTGTAACGGTGAGAATCAGGGCTGAGCGGATGACTAGCTCCAGGTGCACCATCACGGCCAGCAGGCTGACCGTCAGCGCCGTGACAATCAGGCCGAAGGTGCTGACGTGGGCACCACTGCCGCCGGATTGCGCGACCGCATCGCTGACGGCGACGCTATGAATTAGGACGTTGTTCAGGCTCGTGAAATCAGGCGACCAGGCGGTGGCGATCAGGGCTGAATAACCGGCGACGTACTTGACCACGCCAAGGCCGGAGTAGGCGAAGAAGGTGGCCGCCACCACTCTCGGGATCAGGACGAGCCCCGTGCCCAGTGAGCTCCAGGCGATGCGCTCGATTAGCGCCAGAGCGACGATCGCACCCACGATCAGAAGCGCGATCGCAAGCATGCGATCGTAGACCGGCACGATCGCTGTCAGGTCCGGCTCCGTCGCTTGACCCAGCGTAGAGAGCAGCCAGCGGATGCTTGCGATGGCAATTGCGGTCGACCACTTGGCGACCGCGATGGCTGCGGCGTTGACGATCTGATCCACCGAAGCGCTGTAGTCGCCCATTACTTGAAGAGGTGGCCGGCATAGTTGGCTGCCGCCACTCCGATGTAGAGAAGCGCCACCGAAAACACAGAAACAGCGATGCCGCTCTTTGCTCGCTCGGTGAGCTGTTGGTTGGCAGTGAAGGATCCCAGGACGAGCCCGATCAGAGAAACCGTGAGTCCCAGTCCCGCGACCAGAGTCAGAACCGCGGCCGCGTTGTCCGTGAGGTGGACCAGGCCCTGATAGACATTGGCCGGCAACCCGTTGAAGTCCGGGTTCACCGAGATGTCCAGGAGGATGCGCGTCACCAATTGCCTCCTTTGCCGGCAACGCCGGCGCTTACGGATGAGCGGGGATTCGGCCCGGCGCGTCGTCGCCACGCCGGAACTTGGTCCCAGCGACGGAGCTCGAGCTGCGCCGGTGGTGCGTTGGCGTAGACGAGCACCGCATTCCTCATGCGCCGGAGCTCATCGACTGAGGCGAGCGGCTTGCCAGTGCGCTGTTCGATGGAGCTTGAGAAGCGCGAATCCGATTGACGGGAGCGGTACAGGCGCGTCTCATCACCGATCGCGCGCGAAAAGACCTCGAGGGTCCTGATGTCACCCTGGCCCGGGAGCAGGAGTCGAGCGCGGCAGTTGTTCCAGATCGTGCGCGCCTCCTCGGCGCCATAGCCAGCCTCGACCTGGGCGAGATCGTGGTAGCAAAGAAGGAGCTGGATGCCCTGGCCGGGGCCGCTTGACGTGTAACCGGCGAGCCGCGGTATTCGGGCGAAATTGGCCGCCTCGTCGAGCCCCACGAGCAGCCGCGGAAATAAGACACCGCCTTGCGTCCGCGCCTTGGCGGTCGCACGCCGCAACAGCGACATCAGGAGCGCGGAGAACAGAGGTCGGCAGCGCTCAGCGTCCTCGGCTGGGGCGACCAGATACAAGGTGCCGGCCTCCGCGAGCAATAGGTCGAGATCAACTGCCTTGGGAGCTGACCGAGTGGCTGTGGCTACCCGTTCGTCGGTCCATAGCGAAAGTGAGGACCGAGCCGTGGAGGCTATGGAGCCCGCCTCCCTTTCCGGCGTCAGGGCATAGGCGAGCAACAATTCGGCGGCGGTGGCGTCCTTAACGGTCCGCGCGAGGCCGACGTACTCGGAGGGTGCCGTGCGGTTGAGGCGCGCCAGCACCGAGCGCATATCGCCGCCCCGCTCGCGCTCACAGATCACAAGGCCGCCGATCAGGCTGGAAGCGGCGAGATACCAATGCGCGTTATGCCCTCGCTTGCCTTCCGCAGTGAAATGGTCCGCGAGCTCAGCCGCGGCGCCCGATGACGAGGCTGCCTCGAGCGGATTCCAAGTTGAGCAGTCCAGCCGAAGCCGTGTTAGCCAAGACCGGTCTTCGTCGAGGGGAGCAAACACCCACACCGGACCGAGTCGTCGGCGTCGGTCGAGGGTGAGGTTGATCAGTTCCTCTTTGGTTGAGGTCGCAATAGCAGCGTCAGTCCATGAGAGAAGCGTCGGGACGACGACGCTCGACGTCTTACCCGAGCGCTGCACTCCAATCAGCAGGACGTTGTCCTCGGCCGGCGACTGCAGGACCCTGCCGTTTGAGAAGCCAAGCACGATGCCGTCGCCGGCGAGGCGATCGGCGCGCGCCGACCGGCCGAGCCGTCCGCGATCTGCCGAGCGCGCCCATCGGCTGCTGCCGTGACTATTTGGTGCAGCAGAACCCACCAGCCACGAAGGCAGACACGAGGGTGCCCAAGACATGAGGACCGTGCCCAGGAGCGTCAGAGCGCGCATGAGCAGCCGCGTCATGCCGCGCGCTCCCACTGACTCTGGCAGTAACCCGCTTCCAGCTCGCGCTCCATCTGCCGCTGGTAGCGGTGGGCGACGGCACGAAGTGCGATCACCGAGCCGACCTGATTTGTGCGGGCGCGGCGCCCACCACGGCCCGCCACCGGTGAGCGAACGGGTATCTCAACAATTGGCGCCGAGTGAGCGACCGCCGGCTCAGATGAAGACGTCGCGTTGCGACCGACTTCTGCCGTCAATGCCGGTCGCTCGGTCCGCACCTGCAACTGCGTTGGCTCCCTGCGCTGGCGCTCGATCTCCAGGCTGAGCGCCTCCTTCATGGCAGCGAGCCGTGACTTTGTGATGTCGATCCGTACAAATCCGCCATGGCCGTCTGAGCGCATTCCAGCCAGCACCAGGTGCACGTGGTGGTGAGCCGTGTTGCGGTGGACGGCCGCGATCCAGCGCAGTCCCCCACTCCCCAACTCGCGCTCCAGAGCGGTGACGCTGGCGAGGGTCAGTTGGCGGAGGTCGAGACGGGATGCGCGTTCCGGAGAGATGACCATCCGATAGACAGCCCGGCGCCGGTCATGCAGATTTCCGTCGCGGCCGCGGTACTGCTGGGGCCGCGAGCTGTCAATCGAGCCCGCAACGAAGGCTGCGAATGCCTTCCGGTCGGCGCTCCCCAACGCGCCGGCCGGTCCGAAGAGCTCCGCGCGCCAGCTGGCGCGGTCGCGATAGGCAACGTACTTGAGCAGCCCGGAGACCTCTTGCTTAGGCTTGCTTTCGGGTTGGGTTGGGTGTACGTCGCGGTGCTGGACGTAGCGTAGGAAGCCACCCACCGCCTTGCGGACCTGACCGATCGATCCAGCCTGAGTGTATTTGACCGCGAGGATCACGCGCTCCCTCACGACACGGCCTCCCGTTCCCCATCGCCGAACAAGGCGAGCCGTTCCTCGGCTGCCCGGGCTGCCTGCGGTCCCAGTTCGCGCATTCGACGTTCGCCTTCAGGCAGGACTGACGCGACCATGAGCACTGCGTGCTCAGCAGCGACTAAGGCTGCGAGCGCCGCGGAGGAGTCAGCCTTCGGGGCCGCCTCAAGTTCGAGGCTAAGCGCCGCGACCACGAGCTGACGAACGATCGCGCCGAGCGACTGGCCGCTGCTCGCCGCACGCTCGGCGATGGCCGAGCGCTGTGCCACGGTGAGGGCGATCTGGAGGCGCTGCGCCTGTGGAGTCCCCACATCTATTAACTGGTCATCTGAAACCCCCTAAAACCGTGCGTTAGGCGTGCGTTTTCGAAGTTCGCACGCAAAACGCACGCCTCGAATTCGCCGTTGCCAGCCGCAAGGGCGCGTGGAAGCCCGAAAACGCACGGACGGCGCACGGTAAACGCACGGCTCACTGAGAGCCTTGAGCCATCTCAAAAGGAGGTGGCCCATGGTCACAAACCACGGTCCCGAGCTCGTTCTTCAGCAGCTCTTGGCGAGCGACCGCCGGGAGCGTTCAGTACATCCAGAGTTACTCCGCGCGTTCGGAGAGCAGGACCAGCGAGTCTTTGGTTTGCTTACCCGTTTCCGCTCCGGTGAGCAGGTCGCTGACTGCCTGATCACCGAGCTGCTGCCGGCGGTCGATGCGAAGCTTGCCCGGCTGAGGGGAGGCCGACTCTACGGACGAGACGACCTGAGGCAGGAGCTGGCCGCCGAGATCCTCTATGTTGCCCAGCGCCTTCCACTTCGGCAGCCAGCATTCATCACCCGCCGACTGATCCTCCAGGCGACCAGGCGGCTCACGCGGCGGCTCGAGCGCGAGTGGTACCGGCAGCTGGATGAGTGGTATCGCGAGCTTGTGGGCATGGCTGGTCGGGCGATGGAAGAGGACCCCGCGGAGGAGGAAGAATGACCGCCCAGCGCACTCTCGCAATCTCAGATATCCTCCCGGCCACGGGGAAGGCGGGGATGGAGCAAGTGGCCAGCGAGAAGTTCTGGACCTGGCGTCGCATCACGCTGGGCGTTGGATATGGTCTCGTCTTTCTTGACGGACTCTGGATCCTACTGGCTGCCGATCCCAACGGTCTGGTCCTGATGCTCGGGGCGATCCTCGGGTTGTTGTTCTTGCATCGCACATGGGTCGGACTCGTGGTGTGGGCCTACGTCGCGGCGTCCGGCATCGTCGCGATCATCTCAGCAGACGACCTCGGCCTCTACGGTCTGGCAGCAGGCATCGGATTCGGTCTCGTGGCTCTGCCCTGGCGCCAAAGCGAGCTCATTCGTGCCAGAGCACCCGTCTACTGGACCCGGCAAACGCAACCTGTTTCTGCACGCACGCAGACAAACGGCGCACCGCCCCCGCATCCGCTGCTCCCTGCCGATGTTCAACGACAGGTTGACGCCGACACCGTGGAGGAGAGTCGGCCTGCCATTGACCAGAGTCCACCTGCGACCTCAGCTACGCCGGTGCCCCCGTCCAACGGCGATGCCCATGTCGAAGCTCAGAAGGTGTTTCCCGGCGCGCTGGATATCTTCGCAATCGGACAGATCAGCCTGACCTTGCCCTGGAAGGATCTGACTCCGGACCTGATGCGGAGGCCGGTTATCGGATTCCTCTGGCTATACCTGTACGCGCGCGATATGCGGAAGGCTGGCGACCGCCTCACGCGTTCGTCGCTGATCGATGAGGTGGCTCACGGCGTCGCCGATCCACGCGGCCGGTTGCGCGGATACCTTCGCGATCTGTCACACCTACCGGCGCCGCTCGGCGCCATGATCAAAGTCGAGGACGAGCTGATCGGGTTCGACCTGCTTGGCCAGGAAACGGACCTGGACGAGCTTCGTCATTCCGTCGAACACATGAAGCAGGGTGGATCACCGGATCCGGACTTCGAAATTCTCCACGCCCAGGAACTACTCCGCGACATGGGTGATGGCGTCTTTCTGCCTGGCTTTGAGGACATGGAGAAGCGCGTCACTAGGGGACGAGGGATCGCTGGCCAGGTCGTAGCCGAGGTAAGGGCTCAAGTTCTTACGCTTCGGGCAGACCTCGCCGTTGCTACAGCGAACGCTCTCCTTGATCGCGGACGGCCCGCCGATGCTGCAGCGGTCCTGGATCCGATTCTCGCCGGATCCGAAGACCGGGACGACGTCGTACGGACTCTGATAACTGCCCTCCGCGAGAGCGGCGAACACGGCCGTGCCGGGGAGATTCGCCGACGCCACACCCTCGGTCAGGAGAATTAGAAATGCGAAACCTAAACTCGCAACTACAACGGCTCAGGAATCACTTGGGCAGCCGCGCGGACATGATCGCTGCGACTGCGCTTGCATTGGTTGCCTTCGGCGGCCTCTCGTTCACGTTGACCACTCACACTGGAACGCCAGCCGGCGCAGCGCTTGCTTACATGGCGGCGGTCGACCGGGCCGACACCGCTTACGTCTGGTCGCACTCGATCGTCGACGTGCTCAACGGCTCAGCTCCCAACGCCACGTTCCTGGACCGGGCATCGCTCGATGCTCAACTTCATGCGACTGCACACAGCCGATCCGCGATCGGGGTGCAGAGCGCCAGTTACGTGCTAGGGGGCACCAGAGTGGTGGTCACGTACAACACCTTGTTCGGCCCGGCCAAGACAAGCTTGCTCATGCGCGGGGGCGCGCCGCATTCGTGGCCAGTCCAGGTCAATCCGGCTGGCCTCGACATCGCTCTACCACCCGGCGCGGGTGCGATCGCCATCGACGGACGGACACTCGAAACAAACGGCAACGAGCTGAAATTGGCCGTCTTCCCCGGAAGCCATCAGCTCACGGTGGCCGGGTCTGATCTCTATCAGCCGTTCACGGAGAAAGTCGATATTGAGACGGCGTTTCCCACGCTGACGCCAGCGACATTCACGAGGATCCAACTCACCGACAAGGCTGTTTCACAAGCGAAGCAGGCGGTCGCCTCTGCGATTCAGAACTGCACCACGTCGAGCGCGTTGGTTCCGGCTGGTTGTCCGCAGGCCTACACGTATGACATTTCGGACCAAGCGACCTGGACTGTGCTGGGTGACCAGTTGGCCCATTCCAAGGTCAGCGTCAACGCCAAGGGTCAGCTCGAGGTGACGGGTCGCTACCTGATGAAGCTCGGCTACGCGAGCAAGACTCGGGGAGATCGACTTTTGGGCGTTGGCGGGCCTTTCACGGCCGAGCTCAATTGGGATGGACAGACTCTTTCGGTATCCGGATTCAGCAGCGGCCCTCCTGCGGCATCAGTGGTCGAACGCCCGCCAGCGACAGACGCAGATGTCCTATCGCCGCTCAAGGCTCAGTTCAACCACTGCCTTAGCCTGCAAGCGGGTTCAGCTGCGGATTGCCCGCAATTCGTGGCGGCGTTCTACGCCTCCAACTTCGTTTGGCATCCCACGGCGGATCCGACCCAAAGCGCGACCGTGGCTTGGGACGACGTTCAAGGTTTTTTCAAGGTCACGGGCACTTACGACTTCAGCGTCGACTACGACTCGACGCCGCCGTACGACACGACCCACCACTACCAGGACCACTCCTCTGGCCATTACACCGCCGATCTCTACTGGGACGGCAGCAAGACCGTGTTCATTGGGTTTGAGTGATGAGCGACCAGATGAGCCTCGCTACTCAGCAACCGGAACCGATCCGCGTTCAGCTTGGCGATATCGGAGTGACCGACACACGCGTCCACACGCCGGTCGGAAGTTATACGCTGCGCGGCACCACCTGGACGGTGAGCAACCAGACCTTTGTCACCCAAGGCATCCCAGCCTGGGCGATCGTTCTGGCGATCGTTTTCTTCATCTTCTGCCTGCTCGGGCTGCTCTTCCTATTGGTGAAGGAGCGCCGAGTCAATGGCGCAGTTCAGGTTTCGGTCGTCGGTCCCGGTTTCTCGCACAGCACTTACATTCCGGTCTACAACGAGATGGCTGTATTCCAAGTCTCGCGGCAGGTGGATTGGATCCGCTACCAGGTTGCGCAGTTGCCCGCTTAACCATTCTCCGTACGGCCGGCAGGCCGGGAAGCCCGCCGGCCGGCCGAGAACAATGCCCTACGAACCAGCGTCCATTACGACCAGACTCCGGCCGTAGACAAAGAAAGCGTGCGGACCGCTGCAGCCCGCGCAAAGGGTCTCAGCCTGGAGGGTGAAGTTATGCGTTCCGCCTGACAATGTCGTTGCATAGGTGAATGAGCTACTCGGCCCCACGCTGAACAGCGCGCCGATTGGTCCATAACCTCCATCGAGGTTGGGGTCCGCGATAGGGGCACCATCAATAAGGAGCCGCGCCCACATCGATGCATTGCCTGGTGTGTTCATCGAGGCCGTGATCAGCACGCGGTGGGAGGCACTGAGTGTGATCGTGAAACCTGGCCCCCCTGCTACTGTCACCCAGGCGCCGCCGGTTGCAACATAGTTGAAACCGGTGTACTCGATATCGGTTGCGGTCGTTGACTGATCCGTAATGAAGTTACTCAAGCCCGCTGGACCCTGCGGCCCCGTCGGTCCCGAGGCCCCAGCCGGTCCAGGAGGACCAGCTGAACCCGCGACCCCCTGCGCCCCGGCCGGCCCTTGAGGTCCAGCTGGCCCCTGCGGACCTGCTGGCCCCTGAGCTCCAACTGGACCTTGTTGCCCCACTTGATTCCAAGTAATTCCTACTTCGTCTGGTTGGCATACTTGTGTTGACGAATCAATGACACGCAAGATCCCCGTTTTCATCTGATAGCACCCATCGATCGATCCACTCGAGTCCGGGATGCTCGCCACCACGGCTGTCGCGCCTACCGCGACCAAAATGCTGCCTAGGGTGATTCCAGAGGTAAATCGCTTCGCCGACCACCGCACGGCCAGAGCCAATCGCCGAACCATCTTGGTCCCTCCTCGTTGAAGCACGGCGCCAGCGCCGCCTCACGGCTGCCTATGGCCTGGGCCAGCTCCCCGAAATTCTGGGACGTTCCCTAGGCACGGTCAATCGACTCTATTCAGGGCGCCGGTTCGTCGCTACGATGGCGGCCGTGGCTCCACGTGGACTGGTGAAGACTGACATCAAAGTGGTGAAGAATGACGCCATTCGGCGTAACAAGATAAGGGCCCCACTGGGCCAAGCTGTGAGGGTTCGACAGCACCGATTGGTAGCGTCCCGACCGTGCCGGGCTAGTCGAGCATGATTCGCGCAGCCACGGCCTCACTTACAAATCCATCTATGGCAGGGGCGACGGCTTGGGCAGCTGCCGGATCGGTCAGCATGAGCGCATCGAGAAACCCGACGAGCCTGCCTTCCGTATATCGAAGCGCTCCGATGCGATCAACGACACCGCGGACGCTCCGGTCCCGCGAGTACATGTTGGCTAATGCCTGGCGCGCCGCATTTAGCAATTCTTCCAGCTTGTGCTCGACAGTCATGCGGCCATAATGCACTCCAAGCTTGACGGGTAGACATCTGAGCTAGGCATCACGTGGCTAGAAGGTCACGATTGATCGAGGAGCTCTTCGCCAACCTCCCAGCCCCAGTTCCGGCACAACCCGACTTGCGACGGACGATTCTTTTGAAGGTAGTGCAATGCGAATACGCCGTATCGAGATCCGCAACTTTCGTGTGTTCCGAGACTTTGCCGTCGATCTTGCCGGTGAATCCGTCTTCGTTATTGGGGAAAACGCTGGCGGCAAGACTTCCCTCCTAATCGCTGTCGGCCGCGCACTCGGCGCTGATCTCAACTTCCGCGTCGAGGACTTCACGGATCCCCTGCAGCCTATAGAGGTCGTCCTGACACTCTCGGACCTTAGTCGAGAGCAGGCAGCGACCTTTGGTAACTATGCAGACTTCGCCACGGCGCCACCGACTCTTCAGGTTGCCACCCGCGCCGTATGGGACGCATCCGCCGAGCAAGCTGATGTCGAGCACTTCTACCCTCGTGTCGTCGGCTCGCGATCACGGCGCGATGAGCGCGATGCGCTCACATGGCAGTGGGTTCCCGCGGCTCGTGACCCAGAGCGTATGCTCCAGTTTGGCGTTCCCCGAAACCTAGTTGGCAAATTGGTGGAGGGGTTACCTATCGGCGACAGCCTCGACAACGCGATTGATGCAGTTCGTCAGGCGAGCGATTCTCTCGGCCAGGATCCCGCACTACTACGTTTTCTCGGCGACGCGCGGAACGATCTCGCTTCACTTCTTCCTTCAGTTGCTGCTGAGGCCTTTACGATGGGGATCTCAGCGACCACTCGACGGGATCTGTTACGCAACTTTGAGCTTGTCGTCGAACATCTCGGTGAACCAGTGCCTGTCGGCACCCAAAGCAGTGGAGTGGGCCAGCTTGCCATTTTTGTTTTTGCCATGAAGCTCGCCGCTGCCGAACCCGGAACTATTCTGCTGGTCGACGAGCCCGAGATATCACTGCATCCGCAGGCGCAGCGAGCTCTTATGAGGTCGCTGAGGCTTTTACGTGTACAGATGCTGGTGGCTACCCACTCGGCAAACCTGCTGGACCGAGCGGATCCGCGACGCGTGATGCGACTCATACACACCGATCAGGGAGTCGAGCTCGCCCGACCGTCCACGCTGAGCGACTCAGAAGCCAGGAAGCTCGCCAGATTCACGAGTCCTCAGACGGCTGAGGCATTCTTTGCACGAACGGTCATCCTGGTCGAAGGTGTCAGTGATCAGATCGCTCTGGAAGCTCTAGCGGATCGGATGCAGCGCAACCTCGACGCCGAAGGCGTCAGCATCGTTCCGATAGGCGGAATAACGGCAGTGCGCTCCTTCGTGCAGCTGTATGGCCCGACTGGTTTCAAACTTAGACTGGCGGGACTGTGCGACGAGAACGAGGAACGAAACCTCCTCGACGCTTTAGAGTTCGTCGGGTTAGGTGGGGGGTTAACCCGTCAGGACGCCGAACGCCTTGGTTTTTTTGTTTGTGTCAGGGATCTTGAAGACGAGTTAATTCGCGCCCTCGGCGTTGATGTGGTCGAGCAGACAATTGCCCAACATGGCGATTTACCGGCGCTGCGAACCTTCCAGCAACAACCCGACCACAGCGCCCTGGCGATCGAGGAACAGATCCATCGGTTTGTTTCACGGAAGAAGGTGGAGTACGCGCCGTTGCTCGTCGATGCCTTGACACTCGCTAATGTCCCACCACCGCTGGCCGCAGTCCTCGCCTATGTCTGACGCCAGCCTTGCCGATGAGCTGTCGCTCGACGAGGAGCAAAGGTCGGCGGTCGAAGCCGTTGAACCGGCCATTGCGGTACTGGCCGGGCCCGGCAGTGGCAAAACCCGCGTGCTCTCGTATAGAGCTCGACATCTGCTACAAGCAGCCAACCGTCCAGTCAAAGCCCTCTTACTGACCTTCACAAACAAAGCGGCTGCGGAGATGAAGGCAAGATCCCTCGATGTCGCCACAGTGACAAGCGATCGTATCTGGGCAGGTACCTTCCACTCGTTCGGCATGCGCCTCCTCCGATCGCACGGTGACTTAGTCGGGGTCAATCGGGAGTTTGAAATCCCCGAGGACGATGAACAGACCGAGATCGCCGAACTCGCAGCTCGGGGGGCCGGCACAAGCAATCGAGCGCGCCGGTGGAGTTACCTGCGGTTGCGCCGATATGAGGTCCACGATGCTGAAGTCCTGAGGTGGGTGGAAGCATACGAATCGCTAAAGCGCCAGCACTCGGTTCTCGACTTCGATGACCTCATCGTTCTCACGGCCGATCTACTTGAACAGCAGCCCAACCTCGCCGAAGCGTATGGCACGCAGTATCAGCATCTGCTTGTCGACGAGTTCCAGGACACTAATGCAGCGCAGTTCGCAATCGTTCACAGCCTGTCTCAGTGGACCAGAACTATCAGCGTTTTCGCCGATGACGATCAAGCTATCTACCAGTTCGCAGGCGCTGAGGCAAGAAATGTCCGCCGGTTCATTGGAGAGCTCGCGGCGAAGGAATATCCGCTGACAACCAACTATCGATGCCGTGCTGCGATTGTCGAGGTCGCCAATCGACTGATTGCCGCTGACGGCCAAGGAAGTGGCCGCCAAATGCGGACGAGCCTATCAGGCGGCCTTGTTCGTAGTCTCGTGTTCCCCACAATCGAGGCCGAAGCCACAGGCTTGGCTGAGGAGATTGAGGCGTTCATTCGCTCTGGCGTCGAGCCCGCAGACATGGCCGTTCTTGCACGTGCACGATTCCGGCTTCAACCGCTGCTCAACGAACTCGAGCGCCGCCAACTTCCAATCACCAACTGGTTGGGAGCCGCCTACCATTCCGAGGAGCGGATCGCGCTCGGCGTATGCCTGTCGATCACGCAGGGCAAGTTGACCGATCGACAGGCGAAGCGTCTGTTCCAGTTCTTTCAGGTCGAGGAAGTTGAAGAGCGCGCCCCACTTGCTCTGTTCGAGACGTTTCGGCATCGTGCGGGCTGGAGTGAATTGCTCGAACTGCGCGACCTGGTTTGGGCCGGAGCCGACCTGCAGGTAATCGTTGAGAAAGCTCGGGATGCCGTCGTTTCAATTCGAACGGACCTTCGTGCTGGAATGTCAAGGCTTGTTGATGCTGTTGGCGGCTTCACTCGATACGACCCCGACTTCTCCCTAAGTCACCTACAGGCCGAACTTACCCTTGGAAGCGTGGGCGGGGCCCCCACTAAGGGTGGGGGCGTCAAAGTCGCAACCCTCCAGGCGACTAAGGGCCTTCAGTGGAGTCATGTCTACATCCTGGGGTTAGAGGAGGGCCGGTTACCCGACTTCCACGCCGAGACAGACGAGCAGATTCGAGAGGAACGCCGCATCTGCTTCGTAGGAGTTTGTCGAGCCGAGGACAACCTGTCTTTGACCCGGACCCAGTGGTACTCAGTACATCGTCAGAGAGCCTCGCGGTTCCTTTCGGAAATGGGGTTGCAGTAGCCGAAGGAAAGTGGTCGCCGCGCCGTCGACCGGGTTAGGCATAGTGAGATGGTGCTGATAAGAGATGCCTATCAGTAGCTATTCGGCGGGGGTTCGTGACGATAAGCGTCGGTTCTCGGTAGCCCAGCCTCCTCGGGCGAATCACCTCGTGGGCGTTCCGCTGTCGGAATAGGATAGGGCCGCCCTCCAGGAGTGCATTTGATCCGAATCGGGCGTTCGCCAGGGCGCCGCCTCGAGTCTTGCGGAAGTCGACCGTGGCGGAATCCTGTTGGATCAGGGTTGGTGCGCCCTAGGTTTCGTGGAGTTAGATTCCTGGATACGACATGCTGCTCCCATCAAGACAAGAGGGAGGACACGGCTTGCGGAGTCACACGATGCCATATAATGGTCGCCCAATCAGATCTCGGCATGCGCGTTGTCGGAGGACTTAGGGACGTTCATGGTGCACCCAGACCCCATAACCGTTCCAGACGGGGCTCGCTACGAAATATCCGCTGAGCAGGTTGCGATTCGCGATCTCGCTCGGAAGCTTGCCGAATCTAACTTCAGGAATCGTGCACTAGATTGGGAAGTGGCTCGCACGTTTCCTTGGCCAAACATAAAGCTCCTCGCTGACACGGGGCTCCTCGGGGCCACGATTCCAACGGAATATGGGGGCAGTGGTGGGACTTGGCTAGACGCGGCGGTAATCCTCGAGGAGATCGGGCGTTGCTGCTATGTCACCGCAATGGCTGCGCTCGGAGAACTCGGAGTGCAGTCCCAGGCAATCGTTGCGTATGGAACTAAAGAGCAGAAAGCAAAGTACCTTCCGCAAATAGCGTCGGGGGACCTAATCTGCGCCATTTGCATTACGGAACCAGATGCTGGTTCTGATGTTGGCTCACTCAAGACAACCGCGCTGAGAGATGGTGACGAGTGGGTAATCAATGGCGACAAAACGCTGATCTCGCGAGCTGATGTTGCCGGACTCTTCATGGTCTACGTGAGGTTTGGGGACGATCCGGGGGACAAGCCAATTGGCGCCGTGCTCATAGAGGCAGGCACTCCCGGTCTAAGCGTTGGCCAGAGGTACGAGACGCTTGGCGGCGACACACTCTTCGAAGTCGGTCTTGACAATTGCCGCATAGGGCAGCAGCACATCCTGGTCAGAGAGGACGGCCTCCGACGGATGTTGTCAGCGTTCAATGGGCAGCGGTGTCTCAATGCTTCGATCTCAGTCGGGATCGCCCAGGGAGCCCTTGATCATGCGGTCGTGTATGCCCAGCAAAGGTTCCAAGGCGGCAAATACATTAGCGACCACCAAGGGATCGGATGGATGCTTGCTGACAATGCGATCCAGATCGAGGCCGCAAGATTACTTGTACACCGGGCTGCGGCACGTGTCGGTGGGGGTTTCCCTACGAGATATGAAGCGGCGGTCGCCAAGGTCTTCGCAAACGAGATGGCACTTAAGGTCACTGATTCTGTGATGCAGATCTTCGGTGGCCACGGTTGGACCAAAGAAATGCCAGCGGAACGCTATCTGCGGTGGGCGCGGTATGGCCCACTGGGCGGGGGTACGCCACAAATCCAGAGAAACGGAATTGCGCGGCATATTCTCGGCCGGAAGAATGCAACTGCTTGAGCACGAGGCCAAACGCCGGGCCCGGGCGCTGGGTCTAGCGGTCCCCAAGGGCTACATTGCGATGTCGGCGGAGGCAGCTGCCATGGCCGCGTTTGACCTAGGGGACACGGTAGTCGTTAAGGCACAGGTTCCGACCGGGGGTAGGAGCAAAGGCGGCGGTGTCTTCGTAACTAGCACGCACGAGGTTGAGGCGATTGCTCAAGGTTTGCTGGGAAGCCTTGTGTGTGGGTACCCAGTCAACTCCGTCTTGGTCGAGGAGTACGTGCCTTCAGATCGCGAAATTTACATGGCCATCGCCATAGACCCGCGGCGGGGCAGTGCGGTGTTGATGCTCGGTCTGCAAGGCGGAGTTGACGTCAATCGGCATGCAGAGAAGGTGGCGAGAGTGGACATTTCGGTGCTCACTGGCCTGCGGGACTGGCATGTGTGGCAGGCGGCCGAAGCCTGTGAAGCAGACGCCGAGACAACAAACGCGCTGATATATCCCGCGAAGGTAAGCTATGAGCTCTTCACCCGCCACCGTGCCGACCTTGTCGAGATAAACCCGCTGCTTATGACAAAGGGCAGTCAAGCACTCGCAGCCGACATCAGAATTGTGGTCCCGGGACCCGACGAGGCTAACGATGGGAATCTGTCTCGAACACGAGATGGTTTCGATCTGATGGAATTGGATCCTCAAGGTCTGGTCGGCCTGTTAACTACCGGTGCAGGCGCTTCAATGCTACTTGTCGACGTTCTTACCGAGGCTGGCCTCCGGCCGATAAATTTCTGCGATATCCGAACGGGAGGCTTGCGCGGTAGCTCTGCTCGCCTAGTGGCTGCACTCCGGCAGCTCGAGAGGTACCCGAACCTGGCTTGTATCGCCGTAAATGTATTCGCGGGTATCACAGACCTCGCAGAGTTCACTAAGCTTCTGCTCAGCGCGATTGACGAGTGTTCGCCAAGCGTGCCTGTAATCGTCCGAGTAGAGGGATTGGGGGCAGAGATCGCACGAAAGCGCATACGCGAGTCGGGTCTGATTAGCGCGCGAAGCTTCGACGAGCTGGAGAAGTTGATTCATGACACTGTCAACCACGGTAGCAGAGGCGAGATGTTCACCTGCTAGGCGATAATTGGCTCTCAGACGCGCACGGGGGGGTAATCGTTCAAGGGATGACCGGGCGGGCCGCCCGAGTCCATGCTCAACGTATGGCCGTACACGGCACGCGAGTCGTAGCCGGTGTCGCTCCGGGCAAAGGGGGCCAGACAGTAGATGGCGTACCGATTCATGACACCGTGCAAGCCGCGATGTCTGCAACTGGAGCTGTGACTACGGTCGCCTTCCTGCCAGCCAAGGATGCCGGCGAGGGACTAACCGAGGCTGCCGAGGCGGGGATCCGTTTAGCAGTTAGTGTCACAGAAGGTGTTGAAGCACATGACCTGTTGCCCGCCCTAGCATTGGCCAAAGTTCATGGTATGCGGATCATTGGGCCAAATACACCCGGGCTTCTGATCCCTGCGGGCCCCCTGCTTGGGTTTCTTCCATCTCAGTTCGCGCAACCGGGTGACTGCGCGGTCGTTTCGAAGAGTGGCACGTTGTCGTACGAAGTCGTATGGGAACTCCGCCAAGCTGGCTTAGGTCTCAGTCTCTGGGTCGTCATCGGTGGCGACCAACTGAAGGGGTCCAGTTTCTCAGACATAATTCGGAATTTGCCCGGGGATGGCAAAACGCGTGCAATAGTCATGATCGGCGAGATTGGCGGCTCGGACGAAGAGGATAGCGCGCCGTTTCTGCGCGAGACGGGACTTCCCGTCGTAGCCCTAATCGCTGGTCGCCGGGCTCCAACCAATCGAACAATGGGTCATGCAGGAGCGATGATCGCTGGGGACGCTGGACGCTATTCCGTGAAAGTGGATGCCCTAGAGGCTGCGGGCGCGGTGGTGATTAGTCGACCGTCAGAAATCCCGGCCGCTCTCGGGCGCCTGATCGCCTGATTTCGACTTTTAGGCGATCGGGAAATTGCCTTGCCCCTGAAGGTGGAACCAGTCGGACCATTAGAAACCCACTCTTTGTTCCACTTTTGAAGCGCCAGAGACATGGCACGCGCCCTTTTCTGAATCAGGTTGATCAATCGCGTTCGGGTCTCGCGAGTCGCACGGCTCTGAGGGATTGGCACCAATAGGGCGGCTGCGACATAACCCTGTGCGTCGAAAACAGGTGCCGCAACCGTCCAAGCCTCGGTGTCAGTTTCACCCTCATTTGTGGCGTAGCCGCGCTCACGGACCCTCGCAAGGTGATGCAGTAGCTCGCGTGTATTGTGAATTGCTGCTGACGTCTTTGGTTTCCATTCGCCAACCGCCGGCAAGAGCAACCGTACGTGATCCTCGGGTAGCCACGCCATTAATACCTTGCCTATAGCGCCGCCTGCATAAGGGGTAATCCTGAATCCAACTGGATTGAACGCTGAAATGAAGTGTGAGCTCCGTCTAACGTCGATATGTACACCTTGCCCGCCATCCAGCACTGCCAGGATGACCGACTCAGCAGTCTCCTTGTGCAGTGCGTCTAGGTGTTGACCGCAGATTCGCTGAAGAGTCGCTGCTCGGGCAGCGCCCGGCAGCCAATCTGTCCTCATGCTCACCGAGTAGTGGCTCGTGTTCGCGTCGTAATACAACAGCCCGTGACGCTCAAGCGTAAGGAGGAGCCGCCTCACAGTTGACACTGCAAGGTTGAGTTCTTGGCTTATCTCAGTCAAAGTGAGCTGTGGCCGCTCCACGGAAAAGCACCTGAGCGCTAGCAGGAGGCGCTCGGCGGATCGAAGCGGCTGCCCCGTAGCTACCTTAGGCAAAAGACGATACCCAGATGAAGCAAGCCGGCGATTGCCTTTGGTGCCAGCTAGATTCCGGCTGCATACTCTGGACCAAAGGTCAGACGGTGGGCTTGTGGGCGAAGGAAGACCCGCGCGGCACATATCTGCCCCACCCAGGCTCCGTCGCCTCTTGAAATTCCTCGAGCGCGACCCGACCGCGCAGTACTGCAGCCTGCACTGCTCCCTTTAGCCTCTCGCCGTCGTAAATGCTCACCTCGCATAGGCCCTTGTAGAAGGTCTCATTCACAGTTCGCTCGATCTCCGGGTTGACGATGAGTATGTCAGCATCGGCGCCGGGCCAAAGACCACCCTTGCGTGGATAGAGACCGAATGCTCGCGCTGTATTGTAAGAGCCGCAGCGGACGAGGTCCTCCCACGAAATCCGTCCCGGGAGGACCCCGTAAGTGAGTAGGACGGGGAGCATGTGCTCGGAGCCACCGCGTATTCCAGGACGCGCAGCCCAAATATTCCCATGCTTGCCCCCGCCCTTTTCCTTCGTCTGGGTGGTTCGGCCTCCTGTGCCGTGATCCGTTCCTAAACAGGTGACTCCGTTGGAGTGGAATCCGTGCCAGAGAGCATCAATGTCAGTAAACGTACGTAGTGGTGGATTGACCTTGCCCCAGCAGCCGACCTTATCCTCCATTCCTCCGTGATGAGTGAGCCACTGAGGGCCGACCTCCGACCAGATCGGCGAACCTCGGCGACGAGCCTCCGCGACGAGGCGGCAGGACTCAGCGGTTGTCATATGAACCACATAAAGCGGGCAGCGACTCCAATCGGACAGTTGAATCGCCTGGTAGACACGTAGCCATTCAGCGATTCCGGGGCGGCCATCTGACCATGCGCCCAGATCGCGGCGGCCTGTGCTCTCTACCTGGCCGGATAGGAGCTTAACGATCTCCCCATCTTCCGCATGTACCATCGCCACACCAGGGCCTCCTTTGGCTGCGATCCATTGCATGGACTGCAATAGCACGTCATTGTCAACCGGGCTGAATAGATGGCCAAGCCCAGGGTCCTCCAACCTCCTTCGTCCGTAGGCGGTATAGAAGTGCTTGAACGATGTCACGCCAAGGCGCCACGCGGATTCGAAGTCTCCGAGCGTTTCTTCGCCCATGACGTATGCGTGAAGCATTGAATCGACGTACGAGTGCCTGTTAAGAGAATCAATGTTCGCTTTGAGCATGGAAAGGAGTGGCTGGCCGGCGGCGCCAACGAAATGACCGAAGGTTGTGACGCCGCCGTGGAGCATTCCGCGGGACTCGATCGGAAGATTAGCCCTCATGCCCTCAGCTATCGAGGCGTCCTCCTCGCTACTCATGTGGACATGCGGATCGATTAGTCCGGGAATAATGAACTGCTCGTGTGCGTCGATAATGCGGTGAGCGGCGGGTAGCCCGCTGTTGGGGCCAACGTAGATGATCTGATCGCCCTCGACTGCAACCCCGCCGAACTCGCGGTGATCGTGGGTTACGACCCAGCCGTTACGAATGACGAGGTCGGCAGAACTCACTCGTTGACGAGGCCCGCGTACAGGTGAGGACGTCGATCTCGGAAGCGCGTCTGCCGTAGCCGTTCCGAGATCATCAGCCCGAAATCAAGGTCTGCCCACGCTATCCCCGGCTCATCTGAGAGACAGGCGAGCAGAGTCCCATCCGGAGCTGCAATCGCGCTCGTGCCTGCGAAGATGGTCGACCCCTGACTGCCACATCGGTTGGCGCAAGCCACAAAGAGCTGGTTTTCGTAGGCACGGACTGCCGCCAACTGCGGATAGAGAAGGGGATTGGGCGGGAGCTCCGCTGAGTACGGCACGGCGAGGAGCTGAGCGCCTCGAAGCGCCAGTAATCGAGCAGCTTCGGGGAACGAGTTGTCGGCGCAGACCAGCAGTCCCAGGCGGCAAAGGTCAGTCGTGATGGGCTCGAGGCGATCCCCTTCTGTGAAGTATCTCTTCTCCTCGCGAGGCAAGTGTATCTTGCGGTACTTTGCGAATGTTCCGTCGGGCTTGATGAGCAGGGCTGTGTTGTACAGCACTCCATCAAGCGTTGTGCTGCGCTCGGCGACGCCCACTACCACGTGGATGTGCGTACGCGTAGCTGCCGTAGTCAACGACGTGGAGTAGGGTCCGGGAAGCGCTTCGGCACTCTGGTAATACTGAGTTGCGAACTCCGCCGACCAAGTGGAAATGTATCCGACGTTGGCCAACTCCGGGAGTACTATGAGCTGGCAACCTGCATCGGCTGCCTCCACGATTCTTTCGACAGCCCTCTCAGCGTTCTCGGAGACATCGAATAGCTGAGTACCAAGCTGAGCAACCGCGACGCGAATCGAGTTCATCTCGTCTACTTGGCGTTTTCAGGTCGTACCTGACCACTTATCGTGGCTGTATGGACTGCCGTGATCAAGCCGGAACCCCTATCCGCATGGCTCAGTCGGCGCCCAATCATTAACGGAATGTGAGGAAAGGCAATGGCCAGATTCACACTCTCCAGAGCGGCTAGCGCCTCGCGCGCGGGTCATAGCAGCGGCATAACAAAGGGCCGGATCGGCGCCCCCGTTGCCCCACGTATGCGGGTTGCCGCGCCAACAAATGCGGACTCGTATATCTTCGCCGCCGCGAGTTCCTCAAGGTTCAACACCTCAATGATTGGAACCCCGGCTTCAGCGAGCAAGTACGTGTGGACCGGTAGCCAGTTGTCCGGGTTCGGCGAGGGCAATTGGTCCAACGCGACATTGTCGGCGCCCACGATGATGGCTCCCTGCCGGGCAAGGTACTCGGCGCCCTCGCGATTCAGCCCGGGTTCGTTGAGCATGAACCGACCCGCATCCGGCCACATCCTAATACGACCCGTGCGGAGGAGAACAACATCGCCCAGTCCTACTGTCACCCGTTGTCGCGTAAGTGCCTCGCGGATATCCTGTTCTCCGATACCGTACGAATCGGGTAGTACGTTGACACCGTGCGCTCGCGCGACATCGATCAACACCGCTCTGGCGATTATTGGAGGGTGCTTATCGGCACCACATACGTTCCAGTGCCGCGACCCCATGTGATCCCGCTCATTGAAGCCGTTCCAGATCTCACCGCTGTACCCATAGTGGTTGAGCGTGTCGATATGCGTCCCGCAGTGCGTATACATGCTGATCGTGTCGCCAGAATCTGAAATGGTCTCGTGGGCGGCTTTGCCCGAAGTCATCCGTTCATCGACTAGGCGACCATGAGGAGTGTGCGATAGCCAGATCTGAAAAGAAAGATCACCACCGTAGATCCATGACGGCATCCCGGGAAATAGATCCATGGAAAGGTCATAGACCGTACCAGCATCAGCTCGTGCGAGGATCGCCCGCCTCGAGCTCGCAGTAATAAGGTTTAGCATGCCAATCTCATCGTGCTCCCCGAACGGGCTTCGGGTCGATTGGTTGGCTGTTGCGGAGAGGGCGGCGATTTGTTGCGGCCGAACGTTGCTCACCTTGCTAGTCCCCTCGAACGTGATGCTCGGCTTCCTTCGCGTCGCAGGCTTCTTGGAACGCGCCGCGAAGTGTAGCATCGCCGGTTGAGGCCGCTAAGAATGTCGTCGCGCATCGAGCGACTTAGCCGCGGTGTCCCTCTAGGGGGACGGCGTCACAGAAGTCGAGGGAGTCCAAATGACAGTGGATGACGGGCGGAAACGCCAGCTTCGGATTACAAGCTTTAGGCACTTCGCCTATCTCCCGCTGTTCGTTGCGCTAGGCATCAAAGCGTTCCAAGTCGAGCAGCTCGAGATCAGTGTCGTTGAACATAACGGCTCTTGGTCGGGCTTGATCGAGGCCGTTGGTGGACGCGCAAGTGACGTCATGTTGGGCAACCTTTGGTTTGCGTTGCAGCAAACTCGGCATGCCAACGCCCTAGCCCCGGTCGCCCACTGTATGCAGCAGTGTCGGTCGGTGGTGGTCCGCAGAAGAGTTGAGACCGATGGTCCGTTCGATTGGATGGATCTGCAAGGTAGTTCGATCATCGTTCAAAGTGATGTACCTACTCCTTGGGTAGCCTTCAGACAGAGCCTGGCACTTCATGCAGTATCGCTGGACATGGTTCGGGTGCTTGTTGGCCACACGGCCAGGGAGGCTGTCGAGGATGTCCTGAGCGGTGCCGTCGACTATGTACTTCTCGACGTTGAACGCGCTCAGCACCAGGATCTTGAGGAAGTCGCAGCACTAGCCGACACCCTTGGACCCGTTCCTTGGTCGGTATTCATGGCAAGGACATCGGACATTCAATCCGATCCCGAACGGTACTGGCGGTTCCAACGTGCGATCGGTCGGGCGCTAGATTGGATGAGCGGCAACCAGACGGGCGACATCGCCGCACTGGTGAGACCTTGGTTTCCGTACGCGGACGTGCCCACCACAATCAAGATCATCGAGCGCTACCGCGCCCTTCATGCTTGGCCAATTCAACCCCAAGTACAGATTGATGACGCAAGGCGGTGGCAGGACATCCTAGTGCGGTGGGGCCTCATGCTGGCTGCAGTCCCACTCGACGGCTTACTAACCTTTGGTGGGCGTTTCGGTGAGCCGCATGGTGGAGGAATATGACAATGGATCGATCACACGCCGATAGTGACCCTGAGCGGGCCGTGGCAGCATGGTCTCGGTTACTGAACTTGGGCATCGCACCTACGAGAATCGCTGAATTAGCCCCTCAAGTGATCGCTCGACTAGCGAGCCTTGCCGAGCTATGGGCAGTTGACGTTGAAGGACTTGAAATGGCTGTCAACTTTCAGCTTGAGGAGCATGGCTCTGAGTCCTACTGACCTCTGTTTTCTCGAATTGTCGGAGGTATCTCAGCTGATTCGAAGCCAGGCGGTGTCGGCTGAGGAGGTAACCGCCGCGGTCCTCCGTCGAATCGACGAGCTAAACCCATCGCTCAACTGTTACATCACTGTTCTGCACCAGGCAGCCATGGAGTCTGCGGCCAACCTTCAGAGGGAATTGCGTCGGGGTGGGTGGCGAGGGCTCCTCCACGGCGTCCCAGTTTCGGTAAAGGACAACATCCTTACCGCTGGGATCCGCACGACGGCCGGATCCCCTCTGTTAAAAGAATGGACTCCAGACAGGAACGCCGAGGTGGTCCAGCGGTTAGGTTCCGCAGGAGCTGTGCTGATCGGCAAGACGAACCTGATGCAATACGCATACGCAGCTGCCCACCCGCTCTTCGGTGAACCAAGAAATCCGCATCGACTAGAAATGACATGCGGAGGATCGTCCAGCGGCTCAGCTGCGGCCACTGCGGCCGGAATGGGATTTGGTTCGGTCGGCACAGATACCGGCGGTTCGATTCGGATCCCAGCTGCCTTTTGCGGAGTCGTCGGACTAAAGCCGACCTACGGAGTCGTGAGTCGCAGAGGCGTTATACCCATAAGCAACAATCTGGACCATGTCGGCCCGATCGCGAGGACTGTTCGCGATTGCGCGATCATGTTCGGCTCGATATGCGGCCTCGACGAGGACCATTTTGAGCGCAAGTACCTAAACGAATTGGAGCGGGGTGTACTCGGGTTTAGGTTAGGTGTTGTGCGCCTCCAAGGACAGTCGTACGTCGACGCTGAGGTAGGGACCGCGTTCGATAGGGCATGTCACGAGTTAGTCGGTCTGGGCGCGACTTTGCGAGAGGTCGAGGTGCCCGACCTCGCCCAGGCACAGCTGATCATGTACACCCTGTCCGGCGTCGAAGCGGCTGAGCTGCACAGAGACCAATTCAGACAGCAACGAGAGCAATACAACCCCGCATTACGAACCCGGCTAGAGATCGCAGAATTCGTCCCGGCAATTGAATACGTCCACGCACAACGCGTTCGTCAACGCTTTCGGATAGAGGTCGACATGTTGTTCAGGGAGGTGGATGCGCTACTGCTGCCGGCCGTCGGTATCGCCGCCTATGAGAGTGGCACCAATCGGCTTCGGTTTGGCGGAGGTAAGGAGGAAGACGTTGCCAATGTGGGATCCCGATTCACTGCTCTGTTCAACTTGACCGGCCACCCTGCTCTGGTCCTGCCCTGCGGTGCCAATGAGGCAAATCTCCCGATTGGCCTCCAGGTCGTCTGCGCCCCGCACCACGAGGCTGTATTGTTCCGCGTGGCACGCGCGTACGAGCAATTGAACCGTTGGTATGAACGACGACCCGCGGGTGTGGAAACGGCGAGTCCGGGGCTGTGACCTCCCGAGTGCACGTGACCAATCAATTAGAGCCGTGCCTAGGCAAAGCGCAAGCCGCTCCCTAGGCCGTGCACAACCCATCCCATCTCGCACTGCGCCCGTACACTCGACTCACACCCGTTTGTACGCCGCAGGGCTGAAGGCGGACTGCGAACCACCGCCAAGGTTGGAATCTTGCTTTGCTGCGAAGGCAGACGAACTTGGCCGCCCCGACCCGGAGGGCGGCTAGTAGCTAGTCAAAGCGCCGAATGACGCCAAAAAACCTCTTGACCTACGCGCTGGCGAGTGCAATACTGCCGACGACCCGACCACTATATGGCATTCCAAGCCGGCCGGAAGGGAGAAAGGCAACATGGTGAGAGCAGGGGCACGCCTGTCGTCGGTCATAGTCATCGTTCTGGCGGTGGTTAGCTGTAACCAGCAATCGTCTCAGCAGGGTGTAGTTCCGCAGACTGCTAAGGACACGTTAGTCATAGCCGAATCCGCCATACCGACGAGCTTTGACTCAGATTTCATCGGCAACTCAAGCGGAAGCCTCGAGGCAACCGAGAACTTCACTGATCCCTTGGTGAGTTTCAAAACTCAGACCAACGCCAATGGCACTCTTAGTACGGACTACGCGAGCCAGGTTCCTTTTCTCGCACAGTCCTACATGCCGTCTGCGGATGGCCTGACATGGAACTTCATTTTGCGGCAAGGCGTTAAGAGTCCAAATGGCAACGAACTGACATCGGCGGATGTGCAGTACATGATCGCCCGCAGCTACGCCCTCAACGGCGGCGCGTGTGCGGGTTTCGAACTTGGGGTTAGCCAAGTCGACAAGAACAATCCAATCACCGTCAGTGACAAGTATTCGTTCGCGATTCACCTGACCAGCCCAAGCCCACTCCTGCCCGTGGCTTTTGGTGCCCTTCCCTCGTGCTCCATCTTCGACTCGACAGAAATGAAAAAGAACGCAACTGCGAGCGACCCATGGTCAAGGGCCTGGGCGGCCACTAACACTGCAGGCTTTGGCCCGTACACCGTCGCAAGCAACCTTCCCGGCCAAGAGACAGACTGGGTTGCCAACCCGAATTACTGGCAGGGTCCACCGAAGTTCAAGAAGATCGTCATAAAGAATGTGCCTGACCCATCCACAAGGTTAGCTCTGCTTGAGCGTGGAGCCGTTGACATAGCTGAGGATCTGACCACACGACAGTACAGCGAAGCTGCCGGAAAGAATGGATTGGCGGTCGACAACCAGTCGGGCAACCAAGGATTGATCTTGGGCTGGAATAATGCTGTTCCTCCGCTGGACAATGCGACATTCCGGCAAGCGTTGAATTACGCACTTCCTACAAACGCAATCATTAGTAGCGTCTTTCTAGGTGCAGCTGGGGTCAAGGTTGCATCCGGCTACATTCCGGCCGGTTACCCCGGACAGCTTGACGCATGGCCGTACCCGCAGAACGACGCAAAGGCCAAGGCTCTGCTGGCGCAGTCGGGAGTAAACCTCTCGACTCCAATTCAGCTGTCTTATTCCACCGACCAATCTGCCGACCAGCAAGTTGCCACGCTGATCAAGAGCCATCTGGCGCAACTGGGAGTTACGATCGAGTTGAATGGGCTCAGCACGGCTGCTTACGCGCAAGAGTTCTACAGCCGCAAAGCCCAAGCCATCCTTGTTCATGATGCCCCATGGGTGGTGGACGGCCCGTATGTCCTAGATCTCTACTTCTCTCCGATAGGAACAGGAAACTGGGTAAATTTCAAGAATTCTGCTGTCACTTCCATTCTCAACCAAGCAACAGCGGCGCAATCTCCCGATGTCCGGGCATCACTGACGAAGCAGGCGGATCAATTGATTGTCAACGAAGCGCCATGGGGGTTCTACCTCCAAGTTGGCAATCAGCTGGCTCACCTCCAGGATGTCAAGGGCTACGTGTGGCGAAGTACGAGTTTGCTTCGCTATGGCGACATCTACAAGACATAAGCGCCTTTAGTCCCCATGGCGACTGGATAGGCACGTTCCACCTTGGCCGAGAGGGTCCTCTCGAACGGCATGCACATGCTTGAGTGGCCTGCGGGCTGCGCCTGCGGCCACTCGAGCCGCTCGAGCCAACGGATTTACCCGGCAGAGCATGAACACCGGCAACAACGGTCCCTCGCGCGCACCACGTTGGAACCCCTACGTCAAGATCGAGGCGGATGAGCGCCAACTTGAGGGCCGTCCGACATTCGAGGCTAACCAGCCGCCTCGCATCCAGTGGTCAGTTGTTCCGGGCAAACCCGAGACTGCTCGCCGGAACGATTATCGTGACGTCGATAGCGCTCTTAACAATATTTGCCCCCCTAATTGCACGGTTTAATCCCGAGCAAGCAAACCCTTACGACGTTCTATTGGCGCCGACCAGAACTTACTGGTTAGGAACAGATAGCTCTGGAATGGATATTCTGAGTCGGCTGATCTATGCACCCAGGGTAGATCTCACAATCGCTTTTGGTGCGACATTCTTAGCTATCGCTCTCGGAACGCCTGTGGGCGTGCTTGCCGGCTACTACAGCAGTCCCGTGACTGAGTTGGCCATGCGAATCGCAGACGTTCTCCAATCATTTCCAGCTCTCGTACTGGGCATGGGACTTGTCGTCCTGTCGGGTCAGCAGATCCGGAACGTGATCCTAGCGATCGGTATCGTGAACGCTCCAATCTACGCCCGGATGGTGCGCAGCCAAGCGCTGCAGGTCAGAGAGCGATTGTTCATCGAAGGAGCAAGGGCGGCTGGAGCCTCTGATATCGCGATCGTTTTCCGACACTTGCTTCCAAACTCGTCCGGACCAATATTTGCATTGAGCTCGGTGACGATGGGGGTCGCGATCCTGCTGACAGCCGGACTAAGCTTCGTCGGCGCCGGGGTGCGGGTCCCAACACCAGAGTGGGGTTCCATGATTGCGATAGGTGCCGAGAGCTTGTACGAAGGAGGCAAATGGTGGCCGTCCGTATTGCCTGGCTTGATGCTCGCTATTACGGTAATGGGCTTCGGTCTACTTGGCGATTCCCTCGCAGAGGTGACGGATCCCAAACGTAGAAAGTTCTAACCTTACGTCCGCTGAGCTGAATCTAGAGATTGACAAGCTCGTTACTCGCTTCTACACACGCCGAGGTGTAGTGCAAGCGGTGGATGGCGTGAGTCTCGAGCTGGCTGCGGGCGAGACTTTGGGTCTACTAGGAGAAACAGGCTCGGGCAAGTCCACCATCGCGTGGAGCGTTTTGGGCCTTGTCCCGCCGCCAGGAAGAATTGAAGGTGGCGCTATACGCCTACTTGGCCGTGACCTCCTGTCGGTGCAGGAAGAGGAGCTGCGCCGAATTCGAGGGAAGCAGCTTGGGCTCATTGTGCAAAATGCCCGAGCCCACCTAAACCCCCTTGTGCCGATAGGTGTCCAAATCGCCAACGCATACAGCAGTCACACCGAGGCTTCGCCCAGAGATGCGTTTCAGGTCGCGGTTGACACGCTTGAGCGAGTTGCAATCCCTGATCCGGAGCGCCGCGCGAGAGCATTTCCTCATGAGTTGAGCGGCGGGATGGCTCAGCGAGTCATGATTGCAATGGCGATAGTCAATTCGCCGCGGGTCCTCATCGCTGATGAGCCAACCATGGGTCTTGACGTAACGATTCAAGCCCAGATTCTGGACCTGCTAGCGGACCAAGTTGATAGTCTCGGTGCGTCGACTCTCTTGATTACACGGGATCTCGGCATAGTGGCCAATTACTGCACGAGAGTTGCCGTGCTCTACGCAGGCCAGGTCGTGGAAATGGCCCCCGTAAATGAATTCTTCAGGCATCCACGACATCCGTACAGCATCGGCCTACTTGATTCAGCGACGTTGCAGTATGTTGGCCGGCGGGTCAGGCCGCTAAAGGGCTTGCCTCCAGATTTCATCAATCTTCCGCCGGGTTGTAGGTTCAACCCCCGCTGCCTTTTCGCAAGTGACATTTGCCGAGCAACAGCGCCCTCCCTTGAAGAAGTGGCGCCGGACCATTTTGTTCGATGCTTTCGACACAAAGAGGTTGCTGAGTGGCATCGATCCTGAGCGTTGAACGCCTCGTTAAGCGCTTTCCTGCTCCAGGGGCCGCGAAGGCTTTCATCTGGGCCGTCAGCGATGTCTCTTTCGACATCGAGAAGGGGGAAACATTCGGGCTGGTTGGCGAGAGTGGATCAGGAAAGACGACCGTCGGTCGTTGCTTGCTTCGCCTTGTGGAACCAACGTCGGGTCGCATCGTATTTCTGGATCAAGACATTGCGAAGATGAACTTGCGGGACTTCCGGTCACTCCGTGCAAAGATCCAAATTGTGTTCCAGGAGCCACACGAGTCCCTAGACCCGCGGATGACCATCGCTGCAGCGATTGGCGAGCCGCTTAAGCTCGTGAAGCACATGACTAGACTCGAACAATCCGATCGAATCATAGAGGTCGCGCGGCAGGTGCTGATCCCAAAGGAGGATCTCACGAAATATCCCCACGAGCTGAGCGGTGGGCAGCTGCAGCGTGCAGGGGTAGCTCGAGCCATGATTACAAATCCGGAGTTAATCGTGCTCGATGAGCCCACCTCGCTCTTGGATTCATCGGTACGAGCGGAAATAATGGAGCTGCTGATCGACCTTCAACAAAAGACCGACGTTTCGTACCTGTTCGTTTCTCACGATCTAACAAGCGTTGAACATATCAGCCACCGAGTGGCGGTTATGTACCTGGGAAAGATTGTTGAGACTGGTACGACGAAGCAGGTCTTCGAAGCACCCCTCCATCCATACACTAGGTCGCTTCTCTCTTCTGTGCTGGTGGCCGATCCGGCGAAAGAGCACGTTCGCGCGCCGCTAGTCGGAGAGATTCCTAGTCCCATTAACCGCCCTACAGGCTGTTTTCTGCACACGCGATGTCCTATAGCGATCGACGCATGCCGAACTGTGACGCCAGAGTTGGTAGATCTTGGGCGAGGACATCGCGTCTCTTGTATTAGGGTGGCGCCGTTGCCGTCCCAAGTCTTCGCCAGCAACCAATTGGTCGCATGGACCGACAATCGCGGATTTGCTCGGGCTGAAGGCACAGACGGACAACGAACCGAGCTCGGGACTGAGCGCCACTAGGATTCTTTCGCAATCTAAGGAGCAGGAACTGGTAATGCATTGGTTTGGTTGGAAGGGGCGCTTTATATTGCGCCGCCTCGGCCTCCTTGTGCTACAGGTCTGGGGCATTGTTACCACAGTATTCATCCTTATCCAACTCCTGCCGGGCGACCCAACGTATCTACTCGGAGGGGAATTCTCTACCCCCTCGACTCGCGCCTCCATCGCCCAGGATCTCGGATTAGACCAGCCGATCTATGTCCGTTACTTCAAGTACATGGAGAACGTGCTTCACGGCGATCTCGGGACATCCTACTTTACCGGGAAGCCGATTTTGGAGGAGGTGTTAAGGCATTTCACCGCCACATTCGAGCTTGTCACGTTTGCGTTTATTGTGGCTGTGGGGCTTGGCATTCCACTCGGTATTTGGTCTGCGGTATCTCGCAAGGGCTTTCTCAAGAACATTCCCACAGCTTATGGAATGGTTGCTGGGGCCCTCCCGGAATTCTGGTGGGCGCTAATGTCAATTCTCATTCTTTACGTTATTTTGGGTTTTGCTCCTGCACCAATTGGGCGCATTGACGTGTCGGTCGATCCCCCTCACACAATCACGGGACTCTACACGTTGGATGCACTGATGACTGGCAATGTGAGTGCATTCGCCTCGTCTCTGGCGCACTTGGTCCTGCCTGGCCTGACGTTGGCGTTCGTGAACGCAGCGCCCATTGTTAAGGTCACGCGAACCCAGATGTTGGAGGTGATGAGTTCGGGTTTTGTTCGTTACGCGCAGGCCTGTGGAATGAAGCGCGGGCGAATATACCGGGATGCGCTAAAGAACGCATTGCTGCCTGTAATCACGTACTCGGGGCTCGTTTACGGATTTCTTATTAGCGGGGCCGTTTTGGTTGAGACGGTATTCTCATGGGGGGGGTTGGGTCAGTTCGCTGTGTCGTCAGTCGTAAATTCCGATTACCTCGCGGTAGCCGGAAGCGTGATGTTTATAGCTTCGTTCGCACTCACCGTCTATGTCCTGATGGACATTTTGCAGGCGGTTGTCGACCCTCGCACCAACCGGTAGCCACAAGCCTCCGGCAGTATGACCACGAACGTAAGACATCACATATGGAGGGCAGCGTTTTGGAACGGAGTGTATCGAGCCCAAACACGAGCGTCAGCCTGGTTGGGAAAGTCGCCCTAGTCACCGGCGGAGGCGCCGGGATTGGTCGCGCAGCCTGTTTAGAGATGGCGCGAGCTGGCGCGACAATTGCCGTGGTTGATCGTGATCAGGATCGCGGCCAGAATACGGTCGCAGATGTCATGGCGCTGGGACAAGACGCCTCTCTATTTGTCGCAGATGTGAGCGACGTATCACAAGTCCGGGAGTGCGTTCAAGCAGTCGTCAGCAAGTATCAACGAATCGACGCGTTTTTCAATAACGCCGGCGTAGCAGGAGTCATTGCACCGGTTGCGGAATACCCGGTAGATGTATTCGACGAGTTAATAGCGGTCAACGTGCGCGGCCCGTTCCTAGGCATGCAGGCAGTCCTACCGATCATGCTTCGCCAGGGCGCCGGAAGCATTATCAATTCAGCTTCCGCAGTTGGGCTCATAGCCGCGCCGAATCGGGCTCCGTACTCAATGAGCAAGCATGCCGTAATTGGTCTTACCAAATCAGCTGCGATCGAAGTCGCGAAGCACGGGGTTAGGGTTAATGCTATTTGTCCCGGGCCGATAGACACGCCGATGATGCAGGCTATTGACGCTATGAGAAATCCGGATCATCCCGCAGAGTCGCGCCGGCTCATATCAAGCGACAATCCGATGGGCCGGTACGGCATCGTCGAAGAGGTTGCTCGGGTAGTTTGCTTCCTGGCCTCGGATGGAGCTAGCTACGTGACCGGGGCTGCCTGGACCGTTGATGGCGGCCGAACGGCGCTATAAGCGTGACGAGCGACGACACTTTGATTTCATCGGCGTTATCTCTTGTTCGTCGCTCGTTTGTGAGCATGTTCGATCATTTGCCGTGCCGCGAGGAGGATGTAACACATGAAAGAGGGTTTGAAGGAGTTCGAGCTGAACTCTGATCACCGGATTGAGTTTGACCGGCGAGTCGGGCTCGGTGTTGCCGGCGGCCCTGGGCACAATCGCTGGCACCCCGATGTGGAACCTGTGCTGAGAATGATGCCGGGCGAAACACTCGCAGTCGACCTTTGGGACGGCCTCGATGTGCAGATTACACCTGCGAGCACTGCAACAGATCTGCTCGCGATGGATCATTTCCGCAACCATGCGATGGTCGGTCCGATTTTCATCGAGGGCGCAGAGCCAGGCGATTTATTGACTGTAGAGCTGCTGCGGATCGAACCAGATGCATTTGGATTCACCTTCGTCCTGCCCACATTCGGCGCGTTGGGGGATCGCTTCAGTGATCCCTTTCTGGTCAAGTGGCGTATCGAGGCCAATGTTGCGCGATCAGATGATTTGCCAGGTGTCGCCATTGTGGGAGCACCGTTTGTCGGGCTCATTGGAGTAGCGCCATCCGAGAGCCGCTTAGCATCGCTGACGAGACGCGAGCGTGAACTCAAGGAGAGGCGTGCTCTCGGCGGCGCGGTGATGGTTCCACAATTACCAGATCGGCGGTCCGCTGTGCCGCGAGGCGGCGGCCCGGCGGCAGACGGACTTCGCACACTCCCTCCGCGGGAAATTGGTGGGAATCTTGACGTCAAGGATTTCAAAGCGGGCAGCCGCATTACTTTGCCGGTTGATGTTCCCGGGGCCCTGTGTTCACTCGGTGACCCGCATTTTGCTCAGGGTGACGGCGAGAGTAATGGCATCGCAATAGAAATGGCCGCGACAGCCCATCTGCGATTTGCACTAACTAAGGCATCGCAAGTAATTTGGAGACCACGCAATCCAACGTTTGAGTTTGAGGAACCGGCTCATTTAGCTCGCCGCTTCTTTTCAACGACCGGCTTTCCAGTCAGCGGGGATGATCGCAATGAGTGGATGGATGTGTACCTGGCCGCCCAGGCTGCTCTCATAGAGATGATTGACTATCTCACGAAAGTCCGGGGATTTACCGAGTATCAATCCTATGTTATAACGAGCATTGCGGTCGACCTGAGAATAAGCGAAATCGTTGACGCCCCGAATGCTACGGTTTCGGCTGTTCTCCCTCTCGATATTTTTGAGTAAGCCGCATCACGTTGCTTATGGAGTCTACGGATGATTAAGGGTGCTCAACAATCTTCCCCAGCCTGGAAGATGGACGCCAGTAAGTCCCACCATCTGCAGACATTTCCAAGCCGTGACAAGAACGCTATCAAACACCTGAATGTTGTGATGTTGCTCGATCTCTTCCGCAAGGGTCGCGGCCTGGACATTCGTACAGACGACTGCGATGCCTTGAGCCTCCGGATGAACTGCAGACTCGAGCAGGTCTCTCACAATTGATTGATCCATGGCGATGTGTTCTTCGCTCGTATTCCAGCCTCGGAAGACAGAGTGGGCGCAACGGAATCCCTCATGCCCGTAGACTTCAACGATCCGATCAGCAATGTCCTTGGAGTATGGCACGGCGAGACTATAGCGTTCCAGCCCGGACTCTCTAAAGGCATCTAAGATTGCAAGAGTTGACGTGGTAACAGGGATGCCTAAGGCTTCCTGTAAGGCGTCGCAGAGCGCGCGGTCAGCGCCAACACCCATCCACGACCCCGATGTACCTGCCCATGCTATAGCTTGGACCTTGGCATCCCCGAGAAGGCGTGCAGCTCGGAGGAAATGTCGAAGTTGGAACTGTGTTGCTGACGCTCGATCAAGGCCCACGTGCGAAACCTCGATTCGCGTGAAATGTACCGAGACATTACGTAAGCCACAAAGGAGCTGGCACGTGATGGGCTCTAGGGCAATATTGCCAGAGGGTGTCAGCAGTCCAATTCTGAAGACAGGGACGCGCTTTGACGCCTCCAATAGAGCCGCGTCCGGCGATGGCTCTAACCTCATAGGGGGCAATGCTACTGCACCTGTCCCTCGTCGTTCAGTGCCCCAAACGACCCGGTTCGCAATGCGCGGCCAGCGCGGCGGCGCGCCTTCACGATCGGCGTCAAACGCCCGGAATCGAGACGTCTAGCCTTGAACATGCAGCTTGCTTGGGTTTGTCGGGGCGCAGCAATTAGTTGGATGCGATCGTACTGCCAGGCTCGGGAAGTAATCTTTGTGCAAGGCGGTATATCGCATCGCCTGCCTTGCGTCGATAGCGCCCTGGTGCTGTTGGTGTTGTGAGTTGTCACCGTCCCAAATAGAAGGAGCGAGCAGTGAGGATTAAGTATATTGTTCCGGTTCCGCTGGATGAGAGTGGGCTCGCTAATCGCCGTGCTCAATTACCTGCTGGCCTTCGCAGTCCGAACGTTGACTACGACTTCGTCGCGGTTAAGAACTCGTGTCTCAACGCCGATGGGCCATATGAGGCCCTTCTGATGGACGCGTACGTTACCGAGGCCGGAGTTGCAAGTGAAGAAGAGGGCTACGACGCAGTGGTTATGGATTCGGTCTCGGATTCAGGCCTTGCTGCACTCAGATCAAGACTGACCATTCCGGTCGTGGGACCCGGCCAGGTGCAGCAACACGTTGCCGCGATACTGGGGAAGCGGTTTTCCATTCTGACCATGTGGCCTAGATGGAAGCACCTGTACGAGAAAACGCTGTCAGACTACGGAACGACTCACTATTGCGCCTCTATTCGGTCGATCGACACGCGCCCAGACCACGCCAATCTTCTAGGCGGAAAAGAGGACGTCGTGTTTCCAAAACTAGTCGAGCAAGGTAGGCGCGCGATTGAAGACGACGGCGCAGATATCATCCTAATGGGATCCACAACGATGTACCAGGCTGTTGATCACCTTCGGAGAGTTCTTCGAGTACCCGTCATCAATCCCGGCCCGCTGGCGATAAAAATGGCTGAACTCTTTGTGAACTTGGGTCTATCTCATTCTAAGCTCGCGTACATGGCTCCAGAAGTTGTTCAAGACGAGAAGTTCCATTCTTTGATGGCTGCCAGAGCAGAGTCGTGACCCGGCGACTTGTGATCCTCGCGCGACCTTCGTGTCCAGTCCTTGACGCACGATTTCCGAGATTGACTTCGGCGTCAGAACAGGAACGGGGAGACCAAGTCGGGTGACCGCGTGAGTGACCGACTGTTTCGTAAGGTGGCCCTCATAAGCGGCGGGGCAGCTGGAATTGGTCGTGCTACGTCTCTACTGTTCGCTCGAGAAGGAGCTGCAATAGCGGTCATGGACAGAGACTTGGTTGGTGCAACCGCGTGCGCGCATGAGATAGTCGAATTTGGCGGTCACGCTATTGCGTTTCAGGCCGACGTCACTCGGTTTGATGATGCCCAGCGGGTCGTCTTGGCGATCGAAACGCAACTGGGGGGTCTGGACATCCTTGTCAATAACGCCGGCGTTATCGGACGAGGCACCGTTGAAACCACCAAAGAAGACGAGTGGGACCGAGTAATCGATGTCAACTTGACCGGGACATTTCTCATGTCAAAGGCCGCTATACCCGCAATTCGTCGCCGCAAGGCTGGATCGATTATTAATGTGTCGTCGGCCGCCGGGCTCGCTGGCTGGCGTAATCAAGCCGCATACGTCGCTTCCAAAGGCGCCGTGGTGAATCTCACTAGGAACATGGCACTCGACTACGCTCGGGAGGGCATAAGGGTCAACTGTCTAATCCCGGCCCACGTCAATACGCCAATGTCGCAAGCCTACCAGGCGGTGGCTGGCCACGACGGAGAGCGTCTCATGGCAGAGGTGACAAGCACGATCCCGCTGGGCCGCTTCAGTGAGCCAGAGGAAGTCGCATATGCGGCCCTCTTCTTAGCGTCTGAAGAGTCGTCTTATGTCACTGGGTCGATGCTGGTTGTTGACGGGGGATACCTGGCACAGTGAGCCTCCAGCGCCGCTTGCGCTGAGTTCACGACCGCTCGGGATCCGCCCGTTGGCTGCGACCGTGCAGCCATGATGACTTGGCGTTCTGAGTAACGTTCGGGGAGTATTGCTTCTATCCGAATTGCCTCGAGGAAATGCCTAATCGGTGGATGGCACGGCCTTCAAACGGCTTAGATAACCCGGCGGCACGGTTGTTGTGGCGGTTGGCCATGATGGTCGGGTCTAAAAACACCCCAATCCGCTCTATCGGAAAATCGATCGATTACCTCTCTCTTGCTAAGCGATTGGTATGCCAGGAGGCTCGCGAGGCGAATGCCGTGTAGCAACGCATGTAGCAACCCGGGCGACTCCGGGCGTCACGCAGCGGTCTCTAGCGGACTGAGGCCGCGGACGAGGTGAACTCAAAAGGACTCTCGCGGCACGCCCCGCACTGGGCGCTCCTGCGGTTCGGGACCGTGAGGCCCCGGGTTCAAATCCCGGGCCCCCGACCAATTTCTGAATACGATTGCGCCGTCGCGGCTCATCTGGCTAGGGCGCCGGATCACAGCCGGATCACAATTTCCCGGGGCAGTAATCCGGAGATCGGCTCCTGGGACACCATCCAGATCGTCCGGGCATAAGGGGCTAGGCGGTGGAGAGGCCACCCAATGGCTCGCGACTTTCGCGGACGCTCGGACGTGACTCCGCAGATGCCATCGCTTACTTCGTAGAACGTCAGCCCTAATTCCAGCGGATCGACGGGAGGAAGATGCCATACGACCAGAAGACCATCAGGGCCTCGAGTGCAGTTTGCTCATCGGCGGCGGCTCCTTTGGGCCAGCTCTTGTATGGCAGGATGGCGCGCCGGCTCGTCGCTCCGCTCTCGTAGACGAGTGAACGCGTCCCTCGATGCTTGGTGTAAGTAAGAGTCCCTCCGCCACGGCGGTAAACCTTGGCAACGACTCTTCGCCGCCCGCGAAGGCGCTCGATGGTCTCGATAAAGCGATTGGGATCCGCGCGGCCAACCCAGCTGTCGATTGGCACAATCCTCTCGTCTATGTAGAGGCACCTAAACCGCAACTGAGCCCAGATTTGCCGAGGCAGACGAGGCTTCAGCAGGTAGTCGTCCCACCGGGCGCTCGCAATCTGTCCAAGTGACCGACTGCCATGGTTCCGGGTGGAAGCGATCTCGCCAAGGAACAGATACGGATCGCGCGGCTTCGGTTGACCGAGCAGAAGTGTTCCTCGGGGGATTGACAGGGTGACTTTCCACTTGGGGCGTTTGGCGGGATCGCCGGGAAGCTGCACCTCGCGCCGGACCATGTCTGGAGTGAGAATCTGCCAGCGCTCCGTAGTAAGGCTGGCGAACACGTAGGCCGTCCCGCCTCCAATCGCGAGGTCTCCACCCCAATTGACCTCAACCGCGCTGCCAAGAGAGTCCAGGATGCGGCCACGTGCGTAGGGTTGATACAACTCGAGCTTGATGGCTTTGGCCATATGCGATCCCGCTTTAAGAAGTGGTTGCAGACGCCTGTTGGGATCAGGCAATCTCGTGTGCACCGTCAATCGGCGCAATTTGGCCACCCATGATGACGGTAGCTAGTTGGCTCGCCCGCTTAATGGCAGCGTCGCATGGCGTTCGGTTGAAGGCCCTGGCGTCCATCAGGTTAGGAGCGCAAATTCAGGGTCGCTCGGCGGAATCTCTTTTGCCTCCGTCGCTCGCTTGATCTGCGCGAGCAGCCGGCGCCGCTGATCCAGCCCGAAAATGAAGTTGCCTCCAACTCCGAATACCACGACAAACGCAAGCAAGAACCAAGGCAAAGGAAACCCGGCAGCAACCATGAAGGCCCAAACCAATGGCGCGAGAACGATCGACGCGGCCAGGGTGATGAGTGGCCACCTCTTGAAGGTCATCAAGAGTCGGATCCCGGTTGCGCCTCCGACCCTGCCGAACCGACCGACTGCATAAACCATTTGCGACTGGGGGCCTGCCATTTCCACGCGAAACTCGGTCGTTGACGCCTGGCCCCTCAGTCCCTGTGATGTGGCGAACAACGACCACGCTGGACGTGGCGGCGGGGTCAGCAGCCGCGCCACGCAGGCCTCTGGGGATAGCGCCGTCTGCAGACCGACCACTCTCGAAAGGGGATAGGGCAGCGGAGACCGCTCCATTACTTCGTCTCGTGGCGCTACATCGAGGCTGACGCGCCCACTCCGAATCCCATCAATCTGGTATCCGATCACAGTCCCGAATCCAAAGAAGATCAGCTCATGCCCACTGAATAGGCGGGCCGCATGCATCATGGCCATCCGGTAGGCGTCGAGACTGATCGGAATCAGGCTGCCATGGTCATTGAAGTAGAAGTTCGAACCGTCCTGCTCGGGTTGACCTGGAAGCGCGCGCATCATCAAGAAGAAATCCACAAAGACATAAAGGAGCACCGCGCCGCCCACTACGTAGACGAGGACCGGGAGGCCGGCCATTAGTCTGTCCACGGGTATCCGAGCGACGGCAACTACCACGACCACAGGTCCGAACACCAGGAAGACGATCGGGAATAGCGCTAGGGCCAAGTTCATAAGCGTGGGTCCGATTTGATCCGGGCCATAACTCAATAGGTGCACACTGAGGGCGGCGACCGTCATCAATCCGGCGATCGCCAAGAAACCCTTTGTCAGCGCAGATGGGAGCTTTCGGATGTCCATGCTTGATGCGCCGATCGAGTCTACCTAGCCCGCCCCGGTTCTCAGCACGGCTGCGGCAATCCTATTCATCCGCGTAATCGGAGCGCTCATAAGTACAGCTACGGCCCATTGATCCGACGGTCCTGATGCAGACGGTGGCCACAAAGACAACGCCACAGAGGATTTCGGGAATCGCTTTAGGTGGAGGGAATCGCGCCAGCACACTGGGTCCGATGGATCTATACCGTATGCCGGAAATTCCTTACGAAAGACCTTCTGCCACTCTTCGGTCGCAGCCCGATCGTTGCCTTGCGTCCGAAGCTCCTCAGCCCTCGCAGCTGACGCCGCGTCGGCCAAAGCGAAGCCCACAACCTTCTTCCGGTTCTCCGCGGACAGATACAAGTCGATACGCCCTCCTGGCTCCCATAGGTCAATAAACCCGCTTGGCTCGAGAGTGAGTCTCTTTAGCGTCCATCAAGGCGCGTTACCGGGTTGCCCTGAAGCTCGGCGCTCACACGTCGACTTCACTCCTCGAACACAACGACAGCTTTCAACTTGGAATGAAAGTCAAGCCACCATATTGATACGTCGTCCTCAGCCCGGTAGGAGTAAGAAAAGTCAGGGCCAATTGCGCGGTGTTCAGTAGCAGGGTCGTTCTTCAACTCAGCCACGCTCTCTGTAGGGTCGATGTATACGTCAACAGTCGCAGCCAACGGCCACGGTTTGCCCAACTCGTGGTAGTGAAGGCCTTTAGCGATCTTCTCGACGCTCTCCACCAGCGGGCCGATGGATGTCTTCCAGACGAGCGCACCGTCAAGGTTGCGGTAGCTGTCGGCAAGAATCTTGCCCCGCTTGCCCGCCTCGTGCTGAAGTGTCTTCTTGAATTTCGCGTAAGTGTTCTTCCCCGCGCTGGGGCCATCGATCACCGCGATTACGTCCCGAAAGCGATTCTCATTCGCCGAATTGCCGCTGTTACATGAGTCGCATGCCGGTACGGTGACGACAAGCGTTGCCCAAAGGTTCTTCGGAAATAGGCTCTTGGGTGGAACGTGATCCTCAGTCGTCGCCGGGGCAGCTTGACAGTAGACGCAAATCGGCTTGGTCATCGCGCCGATACTAGCCCGGACTGTCCAATGATATTTAGCCCGCCTGAGGCAATCGAGATTGCAGAACGATTCACACGAGCCTTTCCCGAGCTACAGGCGTCGTGGTACATCATGGGCAGTCACGCGTCGGGAGACGCAATCGATCTCAGTGACGTTGACCTAGCTGCTATCTGCAGGCCATTGCCGGTAGACGCTTTGGAGCTCGGGCGTCGACTGCAACTGCCATACGACGGAAAGGTAGATCTGTGGCTGAAACATCCTGACTGGATCAATCGATTTCCTGACGCGCAAATATTGCCGATGCTGAACCACGCGATTCTCCTCAAAGGCAACGAACTTCGGCCTGGGCTGCCGGAAGTCGACCTCGATGCCTACAAGGAGTCGATCGCAGCCGGATTCGGCCAGGCCCTCGAGCACTTCCACCGCGATCGCAGAGTGGAGGTCCCTCCGGAAGCAAGTGACGAGTTCTTGGGCTACGTCGACCGGGCACCGAGCTGGGCCCGCCTCGAGCGCTGGACTCATGGCATCGTCGTCTTGATTGGGAAGGCCGCGGGCGCGGTGGCGGCGTGTGAAGGGCGGACTGCAGGATCCCGCGAGGAGGCGTTGGCGCAGTTCAGTAGCTGCAAGGATGTGGGCGAGTGGCCCGAGTGGTCCCATCGATGTGTCGCCCTTCTGCGGGGATCGTGGAGATATCGAGTACCTGACACTCTGGAAGACCGAAGAGAGCTCCGCAAGATATGCGAGGCTGTGCACGGACTTGAGGAGCTGACTGTTGACCGTCTAACCGAGGCCGGATTGACACTCTTTCGAGTAAATCGTTGAACCCTGGTAAAAAGCTGGCGAATCGTTCATGACGTCATCGACATAGGTGATGCTGATAAGTGCGGGCCTATCAGAAGCTGAGGCCAGCGGTCGGGCCGAACCTGACCGTACTCTGGCTATGCTCGTTAGATGGCGACAGTGAGTGGATGCTAATGGAAGCTCTAGAGATAGATTGGATTGAATCCGACGAACCGCTTACACATCTTGGGCACGGTGTTGAGTTCCACCATGACGACCTGTCCCGTGATCAAGCGGTTGGTTTCATAGACGGGTTCGAGGGCTGGTACCGATCTGGCGGCAGAGCGAAGGTTCGGATCCTCAGGACCTGTCCGAACCCCTCGATCGGCTTGGACCGGTGGGCCGAAATCACCCGAAGTATTCGAGACGCAGTTTTCGCCATTCTTGTAGACAAGGCGAAGATGAAAACGTTCCGCCACAATCCTTCCGACCCGGTTGGAACGTACGGGCCAATCTATATCTTGGTCAACAGCTAGCTTCCTGCGCGCGAAATTCGTCGACGGGTCCGGAGCGGCCACCCGCCGGGGATTGCAGAGACCTGGCAGGCCTCCGGCGGAGTGAGTGATCCGTGATAAATCCACCCGCGCACCCGACTAGACACCTCTTAGCCTCGCTCATCTGTCGAAATTCTGAGCAGCCGACGGCGCCGTGAGCAACCGCCGCTGGATCACAGCTGGATCACGGATTCCCGGAACCGGCCGGTACGAGAAGGTCACGCGAGGACAGCAAGGACGCGGCATTTGAGATCAGGAGAGCACCTGCGGAGCCGCAAGGACAGCCGAGGACACGCCGCCGACACGGTTCGGGACCGTGAGGCCGAGGGTTCAAATCCCTCGCCCCCGACCAAAATCCGAATTCAGAACCACAGCCGCAAACGGCGTTAACGTGACAACTCCACTGTATTACTGCAGTAGTTCTGCAGTATTTCGAACACGGCTCACTTGCGACTGTGTCTGCTGTCCTGATCCATATGCACATTCGCGGCGGGTCCAGGGCCGTTACGGGCAAGACACATGACGCCCTGGGGTCCTGCAACGGCCGCGTGCCGGCGAGATACAGGCGAGGTCGATCCAGCCTGATGCCCAGCGGCTCGAGGCGCAAATCCGGTCCGTCTGATGGAAGGCCCGGCGCGCGAGGAAGACCTCAAGGCGCCCCAGTTGCGTGCAGATTTGGCGCCAAGGATCGGGTTTCGACCGCTCAGTGTGTGCTTAGTCGCTCAATCTCGGTCGTCGGAACTTGAGGACGCCAACCAAGGCGCCAACCACAGCGCCTAGCAGGGTCAGCGCGGCGAGCGTGCGCATACGGACGGCCCGAGACGACCGCCGCCGAGATCCATCGTCTGCGTTCGCAACCCCCCATACCCATGGCCGCAGCTCTTTCACACCCGCTCGCTCGAAAATCTCATTGACTTTCTGGGAGAGTTCGGGCGATGCCGGCCAAGGACGCAACTCGATAGTGTCGTCGGCGAGTAGGCGGGGACGGACGGCGCCCAACTGAGCCAGCTCCCCCATTACCCGATTGATTCTCTCGCTCAATCGTTCACTCAGTGCAACGATTGGTTGGCGTTTTCTTGCGCTCGATTGCCTGCTTGACCCAGTGACGGAGCGTCTCCGAGCCCAATCCCAACTGCACCGCGATGCAGGTCACCACGCCGTGACGTTCGCCTGTCTGCGTCATGGTCTCCTCGACCATCCTCACCGCCCGCTCACGGAGCTCAGGCGGGTGTCGATGTCCCGATCCTTGCTTCGACGGTTGATGCTTCGATGCTGCCGTGGGCTACGCACTCCCAACGAATGAGTCTCCATCGAACCCGGGGCGGTTCAAAAACGGTCTTGGTGGACGAGACCGCCTAGATTTCGGGACCGTGAGGCCGAGGGCTCAAATCCCTCGCCCCCGACACTTTTTGGAATATTGATTTGCCCCGCGCCCGGAGCTAACGTGACAAGCCCCCTGCATTACTGCAGTAGTGCTGCAGTAGTTTCGCGCAACAGGATTGAACCCCGTCGACTCTTCACGCCAACAGCATGGCCGCGGTGTCGCAGTACGACGTCGCCTGCGCGTGGACCTACTGAGCCGCTAACCCTTCCGACGGCGAAGGTGGCCCGCCGGGCGAAGGTTTCCCGCGAGCAGCGCGATCGTAAGCGCGCCGGCGAGCGGGATCAGCATCGCGACGCGAAGGCCAAAATGGTCGGCCGCGTGGCCAATCAAGGCTGGGCCGACGACCGAGCCCGCGTAGCCCGAGGACATCACGACCGCCAGCGCCGTGCCGCTGGCGCCCAGGTTCGCGCCGGCCGCGAAGGTGATTGGCAGGATGACGGCGGTTCCGATGCCGACGAGCGCAAAGCCCGTGGCCGCGCCCGCCAGAGCCGGAAACGCGATCGCCAGCGCCAAGCCGCCAGCACCGAGCAGCGCCCCGAGGCGGGCCACGATCACGGTGCTCGTGCGCGCCGTCAGCCGGTCGGCGCGAAATCGCGTCAGCATCGCGGCCAGCATGAACCCGCCGTATCCCGCGGCCGCCACGCCCGGGTTGACGTGGCTGAGATCGCGCAGATAGAGCGTGCTCCAGTCAGCGGTCCCGCCCTCGACCAGAAAGCCCGCCAGGGAGACCACAGCGACGGCCACGACCGGACCTGTCAGCCACAAGCGTCCGGCGCCCGGCGGTGCGACTCGCGCCGCACCCGAGCGGGTGTCGGGCACGTCGCGCAGGAACCACGCGGAGGCGACCGCGACTACCGCCGCAACAGCCGCGAAGTGCGCGGCCGGCGCGATAGCGAAGTAGGCGGCGACGCCTGCGATCAGCGAACCGACCACTGCGCCGAGGCTCCAGAAGGCGTGAAAGCCGTTGATCATCGGCCTGGCCGCGAGGCGTTCCAACTCCGCGCCCTGGGCATTCTCGAGCACGTCGAGCACGCCGGCGCAGAGCCCGTTCACGAGCATCCCGACCATCAGCTGCGGCAGGTTGGCGGCCAGACCCAGCGTGACGAGCGCGACGGCCAGCGCAGGCGTGCCCGCTCGGACGAAACGCCTGGCTCCAGATCCAAGGACGAACCGCGCCACCGTGGCGCCCACCACCGCACCCATCGCGAAGATGAGCAGCGCGTCTCCGACCTGGCCGTCGGTGAGGTGCAGATGGTCCTTCACTGCCGGCAGGCGCGGCACAAAGCTGCCGCCGACGATGCCGAATGCGAGGAACGCGACCGAGACTGCCCGGCGCTGCTGGATCAAGACGTCCCCATCAACCACCGGCGGTCTTTTCATCCCGTGGTTTCGCATACTGAGGCATCCCCACATTGAAGGCGACCGACGCCTCGACTTTCATCGCGGCGCTGCTGCGGAAGAGCGGTTCGCCCCCGAGCCACGCCCAGATCGTGGCCGGTCACCTGATCGAGAACAGCCGGCTTGGAATTCACTCGCACGGGCTCATCCGGGTGCCGCAGTACTTAAGGGAGATACGCAACGGCGAGCTCGACCCGCGCGCGCGACCTGAACAAACGCGCACACGCGGTGCGGTGTCATGGGTCACTGGCAACGCCGGCTTTGGACCGGTCGGCGGCATCTACGCCGGCCGCAGGGCAGTGGCCGCAGCGCGCAAGCACGGCGTGGCGCTGGTCATCGCGACGGAGCTCGGCCACACAGGCCGGCTTGGTGCCTACGCGGAGCTGATCGCGGCCGCGCAGTGCATCGCGGTCATCTTCGGGACCGGGCCACAGCGCGGCCACATTGTCGCGCCGTTCGGTGGAATCGACGGGCGGCTTTCGACGAACCCGATCGCCTATGCCGTGCCCAACGGTACGGCGCCGGTGGTCGCCGATTTCTCGACCAGCGCCTTGCCGGAGGGAAAAGTGCGAAGTGCCCGCAACCTCGGAAACCGACTACCAGACGGAGTGCTCCAAGATTCTGCCGGCAATCCGACCAACGATCCGAACGTCCTTTACGGTAAACCTCGGGGCAGTCTGCTCCCCCTCGGTGGAGCGACCTTCGGGCACAAGGGCTACGCGCTGAGTCTGCTGGTCGAAGCGATGGGGACAGTCCTCGCAGGTGGCGAGGTCGACGACGCATCGCGGACCGGGTTCAACCTGACGATCCTTGCGATCGCGACCAGGCCGGGCTTTGATCGATCCACCGGACGCTTGGTCCGCTATCTACGCTCGGCACGACCACTGGATCCGACCAGGCCGGTCATGGTGCCGGGCGATCCCGAACGGCTGGCTCGCCAGCGCACGACGGTCGACGTGGACGAGCCGACCTGGCGCGAGATGGTCGCCTTCGCGCGTGATCTCGGTGTTGACTTACCGCCGCAGTAGCTCGCGCGCTGCTTGTGACGGCGCGGGCCATCACTCGAGATCGAAGGCTAGTATCTCCTTCGTACATCAACGGGCAAGCTGCGAGGTGAGTGGAATGGCAAACACAGGCCCGATTGAAGTCGTGCCGGCGTCATATAGCTACGTCTTCAGTCCGTATCGCGAGCCCGCGGCACGCGTCCAGCCGGGCCAGAGGGTGACCATCCAATGCGACGACGCTTTTGAGAGCCGGATCTCGCGACAGAACGACGTGATGGCGGGCGTTGTTGACTCCGCCACGCGGCGGGAGCCGGTAGACACCTCCGGGACCGAAGAAGCGCTCGCGACGTGATGGCAGGCAGTCGCCAACTTCGCGTAACAATCTGGAACGAGCACGTCCAAGAGCGCAGAGACAAGTCGGTGATGCGCGTCTATCCGGACGGCATTCATGAGGCGATCGCGGCCGGCCTGCGTCGCGAGCTGGGCGGAACAGCGAGCATCCGCTACGCGACGCTTAACGAGCCCGAGCACGGTCTTACCGAGGCGGTGCTCGCAGAAACGGACGTCCTCACATGGTGGGGACATGTTGCTCATGATCAGGTCGCTGACGAGGTCGTGAGCCGCGTGCACGCTCGGGTCCTCGAAGGAATGGGAATCGTCGTGCTGCACTCCGCACATTACTCCAAGATTTTTCGACGTCTTATGGGAACTACCTGTGCACTCAGGTGGCGTTCCGGTGGGGCCGGCGAGCGTGCGCTGGTCTGGACGGTGAATCCTGGCCACGCGATCGCCGTAGGTGTTCCGCAGCCTATCGTCATACCCCGCGACGAGATGTACGGTGAGTTCTTCGACATCCCTCCTCCGGATGAGCTCGTTTTCGTCAGCTCATTCGAGGGCGGCGAGGTCTTTCGCAGTGGCTGTTGCTACCACCGTGGGATGGGACGCGTCGTGTACTTCAGCCCTGGCGACCAGGAATTCCCCGTATACCACCAGCCTGAGATCCAGCGTGTTATCGCCAACTCCGTGAGCTGGTGCGGCAGCGCTGTGGCGCCGAACGACGCGCCGTCGAGCCGGTCGGGCGGCGTGCAGCGGGATTGGTTCGTCTCAGGATCCTGACCCTACAGATCTGATGAACGGCGATGGAAGGATCGGAGTTGGCATCATCGGCGCTGGCGAGATCGCAGGCGCGCATATGCGTGGTTACGTGCAAGCCGCAGGGCACGCACGAGTCACGGCAATTGCTGACGTCGACCCAGTGCGTGCCCAACGTTTCGCGGAGTCGGCAGGCGGCCCCAAGGTGTTCGTCGATTACAAACAGATGATCGATTCGCCGCTTGTAGATGCGGTTGACATCTGTCTACCGCACCACCTCCATCGAGACGCAATCGTCGCGGCGGCCGCGGCGGGAAAGCACATCCTTTGCGAGAAGCCGCTCTGCGTGACCCTCGAGGAAGCTGCCGCTGTGAAGCATGCGGTAGCCCGTGCGGGAATCACCCTGATGTGCGCGCACAATCAACTTTTTCTGCCAACCGTTGGGACTGCACGGCAGATGATTCGCGACGGCACGTTAGGCAAGGTCTATGCCGCCCGCACAACCGACATCTTCCGACTGGCAATCGATCCCGAAAGGCTTGGTTGGCGTGCAAGACGGGCGACCAGCGGCGGAGGCGAACTAATCGACACGGGATACCACCCAACCTATCTGCTGCTCAACCTGATCGACAGCTCACCGGTGAAGGTCGTCGCCTTCGTCAGCCGGCATCGCATGGCGATGCTCGAAGGCGAGGATACAGCGAACGTGCTCGTTGAATTCGCGGACGGCACTGTGGGAGCGATAGTGACGAGTTGGGCGTATGAGCCTCCCAGTTGCACGGAGCGGTTTTCCGTCGCGGGCGAATCTGGAAGCCTGTGGAGCGACGGGCGAGCGCTGTACTACAAGCCGCGCGGTGGTGAGCAAGTCACTGTCCAGGCGGCTGGTGCCGAAACTGACACCTATGCCGTCGAGGTGGTCGACTTCATCGCCTGTTTGCGAGAAGGGAGGCGACCCCTCAACACCGAGGTCGAGGGCATCAAAGTCCTCAAGGTCATCCTCGGTGCGTACGAGTCCGCGGAGCGGGGAGCGATTGTGGAGCTGAAGAATCCATAGGCGGTTGTGGGCCTCGCTTGGGCTCGCCTCTATCCAACCAGCTTCAGCGTCAGGATCTTGAACGGCGCGAGCTCGACTTCGAGCTCACCGTCGCGGATCTCGACCTCGTCGCGGTTTCGTTCCAGCAGGTCGCAGAGGAATGCTCTCGACGCCGGCAGTGATGTGCGTATTCGCGCGCGGCAATGGCCGCCCCAGGCTTCATAGAGGCGGACGATCACCGCATTCGAATCCTCTGCCCGCTTGATCGCCTCGACCACCACCTGCGGCGTATCCACCTCGATCAGTGAACGCCGTTCGCCCGCGCTGATCCCTCCGCGCACCACCCGCAGCGGATTGTTGAGGTCCTCGGCGGCCGCGATCACTCCGGCTTCCCGGAAGTCTCCCGGATGAGGCATCAGCGCATACGTGAAGCGATGCTTGCCGCGGTCCGCGGCCGGGTCGGGATGCGTTGGCGCGCGCAGCAGCGACAGTCGCATGACCGAGCCCTGGATGTCGTAACCGTACTTGCAATCGTTGAGCAGCGCGACGCCGTAGCCTGGCTCGCCCAGATCGGCCCATCGATGGGCGCAGACCTCGAAACGAGCCTGGTCCCAGCTGGTGTTCGTGTGCGTGCTGCGCTCGACGTGGCCGAACTGGATCTCGTACGTTGCCCGCGACGATCGGACGGAGACCGGAAACGCAACCTTGAGGAACTTGTGCTCCTCATGCCAGTCGACATCGGTTTCGAACCGAAGCACCCGCGAACCCGCGTCGAGCACCATCAGCTGTTCCACCGTGGATGAACCGAAGTTGCGCACGAACCGCACTGCGGCTCGTAGCGGCCCCGCCATCTCGACGTTGGACCTCGCGAGGTCTGTGAGTTGCACGAAGCTCTTGCGGTAGTCGGCGTCAACATCCCACGCGTCCCAGTTTTTCGGGTTGTCGTCGTGCAGCAGGAGCGCATTGCCTGGTGCGCCCCCGGAGAGCACCTCGCGCCCCATCTCCTTGTCCCAGATCGAGGTCAAAAGACCACGCTCATCCCACATCACTCGGAGCAGGCCGTTTTCCATCACCCGGCCCGAAACCGAGATCGGCTGCAACTGCGTTGGGGTCGAGTCGGTGGTCGACGCCCAGCCGCACGCCGGTGCGCTGACAAGAATCGGCCGCTCATCGACCTCAACCACTTCGCGGCGCGCATGTGAGTTGACGTTGAAAACCGTCAGGTTGTCTCCGCTGCCGGCCAGGCTGGATTGGGCGGAGGTGGTCAGGCGACCCGCGATCTCGATGACGGCCTCGAGCTCGCGTTCGGCGTCCTCATAAACCCAGTCGATGCTCGATCCCGGAAGGATGTCATGGAACTGGTTGATCAGCAGGCGCTTCCAGGTCGAATCGAGAACATCCGCCGGATAGCCTTCTCCGACAGCAGCGGACCAGATCTCGGCCTCGCGGAGGGCCTGTTCAGCGCGTCGATTCAGACGCTTGGTCCGCGCTTGCGAAGTGTAGGTGCCTCGATGGAGCTCGAAATAGAGTTCACCCACCCACGTCGTGAGGTTGTGCGCTTCCTGTTTCGCGCGACTGAAGAAATCGGCCGCGCGGCCGAGCTCGACCTGCGGCGCCCCATCGATGCTCCGCAGCCGGTGAGCGGATTCGATCATGTCCGGCTCCGGCCCACCGCCCCCGTCTCCCCAGCCGTAGAGGTAAAGCGAGTCCGATGAGCGATCCTGGTCTTTGAAGTCGGCGACGCTTCGCACGATCTGCCCCGCCGTGAAGTCGCCGTTGTATGTATCCGCTGGCGGAAAGTGCGTGAAGACGGCGGTCCCGTCGATGCCTTCCCACATGAAAGTCTGGTGTGCGGGTTTGTTCGTGTCGTTCCACGAGAGCTTCTGGGTCAGGAAGAATTCACCGCCTGACTCGGCGATCAGCTGTGGCAGGGACGCGGGATAGCCGAAGACGTCGGGCAGCCACAGCTCGCGCGTGTCGACGCCGAACTCCTGCATGAAGAAGCGCTTGCCATGCACGAACTGCCGGACCAATGCCTCCCCCGAAGGAAGGTTGCAGTCCGCCTCGACCCACATGGAACCTACCGGCTCCCATTGCCCGCCCGTGACTCTTTGACGGATGCCATCGAAGATGGTTGGATACGACTCCTTCATCCAGGCGTACTGGGCAGGCTGCGAGCAGGCGAATCGGTAGTCGGGGTACTCGTCCATCAGCGCGAGCGCGGTCGAAAAGGTTCGCGCGGACTTTCGGCGCGTCTCGCGCAGCGGCCAGAGCCAGGCGGTGTCGATGTGCGCGTGTCCGACCGCGGTGACACGATGGGTTGAGGTGCTCGGTCGCGAGAGAGCTCCGTCCAGATCTTTGGGATCGTCGCTTTGGGCAAATCGATTCAGCGCCTCGAATATCTCGGCGCGTCGGTTTCCCTCTGGCAGAGCCAGCGCGAGCTCGTAGAGAACTTTGAAATCAAGCGCCAGATTCCTAGCCGATTGATCCTGGAGGCGCAGCTCGGCCTGCCGGAAAACGAAAGCCGGGTCGCCAGACTCCCGAAGGGCGATCATCGACGGAGCCATGGCCGGCCCCGCCACCACCGCCGTCGGGATGGCGGAGGCTTCCAGGTAAAAGTCGACGTCCCCTGAAGCGATGGGTAGCCACCGATGATTGGGATCGACCCCGCGCCAGGGCTTGCCGTCCCGCCACGCGAGCGCCTCGCATGTGAAGCCGGTGTGGCCCTGGAATCCAATGTCGAAAACGGCGACCACTCTCTTTCCGGTCCACTCGGTCGGAACCTGTCCACGAACGTGAAACCAGGTTGTGCTCCAGGGGGGTCCCCAGCTCTCGCCGACATGGAAAGGCCGATAGTCGCCACGGACGGCTTCGGCAAAGGGGACCGGCTCTCCGCGGACGCTGTATGCCGTCAGCTGCAGCGGAGCGTGTTTCTGCTCGACGGTGGCCAAAAGCGAGCTTAACCTGGCCTCCAGGTAGGTTTCATGAGCCGTTGTCACGCCGCGGAGAACGTTAGCCTGTCTCTCCGGTGTTACGCCCATTGACGCTCCCAGTGCGCGTTGGCGTCGTCGGCTGCGGAACCATCAGCGGGGCGTACCTGAAGAACATGACTGCCTCGCCACATCTGAACGTCGTGGCTTGCGCGGATCAGGTGGTGGAGCGGGCGCACGCCCGGGCGAACGAATTCGGAGTGCCCCGTGTGTGCACCACCGATGAGCTGCTCGCCTCCTCCGATGTCGAGTTGGTGGTCAACCTGACAATCCCGCTTGCCCATGCTGAGATCAGCGTGGTGGCACTTCGCGCCGGCAAGCACGTGTTCTCGGAAAAACCGCTTGCCACGACCCGCGAGGACGGATTGCGCATTCTGGATGCGGCCGCGTCCAGCGGCCGGAGCATCGCGTGCGCGCCAGACACCTTTCTGGGTGCTGGAACCCAGACCTGTCTTCGCCTGTTGGAGCAGGGGGACCTTGGCGAACCGCTGGCGGCCTCCGCGTTCATGCTGAATCGCGGTCCCGAGAACTGGCATCCGAATCCAGGTTTCTTCTATGGGCCCGGCGGCGGCCCGCTGCTCGATATCGGGCCCTACTACCTCACCACTCTCGTTTGCCTGTTGGGCCCCGTGCGGCGCGTTGCGGGAATGGCAAGGATCCTTTATCCCACACGCACGGCGGACCGCGGACCCAGGGCGGGCGAGACATTCAACGTAAGCACCCCCACTTTCGTGGCGGCTTTGATCGAATTCGAAAGCGGCACCCAGGCCACTCTCGTCAACAGCTTCGGAATCTGGGGCCACGACCTCCCCAACATGCAGCTCTACTGCACCAAAGGGATTCTGAGCGTTCCGGATCCCAACTATTTCGGAGGTCCGGTGAGGTTACGACCCAGTGAGGACGATTCGATTTGGCGAGAGGTTCCACTCCTCTACCACCACACTAAGGGTCCCGGCAATTTTCGCGGACTGGGTGTAATTGAAATGGCACTTGCATTGCGCAGAGGCGAGAAGCCTCGCGCTGGCGGCGAGCTCGCGTACCACGTGCTCGATGTGATGGAGTCCATCCGCGAGTCATACACCACTGGCCGACACGTCGAGGTACACAGCACCGTTCCCCCTCCTTCCCCGCTCCCCCTGGATGACCGTCTTGTGCTCGCGACATGATCGCTGTCCAGCTCTACACGATTCGGACTCAACTCCAGGATCCATCGCGCCTCGGCCCTGTCCTGCAGCGTTTGCGCGAGATCGGCTACAGATCGGTCGAGGTCGCTGGGCTTGGGCCGAAGACGGTCGGTCGCTTTGGCGAGGAGCTCAGGAGAGCGGGCCTGGGCGCATGTGCCGCGCACGTGGCGCTCGATCGCCTGGCGGGTGATCTCGACAGTGTGGCTGCAGAGTGCGGCGAGTGGGGCTGCGAGTACGTGGTCATTCCGAGCCTCCCGGAGACCTACCGCTCGGAGCAGGGCTACCTGAGATTCGCAGCTGAAGCCGTTGAGCTGGCGAGCCGGCTGCGCACCTCAGGGCTGCAGCTCGTGTATCACAACCACAGCCACGAGTTGGAGCGGTTCGGTCGACAAACCGGGCTGGATACGCTCTTCGGCGCCGCTTCCCCAGACGCGCTCCAGGCAGAGCTGGACACCTACTGGCTGCAGTACGGAGGCGCGAATCCGGCCGACTGGATACGCCGCTTCAAGCACCGGGTTCCACTGGTGCATGTCAAGGACATGGCAATCGATCTAGGCCGACCGGTGGACGTTGAGGTTGGAGAAGGCAACCTGAACTGGGTCGAAATATTGAGCGCCTGCCGCGAGGCAGAAACCAGGTGGCTGGTGGTGGAACAGGACGAGCCGCGGCGGGACCCGATGCAAAGTGTCGCGATCAGCTATGCGAATCTGAGCAAGCTGCTGGAAAGAGTCGGAATGGAGGGCTGAGTATGCGCAAGCGCTTGCTTGGTCGGACCGGCGTCGTGGTATCGGAGTTTGCGCTGGGGACGATGACATTTGGCCAGGAGGCCGACGAGCGCTCAGCTTTCGGACTCCTCGACCACTACATGGAAAGCGACGGGAACCTGGTCGACACCGCCGACGTCTATCCGCCCGCCGGCCCGCGCGGCGCCTCGGAAGAGATCATTGGCCGCTGGCTGAAGCAGCGCTCAGAGATGCGCGACCGAATCGTCCTCGCGACCAAATGTCGCGGCCGCATGGATGATTCGGGCAACTCTGAGGGCCTTTCGAGGCGATGGATCATTCGCGCCTGCGAAGGCAGCCTCCGGCGGCTCAACACGGACTACATCGACCTCTATCAGGCGCATCAGTGGGACCCGGCGACCCCCATCGAGGAAACGCTGATGGCGTTCGACACCCTGGTGCGCTCCGGAAAGGTTCGCTATATCGGAGTGTCCAACTTCACGGGTTGGCAGCTCGAGCGGACCATTTTGACCGCACGCCATCTGGGCGTCTCGGTCCCCGTTTCTCTGCAGCCGCAGTACAACCTGCTGGCACGCGAGATCGAATGGGAATTGGTCCCTGTCTGCCTCGAGGAGGGGATCGGGATTGTGCCGTGGGGGCCGCTCGGCCAGGGTTGGCTGTCCGGAAAGTACAGTCGTGACTCGGCGCCCACCGGTGCCACGCGCCTCGGCGAGGATCCGCATCGGGGCATCGAAGCCTACGAGAAACGCAACATCGATCGAACCTGGAAGGTGGTCGACGCCGTAAATGCCGTTGCCACCGACCTCGGCGTACCACCGGCGCGCGTTGCGCTGCGCTGGCTTGCCGACCGGCCTGGGGTTACTGCACCTCTCCTCGGAGCTCGAACCGTTGAACAGCTGCGCGACAACCTCCTCGCTGCGGATATCTCACTGGACAAGGGTCAGCGTGCAAGGCTGGACGCAGCGAGCGAGCCTGCCACTCCGGATTATCCGTACCGACTTCTCGCTGAAAACGCAGCCGCGCGGCGAAGTCTGCTTTAAGCGCCGGCGACTACCCGGGGACCACCACCAACGTGTGCGGCACGATGGATTGGCTAGGCGCATGCCGCCCATCGAGCTGCGCGAGCAGCAGATCTACTGCCCGGTGCCCCATCTCGCGTTCGTTCTGCTGAATATGAGTAAAGCGTGGCTCGATGAACTGCCCTCGCGGAGAGTCGAAGCAGGTGATCATCGTCCCCTCGAGCCGGGCCAGGTCGCGGAGGACGTCTCTGATGATGAGCGCGATCGGGTGCTCGGAAGCGACGAATCCTGTGATGGAGTCATGGCTTCTGAGGAACGCGCGGATTGCTTCGTGGTCAGCCGGAATCCGGCTCTCAGGATTGGGAAAGCCACTGGCCAGGTCGGTCAACAGGTGCTGTCCGCCCAGCCCCAGGCCACGCTGGCTGAACGCGGCGCGAAAGCCATGCAATCGATCTTCGATGCTGGATGTGTTCGCAGGCGGCGATGAGACGAAGGCAAGGTGTTTGTGGCCTTTGTCAAGAATGTATCCGGTGAGCTCTCTGGCGGCTGCCAGGTTGTCCGTGTAAACGGAGCTGGCCGCGATGCCCTTGAGGTATCGGTCGACAAACACCAAAGGGCTCTTCGCGAGTGCGAGCCGAAGCAGGCTCGCGTTGTAGAACTCGCCGTTCACGGGAAAGACGATCAGGCCGTCAACGGAGCTGGAGCCGATCAACGCGTCAACGGCACGCTCCTCTTCTTCCTGCTCGCCGCGACTGCGCTTCAAGACAAGGCTCAATCCGTTTTCGCCGGCCCTCTCTTCGATCGCATTCAACAGCTCGAGCCCGTAAGCGGGCGAGGCGTCGGGCAGCAAGAATGCGATTCGCGACGTCAGGCGCCGGGAGCGAGGCGCTCGCTCTCCATCACTGAGCTCCGGCAGGCGACCCAATTCTCGCGCGACGAAAGTCCCCTTGCCCCGGATCCGCTCCACCAGCCCTGCCCGTTCGAGGTTCTGAAGCGCTCGCATCGACGTGATCCGGCTCACGCCATGCTTGCGAGCCAGCTCCTTCTCAGATGGGACACGGTCGCCGCTGCGGAGGCTGCCCTTCCGAATATCGTCCAGGACATAGTTGTAAAGCCGTTCGTACAGTAGGTGGCGCTGTGGATTCATGGCTGTATTGAGCTTGCCTTAAGACATCTTATTACATCTAATTCCGAGCCAATTCAACCATCCAGAGGAAGTCCGAGGGCACCTCCAATCTCGTCAAATGGGTGCTCTTGACATGTCATATCTGCAATGTTAGTTTGCAGCTTGGCCCGTCGGGGTCGGATGCGGTGGAGTAATTGCAGCCTCGCGCCGGCGCACTCTCGCCCCGGTCCGGCGATCAGCCCACTGGGAAGAAGGCGCGGGGTTCACAGTCATTGCGAACGGAGGAGAACGCCATGACATTACTTCCGGAGCGGGGTCTCAAAGCCTCGCTGATCTCACTGGCGGTAGTCGTCTGTGCCTGCGGCGGCGGGGGCCAAACCGCCGCGCCGCTTCCGGGGTGCAACGCGGGTACGTCGCAGGTTCTGTTCTGGACCTCGCATACGCCTCCCGACACCAACAGCATGCAGCACATGGTCGATGCCTTCAACAAACAGAGCACGACATCATGCGTGAAGATGGTCGCGGTGCCAGGGTCGGAGACCGACATCGCCAAGCTGACGACAGCAGTGCGCGGCGGTACGGGTCCAGACGTTTACGAGCTCGACCGCTTCACCGTCGCCGAGCGAGCCGCCGCCGGCGTTCTCGAAGACCTGACCCCCTTCGGCGCGGCGAGCGAGTCCAGCAACTACCTGGATTTCGCATGGAAGGAGGCACTGTTCAAGGGCAAGCCCTACGCACTTCCATTTGACACTGACGCGCGCGCACTCTTCTACAACAAGGATCTGCTGCAGGCAGCAGGAGTTGACGCCAGCGCGCTGGACATCTCGAAGGGCGCGCCGACGATCGACACGATTCGGACCATGGCGAACAAGCTGAACAAGAAGGATGCCTCTGGCAAGTACACGACGATCGGGTTTGTGCCCTGGCTCAGCCAGGGTTGGCACTACACATGGGGCTTTGCATACGGCGGGAGCTTCTTCAACGCCAGTTCATGCAAAGTGACGCCGGATGACCCGAAGATCGTGCAGGCCTTCAAGGACATGTTCTACGACTGGTCAGGAGCACTCGGGGTAAACGCAGTCCAGACCTTTGTCAGCACCTACGCCCCGACCACCCCGGCGCTGCCAACCGAGCAGGACGCCTTCCTGACCGGGCACATCGGCTTTGTGGTTACGGGCCCGTGGGTCCTCAGCTGGTTCCCCCAATACCAACCGAATCTTCACTACGGAATCACCTACATTCCCGTGCCGCATCAGGGCGATACACCCGCAACCTGGGCCGGTGGTTGGTCAGTCGTGATCCCCAAGGGCGCCAAGAACTCCAAGGGGGGCTACGAGTTCATGAAGTACTTTGCGGGCGAACCGGGCCAGCGGGTCTATACCAAGGAGACCCAGCACATGCCGACCTGGAAGACCCTGCTCGCCGACACCACCCTCTACCAGGGCGACCTCGGCCTTTTCGTCAAACTGTTGCCGACGGCTCACAGCCGGCCCGCGCTTCCGGTGGGCAGTCTCTTCTGGGACCAGCTCAGCACTGCGCAGGACGCGGCGACGCGCCAGAGCCAGGATCCCGCGACCGCGTTGAAAGCCGTGGCCGCGACGACCAATGACAAGCTTTCGCAATACTGCCCACTTGCCGCCTAGCGTTACGTGAGGCAGTCGGTAACTGAGGAGCGGCGTTGATCGCCGCTCCTCGCCTCCGCCGCGTTCGTCTCAACGAACAGGATTGGCGGAATGTACGCACGGCGCTGCCTTTCATCGCGCCGTGGATCATCGGGTTCTTGGCCTTCACGGTGTATCCGATCGTCTACTCGCTCTATCTCAGCTTCACGCACTACTCGGGTTTCGGAGACGCGACCGCAGCAGGGCTCGCGAACTACCAGCACATGGCGAAAGATCCTCTTTTCTGGCAGTCGCTGAACAACACGCTCTACTACACCGCGCTCGCTGTCCCGATCGGCGTGGTCGTGGCAATCGCCCTCGCGCTGATGATGAACCAGAACGTTCGCGAGGTCGCGATCTACCGAGCAGCCTTCTATCTGCCCTCAATCATTCCGCTGTTCGCGCTGACTTTCATCTTCATCGTGCTGCTCAACCCTGGCTTCGGATTCGTGGACTTCGTGCTTGGGCTGTTCAACATACCCGCGGTCAACTGGTTGGGCGATGCACGCTGGACGAGGCTCTCGGTCGTCCTGCTGGCTCAGTTGGGCGCAGGTGGACCGGCGCTGATATTTCTGGCGGGCTTGCGGGCTGTTCCTACCGAGCTGTACGAATCGGCGGTGCTCGATGGAGCGGGACCGTTTCGGCGCTTCTACAAAATCACGCTTCCTCTTATCTCACCCGTCATCCTCTTCGACCTGATCTACGGGACCATCCTCGGGATCCAGATCTTCACGCCGGCCTTCGTCCTCACCGGAGGGACGAGTGGTGGCGGTGCCTATACCGCGGGTCCCGAGAATTCGCTTCTCTTCTACGTCTATTACCTGTACAAGAACGCTTTCCAGTACAGCGACATGGGGTACGCGTCGGCCATGGCCTGGGTGCTCTTCGTGATCAGCGTCGTGCTCGCCCTCGCCATCATGCGCTCCTCCAGGTACTGGGTTCACTACGAGGCGAGCTGATGGCAGTCGCTCCGAAGATCAGGGAGGCTCCCCCACTCGCGATAGCGCGCCGGCCGAGCCCGCGCCCGTGGCGCGGGGTGAGTTTCCCCAAAACTCTTGGGGCGCGCCTCGGGTTGATCGTCGCGGCGTTGCTGTTTTTGCTGCCCTTCTACTGGATGGCCAACTCCGCGCTGAAGAACCTCCAGGAGCTTTCGGCCTTCCCGCCGACGCTGTGGCCTCATGTGCCGGCCTTCGAGAACTTCGTGAGGGCCGTCACGTATATACCTTTCGGAACCTTCCTCCTCAACTCGGTGATCCTGACGACCGGGGTCACCATCGGCTCCGCAATTTCCAATCCACTGATTGCCTACGGCTTTTCCCGCATCAAGTGGCCTGGACGTGATTTCGTCTTTGGGATCGTGCTGGCGAGCATCTTCCTTCCCTTCCCCGTCTTGATCGTTGCCCTCTTCGACATCTTTGCGAAGCTGCACTGGATCGACACTTTCCTGCCGATCATCGTGCCGGCTTTCTTTGGCAACCCATTTTTCATATTTCTGATGCGGCAGTTCTTCATGGGTTTGCCGAGTGAGATCTCGGAGCAGGCTCGGATCGATGGCGCCAACGAGTTCCAGGTCTTTCTTCGCATCATCATGCCGCTGGCGAAGCCTGCCGTCGCGGTGGTGATCATCTTCGCGGCGGTGCAGGCCTGGGGCGAATTCCTCGCACCGCTGCTCTACCTACAGGACGAGTCCAAATACCCGCTGTCGATCGGCCTGCAGTTCTACCGCCAGGAGCACCACGCCTCCTACAACCTGCTGATGGCGGCGTCCACACTCATCGTGCTACCGGTCGTAGCACTCTTTCTCGCCTTCCAGCGCTTCTTCATCGAGGGCATCACCGTAGGAGCTGTCAAGGGCTAGTCATCCGTGCCGCGTCCGAACTGGCCGCGAGCGATCACAGGACTGCCTGGCCGGTCTGAGCGTCGAACAGGTGGATGTGTTGCATGTCGATGCCGAGCTTCACGCGCTCGCCCCGGCTGATCTTCATATGCGAATCGACCCGGGCGACGATCGCATCGTCGCCCACGGTGCCGTAGACGAGCTGGTCCCGGCCGAGCATCTCCGCCCAGTCCACCTGCACGTCTATCGTAGGTTCGCCCATGGACGCGTGTTCATGCATGGCTTCGGGACGGATCCCGAGGACGCCGCTCTTCAATCGCGGCTCACGGGGTAGCTCGATCCGGAGCGCCGAGCCTCTCGCGGTTCTGCCGCGGAAATCCACTGGAATGAGATTCATCGCCGGCGTCCCGATGAAGCCGGCGACAAACATGTTCGCAGGATGCTCGTAGATGACTTCTGGAGGAGCAACTTGCTGCAGCACGCCATCCTTCATCACAGCGATTCGGTCACCGAGGGTCATCGCCTCGACCTGGTCGTGCGTGACGTAGAGAAACGTCGCGCCCAGCGCGCGATGGATCTTCCGCAGCTCGACGCGCATATGCTCGCGCAGCTTGGCGTCAAGACTGGAAAGCGGCTCGTCGAAAAGAAATACCTTGGGATCCCTGACTATGGCCCGGCCCAGCGCGACGCGCTGCTGCTCGCCTCCCGACAGCTGCCGAGGCAAACGCTCAAGCAAACCAGCCATTCCAACGATATCGGCCGCCCTGTTGACGACCTCCGCAATCTCGGTCTGGTTGATGCCCTGCATCCGCATGCCAAACGCCATGTTGTCGAACACGTTCATGTGCGGATAGAGCGCGTATGTCTGGAATACCATCGCTACATCGCGATTCCGAACAGGCACGTGGTTGACGACGGTTTCGCCGATCTTGATCACACCCTCAGTCGCTTCATCGAGTCCGGCCAGGATCCGTAGGGCGGTCGACTTGCCGCAACCGGAGGGGCCGACAACGACCATGAACTCCTTGTCCCTCACCTCGAGGCACATGTCATTCACAACGATTCCGCCTTCTGCGAATCGTTTCGTGATGTGTTGGAAGCTCGCGGATGCCATCGGCGCCTAGCTAACCAATCAGATCGCCAGCTTGGCGCCGGTGCTCGGCACCCTGACCCTTTGTCTTAGTTCACTCGAATCGACTGCTGCGGTCATCAGCGCGATGGTGCCGAGGTTGTCACGGCCGGATGTTTCCGGCTCACGGTTCGCGCGCAGCGCGCCCACGAATTCAGCGAGCGTGCCCGCGCGGTCGATGTGGGCCATCGCAGGTAAGGGCACAATGCTCCGCCTCCCACGACGCGATCTCATTACGACCCGATCCAGCAAGACATTGTCCTCACCGCGGCTCGTCCAGAAGAGTTGCCCGTGCTCGAACTCCATCCTCCACTCGCCTGCCCATGCTGTGTTGGGACCGGCGCTGATCCAGCTGCCCCGATAGCTGACCACCGCTCCACCGTCGAGCAGCATCGATGCGACCGCAACGGGAGGACCCTGGAAACCGCTCCACGACGGATTCCAGGCTTCGCACGAGACCGACAACGGCTCGTTGGCAAGGATGAGGCGGAGCAGGTCGAAGTGGTGGATCGACATGTCCACGAGCAGTGGGTGGCGGTCGGTGTGGTGCCGGATTGGCGGGTTGGGCGGGACGGGGTCGTTGCGCCGAAAGTCGATGGCGGCTTCATACAGTTCTCCCAGCGCGCGCTCATGAACAAGCCGCACTGCCGTTCTGACCGCGGGGAAAAACCGATAGTTCTGGCTGACCATCAACGTCACGCCTTTCGCTGCCGCCAGGTTGACAAGTTCCTCCGCGACCTCGAGCGTTTCGGTGAATGGCTTTTCGCACAACACAGGGAGACCCGCTTCGAGTGCCGCTCTCGTGATCGGCGCGTGTCCAGGGAGCGCCGTCGTGACGAGCACCGCGTCTGGCTGGGTAGCGTCCACAGCTTGGTCCAGTGAACGGAAACATCTTTGCGCGGAGAAGGGAAGCTGCTCCTGAAGCAAGACCAGAGCCCTGGGGTCGGAGTCAACGCAGCCGACAAGTTCTACTCCAGGGACCTCGGGCACGACGTGTTCGGCCCAATCGCGGCCCCAGAAGCCCATGCCAACCTGCACGATGCGCAGCGGGTGTTCAGCGCCTTCGGTGATCTGCCGCAAACCACTAGAAGAGGCCACGCTCACCGAAGTCTAGCCGGGCGATCAGCACCACCAGAACTACGATCCCTCTGCTCGTCGGCGAGGACTTCCTCGATCGAGCGGCGTGCAATGCCGGCGAGCTCAGGATTGGTGGTCTCGTAGTACGGAAGGGCGATCAGGCGGAAGGACACGTCGGCATGCGTCTTGCCTGGCGTTTTCAACTTTTCGATCGCCTTTTTCGTCGCAGTGATCGACGTGTAGCGGTTGACCGCGGCGGCGCCGTAGTTGCGCGCACGACCAATTTCGGCGCCAGCACATGGCGCCTGGCCGGCAGGCCCGGAGATTCGATCCTGCGAACCACCGCCTTCAGCGCGATCTCACCAATCTGTTTTCGCGGTTGATGAATGGTGGTCAGCGAGATGTGGCGAAGCGCGGCAAGAGCGGTGTTGTCATAGCCGATGAGGGAGACGTCGTCCGGAACGCTCAAGCCGGCCTCGTTGATGGCGTTGAGCGCACCCACCGCCGACTGGTCGTTGCTGGCGAATATCGCTGTAGGACGGCGCTTACCCCTCAACAGCCGGCGTCCACCCTCATACCCAGCGCCCTCCGTGAAGTCCCCCACCTCGATTCGCACATGCGCTTCCAGCCCAGCCGCGATCATCGTCGACTCGTAACCCGCCCGCCGTTCGGCGGCGCCTGCACCCATGCCTCCATCGATCAGGGCGACGTCTCGATGTCCGAGAGCGACGAGGTGCTCCACCGCGAGCGCAGCGCCACGAAAATCGTCGTCGACCACGACGTCCACACCGCCCAGGCGCAGGTTGCTGCCGACGACTGCGATCGGCACCGTCCGCGCTGCGTCGGCGACCGCTTCCGCAGCAATCCGTGATCCGGCAAGAACGACACCCTCTGCGCGCAGCTCCAGGAGCTGCTCGAGTGCTCGCTGTTCGGCCACGGGATCGCGGTTGCCGGTGGTGATCAGGGCGCGATAGCCGAGTTCGGCCGCGGCTGAATAGAGGCCGTCGAGCACCTCGGCGAAGAAGATGTTGTGCAGGTCGGAGACGACAACGCCGACATTGTGGGTGCGGCGCTGGACGAGGCTCCTCGCGACAAGATTGGCGCGATAACCCAGCTCCTCCGCTGCGGACATGACCGCAGCGCGGCTTGCTTTGCTGACAGATGCTTCCCCGCGCATGACTCGCGACACAACTGATTTGGAAAGACCTGCGCGCGCCGCGACGTCGATGATGGTCGGCGCTCGGGGCGGGCTGATGTCGGTGCGGTTCGAGCGTCCCCTTGACATACGTCGGTGGCCAACTATACTAACGGGAACGTTCCCGTGGGAACGTTCCCAAATCGCGCCAGAGCTAGGAAGTGCTGGGGAAATGCACGTTGGCCTCATCGGCACCGGAAGGATCGGCGCATTGCACGCGCAGACCCTTAAAGAGAGCCCGTTGGTACATCGCCTCACCCTCGTTGACGTGGACTTTGGCCGAGCCTCGAAAATCGCCGAGCAGCTAGGGGCCACTTGCGTGGAAAGCCCACGGGCGCTGATTGACTTGGAAGTCGACGCGCTGGTGATTGCGGCCGCAACCCCTGCACATGCTGGGCTCCTGCACCTGGCTGCTGACGCTGGAATTCCGACCTTTTGCGAAAAGCCGATCGCGCTCGACCTCGAGGCCACCGACGCCGTGATCGAACACGTATACCGGTCAGCCAATTTCGTACAGATCGGTTTCCAGCGCCGCTTTGATCCAGGCTACCGGGCTGCCCGAGATGCCGTGCATTCGGGCGCGGTTGGCGACGTGCATCTGGTGCGGTTGGCCACACACGATCCCGCCCCGCCTCCGGAAGCCTACCTCGCCGGCTCGGGTGGCATTTGGATCGACCTGGCGATCCACGATTTCGACATCGGGGAGTGGGTATTGGGTCGGAACATAGTCGAGGTCTATGCGGACGGCGAGGCCAACGAGGCGCTGTTCGCCAGAAATGACGATGTGGACGCCGCGTGCGCCGTCTTGCGATTTGAGGGGGGTGTGCTCGGTGTGCTCAGCGCGGCCCGTAACGATGCGCGCGGCTACGACGTGCGAATGGAGATCTTCGGGCTCCGCGACAGCTTGGCCGTCGGCGCAGATGGGCGCACCCCGCTGCGCTCCGTCGAGCCAGGCATCGAACCTCCTCACGAACCGGGATACCCAAATTTCATCGACCGTTTCCAGGTGGCCTATCGGGACGAGCTCCGGGCATTCCTGACCGCCGCCAACGATCGCGCCGAGAGTCCTTGCTCGGTTGGCGAGGCGCGCCGCGCGTTGGTGGTGGGCCTCGCGGCAGATCGCTCACGCCGCGAGCACAGGCCGGTTCGTATCGAGGAGGTCGGGTGAACGTCTCAGGTGCACCCATCTCTTGGGGAGTGAGCGAGCTGCCGGATTGGGGTTACCGCATGGCGCCTGATCGAGTGCTGTCGGAGATGAAGTCGATCGGGCTTGACGCAACCGAACTCGGCCCTCCCGGATACCTGCCTGAAGACCCGCAACTGTGCCGCGCGATGCTCGACCGCCATGGACTCCGCCTCGTTGCAGGATTTCTCGCCACCGTCCTTCATGATCCCGGCACCACTGCGATCAGTGAACTGACCAAGCAGGCTAGAACCCTTAAGTCCGCCGGTGCGGAGATGCTCGTCCTGGCGGCTGCGCTTCCTGGCAACAGCTACGACGGATGTCAGGAGCTCTCCGGCGTGGCGTGGGGAAAGCTGAGCCAAACGCTGGCGGAGGCTGAAGACATCGCGGCGGCAAATGGGCTCGGCCTGGCCTTTCATCCGCACGTTGGCACTGCGGTCGAAAACCGCGAGCAGCTAGAACGGCTGATGGACACCACACCTGTGGACATTTGCTTGGACACCGGACACCTGTTCCTCGGCGGCACGGACCCGGTGCAGCTGGCTGAGGAGGCCGGCACTCGGATCAGCCACGTTCACTTGAAAGATGTCGACCTCGAACTTGCCGCCCGATTCCGTTCTCGCAGCCTCACGTACGCGGAGGCGGTGCAACGAGGAATGTATAGACCACTCGGTCAAGGAGGTCTGGATATCGAAGCGGTGCTGAGGCGGTTGCAAGAGGCCAGCTATCGGGGCTGGTTCGTGCTCGAGCAGGACACGGCGCTAACTGCCGATCCCGAACCTGGGAGCGGGCCTTCAGCCGCAGCCCGGCAGAGTCTCGATTATTTTCGGCAACTCTCGGCGCCGGAAAAACATTCATCTCGATCGAAGGAGGAGTGAAGTATGCGCAGGACACAGGGAGTCATCGGTTTGGCTGCCGTGTGTTTGTTCACGGTTGCGTGCCAGAGCGGCTCATCGAACTCGAACACGCCAGCGGCAGCGTCGGGATCGAACCTCCATATTTCGTTCGTCACGCACGGCGACAACGGCACCTTCTGGTCGGTTGTGCAGAAAGGCGAGAAGCAAGCCGCTTCCGACCTCGGCGTATCGGTTAACTACCAGGGCAGCAATAACGATGACGGCCAAGAGTGCCAGTTCATCAGCGCGGCTGTGACCACCAAGCCTGACGGCCTGGTCGTTTCGCCTCACAGCCAAACGGTGTTGGACTGCGCGAAGAGCGCTGCGGGCCAGGGCATTCCGCTGATCCTGATCAACAACTGCGGCACCACATCGAGCGGTCAGAGCTACATCGCGTACTCTGGCGCCATCACCTGCGTCGGCCAGCCGGAGACTGCGGCCGGGCAGCAGGCGGGTGTGCGCCTGAAGGCAGATGGCGGCACCAAGCTGTTGTGCGTGATCCACGAGGCGACCAGCACCAGCCTGCGCGACCGCTGCTCTGGGGCAAAGGCTGGATTTGGCGGGAACGAGAAGGACCTCGTGATCGACAATGCGAAGTCGAACGTCACCTCGTCCACTGCGACTTTGCAAGCCGCGCTTAGCGCCGACCCGAGTATCGACGCCATCCTGGCCCTCGACCCTGACGTAGCGAAAAACATTGTTGAGGCCGCGGTCACCGGCGCCAACTCGCACGCGAAGATCGCCACCTTCGACATCAGCACTGGCGTGGTCAGCGATATCCAGTCCGGCAAGATCGACTTCGCGGTCGACCAGCAGCAGTACCTGCAGGGATACCTGCCGATCGTCTTCCTCAAGCTCTACAAGCTGAACGCGAATACGGTCGGCGGCTTCGACACCGTAAAGAGCGGCCCCGGCATTGTCGACAAGGCGAACGCGTCGGCGGTCGCCAGCCTCGCGAGCCAGGGCACAAGATAGACTGAAAAAGGCTGTGTACCGGGCCGGGTTTCCGGCCCGGTACGGCCCTACCAAGGGGTCATTACAACGATGAGCGTGGCAACCCAGCCCGTTCCGAGTCCCGCACCGCGGCAGGTCGGAGTGAGCGACGAGCGGCTCGCCGGTGTAGGCCTGATCGTGCGATTGCTCCAGCGCCCAGAGCTTGGCGCTTTGCTTGGCGCCGTCGCCGTCTATTTGCTTTTTGCAAGCGTGGACGCGACGCCGGGCCACAAGTTTTCGTCCATCGCGGGCATGCAGAACTGGATGGATGCCGCCTCGAGCTACGGGATCATGGCCGTCGCGGTAGCCGTCCTCATGATCGGCGGGGAGTTCGACCTTTCCGCGGGTGTCATGACGGGAACGTGCGGGCTTCTGCTCGGCGCCCTGATCACCAAATATCAGCAGAACGTGTGGCTATCGATCGTCGTCGTCCTCCTGTTCGCTGCTCTGATCGGAGCGATCAACGGCACGCTCGTGGTCCGGACCAAGCTGCCCAGCTTCATCATCACCCTGGCGACTTTCTTCGTCCTCCGCGGCATGAATGTCGGTGTCACGCTGCTTTTCACTAACACGGTCCGCTTTGACGTCTCTGACCAGGCGCCTGGATTCGCCAGCGCTCAATCCATCTTCGGCAGCACTTTTTTGGCACCCTACAACTTCCAGGATGCCGTGCTCTGGTGGATAGCAATCACTGCGATCGCCACATGGGTCCTGACTCAGACCACCTTCGGCAATTGGATTTACGCCGTGGGGGGCGATGCCAATGCGGCGCGAGCTGTCGGCGTGCCCGTCTCGCGAACCAAGATCATCCTTTTCATGTATACGGCGATGTCGGCTGCGATCGTCGGCATCATGGTCGCTCTTCGCTACAAGGGCATCCAGACCGGCCAAGGCGTAGGTCAGGAGTTCTTTTTCATAATCGCTGCCGTTGTCGGCGGCTGCCTTCTGACCGGAGGGTATGGCTCGGCAATCGGCGCTTCGATTGGAGCTCTCATCATCGGCTTTGCACAGATCGGGATCATCTTCGCCGGCTGGGATTCCAACTGGTACTTCACGTTCCTGGGCGTGATTCTCTTTGTGGCGGTCGGCGTCAACACAATGGTCAGACGGCGCGCTGCAAGCGCGCGGGGTCGAGGGTGACGAGGTGAGCGACTCACCAAATGGCGTGCCGCTCCTCGAGGTTCGCCACGTTGGTAAATACTTCGGCAGCGTCATCGCGCTCAAAGACATTTCTATGCAAGTTCATGCGGGCGAGGTAACCTGCGTCCTCGGCGACAACGGCGCGGGGAAGTCGACGCTGATCAAGATCCTGTCTGGCGTACACCCGCACGACGAGGGGGAGCTGCTTCTCGACGGCAAGCCCGTGCGCTTCAACGGGCCGCGGGAAGCGCGCGCGGCGGGCATCTCAGTCGTTTTCCAGGACCTCGCCACGGTGCCGCTGATGTCGATATGGCGCAACTTCTTCTTGGGCTCTGAACCGACTGTCGGCGTCGGACCGGCCCGCAAGCTCGACGCTGGGTTCGCAAAGAAGGTCATTCGCGATGAGATGCGCAAGATGGGTATCGACGTACGCGATCCCAACCAGCCGGTCGGAACTCTTTCGGGCGGCGAGAGGCAAGCGGTCGCCATTGCACGAGCCGTCTACTTCGGAGCCAAGGTCCTGATCCTCGATGAGCCGACCTCCGCGCTTGGAGTCAAACAGTCCGGCATCGTCCTCAAGTACGTCGTGCAGGCTCGGGAGCGCGGCCTCGGAGTGATTCTCATCACCCACAACCCACACCATGCGTATCCCGTAGGAGACCGTTTCGTGCTGCTCAACCGGGGAAGACTGATGGGCTCGTACTCGAAACATGAAACGTCACTTGATCAGCTGACCAAGATGATGGCTGGCGGTGAGGAGCTGGAACGCCTGTCCAAGGAGCTGGAGCAGATGGCGACCGATACTGAGACGAGAGAGGTTGCGCGCGAGCTGCGCGAGGAGGCGCGATGATCCGCAACCTGATCGGATCTGAGTGGCGTGGCGCCGCCGACGGCGTGGGGTCGCTCCCCGTCTTCAACCCTGCCACCGGCGATGTCATCGAGCACGTTCCGCTCTCCAGCGGGGCGGACGTCGACGCCGCGGTGAAGGCTGCGGTCGCGGCCTACAAAGGCTGGTCGCGCACGCCGGTGATGGAGCGGGTCCGGCTGATGTTCAGGTTCAAGGCCCTGCTCGAAGAGCACTTCGAGGAGCTCGCGGCAATCGTCACCCGCCATCACGGCAAGACATTGGAAGAATCGCGCGGCGAGGTGCGGCGCGGGATTGAAGTAGTGGACTTCGCATGTGGCGCCCCGACGCTGCTGCAGGGACGCACGCTGCGAGACGTGTCGGCGGGTGTGGACCAGGACCTGTATCGCTACCCCGTAGGCGTCTGCGCCGGCATTCCGCCTTTCAACTTCCCTGTGATGATCCCCCTCTGGATGTTTCCGCTTGCCGTCGTCGCCGGCAACACATTCATCCTCAAGCCATCGGAGCGCACTCCGCTGGGGGCCGTCAGGTTGGCCGAGCTGTTTGTCGAAGCCGGCTTCCCTGAAGGCGTGCTGAATGTCGTGCACGGGGCGCGTGAGGCGGTAGATGCACTGCTGACCCATCCACAGGTTCAAGCGATTTCGTTCGTAGGCTCCGCGCCGGTTGCGAAGCACGTCTACGAGACGGCGGCGGCGAACGGCAAGCGGGTGCAGGCGCTCGGTGGAGCGAAAAACCACATCGTCGTCATGCCGGACGCGGATCCTGAGGTAACGGTGCCGGCCATCCTTAATTCGGCTTTCGGTAACGCCGGAGAGAGGTGCCTTGCGGGTTCGGTAGCGGTCGCGGTTGGACGTGCCGCAGACCAGCTTCTGGAGCCGCTCATGGCGGCTGCCTCGAAGCTGGTGGTCGGGCCCGGCGACCAACCTGGTGTACAGGTCGGGCCACTGATACGTGCTGAGCACCGCGACAAGGTCGCCGGCTATGTCGATCATGGCGTGGCCGAGGGCGCGCAGCTCGTGGTCGACGGACGCGGCGCGATGGCTCGGCCAGGATTCTTCTTTGGCCCGACGATTCTGGATCGAGTCACCGCAGACATGGCCGTCGGCCATGAGGAGATCTTCGGACCTGTGCTTTCAGTCGCGCGGGCCGCGACGCTCGATGAGGCGATCGCCCAGGCCAACCGTATGGCACTCGGCAACATGGCCACAATCTTTACGCAGTCTGGCCGAGCTGCCCGGGAGTTCCGAGAGCGCATCGAGGCTGGGATGACCGGAATCAACGTGCCGATCGCGCAGCCTTTCGCCTTCTTTCCGTTCAGTGGCTGGAAGGGATCCTTCTACGGCGACCTCCACGTGCACGGTACCGACGGGATCGAGTTCTTCACCCGCAAGAAGGTCGTAGTCACGCGATGGTGACGTGTGTAATGTGGAGACCGAGTTGAGGGTCGCTTACCGAAGCCGCCTCCACGAAATGACGCAGACCACGCCGACGGTGCTGTGGAACGACTCGGCGGACATCGACGAGCTCAAGTACGCGATCGAAAATGGCGCTGTCGGGGCCACGTGCAACCCGGTGATCGCCCTGGGGATTCTCAAGAAGGAGATCTCCGTCTGGCGGCCTCGAATCCAGGCGCTGCTCAATGAGCTCCCGGGCGCGACAGAGGACCAGATCGGCTGGAAGCTGGTCGAGGAGATGTCGGTCAGGGCGGCGAGGCTGCTCGAGCCGGCGTTTGCCGAGCACGCCGGCCGAGATGGCCGCCTGTCGATACAGACAGACCCCCGCTTCTTCCGCAATTCCGGCGCCATCGTCGAGCACGCGATGCGCTTCAGCACCCTCGCGCCGAATGTGATCGTGAAGATCCCGGCGACCAGGGCGGGAATCGCCGCCATCGAGGAGGCGACGTATCGCGGGCTCAGCGTCAACGCGACGGTCTGCTTCACGCTCCCGCAGTGCATCGCGGTGGCGGAAGCAGTGGAGCGGGGCCTCCAGCGCCGTCAGAGCGAAGGCAAGGACATCAAGTCGATGGGCCCGGTTTGCACGATCATGGTCGGGCGGCTCGACGACTGGCTGAAGGTCCAGCTCGACAAGCGGGAGATAACGGTCGACCCCGGTTACCTCGAGTGGGCGGGCGTGGCCGTGTTCAAGAAGACGTATGGCATCTTTCGGCAGCGCGGCTACCGGCTGCGACTGCTGTCCGCGGCGTTCCGCAACCACATGCACTGGAGCGAGCTCATCGGCGCCGACGCGGTTATCTCGCCACCGTCCGCGTGGCAGAGGCGATTCAACGCAGGTGACATCGAAGTACGGCCGCGCATCGACAACCCTGTCGACCCGACGATCGTGGAGGGGCTGCTCGCGCACTTCCCCGATTTCCGTCGCGCGTACTCCGAGGACGGGCTTGCCATCGATGAGTTCGACACGTTCGCGCCGACTGTGCGCACGCTGCGACAGTTCATCGCCGCGTGCACCGACCTCGACACGATGGTGCGCGACGTGATGCTTCCAGAACCAGCTTAGGTGGACGCGATCCGGCTCACCATGGCGCAAGCCCTGGTGCGATTCCTCGCCGCGCAGCACGTCGAGCGCGACGGTGTCGAGCATCGGTTCATAGAAGGCTGCTTCGGGATCTTCGGCCATGGCAACGTTACGGGTGTCGGCCAGGCCCTCGCCGAGCACCCCGAGCTGCTGACCTACTACCAGGCGCGCAACGAACAGGCGATGGTGCACACGGCGTCGGGCTTCGCGAGGATGCGCAACCGACTCGCAACGCTGGCGTGCACGACCTCGATCGGCCCGGGGGCGACGAACATGCTCACCGGCGCAGCCGCCGCGACCATCAACCGCCTGCCCGTGCTGCTGCTGCCAGGCGATGTGTTCGCGTCGAGGCGGCCCGACCCCGTGCTCCAGCAGCTGGAGACGCCATGGCGCGGGGATGTGAGCGTCAACGATTGCTTCCAGCCCGTTTGCAGGTACTGGGATCGAATCACCCGGCCCGAGCAGCTAGTCAGCGCTGCGCTGGGGGCGATGCGTGTGCTCGTGAACCCGGCGGAGACCGGCGCGGTGATGCTTTCGCTGCCGCAGGACGTACAGACCGAGGCGTTCGACTATCCGCTGGAACTTTTCGAGCGCCGCGTCTGGCCTATCGGCCGGCCAATGCCTGACGTCGCAGCGCTTGATCGGGCGGCAGAGGTCATTCGAGGAGCGCGCCGGCCGCTGATCGTCGCCGGCGGTGGGGTCATCTACTCCGAAGCTGCCGGCGACCTGGACTCATTCGCGCGCCGGACCGGGATCCCCGTCGCCGAGACGCAGGCAGGCAAGGGCTCGCTGCCATTCGATCATCCGATGGCTGCGGGCGCGATCGGCGCCACCGGGGCGCTGCCCGCGAACCGGCTCGCCGCGGATGCCGACGTGGTCATCGGTGTCGGCACGCGCTACAGCGATTTCACGACCGCCTCCAAAACCGCGTTCCAGGGCGACGGGGTGCGCTTCGTGAACATCAACATGGCGGATTTCGATGCGCACAAGCACGCGGGCCTCGCGCTGGTTGGGGACGCGCGCACGGCGCTGGTGGAGCTCGATCAGCGCCTGGCCGGTTGGTCGGTAGACGCGAAGTATCGCGAGTTGACCGCGACGCTTCGCGCTGAATGGGACAAGGAAGTGAACCGCCTGTACCATCTCGGCCACGGCCCGCTGCCCGCGCAGTCCGAGGTCATCGGGGCCGTCAACGAGCTTTCGGGGCCGCGCGACGTGGTCGTATGCGCGGCGGGCTCGATGCCCGGAGACCTGCACAAGCTGTGGCGCACGCGCGATACGAAGGGCTATCACGTCGAGTACGGCTACTCGACCATGGGCTATGAGATCGCCGGGGGCCTGGGGGTGAAGATGGCGGATCCCGAGCGCGAGGTCTACGTCATGGTCGGCGACGGGTCCTACCTGATGATGGCCCAGGAGATCGTCACTTCGATACAGGAGGACCTGAAGCTCACCGTCGTCCTCGTCGACAACCAGGGTTTCGCATCGATCGGCGCGCTCTCGCGGTCGAAGGGCACAGCGGGTTTCGGCACCAGGTATCGCCATCGAGAAGACGGCTCCCTCGGCGACGACTCGAGTCCGCAAGACGGTAACGCGCTGCCGGTGGACCTGGCACTGAATGCTCAGGGTCTCGGCGCTCACGTGATCCGTGCGCGGAGCGTAGACGAGCTGCGCGATGCCCTTGTAGCGGCGAAATCCATCGATCAAACCGTGGTCATCCACGTGCCCACCGACCGCTACCAGGGCGTACCGGACTACGAGAGCTGGTGGGAGGTCCCGGTCGCCGACGTGTCGGAGAGCGCCGACGTGAAGAAAGCGCGCCAAGAGCATGAGCAGGGCATGGCGCGACGCCGCTGGTACCTGTGAGCGGCAAACTCGTCAGGTCCAGTCTTCGCGCAGCGGCACCGGACGGCTTGCTCGTTTCTGTCACACCGGAGTCGGCCGGTTGGTCTTACGTCGGTTTTGAGGTCTTTCGGTTGGCTCTAGGGTCGACCATCAATCGCTCGACTGCCGGACGTGAGGTTTGCGCGGTCATGCTTTCGGGGCGGGCCGACGTGTCGTTCGGCGATCAGGAATGGCGCGACATCGGCTCACGGGACAGTGTGTTTGTGGGCCGGCCGGATGCCATCTACGCCCCATGCGGCGGCGCGATCACGATCACGGCGGTGAGCGAGGTTTCTGAAGTGGCGTTGTGCTGGGCCCCTGCAACCAGCGGCTTGCCGCCGGCGCTTATTCGGGCGGGCGACATTCGCCCTTTGATACGTGGGTCGGGCAGGACGGAGAGGACGATTCATAACATCCTCATGGAGGACCGGCAGGCCGAAAGTTTGCTCGTTACCGAAGTGCTGACGCCGGCGGGTAACTGGTCGAGCTACCCTCCCCACAAGCACGACACTGACGATCCACCGAGGGAGTCGTATCTGGAAGAGACCTACTATCACCGCACTGCGCATCCCTACGGTTTCGCGGTGCAGCTCGTGTATACACACGATCGATCAGTCGATGAAGCGATTCACGTCCGCGACGGTGACGTGGTCATGGTCCCTCGCGGCTACCATCCCGTCGCTGCCGGTCCTGGCTACGACGTCTACTACCTAAATGTGATGGCCGGCCCTCGGCGTCGTTGGTTGGTCACGACCGACCCGGACCACCGCTGGCAGTTGGACTAGATCAGTACGTCGCACCACCCGCGCGGCAACCAGCTGGTTCGCGTCCTGCGACAGGCCGCAGAGCGCCGACGCGATCGAGAAGACACCGAGCCCGAGCGCGAATAGCGCACGTGGGCCGAAGATGTCCCCAAGCCGGCTGGCTGTGATGAGCAGCACGGCGAGCGTTAACAGGTAAGCGTTGACGACCCACAGGATCTGGTCGAGGCTCGCTCTAAGCGAGTCGAGCATGGTCGGAATCGCCACGTTGACGATCGTCGTGTCTAGCAAGATGACGAAGAACCCCAAACACAGCACCAGCAGTGCAGGCCACGGATTACGGTTCTGAGTCATATCAGCGTGCCTCCACCTTCACCCAGCGGGAAACCTTGGCTGCGCTTCGTGAGGCAACCAGGAATCGCACTGAGATCAGATGCAGCAGGACGTAGATCGGAACGATGAAGGTGGGGACGATCACAAGGGGCGACGCCAGCAGCAATGCGCTGGTGGGGCTGGTCTGCAGAACGTGAAGGGGCCCAGGCTGGGTGACGAGCCCAAGGACTGCGGCGTTCGCCAGGTCAAGTAGGCCGAAAAGATTCCACCAGACGGCCAAGCCCAATCGGCCTGACCTGATCCACCGGCTTGCAACGAAAGCACCCAATCCGACGAGGACATCACCCAACCCAGCCGGAAGCGCAAATATCGCCGGCAGGACGCCGAGGGGCACCATCACGACAAAGACCGAGCCCTCGATGATCCGCAACGCGTGCACCATGACCACGCTGGGCTGGATCTCCGATTGCGAAATCAATCGTTGAAAACCTGCTGATGCGAACGCCAACGTCACGCCAATGGCGAGCGGGATCACGAGCGACAGCGCCAGCAACACAATCCCGGGGATGCCGCCCACAGCCCCGCTAAAGCCACCGACCACGGCAATAGCGGTACCCGCGCCGAATCCGACCGAAAGGAAGATCACGGCCGGGCTGATGTCGGCGGCCTTGCCGCCGAATGCGGCCGCCGACCTGGCGGCGATCGCTGCCACCAGCATCGCCATCGCGAGTGCGGCGCCGCCGTCGAAGGCCTGAACGAACATCGCAACTGGAGTCGTCATTCGGATTCTCCCTTAGACCTCAAGTCAAGCCAGCGTCCCACCAGGCCGGTGGCAGAAAAAGGGGGAACTCCCGAATGCACTCTTCGGGAATGCCGAAGAATCACAATTGTCTGCGTGTTCATTCCAAACCTCCGAACCGTTCTTCACGAGTCACTTGCGTAACGCAAGGGAGACCCTAGCACCTTAACTTGCATAATGCAAGTCTGTGGTCTAAACTGAGGTCAAATGCAGAAAGTCAGCTTTGCCGAGATGCCCTGTCCAGTCGCCCGTACCCTCGACGTCATCGGCGAATGGTGGACGATTCTCATCATCCGGGACGCCGTTCTTGGCGCCCGCCGCTTCGAAGACTTCAAGGCCACGGGAATCGCGGACAACATCCTTTCTGCGCGGCTGAAAAAGCTGGTCGAAGAGGGCCTCTTGGAGCGGAAGCTCTACCAAGAGCACCCCGCTCGCTTCGAGTACTTGTTGACGGAGAAGGGTCGGGGCTTACTCCCTGTGGTAGTCGCTCTTCGGAGCTGGGGTGAGAAGTGGACTGAAGGCGATGACACCAGCCGGCTGATCCACAAAGCTTGCGGTCACGAGGTATCGCTCAAGTTTCATTGCGACAAGTGCGCTCGGCCGCTCGCCAGAGGGGAGATCGAGGCTGCTCGCCGTCCGATCCACGTGGCCTGACCGAGCGCTCGTCGACGAAACCGCACAAGCGATTCAGGATCGTTCCCTAGCCATAGGACACGACCAATTGCGACCGACTTGCGCAGGCCACATCCGGCGTTTAGGCACCGGCCGGTGGAATCACCTGAAGCCTTAGGCTTCGATCTCGTCCAGGTGCGCGCCGCGGTGGGTGGCGCGCACGGGGTTCAGCGGGCTCGTCTCGCCGAGGCCGGCGAGCAGCTCGTCCGGCAGGGACGCCACGAGCTGATCCGTCTCCTCGGCGATGCTCACCGCCAGCTCGGCCAGCGCCCGCGGCACGATCGCGTGAATCAAAGGACGCGATGAGTCGTTGATCCAGTCCACTTCCTCCGGCTCGCGGTCGGACGGGGTGAGCGGCTCGCCGCGCTGCAGCTTGCCGGCCAGGAACAGAGCCCGGCCGTCCCAGAACGCGATGTGGCCCAGGATGCCCGCGACGCTCCAGTATTCGTTGACCATCGAGCTGAGCTGCTCGTCGCTCAGCCGCGCCACCAGGGCCTTGAGGCGCTGGAGCTCCCTCGCGTTCGCCGCTACGAACGAACGGTCCACGACGATCATCCTAGACGAGTACCTTGCATTATGCAAGTTGGCATGCTAAGGTGTGACTTGCAAGACGCAAGTCGCTTAGCAAGGAGGTTCTCGTGAACAAACCGGAGACTCTCGTGCACGACGCAGCTGACCAGTTGGCAACGCCCCGGCCGCGTTCTGGTGTTCCGTCGCCAAAGACAACGGAAGTCATGGTGATTCAGACCGCCAAGCAAGGAGTGAGCCTGGACCAGATCGTGAGCATCATGCCGGCCGAGATCCGTGCGACCGTGAAGCTCTATCTCGACGGAAAGATTCGCCAGTGGTACTCAAAGGGCGATGGCAGAGGCGTTGTCTTTTTTATCGACGCCGAAACCGCTGACGAGGCCCGAACCATAATCGACGCCATGCCGCTGTCGAAAGAGCATCTGATGGATCACGAGTACATTCCCGTCGGTCCCCTTATGCAGTTGACGGCACTGATTGGCGATGGCCCCGGCTCGCCAGTAACTAAATGAGCGGTTCCACCACGATGCTCAGCGCATCCGCCGAGCCGGCGTCGGCCGAAGCATGGTTCGCGAGTGGTGAGCGCATCGGCTACGACCCTGAGGCGCGTGCCATTGTTCGGACGAAAGACGCGGTTCTGAATGTGTTCTTGAGGAAGGAGGGCGACCTCGCTCACGCCGTGTCCTTCCTGCCGGGCTATCCCGATGGCTCGTTTGGATGGGCCAACGTCCTAACGCATTTGCCGAATGCTGGGGAGATGCCAAAGCTCTTTGTCGAATACGTTGGCATGGGCGACAGCGACAAGCCCAAAGACTATGCGTATTCCACCGCCGAACGGACCGATCTCGTCGAAACGATCTGGCGCGATCTTGGCGTCCAATCGACAACGCTAGTCGCCTTTGACTTTTCCTCCCTAGTGGTCTTGGAGCATCTGAGTCGCCGGCTTGAGCGCGCTCGGCGAGGCGAGCCCGTGAGAGGTCCGGAAATTCGCGGGGCTTTCATCTTCAATGGCGGACTCTTCCCGAATGGCCACTCTCACCCGTGGTACACCACGCCGATATTGCGCCGCCTACCCAAAGGGGCCCGCGACTCCATCAAACAATCCTTCGCCGTGTTCAAGATGCTGGCAGGAGTCATGTGGTCCAAAGGCTATAAGGTCACCGACGCCGAGGTACGCGAGCTCTACAACGCACTAAACCGCCACGATGGTGGGTTCTACCTTGCGGCAGCAGCAGGTTTCGTAAAGGATCACGAAGCGCAAGGCGACCGCCTCGATTTGGGCCGCCTCTTCAAGGCCTATCGCGCTCAGTTTCCATTCCTTGTTGGCGGCAGCGACGAAGATCCTTTTGAACATCGGCAGGTCGACCTTGCGCAAGAAAGGCTGGGCGAACTAGGCCTCAAAATCGTGCGTTTGCCTGGCGGCCACCTCACCACCCATGAGCAACCGGAAGCCTTGGCGGCATCGATCGTACGGTTCGAGCGAGGACTTTCTGCAAGGCGGGTGCCTGCAGCGTCGACGCGGTGACGATGGACTACGCGGGCTGGGTCTCCTCGAAGCTCGCGATGCGGGCGAGCGCCTCGCGCAAAGACGCCAGCCGCGAACGACCGAGCCGCTTGGTATAGAGACGCTCCATCTCGCTAATGATCTCCCGGGCATCGTGCCGGTGCCTCGATCCGCGGCCGGTCAGCAGGACGACCCGGCTGCGTCCATCCCCCTCCGCTGGCCGCCGCCTCACATACCCTTTTGCCTCCAGGTCCGCAATCAGCTCAGTCATCGAGGGGCGGGTCATGCCGGCGCGCCGGGCAAGCTCCGAGGGCAGGGTGCCGGTATCGTCGATGTTCGCGAAAACAGCCCCGTGGGCTCGGCGAATGTCCGTGTACCCACGAGCCCTCAGACGTGCCGCGAGCTCGGCGTCGAAGGATCGGGCAGCCCTGTGGAGGAGCCGCTCGATCGGCACCCTGCCTGTCGGGTTTCGCCCGTCCACCACGGTTAGGTAACCTTACCAGCACTGACCCTCCTTGACAAATGATTAGGATGCCTTACTATATTGGTTAGGAACCCTAAGCAAGCAGGAGGATGGCATGACGATCGTCTACACCGCCTCGACCTACATCGACGCCGATCCGGCAGCGGTCTTCGAATACGTCCGGGTCCCCGAGAACCAGCCCAGGTGGGCGCTGAACTTCGTACGCTCGACCAAGCCCATCGGAGGAGGGCGTTACGTGATGGAGACGCCGGCCGGACCGATGACGTACCGCGTTGACGCAGATCCCCATCGGGGAACCGTCGACTTCATCGTCGAAGGGCCGGAGGGCGAAAGTCTCCTGCCCGCCCGGGTCGTGCCCCAAGGCAAGGGCTCGATCTTCACCTTCACCATCACCCGGTCACCCGGCATGGACGACCAGGCGTGGGAGGTCGGCAAGCGCGGAATGGACGAGGAACTGGGTCACCTCAAGCGACTCCTCGAGTCCTGAGCAGTCGCCTCATCGCGCGTGTGGCAACGAGGACGGCGAACGGCGACCACGGCGGCGCGGGCGGGCCAAGCCCCTCGCCCGCCGCCTGGCGACATAAGGCTCTAAGTAGTTCTCCGCCAATTAGCGGCGGCGTCTGCGATATGAAAGCGCCCGCTGCGCGCTATCGCTCCTGTGTCTGTCGACTCACGGGAACCTCTTCGCCACGTGCGAATGCATAGCTCGCCTGTACGAGGCGCCACACTATCTCGAGCTCCTCCCCGTCCCTAGGGCCATAGAGCATCACCAAGGTTTGCGGGGCGGCTCCGCGACGAGCCATCGGATGAAGCTCTGACCAACCATTCTCGATTGCATCGCGCGCCACCGACACTGGCAGCATCAAATGCAGGCTGCCGTCCGCCGGGCCGTGGAGGTGGGCAAACTCTGTTCCGGCGAGGTTCGATCCAAGCGTTCGATCCATAAAGGCTTCGCGGGGGCCTTGGGCGAGTCGGGGATCCAGGTGCAAGGCTCGCGTGTCGAGCAACGACACGTTGCTGCGCCCTTCTTGAACGCCATCCAGTGCGCTCATTCGATTCCACAGCTCTTCCTGTAACCACGAGGGAGCGTTCTGACTGAGCTGCTGATGCGGGATCTCGGGACTTGTCTTCGGGGGGTCCCCGCGTCGCTGTGGTAATGCAGTCCTATTGGTCATCGGCATCATCCTTGTCACTAGGGATGGTCCCCGAACGGTCCTAGGTCACCGGTATCGATCCGCAGCGAGTCCAGCATGGAGGCAGCGTTGAGGAAGGTGTAGACGTCGGCGGCGGCCAGGACCCCGGTGTATTTAGCGATTATCGGATCGGCGGCCTGCATGGTGACGGCGTCGAGATAGCCCTTGAAGATGGCCCACGCGTTTGGCGCAAAGCTAAAGAACGGCGTCGGATCGACGGACGCGATCGCGCCCTTGATACTGGTCGTCAAGTCGGCCACGTACTGGACCTGCGTCAGCCCGTCCTGCCGCGTCCCAAGCCGGCCGAGATGGCCCCCGACCAGCGTCTGCCATGGGTAGTCCATCGCCACATCCTGGGCGTGTACCCAACCGGGAATGTCCTGTGAGACGGCAAGGCCTTTGAAGGGCACCCATCCGGGGAACAGGACGTCGACAACCATCAAGGTCTGCTGCCGGGGGGCGAATATGAAGATGTTGTCTGGCGAGTGGTTGGGGCCATGGAAGGCGAGCTCGAGCACCTCCCCACCGACCTCGAGCAAATATTTGTCGTCGAATGTCACTGAAGGCGCCGGCCGGTTGGGGTCGTTGTCGCGAAGTAGTAGACGCCGGGTCTCGGCCTGGCCGATGCGAACCACGTCCGAGCCGAATAGGGACGACGCGCCGATGTGATCCGCATGGGAGTGCGAATAGACGAGATGGGTCACGGTGCCCGGCATTCCGTTGGCGCTCGTGACCGCCGCGATCGCCCGCAGAAGGTTGTGGCCGATCGTGGGAGGAGCGTCGACGAGCACCACGCCGTCCCGCGTCGTGACAAACATGGCCTGGTAGAACGAGTCGGTAACCCAGTAAAGGTTGTTTGCGATGGCACCGACAAAGTAGCCGTCGGCATTGAGCGCTGGGCCGAGCGCTGAAGGCGGTATAGGGGCATACGTGGGCGAAGGACTTGATGTGGCGGCGCGCGCGCCGATCAGCCGCGATGGCACGAGCGCCGCTGCCGCCGCCGGCACTGCGGCAGCCATGCCGGCAACGGCCAGGAATCTCCGCCGGTTCATTGACTTGGCGTCCGGAAATGGAGCAGTCATCGCTTTACCTCCAGGTGATAGGTCTTCCATGGACCCGATTCGGCTCCGAGGCTTGAGAGGGATCGCCCTGACAATGGCTCAGCATAGGTATGTTTGCCCTCGCTAGTCAAGTTTTGGTACCAGTAACCTAATTGTGACTTAGTGGGATTTAGTGATATGCTCGATGACGATGGCTCGAACACCACGATCTGCTGCCGATCGATACGGCAAGGGCACCTTGACCCGAGAGGCCCTAGAACGGCTGGCCAATCGGTGGACCGTGCTCATCACACAGGTCCTTGAGCATGGGCCGACTCGCTTCAACGACCTCAAGAGCCAACTGGGAGTGAGCGCCCAGGTGCTGACTCGTACCCTGCGCGACCTCGAACGGGACGGTCTTGTCTCGCGGCAGGTCTATGCGGAGGTGCCGGTGCGCGTCGAGTACGCGCTCACACCCCTCGGTGGAACGATGTGCTCAATCGTGCAAGCCGTGGGAGATTGGGCGGAACATACGGCGGGGCCGATCAACGAGGCCCGGTCAGCGTATGACAGCCGGCGGCCCGTCGCCCGGAGAGTGGGGAGCGCGGCCACCCCGAGGCTGGCCGCTGATCGGTAGCGGGGCCGGTAAGAGGCCGCGGACTCTAGATAAACGGGATCGACCCGTGATGGCCAGCTTGCCTGAGACGCGACCCGGCATGATCGGCGGCGCTCGTCCGCGCCAACCCGCCGCGCTCGCCGACCGAAAGGCTCGCGAGTTCCTTCGCAAGGCCGATCCGGTTCTCGCGGGCGTCATCGACGCTCATCCAGCCTTTCGTCCACGGGCGTGGATGGACGAGCTCCCGCCGCTCGATGCGTTCGGGACACTCATTTTCCAGGTCGCCGGTCAGCAATTGTCGGTCGCTGCGACACGCACGATCGTGTCCCGCATCGAAGACCGATTCGGCGGTCGTTTGCCGTCGCCGGCCGAGTTGCTGGCGGCCGATCCGCAAGTCCTTCGCGCGGCCGGCCTCTCAGCTCGCAAGGGCGCGACACTGCGGGCGCTCGCGGAGCGATTCGTGGATGGGCGGCTGAGCGATGCGGCGCTTGAACGCATGACAGACGGAGAGGTTGAGGCAGCCCTGACCGAGGTGAAGGGTATCGGGCCGTGGTCGGCGCATGGCTTTCTCCTCGTGGCTCTGAACCGGCCAGACGTCTTCCTCACGGGCGATATCGCGTTGCGTCGGGCGATCCAACGGATCTACGGTCTCGACCGGGTTCCCTCCGAAGCAGAGCTGGTCGGGATATCGGACCGCTGGCGGCCGTATCGGAGCCTGGCCGTGAGCTACCTGTTCGCCTCCGAGTACGAGGAGCCACGCTGACCCAGTCACTTTCGCGACATCCTCGAGCGTGCGATAGCCAGCGTGGTGCAGAGCTCGAACTGCTGGACTCGCGAGGCCGATACTAAGGGACCATGGCTCAACATCCCTCCTGGAACAGCGTCTACGAGGGATCGCCGCCCTGGGACATCGGCCGGCCGCAGCCCAACTTCGTGACGCTGGCGGATGCTGGCAAGTTCCAAGGACGCGTGCTGGACGTCGGCTGCGGAACCGGCGAGCACGTGATGCTGGCTGCGAGCCACGGTGCGGAGGCAATGGGAGTGGACGTGGCGGAGCTGGCGATCGAGCGCGCGCGGGCCAAGGCGCAGCAGCGGGGCATCAGCGCGATGTTCGAGGTCGGCGATGTGCTGCACCTCGACCGGTTGAGGCGGCAGTTCGACGTCATCACCGATAGCGGCGTGTTCCATGTCTTCGACGACGAGGAGCGCCCGGTTTATGTCAGGAGTCTGAGGTCGGCCCTTCGGCCTGGGGGGATGTACTACCTGATGTGTTTCAGCGACCGCCAGCCCGGGGACTGGGGCCCGCGCCGGGTGTCGCAGGCCGAGCTGCGCGCTGCCTTCATGGACGGTTGGTCGATCAGGTCGATAGAGCCCGCGGTGTTCGCCGTCACGATCGACGACAACGGCGCCCAGGCCTGGCTCGCAACGATCGAACGCCTCTGATCAATTCCACTGGGCCTCTTATTGGGATGGGATGTACGTGTCGTTTCGTGTTCAGCAGGGGTGGGGAACTCGCGGCTACAGAACGGGGTTTCGTCGTCCGCGCGCTCGAGCCTCTGTCGCCCGGGATCCCGACGGTACGTGCATTCCAGGCGGCGCAGGGGAGGGTCGCGATCTCGTGGTTGCGCGAGCGCCTCGGCTGGGATTAAGGTCAGTAGAGTTCGGGGCCGGTTAAGGCACACAAAGGGGGTTTGTGAAGTTGCTGCGAAAAGCTCTTTCTGTCTGCTCGCTTGCATGCGGGCTCGCGCTAGTCACATCTGCGACCGCCGTAGCGGCCATCACGCCGGTGCTCATCAGCGGGCCGTCGCCGTACGCGGCGTGCTCGCAGTTCGACAACTCGCTGACCGGACGGACTTACCTCAATGCGGAGGTCGAGCCGCAGGTGGCGGTGCACGGCAGCACAGCCATCGCCATGTGGCACCAGGACCGCAAGTCGAACGGCGGCGCTCACGGAATCGGCGTCGGCTTCTCGACGGACGGCGGTGCGAGCTGGACCGAAACCACGATCGCGTTGAGTGCCTGCAGCAATCCCGACACGCAGCAGGCGCTCAGCAACATGTTCCGGGCGTCCGACCCGTGGGTCTCGTTCGGCCCCGACGGGATCGCGTACGCCTCGGCGCTTTCCTTCAACATCTCGGTGCCCAACAACGCGAACGCCGTCGTGGCGGCTCGCTCGACGGACGGGGGAGCGACCTGGGATCACATCACGCCGATCCCGGGAGGTTTCTTCCAGACCGCCGACAACAGCACCGACAAGAACTCGACCACGGCAGACCCGACTAAGAACAAGACCGCTTACACCGTGTGGGACACGCTGATCGGACCCACAGATAACCCGGACGACAACCCGCACGCGCAGGCCTACAGTGGTCCCGCCTTCTTTTCCAAGACGACAGACGGCGGCAAGAGCTGGAGCCCGGCGCAGATCATCATCAATACCGGAAACCGGCAGCAGACGATCGGCAACGTCGTCGTTGTCGACCCTCGCAACGACAACCTCTACGACTTCACGGACTTGATCCTGCCGCCGAACACCGCGTTCCAGGGCACCCGGAGCAATTCGCAGCTCGCGTTTGTCAAGTCGACCGATGGCGGCGCCACGTGGACCCAGCCGCAGATCGTGGCTCCGTTCAACAGCGTCGGCGTCGTCGACCCCAACACGGGTAGGCGAGCGCGCGTCGGGGATGGGCTACAAGAGGTGGCGATCGACCCTTCCAGCGGCAAGCTCTACGCCGTTTACGAGAGCTCGACCATGTTCACCAAGAACCTGAACCAGAGCAGCGGCACGTGGGATGACGAGATCCTTCTCGTCACGTCCTCAGACGGCGGCGCGACCTGGATCGGACCGACCGTGATCCACAAGCTGGCCAACGACATGCCTACGTTCACTCCGACCGTGGCCGTCAATGGTGGCCGTGTGGCGGTGACCTACTACGACAGCCGCAACCTGCAGCCAGGCGAGACGGCGAACTGGCCGACCGACTACTGGGTCGAGTACTCGACCGACGGCGGAGCAACGTTCACCAACGAGCAGCACATCACTGGCTCGTTCGACCTGAGCACGGCTCCTGTGGCGCGCGGATTCTTCCTCGGCGACTACGAGGGATTGCAGCCGAGCGGAAGCGGATTCCTTGCGGTTTTCGTGAAGACGAACTGCGACGCCCCGTACCCGACGACCAACCCTCTTTGCGCTCCGGCGAGCAGCAACGTCGCACCGACCTCGAATACGAACGCGAACGACGTCTTCAGCGCGCAGCTGAGCTGACGACCTGAAGGGCGGGCGCGGGAGCCCGCCCTTTCGTTTCAGGTGATGACCGGAATCACCTTCTCCGGTTCCGGCGGCTCGACGATGTCGAGGGCTGTGGCCTGGCTGATCCAGTACTGAATGTCGGAGAAGCTGGGCGCGCCGGCCAGCCCAATCGCCTCAAGCAGCCTTGTGTACAGCGCTATGGCGTCCTGGGCGCGCAGGTCGGGCATGGAGTTGGTGCCGAGCGGGCGGACCAGGGCAGCCAGAGGTCAAGTCGTTGAGCTCCCAGGCCACGTTGCGACCGCCGGCTATAAGCGGAGTTAATGCGACAATGCCGCTGTATTGCTGTAGCAGGGATGTAGCGCACCCTCCAAATTCCGGCGGTCGACAAGTGAAAAGCCTTGATTGCATACATGACGGTTCACGCTCGTGCCTCGATGAAATGTCGGTCCTTAAATCCTGGTACCGCTACATCGTCTTCCCGAACGTCATCTCGCGGTAGTCGTGCTTGCGAATCGCAATCATCACCGCCTGGGCAGCTTTGCTCCACGGAAGCGGTACGTCGCTCACGCGTCTAGTGTTACTCGATGCGCTGCGATAGGGCGTCGCCCAGCGAGCGCGTCGCCATGTTTCGCCGCTGGGTCGAGGGCGGCCTGAAGTAAATGGCGCGCCGGCAGCAAGCCGCAAGCAACGTGCCGCGAGCAGGGCCGTTCGACGCCATCGGCGTCGGGGTCGGTCCGTTCAACCTGAGTCTCGCCGCGTTGCTGGCACCGACCAGTCTCCATGCGCGATTCTTCGAGAGAAACGCCGAGTTTCAATGGCATCCGGGCCTGCTGTTCCCGGAGGCGACCATCCAGGTCTCATATCTCAAGGACCTCGTCACCCTGGCCGATCCCACCAGTCGCTATTCGTTTCTCGCCTTCCTGCATGCAAAGAGGCGGTTTTACCGATTCATCAACACCGGGCAGGCTCGAGTTCACCGGCTCGAATTCAATCAGTACCTGCAGTGGGTTGCCGGTCAGCTCGACAATGTCGAGTTCGGTGCCGAGGTGCGGATGGTAACCCTCGAAGCGGACCACTTCATTGTTCGGCTGTCTGACCGCACGCTGAGCACCACGAACCTGGTGCTCGGGACGGGCCTCGTCCCCAACATTCCGCAGTGGGCGCGGCCGTATCTTGGCCGCGAGCTCTTCCATTCCATCGACTACCTCGACCACCCATTCGACGTGACCGGCAAGCTGGTCGCGGTCGTCGGTGGCGGCCAGAGCGGTGCCGAAGTTGTCTTCCATCTGCTCCGTGATAACGAGCGATTGCCCATGCAATTGATGTGGATCTCGAGCCGCGGCAACTTCCTCCCGCTCGACGACTCACCCTTTACCAACGAGCTCTTCACGCCGGCGTACAGCGACTACTTCTTCGGCCTCTCCCGCGAACAGCGCGATCTGCTGCTGGGTGAGCAGCGCCTGGCCAGCGATGGCGTTTCAGAGGCCCTGTTGCAGCGCGTCTACAACCGCCTGTACGAGATCGAGTTCTTCGAGCGGCGAGACGCTGGGAACGGCGGCGGGCAAGGCACCCATCGACTTGCACGATTGATGCCCGGACAGGATGTCGTTGACCTGCGCCCCGGCGCCCCCGGCTGCGAGCTCGTGCTGCGAAGCCGGTGGGGCGACGCGCAAACGGTTCGCGCTGACATCGTCGTGCTCGCGACCGGGTTCGCTTACGACTTGCCTGAGGCGATGCGGCCCTTGGCCGACAGGCTCAGTTGGGATCGGGACGGTTTTCCGGTGCGCGCCGACTTTTCCATCGTCTGGGACGGGCCGGCAAATCTCCGGATTTACGCCCAGGACGCTGCCAGGCACATGCGCGGCGTGGCCGATCCCAACTTGAGCTTGATGGCCTGGCGAAGCGCGATCATTGCCAATAGCTTGCTGGGCAGAACCGCCTACGAGGTGGCGGGCGAGAGCTCGGCCCTCGATTTCCCGGAAATACCGTGAACTCAAGGCGCGCGCCGCATCTGGGTGCCGGCTAAGTCATCCGGGCCGGGCGCGTAAGTCATCCGTCGAAAGCAGCCGGCGAAGAAGCAGTCGACTGTCAGAAGTCGAGAACCGATTGCTCTTCGTAACTTGCCACGCATGAGCACCACCAACGCGACACAGGCAAAGGAAAGCGAGATGACCAACCCGAGCAACCTCGAAGACAACAAGCGGATCGTTCGCGCGTTCATTGACGCGGCTTTCAACCAGCACCGCGCCGACAAGGCGGCGGACTACATGACGCCGGACGTCAAGTGGCATGGCGGAACCCTGGGCACAGTCGAGGGCCGCGACAACTTCGCCGGCTTGATCGGCGCCATCGTCGCCGCGCTGCCGGACCTCCGGAACATCGAACAGGACGTCATCGCCGAACGCGACATCGTGTCCGTTCGGGCGGCCGTCGAGGGTACGCACAAGGGAGACCTCCTCGGGATCCCTGCCTCGGGCAAGCACGTCCGATGGGATGCGGTGGATGTGTACCGCATAGCGGACGGAAAGATCGCCGAGGAATGGGCCGCCGACGACCTGCTCGCGTTCGTCTACGGGGTGGGGGCCTACACCCCGCCCTGGCTGAAGCAGCAGTCCTAGGAGCCGATCACTTCCGTCGTTTGGGCGGGCTCCACCGAGGCGAGAGCCCGCCCTAGCTCGGAGCGGGAAACGATCCCGAGCTTCGGGAAAAGGTGATACATGTGCGCGCCCACCGTCCGGTGGGACAGGAACAACCTGTCGGCGATCTGGCGGTTCGAGAGTCCCGAAGCCGCCAGCTGAGCGATCTGCAGCTCCTGCGGCGTGAGCGGCACTCGCGACGCAGGGGCCGGCTCGGCGTCCCGCTCGCCGGACGCGCGCATCTCGGCGCGGGCTTTGTCTGCCCAGGGCTGCACGCCAAGCGCGTCGAACGTGTCTCTCGCAGCCCTAAGGTGCGGCCTGGATTCAGTGATTCGCCGCCGCCTTCGAAGCCAGGCTCCATACGACATCTCTGCGAGAGCGTGGTCGAATGGCCACTGCGGATCCGCCGCCAACGCCGCCTCATAGAAATGCTCTGCCTCCGAATCCTTCGCCAGCAAGGCGCGGCCGAAGCGCAGGCCGATATGCACGACGGGCGCCGGAGTCCGCCGAGCCAGCGCCTCGAGCTGGTCCATCAAGCGCCACGCATCTTCGATTCTTCCGGCGCGCACAGCCGCATCGATCACGAATGGCGAAGCCGCACGCGCCACGATCTCGTGGTAGGCGGGACTATCAGGAAGGAACACTCGTAGGAAGTGATCGACCGCATCCGACTGCCTGCCAGCGGTCGCGGCGATAACTCCGCGTGCAAATTCTGACTTCGCCAGAAGAATCGACAGGCGAGCTCCGATCAAGCTCCCATTCGCCTCGGCGATCAGGCGCTCAGATGCAGCCTCTTCCCCCTGAAGGCCGAGCACCACCGCACGAGCGATCTGGCCCATCGCCGCCCAGATCGGCTGCTCGGTTTCGAGGGCGAAGCGTTCGCCTTCCTCCGCGGCTTGAGCTGCGTCGCTGAGTTGTCCACTGTTGATCGCCGCCCACGACCGCACGACCAGCAGCTGGGTGAGAAGACCCAGCCGACCTTGGGCACGCAGAATCGGAGCCGCACCGTCCATGAGTTCCATGGCAAGGCCGATGTCGCCGGCCACATAGGCTGCGAAGGCCAGGAGCTGGGTTTGCGACGGATCCGAGCTGTCGACCTTGGCGGCTTCACGAACGCGGGTGACGATCCGAGCCGCTGCGTCGATCGGCGCGGCAAGCGCAACGATTTCCAGGGCGCGAGGATCCGTGTCGTTGCCAAAGACCCCCTCAACCGCCTCGACGACGCGCATCCTCGCTTCAACGCCGGGATCGGCCCACCAGCAGCGCAGCGCGGCCCCTTGCAGAAGATTGAGCGACAGGTCGCGATCCCCACGGGCCGCCGCGTCGCACGCGACCGTGACGAGTCGCGCAACACCATCGGGATCACCTGGCGCACCGTCGTAGAAGATCTCGCGCAGCCACGCCACGCGCCCCACATCATGGGGCGTGAGGCTCAGTGTCGCGGCGCCATCCAGAAGTCTGCCTACGGCGGATTTGTCGCCAAGCTGAAAGGCCAGTTCGGCGGCTGCCAGGAGGCGGCGTCCGCGTTCCGATCCGTCAGGCGTCAGCGAAGCGGCAAGCTCAAGCGCGCCCAGCGCAGTCGCTGTTGCCCCGCGATCCTGCGCCCGATTCGCGAGCGCCTCGAGGTCCTCGGCGGCCCGCTCATCCACACCCAGCACCGACTTGGCCCGGTGCCAGGCGCGGCGATCGGGGTCTGTCACGACCTCTGCAAGGACCAGGTGCGCATTCCGCCGCTGCGCAGCTGAAGCCGATTGGTCCAGCGCCGAGCGGATCAGCGGATGCCGAAACCGCACAACCGCTCCGGTGATGGATATCAGGCCGGCGTCCAGGCCCGGCTGGAAAACATCCACTGTGGCCTTGTCGCCAACCTGACTCGTCAAGGCGCGCAGGATGTCGCTGACGCTCGGATCCTTGTCCAGAGCCGCGAACAGCAGCGCGGCCTGGGTATTTTCGGCGAGGCTCGCCGCCCGAGCGGAGAACGTGCGCACCAGCCGTTCGGTCAATGGGAGGCTCCTGAGCGCCCCCTCGCGGCCATCCGTTCCCTGCTGCTTCAGCGCCCGAGGCAGCTCGAGCAACGCGAGCGGATTGCCGAGCGACTCGGCGAGGATCAAGCGACGAGTCTGGAGATCGAGGTCCGGCGCCACTGAATCGAGCAGCTCCTTCGACGCGGCGTCCGTAAGAGGTTCCACGCGGATCTCTGGCAGGTGAGCAGACAGCACTGGGGACTGATATCCCTCCGGCAAAGCAATCACGAGCAGGATGTGGGTTGACTCGAGGCGCCTCGCGATGAAGGTAAGGACCGACGCCGTCGGAGCGTCCAGCCACTGCATGTCGTCTGCAACCAGGACGATCGGGCGCTCGTCGCTCGCTTCGTCGATCAGGTTGAGTGTGGCCAGGGCTACCAGGAACGTGTCGGGCGGTGTCCCGTCTCGCATCCCTAAAGCCGTAAGTAGTGCGGTTCGTTGCGGACCGGGAAGTTTGCCAGACGCCTCCAGGACCGGCTGAAGTAGCTGGTGAAGGCCGGCGTAGGGGAGTTGAGATTCGGATTCCAGACCGGTGACGGCCAATGTTCGATAGGAGCGGCTGCGGGCCTCTCTGACAACGGCATCCAGGAGCGATGTCTTGCCGATGCCTGGTTGGCCGGTCACGAGCACCGCTGCACCGTGTTCAGAAGCTGTTGCCAGGGCGGTATGCAGTTGCCTTAGCTCGGCGTCACGCCCGACCAAGTCCTTGGCCACGCAAGCAAAATACGCGAGCCAGGCCCCAGATTTCGCAAGAGTACCGCCGATGGGTTACACCGGATTTCGGGAGAGTAGCCGGTCCGGCTTCGAAAGCTCAAGCTTGAGATTGTTGCCAACCGAGACGGTGCGGTACGCTCGTCGAAACATCGACGACGCAATTTCTGCTCACGTCGGCCCGCGTGCCATTCCGGCAAAATTCGCCTGTTTGTACACAAGCTCGGCAGGATCGCTGACTCGACGTCTGGCGCTGATCGGCTCGGTCACCGCGATCGCGTTGCTGCCATCCGGATACATCTCACATGGCATCCAGCAGATCGGGTGGAACGGATCCGCCTCATGCCTGGACGTTCCTGCAAGCAGCCTGATCATCCATCCGACAAGATGCTGGATGAGCGGGCCCACCTCGATCGTCGTGGCTGGGACGGACGCCCGGAGCGGCAAGAGCGCGGAGATCGTCGTGGAGACGGTCCGGCGGCGCTCGGTCGCGGCGCTGGTGTCTAAAGCGCGAAGCGGGCCGCTGCGCAACGCGAAGCTTGCAAGCAGTGGTGCAGGCGATCCGCCGGCTACATCGTCTTTCTACGTGTACGGCTCGTACGTCGACGTGTGCGGTGTGAGCGCGACGACCGAATGCCCCCTCTACAACGATGGAGCCAATGAGACGGTCCCGCCCACGGGTGGCATGACGATCCTCGACTTCGGAGCCCCCTGTTTCGAGCCGGCCACACTGGCATGGGGCACCCAGCTCTTCAACAGCCAGGGCTGCACGCCGGACACCACTCTCGTAATTCTGGCCCAGGCCTGGCTGCGGGGCTATGAGAACAATCCCAATCGCTCGGCCTCACCCAGGTACGTGCTGGTGGCGGGAACCAGCAACAGCCTGACGGCAGCGGTACCCGGCTACGCCCTGACCCCCGCGCAGATGTCGTCGCACGGTCGAACATGGTTCACGTCGGTCATTAGTCCGATCGCAGTGGTTGCGAGGAGTCTTTCCACACCCGTTGCAACCTGGGCCGGCAGCGATATCGAGGAGTCAAGCGACGGCAGCTGGTACGACGGGCCGACCACCGGCGCGTGGGTTGACGCCTACGCGGCCGCGTCTGGCGTGTCCAAGCCGTGCGTGGCAAGCCAGGATGCGCTAATGGTCGACTACGGCGACTACGTACCCAATGAGCCTGGATGGTCGGCCGGCGCTGTCTACCATGTCGCCTGGGAAGCCCCACCGGCCTGCCCCGTGCCCGAGATCTACGTGGCCGTCATGGCCAGCGAGTGGCAAAGCTTGAATCGGTACGCCGACAGCGTCGGGCTCCCGCGAATGCAGTTCACAGGTGTCTTGTCGGAAGACGGAGCCGCCGGTACCGAGTCTGGCGCGGGGAGCTGGAACACTCTTAAAAGCGCGACTGGTCAAGCGGCCGGGTACTTGAGCGTCATCGGAGTAACAGGACCAGTCTCGCCAGAGGTGCCCGATCCGCCAACCGCGGTCACGGCGGTTCCTGGGCCGGGACTGGCGACCGTCGGCTGGTCAGCTCCGGCCTGGGACGGAGGCTCTGGAGTGACTTCCTACACGGTGACCGTCTACACCGGATCGACGATCGCCTGGGTGGTCAAAGTCAGCGGGTTGCCGGTCCCCGAGACGGCCATCGTCGAAGGGCTGGCCACCGGCACCTCATACACGTTTTATGTGAGCGCGACCAACCAGGTGGGAACCGGACCCCAGTCTCTGCCGTCCAGCACCGTGGCCCCGACCGGGCTCTTCCAACGATGACACTGGCCGTTGCAGTTCCGTGGGCCATTTCAATGGAAGGAGTCGACCTCGCTGACCCTTGACATGCCTGATCCAGGGTGCTGTGATCATCGCGACGGGGGTGGAAGTGGGTGGCGTCCCCGTTGCCGTATCTCGCCACAGCTCATCGGAGGCCAACGATGACCAGGATCAGAGGACGGTTGAAGGTGTCCCTGGTGCTGTTGACAGCGGCTACCGTGTTGGTGATGGCGATCGCCGCCGCTCCGCTCATCGCGTCCGCCATGGCCGGCATCGATCAATTCGGTTTCATCGCGATACGCTCTGGCATTCCCGCTGGGGCATCTCATTTCGAGGTGACGAGCCCAGACCTCCAGAACGAGCACGCGTTTTCACGGAGCGAGATCGCCAACATCTTCGGCTGCAACGGCGGCAATCAAGCGCCGAGACTGCACTGGAGCGGGGCCCCGGCGGTCACCAAGAGCTATGCCGTGACGATGTTCGATCCCGATGCCCCAACTGGGAGCGGGTTTTGGCACTGGCTCACGTGGGACATCCCCGCCGGCGACACCTCGCTGAACGCGACCGCTCTACCAACCGGCGCCGTTGCGGGCACCAACGATGCTGGTTTGACTGGGTATCTGGGCCCGTGCCCTCCGGCTGGCGACCGGACACACCGCTATCAGCTGACCGTGTATGCGTTGGACGTGCCCAGCTTGAAACTCCCTGCGAGCGTGCGGGCCGCTGTGGTCGGGTTCACCATGAGAGCCCACATCCTTGGCTTCGCGCGGCTCATCGGCACCTTCAGCCGGCCGGCAGCCTGATGTAGCGGTCCGGCTGGAAATTGACCCAAATCGGATTGGCGTTCTCGCGCCAGAATTCGGCTCGAAGTCGACGCATTGCCGGCCAGCTTCGAGTTGTCGGGAGGTAGCGGGATGATCAGCCCTTACACCGCCGTCGGCCTGGTACCAACAGTTAGAGGCATCCGCCAGCGGGCGGACATCAAGATCAACCTCGAGCATCTGGCCCATCTCGTCAAGGCGGCTTCCTGGCTTTCGAGCCTCGACCTCCCGGTCCGCCTGATCGCGATCCCGGAAGGTGCCCTGCAGGCGTTCAACGACGAGGTCCTGGATCTGGACCACGTTGAGTTCGCGCGCACCTGCGCCATCGACATCCCGGGCGAGGAGACAGAAGCTCTGGGCAGGCTAGCGCGCCAGTACGACGTGTTCGTGATGGCGCAGGCCAAGGCCCGACATCCTGAGGTGAAGGACCGCTTCTTCAACGTCGGTTTCATCATCAACCCCGAGGGCGATGTCATCCTCAAGCACTACAAGGTCTCTCCCCTGTTCCCGGTCGAGCACTCGGTCTGTCCGCACGACATCTACGACTGGTGGATCGAGAGGTACGGACGCAACCTGGACGCATTTTGGCCAGTGGCCGACACCGAGATCGGCCGGCTCGGCATCATGATGGCCAACGAGGGTTCGTATCCCGAGAACGCACGTGCTCTGGCGCTGAACGGCGCCGAAGTCGTTTATCGAGCCTCCTACCCACATCCGGCCACCGGCAACGAGATGTTCGAGATACAGAGCCGGGCCCGGGCGCTCGACAACAACATGTACGTGGTGGCGCCCAATATGGGCACCTATTACCTTTTTCCGGAGGAGACGACCCCCATCGACACCTTCGGTGGCCGCTCATTTGTGATCGATTACAAGGGCCGGATTGTCGGCAAGCAGGAGTACGGGGCGGGTTCGACGTACGTGTCAGGCGTGATCGACATCGAGGCACTCCGCGACCACCGCGCCCGCGCGCAGTGGGACAACTGGCTGAAGGACCTGCGCACGGAGCTTTATCAGCTCCTGTACGAGCAGCCGATCTATCCCAAGAACCTGTATCTCAAGCGTGAGCCGATGAAACACGGAGAGTACCGGAAGCAAGTGATCGAGCCCCAGATCAAGCTCCTGCAGGACCGCGGCGTCTGGGTCAAGCCGAGCCGTTGACGAGAGACCCGTTCAAACGACACCGCAATGTTCCGTCGAGGTGTCGAAACGAACGGGCCGCGGCCGGCAAGGCCGCAGCCCGTTCAAACCGAAGTCGCTAGATGTTGTGCGGTATGCGCCGGTTCGGGTCAGCTGGAGCCATCGGCGACCTGGGGTGCGGCCTGGTCAGCGTCGGTCCCTGGATGTTGTTGAAGGGCAGTGACAGGGCGAACGTGGGGAGATTCTTGGATCGAGCCTGTGTGAATGCTTCGAATCCTGAAGCGAGGCGGATGAGCGTCGGTTCGCTAAACGCTGTGCCAAAGAAGCTGATCCCCATCGGTGCGCCGAATACATTTTCCGCAGGCACCTGCACGATCGGGTAACCACCCGCGGCGGCAATGCTCGATGTGCCGAAAATGAAATGGTCTCCATAGAGCAGGTCAGTCGCCCACGCGGGGTTGTCCGTAGCGGAGACGATGGCGTCGAGGTGTTGGCTCGACAACGCTGCGTCGACGTTGTTGACCGCAAAGAGGCGGTCGGACTCCAGCGCCTGGTTGTACGTCGCTCCGTTGAAGACCGGCTGCGGGTCGTCTGGGCCCGGCGCCAGGCTGTTGCACAGGTCGAAGATGTCCTGGTTGAAGAACGGCATCTCCTGCGCGGCGTGGGCGTTGTTGAAGTCGATTGCCGATTTCAATGTGCCGCCGGCAATGGGCACGCCGGTCCGGTTGGCGAGGTAGCTCTTCAGGTCATTCCTGAAGTCGAAGCAGATTACCTCGAACTCGCCAGGGCCTCCTGCGAAATTGAAACCGAGCGCGTCGAGATCGACCACAGTGGCGCCGGCGGCCGATAGAGCTGCGAAAGCATGCTCAAACGCATCGATCACGGGCTGCGGTGTCGGCACGAACGGATCGAAGCCTCCCAACCCCTGTCGAGTCAAACCGAGCGTCGCACCTTTCAATCCGTTCGGATCTAAGAACTTCGTGTAGTCCGACGGGATCGTGGGGCGCGACTTGCCGGTCCCCTGCCAGCCGAGTGGAACTCCGCCGGTGGCGGCATCACGGCCGTCAAAGGCCTGGCTCTGGATCACGCCAAGCGTCACCGCGGCGTCGGCCACCGTCCGGGCGTGGATGCCGACTGTGTCCTGTATGTGAGAGATCGGCACTACACCGGCGCGGCTGGTCAGGCCGATCGTGGGCTTGAGGCCGACCACGCCGTTGACGTTTCCGGGGCAGACGACGCTACCGTCGGTCTCCGTTCCAAGCGAGACCGCGGCGAAGTTCGCTGACGCGGCCGCGCCGGATCCGGAGCTCGATCCGCAGGCGTTGCGGTTGATGCCATACGGGTTGTTGGTCTGGCCGCCGCGACCCGACCATCCGCTGATCGACTCAAACGAGCGGAAGTTCGCCCACTCTGAGAGGTTCGTCTTGCCGAGGATCACCGCCCCGCCTTTGCGCAGATTGGCCGCGACCGTTGAATCGTGCGTGGCCGGGGCGCCGAACAGTGCCAAAGAACCCGCCGTCGTCTGCATATTGTCGCCCGTGTCGATGTTGTCCTTGAGCAGGACGGGGATGCCCATCAACGGTCCGAGATTTTGGCCCGCCGCGCGCGCGTTGTCAGCCGCGTGAGCCAGGACCAGCGCGTCGGGATTCAGCTCGATGATCGAGTTGACCCCAGGACCTTCGCGGTCAAGCGCCTGGATGCGCTTTATGTAGTAGTTGGTCAACCCTACCGACGTGAGCTGACCCGACGACATCAACGATTCGAACTGTGCGACGGTGAACTCATTGAAGTTGGTCGGCGCCGGAGTCGGACCCGCGCTCGCCGCTCCCAGTGCCGACGCCGCAAGCGCTAGGCCCGCGGCAGCAATCAACGCCCGCATTCGCATGGCCAGTCCTCCTATATGGCGGCCCCCACAGCCACCGCCTTAGGGGAGGTATATCACCTTCGGCACGAAATGCAAGTAAGCCCCGGGTCAGGGAGCGCTAGGGCGCGAGGGACTCACGAATTGGCCTATATAGCATGCAAATATCCCATCACGACATGGTCGCGAGCCATGGGATCGAGTCGGAGGGGCGCCTGGGGCGCCACCGGGTTTCTCGGAAGGCGGTGAGCCTTCAGTGGAGTTCCTCGGCCAGCGCGACGATGATGTCCGCAGGGCCTCGCACGTAGCAGAGTCTGTACTTGTCCTCGTACTGGGCCACCTCGCCGACGAGTTCGGCCCCGTTGGCGCGCAGGCGAGCGACAGTGTCGTCGACGCTTTCGACTGTAAACATGAACGCTCCGGAGGCCCAGCGAGTTCGGCGGTGCGATCGCCGGTTCGATCTGAACCAGCTTTGGATTGCGAAACTTCGTCAGCTCAAGCCGCCCATGCCCATCTGGGGTCCGCATCATAACGATGTCCACTTGGACACCTTCGAGCCCGTTGACGCGGTCCACCCACGGGCCCTCGACCGGCATCTCGTCTTCGAGCGTCATGCCGAGCGCGGTGAAAAAAGCGATAGCGCCTGCAAGGTCGTCGACGACGACGCTGACGTGGTCCAATCTCTTGATCGTCATGTCCCTAGTTCCTCGGAATCTGCGATCAGAACTACAACAGATTATTTGAGCGACATATCGTGGTGTAACCCATCGGCGGTACTCTTGCGAAATGCGACCCCTTCGGTACTCCATCAACGTCACATTGGACGGGTGCTGCGATCATCGCGAAGGGTTCGTGGACGAAGACTTACATCGTCACGCGACGGAGAACCTCGACCAGGCCGATGCCCTTCTCTTTGGCCGGGTGACTTACGAAATGATGGAGGCAGCGTGGCGGCCGCCGGCGCCGACGGGAGCGAGGCCTGATTGGATGGAACCCTTCGCCCAGGCGATCAACGCGGCAAAGAAGTACGTCGTGTCGAGCACCCTGGAGCAGGTCGATTGGAACGCGGAACTCGTGCGCGGCGACCTGGGCAAGGCCGTTCAACGACTCAAGCGGGAGTCGGGCAAGGGACTGTTCGTAGGAGGTGTGAAGCTCCCGCAGGCGTTGACGGAGCTGGGATTGATCGATGAGTACGAGTTCGTGGTCCATCCCAGGGTCGCGGGCCACGGGCCCACGTTGTTCGCGGGGCTATCGACGCATCTCGACTTGAAGCTGGTGAGCCGGCTGGAGTTCGGCTCGGGGGCAGTGGCGATGCGGTACGAGCCGAGAAGGTAAGTCGACAGGGCCGCGAGCATCCCCGCCGGACTCGGCTGCGATCGCGTTAGATCGCCGCCGGCTCGTTGATCTGCAGTACGCCTCCGCGGCCGATGAACGGATGGTCCGCGAGCAGCTTGGCTGCGGCGTTCAGGTCGGCGGCCTCGATCACCGACCAGCCATTGAACGGCCCTTCGGCGAAACCGTCCTTCGGGCCATGGCTTGAAACCGTCCGCGTAGCGCCAATTGGCGCTCCAGGGTCCACCAGCGCCGGACCCGTCTTGCCGGCCCAATGCATGAAGGCGTCGCGCGCCTTGCTCATGGACTCCGCATCGTGGGGCATGTTGCTGCCGTGATAAGTGACGAGAAATCTAGGCATTGAAGTACTCCTCGGGACTGGGGATAAGGGGCAGGTTACGGCCCGAGTGCATTTCCGGCCATGCTCCGGGCGACGAAGGATCTGTCATAGCGTCCAGTTCTTGTTCCCAGGCGAGTACATGCGGTCTGGACGCTAAGACAGTTAAGGAGTAGAAGTAGGCCGTGGATCGGTTGAGCGTTGCGCTGCGCAGCATCCAGATGTCCGGATCATTGATCGCGCGCGCCGAGCTGAGCGCGCCGTGGGGCCTGGGCCTCGAACCCTTCGGTGCCGCGGTCTTCCATGTCGTTCTGTCGGGATTTGGATGGCTTCGGACTGAGGAGGGCCGCACGATCCGCCTCTCGGCCGGCGATGTGGCCGTACTGATGCGCGGCCAGCGGCACGAGCTCATGAGCGAACCGGGCGTGCCGATCACCTCGTTCGCCGACCTGATGGAGCACTGCGTTCCGGGACGTTTCCCGTCCATCGGCATCGCTGGCGGCGGCGATCACGCCACAATGCTGTGCGGCTTCTTCAAGTTCGAGCGCCAAACCAGCGATCCTCTGCTGCGAGCGCTGCCGGACCTGATCCACGTCAACGCGGGCCCGGGCGCGGGAATGATCGAGGGCCTTGTCGCGATGGCAGATGCGGAGTCGGCGATGCCGCGCCCAGGCTCCGGCGCGCTGACCGATCTGCTCTGCGGACTGCTGCTCGTGCAGGTCCTCCGGGCGCAACTGGCGGTCGATTCGTTCACGGCCGCGCCCTGGATCCACGGCCTTGAGGACGCACGGATAGGAGCAGCACTCGAGCTCATCCACGACTCGCCCCAAGGGGACTGGACGGTGGCGCGGCTGGCAGCCGCAGTCGCAATGTCACGATCTAACTTCGCTCAGCGCTTTGCGGTGTGCGTCGGCGAATCGCCGATGCGCTATCTAGCGCGATGCCGCATCCTTCGTGCGGCGCAACTCTTGGACGCAGAACGCCTGTCGGTCACCGAAGCGATGCACCGGGTTGGCTACGAGTCCGAGTCGAGCTTCACGAAAGCATTCAAGCGACATCTCGGGTGCTCGCCGGCGGCCTACCGCAGCTCTCAGCGGCCTGGTCGTCCTGGTGAGGTACCTACAGCCGAAGCTGTCGCGGTCTGACTAATTCCAGAAGCGATCCGAGGCCGCCTCGTGAGCTCGTGTTCAGGTCCCTCGCCCCCGACACGCACCGACACTCCGATTGCTGAGTTACGCAGTTTCGCGGATCAGCCGCACGATGGGAATCTCCCGATCGGTCTTCTCTTGGTAAGTACCAATTCGGGCTGAGATCGCCGCGATCCTTGCCAGCGCCTCAGTTCGCTCGCTCCCTTCCAGCGTCTCGCCACGAACCCTGAATCGCTCGTGCCCGACCTCCAGCCAGATCTCGTCTGGGTGTTTCGCCATGTTGAGGAACCAAGCTGGGTGGCGGGCGGCTCCGGCCAACGCGGCGACCACGAGCCAGGCATTCTCTCCGTCCGGGAACCCGCCGACCGCTGTCGTCCGCGACTCCCCCGACTTCGCGCCCCGCGTGGTCACGAGGACAATGGGGAACCCCATCCTCTTGCTCGCGCTCTGGCCGCCGTCACGCCGGTACATCCGGATCTGCTGACTGCCGAAGAGCCTGAAGACCTTCATGAGTAATCGCGGGAAACCTCTGCCACGAGTGCCGGGCGGCGTGACGCGAATAGTCATCGCCTCATCTCGGCCTGGGCGCGGCATTCTTCTGCCACTCGAATCCGCGTGTTCCCCGCAGGGGCACGACTATCGGCACGAGAACCCCCTCACATTCCGACTGCTTCGCGCACAAGCACGATCGTTGTGCGACCTGGCCTGAAGTCACGCTCGAGAATCAGGATCCTGGCCAGAATCGTTCCGATGCCCGCTTGTTCACGCAGGCGTTGGTCCTCGTAGGGCTGGACGTAATCCCTGATGCGGGCCATTGCCTCATCCAGATCTTTCACGATCTTCTGGCTGCCTACTACCAGGATCAGCTGGCCCGCGCCAGATGCGAACGGGCCTAGCTGACTGCCCGTCGCCGAGGACGCAACGAGTTGCCCATCTTTGGTGATCGCGTTAACGCTGCCCAACATGAGATCGGGCGCTGAGGCCAGCTGGCGGATCTCACGAGCCTGCGTCTGCCGGTCCATCTTGTAGAGGCGCTTGCGCACGAAGTCGTATCGGTCCGAATCCATCAAGGCCTGGGAAATGCCAAGGTCGTCGAGGGTCTTGGACTTGCCGGAGTGGATGGTGACCCGATCTGGGATGCGATCAAGGACTGCCTGCCGAGCCTCTGCCGCGGTTTCGACAATGAGAGCTTCGAAGTTGCGCTCGCGGAGGCGCTCTGCCAGGGCGTCTAGCTCATCTGTCGAAGCCGGGGCCGTGTAGGTAGCGGCTTCTTCGGGCGTCGCCATCAGGCCGCTCGCCTGTACAGCCGGACGGCGAGCGGCACCGCCACCAGGGCCGTCACCTCGCCGAAGGGCTTTCGCAAGCCCTCCACCAGGATTGCGTTCGCGGCCATGGATGCGATCCTATCAGAATAGTTCAGTGATTCAAGTATCGAAGGATTCAATCGTCGGAAGGTCGGACGACCTCGTGCGATCTGGGATACCATCGGAGCGACCATGGCCGCCTCACGTTCGCGTAGCAGTAAGCGGGCCCTGGCCGGCGAGGTGTGGAGATTGATGGCGGAGTTCTCATCAGCCAACTTCCGCCGTCGGGCTCAAACCGAGCAAATGCGGGAGTTGGGGATGACGCCTGCGCATTACCGGGCCCTCTCGATGCTCGATCCCGACGAGCCGAGGCCGATGCGGGCCATGGCCGACGGACTCGCCTGCGATGCATCCATGGCCACCTGGCTCGTGGATCGCCTCGAGGAACGTGGCTTGGTCGAGCGGCGCACGCCGCCCAACGACCGGCGGGTCAAGACCATAGTGCTGACCGCTCTCGGGATCAAGACCAGGGAGATGCTGCGCGAATCGTTTTGGGACCCTCCTCAGGAGTTGGTAGATCTCGATATCGAAACGTTGGATGCCCTCAGCGCCGCGCTGAAAAAGCTTCCAGCGGGGCGCGGCCACGGGGAGATGGGATGCTGAGCAGGCGGCCGCCGCCGTCGATCTTTTTGCCGATCGACCCGGAACCGCCTAGCGGGCGGCCTCTTTCGGGCCAGTCGACTTAGCAGGATTCAGGTCATCCGCCGAGACTGAGCGGCGGTTACGGCGCGGGATCAACGGCGACGGGCACCTCATCTTTAATCCCTCTGAGCATGAGCCATGTTCCAATGGTCAATTCGAAGGGGAGGATTGGGAGGTATACAAATATCGAAACATCGTGACCAAGAAATTGGAACGCGAGCCCGGCCAGTGCCACGGACACCGCTATCAGACCGAAGAGAGATATAGCGCGCGGGATATACCTCGATTTGTAAAAGAGGTAGTACCACAGAATCGCTCCAAAGCAGTAGAAAAGTAGCTCTGTCGTTTGACCCAGCTGTATGACAACACCGTTATAGAGAAACTCGCCCAACGTTTGATAGTAGGAGTGTTCCGGAGCTCCGGCCTTGACGAATTCCAGACTTAGAGGTATCAGAGCAGAGGCCCCTGTCTTGCTAATGGCTAAGGACATTGCCTCTGCCAGCCAGCATCCCAGGGCGACAAGCGCCATGATCTTGTTCTGTTTGTTCAAGACGACATAGAGCAGGACTGCCAGGACAATGATTCCAAGACTGGTAATCAGATCAGCCAGGATGAAGAGCCGCATCAGGGTAGGCCGATTTGAAATGTCAACAAGGTTCTCGGATATGCCACCGGATCCGACAGCCGACATGAGCAGCAAACCAC
>Ga0207646_10000115_pt1 | contig 110424 bp, 103 predicted proteins | sample KBSK5502metaG_FD_184343 | JGI IMG/M metagenome (GOLD analysis project Ga0207646, IMG submission 184343) | Corn, switchgrass and miscanthus rhizosphere microbial communities from Kellogg Biological Station, Michigan, USA - KBS K5-50-2 metaG... | ecosystem: Host-associated > Plants > Roots >... | reverse complement strand
CCGATTGGTTACGTGCTGTGTTGCGATTTGTCGAAGAATTTCTCGCCGTACGCGCGCTCGGCATCTTGTGTCTCCTCGCGGCCGAACCGTTGTTGGAAGCTGCATTTTTCCGTTACGAAACGAGTCGCCTGTTTGTAACCGTGCTCGCTTATCTCCTGGTTTTGGCCGGACTGGTTTGGGTTACAATGCCTTACTTGCTGCGCGATAAGATCAATTGGAGCACTGGCACCAGCGCGCGCTGGCACGCGATTCACGCCGTCACCGCCGCTTACGGCTTCGCGATTCTGGTTTGCGCGATGACGCAATACTAGATTTGAATCGGATTCTCGTCATTCGCGGCGGCGCGATCGGCGATTTCATCCTCACTTTGCCGGCGATCAAAGCGCTCCGCGACGCATATCCGGAGGCGGCAATCGAAATTCTCGGTTACAAACACATCGCCGGGCTTGCCGAGAATCGGTTTTACGCGCGGCGTGTTCACTCGATTGAATCGGGGGCGCTCGCGCGATTCTTTGCCCAAAATGCCGAGCTTCCTGTCGAGTTGACAAAATATTTTGCCGGGTTCGATCTCATCGTCAGCTATCTCTACGATCCCGACTTAATCTTCGAAGCAAACCTCAAACGCAGCGGCGCTCGAAAAATTATTCGTGGTCCAGCCAAAGTTGAAAATACCGAGCACGCTGCGCGACAGCTAGCCCGAGCAATCGAAGAATTGGGTATCCGGGTTTCAGATTTTGCGCCAAAGCTTTTTCCCTCAGCAGAAGATCGACATCGTGCGGCAGGATTTCTCGCGGGCTTGCCGAAGCCAATCGTCGTGTTCCATCCCGGCAGCGGAAGCGATCGAAAAAATTGGCCGCTGCAAAGTTGGATCGCGCTCGGAGATTATTTTCTCAAAAACTCGACCGGCTCGGTTGTGATTGTCGCAGGAGAAGCCGACGCAGCGCAAATCCGCGAACTGAAATCGGTCTGGCAAATTCAGCGGGTCCGATTTGCGCAGAATTTGTCGCTAACAAATCTCGCTGCCCTTCTCGAGAACACAATCTTCGTCGGTCACGATAGCGGGATCTCGCATTTGGCCGCGGCGGCCGGCGCAAAATGCATTTTGCTCTTTGGCCCAACGGATCCCGCGGTTTGGGCGCCCTTAAATGACAATGCGCGCGCGATTCGCGCGCCAAATGGCGATCTCCGACAGCTCGATGTCGATCTTGTCCGCGATGTGCTCGATCACGAGCTGATCCGCATCGGCATCAGCACGTAAAGGAACGGCGTTTGGATCTTCAGTACACCGGGACTCATCTCGTCGATGAGATCGAGAAAGACTTCGTCTTCAGTCAGGGCGCGCAGAGGCGCCATGAAAAACTCCGGATTGAACGCGATCGAAAAATCGCGGCCTTTGTATTGAACCGCGAGAGATTCCTTGGCCTCGCCGACTTCGGGTGTGTTCGCGGTGATGTCGATGTTGTTCTTGGAAAAGTTGAGCTTGATCGAGTTCGATTTCTCGCTCGCCAGGAGCGAGACGCGGCGCAGTGAATTCAAAAACGTTTCGCGCTCGAGCGTCACGCGCTCCTTCGCTTCCCCTGGAATCACTTGCTTGTAATTCGGATAATTCCCTTCGATCAACTTCGAGACGAGCAACGTTTTGTTTAGATCGAAAGCGATTTGGCCGCTGGCCACGCTCACTTTCACGTCGCCATCATCGGTCAGCAGCCGTTGAAGTTCGGTAACGGCTTTGGTCGGAACAATGATGTCCGTTTCCTGGCTTCGCGGAATTTCCAATTCGATATCGACCATGGCCAGACGCCGGCCGTCGGTCGCGACGAGCGTCAGCTTGTTTTCTTTAAAACTAAACAGGAGACCGTTCAGAACGTAGCGCGTCTCATCCGTCGAAATGGCGTAGGAAGTCTTGCGCAAACCGTCGCGCAAATCCTTTTGCCGAATCGTGACGACCTTGGCGTCTTCAAACTTTGGCAGCGGCGGAAATTCCTCTTCGGGCAAACCGAGAATCTTGAAAAAGCTCTGGCCGCTGCGAATCGAGGCCGCGTTTTTCCCGTCGACGTCGATCTGGATTTCGGTGGCGGGCAGCTCGCGCACGATGTTGAACAGCCGCCGCGCTGGAAGCGTGGTGGCGCCTTCCTTTTCCACTTCCGCTTCAAAACTTCCGCGCACGCCGACGTCGAGATCGGTCGTTGTGAGATGGACTTCTCCGTCGGTCGCCTGAAGCAAGACGTTAGAGAGAATCGGCAGCGTGGTCCGGGTGCTGACCACGTTTTGGACCTGTTGCAAACCTTCGAGCAGCTTTTCTTTGGTGGCGCTAAACTTCATGAATAGGAAATCTGCTAAGATGTTAGGCGTGACCCGCTATTCGGCAACCGCAAAGTCTGGTAGTCAAAATTCGCCAAGTACACTCAGCGTTGCAACGCACTGTCGATAAACGAAATCGTTTGCCTGATGTTGTCCTGCTCTTTCATCCGCCTCTTTACCAACTTGCACGCGTGCAGCACCGTTCCGTGATCCCGCCCCCCAAATGCGTCTCCGATTTCGTTGAGCGAGGACTTCGTTAACTCGCGTGCGAGATACATCGCAACCTGTCGCGGAAACGCGATGCTCGCCGGCCGGCGCTTGCTGGTCATGTCGGCCAGGCGTACATCGAAATGCTCGGCCACCTTGCGTTGGATCTGCTCGATCGTGATCGAACTGCGCGCTTCTTCCTGCAAAATGTCCTTCAGTAAATGCTCGATTACTTCGCCGGTGAGCTCCTTGCCGCTGAGCGAGGCAAACGACGCCACTCGCATGAGCGCGCCCTCCAAACGGCGCACGTTGCTTCGAATTCGGTTGGCGAGGAATTCAAAAATCTCGTCCGGCAATTTGATCTGCATGCCTCGCGCTTTTTTCCGTAAAATCGCGAGGCGCGTTTCGACCGCGGGCGGCTGAAGCTCGGCGGTTAAGCCCCATTCAAAACGCGAGACCAGGCGATGCTCGAGATTTGCAATCTCCGAGGCCGGCCGGTCGCACGAGAGCACAATTTGTTTATGCCCGTCGAAGAGAGTGTTGAAAGTGTGAAAAAATTCTTCCTGGGAACGTTCCTTGCCGCCAAGAAATTGGATGTCGTCAATGCAAAGCAAATCCGCCTGGCGATAACGTTTGCGAAATTTCACCAGGTTGTTGTGCTGGATCGCGTCGATGAATTCATTGATGAAAAGCTCGCTCGAAAGATAGATCACCTTCGTGTTTTTCTTTTTCGCGACCACGTATTGCCCGATCGCCTGCATCAGGTGCGTTTTGCCAAGTCCGACGCCGCCATAAATGAAAAGAGGGTTGTAAGTGCGCGCCGGCGCCTGCGCGACTGCCAAAGACGCTGCGTGCGCGATCTCGTTGTTCGGTCCGACAACGAACGATTCGAAAGTGTTGCGTGGATTTAAGCCTAGTGAGCTGCTGGAGGATTTTGTTTCGCGACCGGAATCGCTTTGCTTCGCAACGCCGATTGTTTCGATGTCTTCGACCGGCGATTCGGAGCAAATGAATTTAATTTCGCGCGGCTCGCCGAACGCGCTGACCACTGCCGCCTGGAGCGCGGTCATGTGATTACTCTCGATCCAATATTGATAGATATTGTTCGGCACGCGGAAACTCAACGTCTTGTCCGTAGCGCCAGCGAGCTCGACGGCCGAGAACCAACGCTTAAAAGTGTCCGCACTAACTTGAGGTTTTAGAGCGGCCGACAATTTCTGCCAAAGCTGGGTACATTTGTCGTCCATAGGAACTTGTTAACAGTGTTACACAATCGCCATATTGGCGGCTGCAAGACGGATTTTGCGTTTCTCACAAGTGCTGCGCTTTTTCAAACGCGCATTCACGTGATTCAACAAAAATGGGGAAAAAGTGGAAAAAATCGCGAAATACGAGGGGAAAACAGTATTCGGCTTCTGCTTCGAACAATCTCGCAGCTTACGATCGAGCTCTCTTTTATCTTCTCGATTTAGAACGGTTAAGGGCTTACTCATTCTTAGGATTAATTTTTCTCAAAACATGTTCACAGCTTATTCACACGTGCCTTCCTTTCGTCCCTGCCGCTGGCTTGAGATTAGAAATCGTGGACAACAGCGACAAGAAAAAATCTGAACTTTATTTTTCTTTTTCGGTCAAAAAATTCTTGACGAAAAAAGCAAAACGAGCGTGTCCAAAGCAACAGAATTTTGTCCTCGCGCGCGATTCGCGGTTTCACCGGCGCTACCGCCATTTTCTTTGCTGCATCAGACTGGTAATGTATTTCTCCGCTCCCGATTCGACATGTCGCGGCTTTTGATTGCATTTCTTTGTCTGCTTTTCGCGGCGGCGACAACGCGCGCTACCGAAGACTTGAATCCGCCGTTCGGTTTTCGTTGGAACGATCCGATGTCGCGCGTCGACGCGGTGCTCAAAGGCGCAAAGGCGACGATTGTTTCGCGCGAGAAGAAAGAAAGTCGCGAAGTTTGGACGGTTGAAGGTCTCGTCCATCCGGGTTTGAAGCGGACGCTCTTCACTTTTAAGGGTGGCGCCCTCTTTGGCGTCGAGTTGCAATACGAATATCCCGACTGGTCGATCGAACGTTACAACGAGCGCATGGGTGAAATCCGTCGTTACTTCGACGCCAAGTACGGCACCGGCAAATTAGTCTCGCGAACGCGCGACACGGACTCCGACGTCATCCAAACGCTGGTCGGCTACCAATGGACGATCGGCGCGACGATGCTCGAGCTCTTCTATTTTTCGGCACAACACGACCAACTCGTCTTCCGAACGATCTCGGTCGACTACAAAGCGCTCTGACGCATGCGTTTTCCGAACAATCCGATCAATGTCTGCTTGCTCGTGATCATCGCGCCCACTGTCGCCGTATTGGTAATTCGGTTTCTCTGAGAGAAATCAAAGCGTGGTCTCGGCAACGGCGCGCTGTCGATGTTTCGCGCCCCGCTGCGTTTCCTTTTGCAGCCGCTTGAGCTTGCTCGACAAACCGGTCTTCGCCGCCGAGCTCATCCGATCAATGAACAGAATTCCGTTCAGGTGATCGACCTCGTGTTGGATCGCGCGCGCGAGAAATCCCGTCGTTTCGATTTCCATCGGCTCGCCTTGCAAGTTTTGGGCGTGCGTGGTGACTGATTTCGCCCGCTCAATGTCCCCAGTGATCTCCGGAAAGCTTAGGCAACCTTCAATTCCCGTCTCCGTTTCGCTTCCCAAATCGATCTGCGGATTTACTAAGACCAGCGGCATCGCGGTTTTGGGATCAATCGTCTCGCCATTCAACTTCATCGTCGTCGGTCGATCCTCGACTTGCGAAACATCAAGCACCGTGAGTTGAAGCGATTCGCCAACTTGCGGCGCCGCCAAACCGACACCGTTCGCGCCGTGCATCGTCTCGATCATGTTTTGCGCCAGTTCGCGAAGGCGATTGTCGATCTGGTCGACCCGTTTTCCTTTCGCCCGCAAAATCGGGTCGCCATATTGCAAGATCGACAACTTCATGGTTCGCCGCGCGTGAAGGCCGGCAGATTCTTCACCCCGGCCAGTTTCAACGCGTCCATCACTTTCACAATTGTCCCGAACGAAGCTTTTTTGTCCGCTTGGAGCGCGAGCGTACCTCGCCGCGTGTCAGCCAAGTTTTTCACTGCGGTCTCCAATTCCTCGACGGCAACGGTTTTCCCATCGAGTTTGATTTCGTCGTTCGCATCAACGGTCACAATCGCGTGTTCGAGCTCGGCCGGCGTATTCGTCGCGGTTTTTGATTCCGGCAAATTGATCTGCACTTCCGGCTGATCTTTTCTAAATGTGGTCGAAACGACGAAGAAGATCAGGAGGATCGTCAGGATATCGACGAGTGAGACGATGATGATCGATGGCGCACGGCGTTTGCGGACGGCGAACTTCACGAGGTCAATCTTGCCTACGCCATGGGCGCGATTTCAGGCGTCGCCGGCTGCGCCGGCGTGATCGTCTGAGCGGGAACTTGTTGCTGCTGCTTTGCCCGACCGACTACGCGACCGTAATAACATTTCGAGAGCAAATCGGTCACGAGCGATTCCATTTCGACCGAGAGCACTTCGACTTTTTTCGAGAAATAAACGAACGCGACCAGGCTGGGCACGGCGATTCCCAAACCGAAGACGGTGCAGTTAAGCGCCTCGGAAATTCCGCGCGCGATCAGTTTCGGATCGGCCGAAGTGGCGCTGACGCCAAGACTGGCGAACACGTGCACCAAACCCGAGACCGTCCCGATCAGTCCGATCAACGGCGCAATGCCGATGATCACTTCCAACACCACCAACCCTTTTTCTAATCGCACCATCTCGTGACGCGCGCGCGTTTGCACCGTTTCGACATTTTCCGAGCGCGGCCAGCGCAAATGCGCCAGCGCTACCCGCACGATCCGCGCGAGCGAGGAAGCGTCGTGTTGTACGATACGAAAGAGCCGCTCCGGATTTGCGCCGGGAGCGAGGCGCTCCATTTCACTCTCGATCGTCAGCGGGAGCACATTTTTTTCCCGCAACGCCAACGTCCGCAAAATAATCACGGTCAACGAGACGATCGAGCAGACCAGCAGCGGCCACATAAAAATGCCGCCCTTGGCAAAAAATCCGCCGATAGTTTGGAACACGTCGAGCATCGCTACTTAAGAATCATCGGTTACTGAATGTGGTAAATGCAATTTCAGTTTCCAGTCCTTCTGGGGGAAGTGCGGCCGCCACGTCGTCCGGAATCGGCGGCATCTCTGCGTCCAGAATCGATTGGAGACAGACATTTGCAAATGCTTCGTTCGAATTGTTCTCGAGCACTTTCAGATTGGTCACTTTACCGCTGTGGTTAATCGAAAAAGTGATCCGCGCGGTTCCAAGACTCACCAGATCGGCCCTTTGTTCGATGTAAGCGTACCAACGCGAACCGATCGCATCGAAAAGGATTTTTTGATAACGGCCAAGCGGCGTGCCAATCGCATTCACCGAAGATGTGCCGCGGTTCGTGATCGAACCCGCCAGCTTCGTTTTCTCTTTATACGGTTGATAGGAAGATTGCGGCGGCTGAGGTTTTGTCGCTGCGCTCGGGCGCGGCGTCGGCTTTGAAGTCAGCATCGCAAATTCTTGCGATTTCGGAACCGGAGTCGGCCGCACGCTCGGCTGCGGCGTGGCCGATTGTTCCTGCGCCACGCTCGGTTGCGGTTGCGCGCCTTGGTTCGGCAAAGACTGTCGCTGCGAATTGAGATCAAGAAACGGGCGATCGACACCATCCTGTGCCGGCAATGGCAAATTTCCCGTCGCCGTGCTCTCACTCGCCGCAATTGAGTTCGCATTCGACTCGAATGTTTTCTCTTTCGGCTGCTCGGTCTGCTTCGATTCGTCGTTCGAAATGAACATCGCGTTCTTTGGTTGCGCGGCCGGAAGATCGACAAACGTAAGCTCGACCGGCTTTTCCTCTTCCATCACCGAAAACGGCGAGTAAAGGAGCCCGCCAAAAACCGCCAGCGAAGAGCCAATCAGCAAATGGATAAAAAGAGCGGCCAACAACGCCCAAAGAATCTTGCGAGCCTCCTTTTTGCGCTCGGCCGCTCCGTCCGCGGAATGGCCGATGATGAATTCCGCCGTGGTCATGAATTCCGCAGGTTACTTCACGCCCGAGACCGTGACAAACCTCCGGCTCTCCTCTTACTCCTGATCTTGCTCTTACTCATCCGCGCGTGGTGAAACAAATATTGCTGGGCGTAGCCGCCATGGTCGCCGAAGTATTCCTCTGTGAACCTCCGAAGCCGCCCAACGTTCAATTTTCGCGCCCGCGGAAAATACTTTTCTCGCAGGACCCGCTCGATCCAGACGTCGATCGGGAAAGCGCGCAACCGCTCGTAGGCAAAAAGCATCACGCAATTAGCAACCTTCGCGCCCACGCCCGGTAACTCGCAGAGACGCGCGCGAAGATCGTCATCGGATAAGATCGACAACTTCTCAAGATCGACATCGCCGTTCGAAATTTGTCGGGCCGTGGCCAACAGATTTTTCGCGCGATAACCGAGCGCACATTCTCGCAATTCTTTCTCTGTTGTTCGCGCGATTCGGTCTGCTGACGGAAATGTAAAGACGACTCGGCCAGCAATCTGTCCGCGCTCACCAAATCGCTCGCGCAGCTTTTTCGAGATTTGGCGAATGTGCGCGACTTGTTTCATCGACGAACAAATGAACGTCGCCAGACATTCCCATTTCGGCTGACGAACGATTCTCAGCCCGCGGCAAAATTCCTTAGCCGCACTCATCACCGGATCATTCGGAAACGACGTGCAAATCTCTGCGAGCGGATGATCGAGCGCGAAGTAATCTGCGACGATTCGAGGGAGCGTTCGCCGCGGCGACCTGGTCCGTGCCTCGCCATCGCGAATTTTCAAAACATCGTCCCTTTGCTCGACATAGACCGCTCGCTCTCCAATCGTGCCGACAAATCCGTCGCCGATCTTCTCCCAATGAAAGACCTGGCCGGAGTTCAGCGTCATCGCCAAGTCGAAATGAGGCGCGCGAACTTTCGTCATTCGACATTCGACATTCGTCATTCATCATAAGATCGACATGGACGGCCGGCTCGCAATTGATAGCGGAGTTCTCCTTCTCTACTTCATCATCATCATCGGGATCGGCCTTTACATGGGCCGCAAGGAAGAAAACCTCGCCGACTTCGCTCTCGGTCGCCGCCAAATCGCCTGGTGGGCCATTCTCGCATCGCTCATCGCCGCCGAAACGAGCGCCGGCACATTTTTCGGAACGCCGGGCGAAGCTTTTACGCTCCGCAATTACACCTATCTGCAACTCGCGTTCGGCACGATCATCGCGCGCGTTCTCGTCAGCTACATTTTCATCAAGCCGTACTACGACTACAAAGTTTACTCGATCTACGAATATCTGACCGCGCGTTTTGGCGTCGGCACCAAGAACGCAGCCTCCGCGGTTTTCCTTTTCACGCGATTACTCGCCTCCGGCGCGCGCTTGTATGTCGCCGCGATCGCGCTCGCTCTCGCTTATGAAATGATCACCGGCGCGCGGCCGAACCAAACGCAAACGCTTTGGATTTATATTGGAGCGACCGTCGCCATCGTTTTATTGACTGCGATCTACACCACGCTCGGTGGAATCAAGGCGGTCATTTGGACGGACGTGATTCAAGCCTCGATCATGATCGGCAGCGCCGTGATCGCAGTCGGGATTTTATATTTTTCGATTCCCGGCGGCTGGCAGGAAATCGTTCAGCGCCATGGGCCCTTCCATTTTTCGGATCTGATCACGACCGGACTCGATCCGGGTAAAAGCGGTTGGGACAAATGGAAAGGAATGTTCGGAATCGAATACACCATTTTTGCCGGGCTCATCGGCTCGACATTCATGACCATGTCCACACACGGAACAGATCAGGACATGGTGCAGCGAATGTTGACCGCGCCCGACGTTCGCCGCAGCCGTCGCTCCGTCATTCTCTCCGGTCTCGCCGATATTCCGATCGCGTTCACGTTTCTAACCATCGGTATCTTGCTCTGGGTTTATTACCAGGCGCATCCCGATCCAACTCTGTCGAAAACACCGAACGAAACGTTTTGTCATTTCATTTTGTATCAAATGCCCGTTGGCCTTCGCGGTTTGCTCCTTGCCGGAATTTTCGCGACCGCAATGGGCTCGCTCAGCACCGCGATCAATGCGCTCGCCACCAGTTTCACCCGCGATTGGTACGAGCATTACATCAATCGAACCGCGACACCGGAACAAAGTCTGGCCGCGGTCCGTTGGGCGACGGTCGGTTTCTCTGTTCTGATGATCGTCGTTGCGTCGGCCACGTCCTACGTGGTCATTGTCCATCCGGACGTCCGCATCATTCCGATCGTGCTCGGAATTTACGGTTACACTTACGGCTCGGTGCTCGGCATTTTCCTTGCCGGCATGCTCACCAAAACGCGCGGAAGCAATCGCGGCAACATTCTGGCGATGATTATCGGCTTCATCGTCGTCGCGATTCTGAGCGGCCTGCCAAACAGCATCGCCGGCTTTTTCGGGGCAAAACTTTACCCGCAACCGAGTTGGTTGCCGGTGATGGAATTCCCGTGGTGGATTTGCTTCGGAACAATCGTCACTTTTTCGGTGGCGATTCTTTTCCGGACTGGCCGCGAGCATCAGCCGCCGCCGAATTAGCACGGATCGGAATTTGCACCGACGGTTCTTCTAATATAATCACAAAACTCCATGGCTCACGTCGTCACTGATAAATGCAACGGATGCAAGTTCACCGATTGTGTGGAGGTGTGTCCCGTCACCTGTTTTTACGAAATGCCGAATCAAGTGGTGATTCACCCTGAGGAATGCATCGATTGCACGGCCTGTGTCGAGGTCTGTCCGGTTCACGCCATTTACGCGGAAGCAGATCTTCCTCCCGAATTCGCGAAGGACATTGAATTCAACGCCACTCAATCTCACCAAATCAAGGATGCCGCCGGGGAACCGATCACAAAGAAAAAGGAAGCGTTGCCCGGCGCCTTGGAGCGGAAAAAAGCGCTCGGTTATTAGCTTGCGCTCTTTTTTTTCACGTCGCTCAGCTTGATCGAAAGTTCGCGCAGCTGGCGGGGATCGACATCGGCTGGGGATTGCGACATCAAATCGATTCCGCGATTGTTTTTCGGAAACGCCATCACGTCACGAATCGAGTCCGCGCCGCAGATCAACATCACTAATCGATCGAATCCCATCGCGATTCCGCCATGCGGCGGCGCGCCGAGTCGCAGCGCGCGCAGCAAATGACCGAACATCGTTTGCTGATCGTCTTTGCTCACGCTGAGTGCTTCGAACATTTTCTGCTGCAGCGGCGGCTCGTGAATTCGCATGCTGCCGCCGCCGATTTCCACGCCGTTGAGGACAACGTCGTAAGCTTCCGCCCGAATCTCGGGGAATTTTTCTTTCTGATCGAGGAGCGCAACATCTTCCGCTTTCGGTCGCGTGAACGGATGGTGCATCGCGTTCCACTTGTTTTCCTCAGCGCTCCAGAGCAGCAACGGAAAATCGTAGACCCACAAAAAGTCCCAAATTTCCTTATCGGGTACGAGCTTCTGAAACTCCGAAACCCGTAACCGGATTCTGCCGAGCACTTCGCAGGCGACGTCCCATTTGTCAGCTGCGAACAAAATCAGATCGCCTTCTTCGATCTTTAATTTCGATTTCAACGCCGCTTTCTCCGCGTCGCTGAAGAATTTCACGATCGGCGATTTCCATTCGCCGCCTTCCACTTTGATAAACGCCAGTCCCTTCGCGCCGAAGGTCTTGGCAATCTCAGTCAACTCGTCGCTCTGGCCGATCGTGAGCGAGGCGAAATTTTTAGCGTTAATTGCTTTCACAACTCCGCCGGAATCGATCGCGCCGCGGAAAACTTTGAAGCTGCTCGCGCGAAAGTCGTCGCTAAGATCGACAAGTTCCATTCCAAACCGGCGATCGGGCTTATCGCTTCCAAATCGGCCGACCGCTTCGCGATACGTCATGCGATCGAACGGCGTCTTGACGTCGATGTTGCAGGTCGCTTTGAAAATCGCCGCCAACATGCCTTCGGTCAGTTTGAAAATGTCGTCCGGCGTTACGAACGAACCCTCGATGTCGATCTGGGTGAACTCGGGCTGACGGTCGGCGCGCAAATCTTCATCCCGAAAACATTTCGCGATCTGAAAATATTTTTCTACGCCGGCGACTTGAAGCAACTGTTTGTATTGCTGCGGCGCCTGCGGCAGTGCATAGAATTTTCCCGGCATCAATCGACTCGGCACCAAAAAATCGCGCGCGCCTTCCGGCGTACTCTTCGACAAAATTGGCGTCTCGATTTCGAGATAGCCCTGCGAATCGAGAAAATCGCGCGTCGCCTTGGCCGCGCGATGCCGAATCCGCAGATTGCGCGACAATTCCGGCCTCCGCAGATCGTAGTAACGATACGTCAGCCGCAAATCTTCGTTGTGAATCTCGGCGTCGATCGGAAATGGCAAATCGTCTGCGCGATTTAGAATTTTCAGCTGCATCGGAATCAACTCGATATCGCCGGTCGCGAGCTTTGGATTTTCTGTTCCCGGCACGCGCGCTGCAACTTTGCCCGAAACCTGAATCACGTCTTCGCTCCGCAACCCGTGCGCTTCTTTGGCGAGCGCGGCGTTTTCTTCCGGACGAAACACAACCTGTGTCAAACCTTCGCGGTCGCGCAGGTCGATGAAAATCACGCCGCCATGATCGCGCGAGACGTGGACCCAACCGGCAAGCGTCGCGTCTTTGCCGATGTCGATCTGACGAAGTGAATTGCAATCGTGAGTGCGGTACATGATCAAACCGGGCCGGAGACGGTGAAGAATTTTGCGACGCTGTCCAGCAGCACATCGCTCGGAATCAAAGATTCCTCCCGTGTGGCGAGATTTTTTACTTTCAGCTGCGGCCATTCGTCGCCGTAAAGCAACGCGATGCGCGCGCCTGCGTTCTCGGCCGCTTGAAATTGCCGGGCAACTTTGTCGGCCGTGAGCGGGTAATCAACGCGATAACCGCGATCGCGCAGCGCCTGAATATGTTCGAGCGTATCGGCGCGGCGCTGTTCCTTCGCGATCACCATGTAGATGTCGATCTTGTTTTGCTCTTCGGTTGCCGTTTCTAATTTTTCGCGCGCGGCAGAACGATCGCGAAGCAACTCGCCAAGGACAACGTCGCCCATGGCAAAACCCAACGCCGACATTGAAACCGCGCCGTCGCTTAGTTGCCCGATCAAATTGTCGTAACGTCCACCGCCGGCGATCGCGCGCAGTTTGCCCGCGCGATCGAACACTTCGAAGACTGTGCCCGTGTAGTAAGCAAGTCCGCGAACAATCTTCACGTCGATATCGACAAAGCCGGCGAGCCCCCGCGCGCCGAGCCCATCCACGAGCCGATCAAGTTTTCCGCTGCGGCCGCCTTTATCGAAAACGGAAAACACCGGGCCAGCGAGTTTGCCGAGCTTCTCTTCCGTTTTCTCGCGCGGTTCGCGTCCGGACTTATCGATGATGTGCAGCACTTCTTCCCAGCGCTCAGTCGGAAGCTTTTGTTGGCGCAAGAAGTCGGTCCAGAACTCGCGGTCGCTGATTCGCACCACAAAATCATCTTCGGTCAATCCGAACGCGCGCAAGATGTCGATGCAGAGCGCGATCAATTCGATGTCGGCGGCGAAATCGCTTTCGCCGATGATGTCGCAGTTCAATTGATAATGTTCCCGCAATCGGCCGCGCTGTTGTTTTTCGTAACGGAAAAATTGGCCGATCGAAAACCATTTGAGCGGTTTCTTGAACGCGCGCTCGTGCGCGGCCACGACGCGCGCGAGGGTAGGCGTCAATTCCGGCCGCATCGAAACTTCGCGCTCGCCTTTGTCGGTGAAATTAAAAAGTTGGTCGGCAATTTCGGTGCCGCTTTTTTTTCGGTAAAGATCGGTTGGTTCGAGAATGGGGCCGTCCCATTCCACGAAGCCGTAGCGGCGAGCAATTTCGCGCCAGCGCGCGAAGATGTAATTCCGCGCCGCACAATCGTCCGGCAAAAAATCTCGAAAACCTGGAAGCGGTTGCATCTTTCAAAAACCAAACAGCTCTCTGCGCGCGAAGTATTTGTGGCGCTGCGGTCGAATAAATCGCCGCGGCCTGAAGTCAAACTTCTTCACAAGCAAGAGCATTGGCTAACCAAAGCAGAGGACAACTATGAAACAAACTAGATTAGCGAAAATATTGGCTGTGGCTTGCGGTTTGGGTCTCGTGACAGCGGTGGCTCAAACTTCGACGACGGTCACGACAACGAAAGATGTCGCGGCTGGAACTGCCGTCACCGAGACGAGCACGACCACCGCAACCGGAACTATCACCACCTACACGCCCGGCACCGATTACATCACGTTCCGCGCCGGAACAACCGGAATGCCGGTGCGTTATTATTACACGAAAGACACGACGATCCTCGATCCGGCAGGTCAAGTCGTGACCTGGTCGGCCGTGCAACCGGATCTGCCCGCGACCGTTTATTATGTCCGCGAAGGCGATCGCATGATTGTGCGTAAGATCGTGCTGACCAAACCGGCCGTAATCGAGAAGAAAGAAACTACGACGACGACCACGACAGAACGACCGTAATCAAAGCGGTTCCTAATTGTTTAACAAGAGAAGCGCTTGCGAAGAAATTCGCGAGCGCTTCTCTTGTTGTAGCGGAGCGCCGACCTCGAAAATCCGGTGGTCATAGACCGCCGCTACAATTCAATCCCCATAGCCGCGCGGAAATTTCTGGTGCCATTTCCATGCGCTGTCGATGATCGTATCGAGCGATTCAAATTGCGGTTTCCAGCCGAGCTCGCGTTTAATTTTTTCCGAAGAGGCGATCAGGCGCGGCGGATCGCCTGGTCGCCGCGACTTTTCCACGGTGTCGATCTTACGACCGGTGATTTTGCGGCAAGCATCGATCACTGCACGGACGCTTGAGCCGCCGCCGGTTCCGAGATTGTAAAAATCACTCTTCGCGGCGCCGAGCGCGAGAATGTGTGCGCGCGCAAGATCCAGGATATGGATGTAATCGCGGATGCAAGTGCCGTCCGGCGTTTCGTAATCGGTCCCGAAAATTTCTACCGCCGGTTTTTCGCCGAGCGCGACTTTCAGCACGTTTGGGATCAAATGCGTTTCAACTCGATGATCCTCTCCGAATTTCACGGAGGCGCCGGCAGCATTGAAATAACGAAGCGAGACGAACTTCAATCCGTGGATCTCGCCGTACCAACGCAGGATTTTTTCGAAAGCCAGCTTTGACTCGCCGTAGGGATTGATCGGCCGCATCGGCATCGTTTCATCAATCGGCACGCGCTCCGGCGGCCCGAAGATGGCGCAGGTCGACGAGAAAATAATTTTGCCGATGCCGGCACTGACCATCGCGTCGAGAAGATTGAGACCGTTCGCAATGTTGTTCCGGAAATATTTGGATGGGTTCTGCATCGATTCGCCAACAAGCGCGTTGGCGGCGAAATGCATGACTGCTTCCGGTCGTTGCGTCGACAATACTTTCTCGATCGATTGTCGATCCTGCAGATCGCCTTCGACGAATGTCGCGCGCGAGTCGATCGCGGCGCGATGGCCTTCGCTCAGATTGTCGAAGATGGCGACGTCGTGGCCTTCGTCGAGCAACAGCTCGGCGCAAACGCTCCCGATGTAACCTGCTCCACCGCCAACGAGAATTTTCATTCCCGCCAAAATCGGCGGCTTACGCCGTTAATCAATCCAAAGTGCGACTCGCGGAACTCTTCGAGGATGACTGCTTCGAAGTTGATCTTTTCGCCGAAGATTGATTCGAGCTCGAAGCCACCTTTTTCCCTGATTTGATCGAAGCCTTTGTCGTGCTGGTAATCACGGGCACAGGCGTGGACGGCGTTTTCTTTTGTAGCGCGACGAGCATTGACTGAACCTGCGGATGTTTTGCGCGTGGCCCGAGCACCTGAAGGCTTTTCTCCTCAGAGCCCCATTGCAAAACGTCGATATCGACATTGCGCACGCCCCAGCGTTTCATTTCGAGCTTGGTCGGCTTGTAGAGATCGATCGTGTTTGTGCCGACGAGTGCCGTTCCGTAGTCGTCGATGATAAATTCCTCGCGCGTACTGCAGATCCGGAAGCGCGTGCCGAGCGGGAAACGCGACCAATCGGACGCGGCGCTCATCACGTGACGACCGGACAAATAAGTGCCGAGCGCATTTTTGTGTCCGCCTTTTTCGACACGCGTGTACGCGGTTGTTCGCACATTGGACATGCGTCCCAGATGCGAGTTGGCGGCTTCGACCGCGGCGAGCGGTTTCTGTACAATCGATTGCTCCGCGCAACCAACAAGAATGAAAGCAACAGCACCAACGGCTGTTGCAAGGTTAAGGCATTTCGGCATTTGCAACTCCGCGGCCTCAAATAGCACCGAAGCTCCCTCTGGCAAGAAATATTTACGCGTTGGCGATCTTAATTGTTTTACGGCTTTATCCCGAATTCCCTGCGCTACGCTGATTTGTTTTTGCATGAATTGACCCGGTTTATTCACAAGCAATCAACATCGGCAGTTCGCCGAGTGACCGCGTTTATGGGCCAATTTTGCAGCTAGGAGCGTGCCGGTTCGGACAGTTCCGTCGTACAATGCGGACAGCGCGTTGCCTTAACCGGAATCGTCATCGCGCAGGCGGGACAATCCTTTGTCGCCGGCTCGGCGTGTTTCGGTCGCTTCAAGCGATTGATCGCGCGCACCAGGAGAAAGACTGCGAATGCAACGATGAGGAAATTAATGAGCAGCGTGACGAAATTGCCATAGTTCCAGGTGATTGCTCCCGCTTTCGCGGCATCGGCTGGCGTGTGAAAATCGATCGAACCATTCTTCGCCGCCCGCAAGACGATGAATTTATTCGAAAAGTCGAGTCCGCCCGTGAGCAAACTAATCGGCGGCATGACGATGTCTTTGACAAGCGAATTGATGATGCCGCCAAAGGCCGCTCCGATGATCACGCCGACGGTGAGGTCGATGGCATTACCTTTAACCGCGAACTCCTTGAACTCCTTCCACATTTTTTTCATAGCACGATGTTGACGAGCTTCTTTGGAATCACGACAAACTTGCGAATTTGTTTGCCGTTTGTGAGCTCCTGAATTTTTGGCAACGCCAGCGCCGCATTTTTGGTTTCATCTTCGCTCGCGTGGATCGACATCATCACTCGATCGCGCACTTTGCCGTTCACTTGGACGACGATTTCCACCTCGTCCTCGACCAAAAACTTTTCGTCGTAACTTGGCCACGGTTGTTCGGTGATTTGACCGCGCAGTTTCAGTTTTTCCCACAGCTCCGAGCTTAAATGCGGCGCGAAAGGATTCAGCAGAACCAGAAAGGCTTGCATCGCCGAAATTGGAATTGCCTCCGCGTTCGTGAATGCGTTTACAAAAATCATCATCTGCGAAATCGCGGTGTTGAATGAGAGCGACTCGATGTCTTCGGTGACTTTCTTGATAGTGGCGTGCAAAACTTTTTGCTGCGCCTTGCTAAGATCGACATCTTTCACTGCGGCCGACAACTCCCATTGCCCGCTCTGATTTTCCGACATCATTAAACGCCAGACCCGCGCGAGAAACCGGAAAACGCCTTCGACTCCGCGCATGCTCCACGGCTTCATCTGCTCGAGCGGACCCATGAACATTTCGTAGCAACGGAACGCGTCCGCGCCGTATTGCTCGATGACGTCGTCGGGATTCACGATGTTCCCGCGCGATTTCGACATTTTCTGGCTGTCCTCGCCGAGAATGATTCCCTGATTGACCAAACGCTGAAACGGTTCCGGCTTTGAAACATGACCGAGATCTAAGAGCACTTTGTGCCAGAAGCGTGAGTAAAGAAGGTGAAGGACGGCGTGCTCGGTTCCGCCAACGTAAAGATCGACAGTCCCGGGATGATTTCCGGCTGCCCAATACTTTTCTGTCTTCTCGCCGACAAAACGTTTGTCGTTTTGCGGGTCGCAGAATCTTAAATAATACCAGCACGATCCCGCCCATTGCGGCATCACATTCAGTTCGCGCGTCGCTTTGTCTGAATAGCGGATCCAATCTTTCGCTTTCGCCAGCGGCGGCTCGCCGGTGCCAGTTGGTTTGTAGTCTTCCAACGGCGGCGGGACGACCGGCAATTCTTTTTCATCGAGCGCGCGATGCTTTCCATTTTCCCAGACAACGGGGAACGGCTCGCCCCAATAGCGTTGTCGCGAGAAGAGCCAGTCGCGCAGCTTGTAATTGATCGCGCGTTTGCCAACGCCGTGTTTCTCCAGCCATTCGGTAATCTTTCGAATCGCTTCACCCGATTGAAGTCCATCGATGATCGGCGAATTGATTGCGATGCCGTCACCGACAAATCCGATCGGATCTTCGTCACCGGGCGGTTGAACAACTTGCCGAATCGGCAGATCGAACTTGCGCGCGAATTCCAGATCGCGCTCGTCATGCGCGGGGACTGCCTGAATCGCGCCCGTGCCGTAACCGAGCAGAACGTAATCGGCTATCCAGATCGGAATTTTCTCCTCAGTCGCCGGATTAATCGCGAACGCGCCGGTGAAGACGCCGGTTTTTTCTTTCGCAAGCTCGGTGCGCTCGAGATCGCTTTTGCGCGCGGTTCGTTCGCGATATTCGCGGACTGCCGGCCATTGCTCTTCGGCCACGATCTGTTCGACCAACGAATGTTCGGGCGCCAACACCATGTAAGTCGCGCCATAAAGTGTGTCGGGCCGCGTCGTAAATACGCGGATTTTTTCGTCGTGATTGTCGATCTTGAAATCGATTTCGGCGCCTTCGCTCCGGCCGATCCAGTTTCGCTGAAGTAATTTGATTCCTTCCGGCCAATCGAGCCCTTCGAGCTCGTTGATCAATCGTTCGGCATACGCTGTGATGCGCAACATCCATTGCCGCATTGGTCGCCGGACAACTGGAAATCCTCCGACTTCACTTTTTCCATCGACAACCTCTTCGTTGGCCAAAACCGTGCCGAGCTCGGGACACCAATTCACCGGAACGTCGGCGACATAAGCGAGACGGACTTCATCCGGATTTTCACCGCGATAAGTTTTGATTGGCTCGGCCTTGTTCGTTTTCGGATTGAACCAGGAATTGTAGATCTGGAGAAAGATCCACTGTGTCCATTTGAAGTAACGCGGATCGGTCGTGTTGATTTCACGTTGCCAATCGTACGAAAAACCGATGCGTTTCAGCTGCGATTTGAACTTGGCGACGTTTTCACGCGTGGTGAGTTCGGGATGCTGGCCGGTCTTGATGGCGTACTGCTCGGCCGGCAAACCGAACGCGTCCCAGCCCATCGGATGCAAAACGTTGAAGCCGCGCATCCGTTTGTAACGGGCGATGATGTCGGTCGCGGTATAACCCTCTGGATGTCCGACGTGCAAACCGGCGCCGCTCGGATATGGAAACATGTCGAGCACGTAGAACTTTTTCTTTTTTGAATCGAAATCTTTCTCGCCGGGATTCGGCGTGTGAAAAATCTGCCGTTCGTCCCAGATTCTCTGCCATTTCGGCTCGATCTGATCGAACGGATAAGGTTTGCGGCCCTCGCTGCTCATGCGAAATCTTCAACCACGAATGGACACGAATGGACACGAATTCGCAAAAGGAAGATGCTCGATCTAATTCTCGCGACACGAAATACGCACAAGACTGATGAATTCCGGCGGATTCTCGGTGACGAATTCGCTGTGTTTGATCTCAGCTCTTTTCCAGAAGTCCTCTTGCCGGATGAAACAGGACGCACATTTGCCGAAAACGCAGCGTTAAAAGCAATCGCCGCATCAAAAGATCGAGATCGGCTCGTCATCGCAGACGATTCGGGCCTCGAAGTCGACGCACTTGGCGGCGCGCCAGGGATTTATTCGGCGCGTTATGCCGGCAAGAACGCGAGCGATAAAGAGAACGTCGATAAACTGCTTCGCGAATTAAAAAACGTGACCGAGCGTTCCGCCCGCTTCCGTTGCGTCATTGTGTTGGCGCAAAATGGAAAAGTTCTCGAAACGGTCGAAGGCGTTGTTGAGGGCAAGATTGTCGATCCACCGCGCGGATTGGCCGGGTTTGGTTACGATCCGGTTTTTCAGCCGAACAGTTTCGAGCAGACGTTCGCGGAAATGACGAGCGAATAGAAAAACAAAATCAGCCACCGCGCGAAAGCGATTGCCGCGCTGCGCAGAGAGCTGCGCGCTCCAAAAGATTAACGCGGCGGAGCCGGAGGAGGTGGCGGCGCTCCGGGAGCTACGGGAACTCCGGGCGCGCCCGGAGGAGCGGCCGCACCGCCTGTTGCGGCACGAATTTGATAACCAACTTTTTCGATGCCCGCTCGTCTCGCTTTATCAAGAACGGTGATGACGTCGCCATGGCGCGCCATTCCTTCAGCGCTGATTGAAACTTTGATACCAGCATTCGCTTCGTGCAGCCGGAAGAGTCGCGGCAAAACTTCGTCGTCGTTTACTATTTGGCCGTCAAAACTGACAGCGTTGCCTGCGCCGATACGGATGGAAACCGGTCGATTGGGATCGTTTGGCGGCTGCGCCTGAGGCGCCGGCAACTGCACTTTGATGCCTTTCATGTGGGTCTGGCTCAGACTCACCATCATGAAGCTCGCGAGCAGGAAGAACATGATGTCGATCAAAGGAATGATCTCGATTCGGGCTCGTTTGTGCGGAATAGGAGAAGCGAGGTGCATAAACTTTAGTAAGACGCGCCGGTCAGCGTGTAAGTGATTGGCACTTTCACTTTGGGCGCACATTTGCCGGGCTGGAATCGCCAGCGCCGGAATGTGCTGGTGGTTGCGTTATCCAAAATTGGACTGCCGATGCTTTGTCCCATTGTTGCATCAGTCACGTTACCGCTCGCGGTATCAACGCTCAGCACTGCCACGCCGCTGCCGGTAACGTGACGGCTCTTCGCTTCGTACGGATATTCCGGTTTCGGTGCATAAATCGCGATCGCCTTCGCGCCCGTGATGGACATTGTTCCCTGAACACCCGCCTGCGGAGCCTTGACTGGACCCGCTGGTTTCGTCGCGGTCTTTGGCGGCGGTGGTTTTTCTTCACGAAATTCCGGCTGGATTTCAGGCATCGGCGGCGGCTCGGGAATTGGAATGTCTTCCGGCGGTGGCGTCGGTTGATCCTCGGGTTGAAGAGTGGCTTCAACTGTTGCCGTCGGGATTGAAGTCAAATCAACTGGAGGTGGCTCGTGTTTGATCGCCGCGATACCGACTGCGGCAAGATGAATAAAAAATGCCCCGCCTAAAGCGGCCCAGAATTGCCAGCGAGGCGGTGGTCGATAAAGAAGCGGGCCAGGCATGGCTATCCTCCTCCCGGGCCGGGAATTCCCCTGGCCGATTCGCTCTTGATCTCGAAAGCGACTTTGTAAAAGCCGACCGAACGCAAAATATCGAGCACGCGAATGATGTTGAAGTGCACTGTGTCGGCGTCGCCGCGAATAAACACTTTGGCCTCCGGATTTTCATCGTGCACTTTTTTCAATTGCTGCGTCAGCTCGTCGTAGGTCATCTCTTTTTTGTCGAAGTAAGGATTGCCGTTCGCATCGACTGAGACGCTGATGTAATCCTTCTTCGACTGCGTTTCGCCGCGCTGCCCGGTCGGCAGGTTCACTTTAATTCCCTTCATGTGAACCTGGCTCAAGCTGACCATCATGAAGCTCGCTAAGAGAAAGAACATGATGTCGATCAAGGGAATGATCTCGATCCGCGCTTTCTTATGTGGAACAGGCGAGCTGACTCGCATGGTTAACTCCTAGATGGACGAACCTTTGGCCGAACTCGACGGACCGTGCCCGCCGATCGCCATTTCTTCACGCCGTCCTTTACTTTGCGCTTCCAACATAACTTCGAGGTTCGTCGCTGCGGTTTGCAGTTCGAACTCTAAGTTAGACACGCGCGAGGTGAAAAAGTTAAACGGAATCAGCGAAAAGATCGCGATGCCGAGACCGCAGGCCGTAGCGATAAGAGCTTCCGCGATACCGCCCGTGACCGCTTGAATCGCCAACTCTTCGTTTCCGAGGAATCGGAACGACCGAATCAGTCCAGTGACCGTTCCCAACAAACCGAGCAACGGCGCGAGAGTTACCAATGTGTCCATCACCACGAGGAACCGGCCAGCGCGTTTGATCTCAATGCCGGCCGCAACCTGCAACGCGCCCTGCAACGACGCGTGTTGATGGTTCAATCCGTTCCACATCATGCGCAGAACCGGATCGCGCGAATCACGCGAAAGTCGCGAAGCTTCCGCCACGTCGCCGACTTCGATCGCCGTGAAAACTTTTTCGATCCGTTTGGGATCGCGCCGGAACCAACGGCCGCCCCACCAGAAGATTCGCTCGATCACAACCGTCAAGGCGACGATCGAGACGATGAGAATCGGCCACATGATCGGACCGCCTTTGCGGAAATTGTCGATGATGAAATTGCTGCTCCAGCCGCTCGGTTCCGGAGTCGGCGCTGCGGTTGGACTCGCACTGATCGTCGCCGTAACGCTTGCGCCCGGAGGAACTCCGCCTGGTACGCCTACTGGACCGGCGGGTGACATTCCCGGAGCGCCCGGCGGCATTCCGGCCGGTGGCGGTTGCCCCGGAGCACCGGGTGGTTGCGCTGGTGCGCCCGGCGGTTGTTGCGCAGCTGGTGCGCCCGGCGGTTGTTGCGCAGCTGGCGCGCCCGCGGCCGGCGGAGCATTTGGCGGCGGCGGTTGTTGTCCAGGCCGCTGTTGCGGCGGTGGTTGAGCAAACGCACTCAACGCGATGAGGCTGAGACAGAGAGTAAGCAATGTTTTCATAGTTTCGGCGGAGTTGATTTTATTGCCCGGCACATCTCCTTTATTCCAAATCGATTGGACGCGAGTCGAGCAAAAGTTTTCACTTTTCTTCAGGGACGGTTTTCTAGATTGGAACGTCATAAATACTTTCGCAGCAGCGGCATCGGTAGGATGTAAGTGAAACAATTAATCCGCGTTGATCACGCGGTTCTGCAATGGTGGCCAATCGCCGATTCGCGCCTCTAATTGGTCGCCGGCTTTAATCGGCCCAACGCCGGACGGCGTTCCGGTTAAAATCACATCCCCGGGAAGCAGGGTAAGTGATTGGCTGGCGAAGGAAATAATTTCCGCCACCGGATAAATCATCTGACTCGTGCGCGCTTTCTGACGGATCTCGCCGTTTTGCCGCAATTCCAATTGCAGATCGCGAACATCGAGATCGGTGTAAACGAACGGACCGACCGGGGTGTAAGTGTCGAACGACTTGCAACGGCCGAATTGTTTTTCGGATTTCTGCAAATCGCGGTCGCTGATGTCGAGGCCGACGGTGTAACCGAAAACAGAATCGAGCGCTTCTGCCGCCGAAACATTTTTGGCCGCGCGACCAATCACCACGCCGAGCTCGGTTTCGTAATCCGTTTGATGTTCGGGAAATGCGATCTCGATGTTTCCGTTGGGTGGCAAAAGTGAGGTCGGCGCCTTGAACCAGATCAACGGCGTTCCCAACGGGGTCCGTTTCATCTCGGCAATGTGATCGGCGTAATTCAATCCGACCGCGATCAGCTTTGATGGCGCGACTGGAAGATCGACATCGACTTCCAAGAGTTTTCTGACCTCGCCGGTGAGTTGAATGTCGATCCAATACGGCTTCGCCAGAACGTGGACCTCATCGCCACGGACTTCGCCATAGAAAAACTTTTCTCCCGATTTGAATCCGCCAAATGTCCGCATCGCTATTATTTCGGCACAACCGCCACAAAATCGCGCACGACTTTTTCTTCCGAGATGGAAAACGCGCTTCCGTTCGCGCGTTTGAACCAGAATGCGCTCGACGTGCCGCCGTCAAGATTCAAGGCGCGCTGAATCTTGAAATCCGGAATTGCCACCAGGGCGAGAATGTTTGAAAGGTCCGACAGCGTCACATCCGAGCAAAAGCCAAGCGCCGCTTTGTCGCCACCGCCGATAGCCGCAAAAGTTCGGCGCGCGAGTTTGGTCGATTCCAAACCACGCACCGACTTGCCAAGATCGACAATCATCGGTCCGGACTCGACCGCATTGTCCGGCTTTGGAATCATGGAGAATTCGCCGACGCGCGCGATTTGAACTTTCTTTGGCGATGCGCTCAGGACCCCGCTGAGCAGACGCGCTTTTTGAAGTGGCGCGATGATTGTTCCATCGACGATCAACAACCCGATCGGTTTGTATTCCGGATCAAAATAGCCGCCATTGACTCCCGCGAGAAAATTTCCCCGACTCATTGCTTCTTCCAATTCCAGACGCGGTTCGATCGCTTGATCGAGAATTCGAAGACGACACGATTTCGTTGAAAAAATTGCGAGCTCGAGTGAAGCGCGTTCTCCACTGCCAGATTCTTCGACTACGACGTAACGATGTTCGAGCCCCTTCGCTGCCGAGGGCTCCGACTGGGAAGAAACTTGTTTCCACTGCGCGCGCGCTGCGCCCGCAAGAAAAATCAGCAGCAGCGCGACCGAACTAGACTTTCGCACTGTACTTGTCGATCAAAGCCTGAAAGCGCGGATCTTTGCGGAGCGGATCCCACGTCGGATTTAGTTTTAAACTGTAGACGCTGACATCGCTTGGCCGATTCATTAATCCCTCGAGCAACTGAATGGCGTGATCACTGTCGCCCAGAATCGTGTAGACCTCGGCGACCTGCGCGGTTATTTGCGGACCTTCGAATGCGTCTTTGCTTTCAGGCCTCAACTCCATCGCGCGTTGGGCCTCGGCCAACGCCGCGTCCTTTTCGCCGAGCCAGGCGTGAAGTTTCGCTAATTGAACACGCCCATCTGCTTCGTCCGGTTTTTGATTAACGTTTCGCTCGGCAAAGTTTTCTGCCTTTGAAAATGCCGCTCGCGCCTCGCCCTCATTACCGAGACCTTTTTGGGCGAGGCCAATGGCGAAATATTTCATCGCGATTTGGCCCGGAATCGTTGAGAAAAGATCGTCTGAAGAATTTCGGACAAGCTCGAGTGCGTCCTTGTACTTCCGCTGAAGGAACAGGAAATCGATCGTGCCGCCAAGGACTTTGAGTCTCTCTTCATTACTGAGCGGAACCGATTTTATTTTTTCCAGACATTTGTTTCCAATGCTCAGATCTCCTCTTGCCGCTATAGCGAGTTTGGCTTTGAACGACCAGAGCGTGAGATTTTCAGGTTCGATCTGCAGGGCGCGATCAATCGCTTTCTCAGCCGCGGCGAAGTCTCGTTGCATGCCATAATTGAAAACGAGATTTTGGAGCGGCCAGCTGTCCTTTGGGTCTAAGGTCGCGGCTTTCTCCAGATTGGCGGTGGATTCTGCCCACTTGCCCTGCCGGCGTTGAATGGCGCCGATCGATAAATAAGTTTCCGCGTCGTTGGGCAGTCCGCGGTTCGCGATTTGAAATTCTTTTAACGCGGCGTCGTAGTTGTTGTCGCCATAATAATAAGAGTAACCGAGGGCGAGGTGCGCCTCCGGCAAATCCGACTGGAGTTGCAACGCCTGCTCGACTAACGAGCGCGCTTTGTCCCGTCGCGCTCCGGCGTTCTCGTAGGAATGGAGGATCCAACTTTCCAATTGTGAGTAGCGCGCAAAGGCGAGAGCAAATTTTGGATCGAGATCGATCGCCCGTTGATACGTTTGCTCGGCTTGCTTCAACCGCGCGAAATCTTCCATCCCCCGGTGAACCCTGTTTTGCGCCTGCATGAAAACGAGATAGGCCTCGCTGTTCTGGGTTGGCTTATTTTCGATCTGCGCTTTCTCGGTTGGGGAAAGTTTTGCCTGTAATTCGCCCGCGATTTTCTGCGCGAGATCGGTTTGGATCGCGAACACGTCGGTCAGGTCGCGATCATAGTCGTTGGCCCAAAGATGTTCGTCCGTGTTGGCATCAATGAGCTGCACATTGACGCGCACTCGATTTCCGGCGCGCCGAACGCTCCCTTCCAGAATGGATGAAACGCCGAGCGCTTTCCCGATTTCGCGCACATTTTGCGTTCGTCCGCGATATGGCATGACCGACGTGCGCGAGATCACCTTCAAGTCGCCAATCTTGGAGAGATTCGTCAGGATATCGTCCTGAACGCCGTCCGCAAAATAGGCGTTCTCTTTGTCGTCGCTTAAATTTTCAAACGGCAGCACCGCGATCGATTTATCAACCCTATGAGCAACCGCGCGCGGTAGAACAAAAAAGCCAGCGCAGATGGAAACGACCGCTCCCGCCGCTGCGAGCATGAAAATGTTTCGGCGGCGATGTCCGGACGAGGAAATCGCCGGCGTCGTTTTGATTCCTTGCGGTGTCACGTCAAACATCCACGCGAGCACGAGCGCCACCGGAAAGCCAATCAACAGGAGCGCAATCACAACGCGAATCACCGAATTCGAAATCTCGAAAACCGGCAGGACCTGAGCCAGGCCTTGGGCGAGAGCCCACCCGGCGACGAGGTAGGCGATCGCAACGCGATAGACCTTGCGTCGCTTCAATTCTTCGAAGAAGCCGTTCATCGGGACAGACTCAGGTTGGCGTAAGTTCAATGGCAATCGTTAGACAGGCAAGCCGAACGCGTCGTTCACTTCACGCCGGTCGCGAATATTGTCTGAAACTGAGGGTTTTGGTTTTCGCGCGAAACCACGCTCACTTCAATCTCGCGAAACCCGGCCTGCTCGAGGAGCTGATGCAATTTTACTTCGCTGAAACCGAGCCACCGGTCGGCGTAAAGGTCGCGCGCCTTTTCAAATCGATGACTCAACAAATCCAGCACAACGATGCGGCCGTTCCTTTTCAAAATTCGCCGCGCAGCTTGAATCGCTCGCTCCGGTTTAATCGCGTGATGCAACGCCTGACTCAACAAAACAAGATCGACACTCTCTTTTGCAACCGGCGGATCTTCCAAATCGCCGAGCCGATATTCGAGATTCTTGAAACCGTGCTTCTTCGCCAGCTTTGACCCGAACTCGACCATCTTCAGCGAATTATCAATCGCGATGACTTTGTGCGCGCTTTTCGCCAGCAATTGTGAAAGCGTTCCCTCGCCCGCGCCAAGATCGACAATCGTCAATTTCGGAACGAGCGAAATCAGCGCGTGCGACAGCGCTTTCCAAGAACGGCCCGGCACATAACTGCGGCCGAACTTCCCCGCGAGCTCGTCGAAATATTCGCGCGCTTTGTCCTGGCGCTTGCGCAACGTGAGCTTCAAAGCCGTCCGATCGCGCGCGGTTTCGGGAATTTCGCGCGCAAGAGTTTCGATGATTGGTTGGATGCGGCCGCGCGCGCCATTTCGTCCGCCCGATTTGGTTGCGCCGTAATAAACATTTTTTCCTGCCCGGCGATCCGTCACCACGCCGGCCCTTTTCAATTGCGCGAGATGACTCGAAATGCGCGACTGGCCCATGTTCAGAATCTTCTGCAGCTCGGCCACCGAGAGCTCTTCTTCTTCGAGAAGAAGAAGCAGGCGCAGACGCGTCGGGTCGGCCAGGAGCCGAAGCAAATTAATGGTTGACGTCATCCGCGTGCCGATACGATATATCTACATATCATGATCGGTCAATATGTTCGATCTAGCTTGATTTCTGCTCCCGTCACTCATCACTAGTCACTCGCCACTTTCTTTTATGTCGCGTCGTTACGTTTTCTCTTCCGAATCCGTAGGTGAAGGTCACCCGGACAAAGTTTGCGACACGATCTCCGATGCAGTCCTCGACGCCTGCATCCGCCAAGATCGACATAGCCGCGTCGCGTGTGAAACCTACGCGAAGAGCAACATCGTGGTCGTCGGCGGTGAGATCACGATTCCAATTCTTCCCGAAGACAAGCCGCTCATCAGCGTTTTGCCGATCAACAAGATCGTTCGCGATACCGTGCGCGAGATCGGTTACGTGAACGACGACGACGTTTTTCACGCCGACAAGATCGACATCCAGAACATCATAACCAAGCAATCGCCCGATATCGCGCAAGGCGTCGACGCGCGCGCAGCCGAAGGGAAAGATACCGCCGAACAAGGCGCGGGAGATCAAGGACTCATGTTTGGTTATGCCTGCGACGAAACGCCAGAGCTCATGCCAGCACCGATCATGTATGCGCATCGACTCGGCCGCGAGCTCACGCGAATCCGCAAAAGCGGAAAAGTCGGCTGGCTTCGGCCGGACGCGAAGTCGCAAGTCTCGGTGATTTACGAAAACGGAAAACCGATCGGCATTTCCTGTGTCGTGGTTTCAACGCAACACTCGCGCGACGTGAAACATTCCGAGCTCCGCAGCTTCGTCATTGAAGAAGTGATCAAGAAAGTTCTACCAAAAGAAATGTTGAGCGCGGAGACACAGTTCTTGGTGAATCCGACGGGTAACTTCGTCGTCGGCGGGCCGCAAGGCGACACCGGTCTGACCGGCCGCAAAATTATCGTCGATTCTTACGGCGGCATGGGGCGACATGGCGGCGGCGCATTTTCCGGAAAAGATCCGAGCAAAGTCGATCGGAGCGCGGCTTACATGGGTCGTTGGGTCGCGAAGAATGTTGTGGCGTCCGGTCTCGCGAAAAAATGCGAAGTACAATTTGCTTACGCGATCGGCCACCCCGAACCACTGAGCGTTCACATCGACACTTTCGGAACGCACAGCGCAGATGAAGAGAAAATCGAACGCGCCGTAAGATCGACATTCAACTTCAAGCCGGCGGCGATCATTGAGCAGCTCGATCTGCTTCGCCCGATCTATTCGAAAACGACGAACTACGGACACTTCGGCAAAGTGGATGATCCCGACATTACCTGGGAACAAACGAACAAGACCGCCGATCTGAAGAAAGCCGCGAAATAATTTATGAGCACGACAACTCAACCGAAAACGAAGCAGGATTTTAAGGTTAAGGACATCTCGCTCGCCGACTTTGGTCGCAAAGAAATTTCGATCGCGGAAAAGGAAATGCCCGGACTGATGGCAATCCGCGAAAAGTACGCGCCGCAAAAACCGCTGGCCAGTGTGCGCGTCACCGGTTCGCTCCACATGACGATTCAGACTGCGGTATTGATCGAAACACTTGTCGATCTTGGCGCGTCAGTTCGTTGGGCTTCGTGCAATATTTTTTCAACGCAAGACCACGCAGCCGCAGCGATCGCGAAAGCCGGCATCTCCGTCTTCGCGTGGAAAGGCGAATCGCTCGAAGAATATTGGTGGTCCACTTACCAAGCGCTCTCGCATCCGGATGGCAAAGGCCCGCAATTAGTTGTCGATGATGGCGGGGACGCCACGTTGTTGATCCACAAAGGTTACGAGCTCGAAGAAGGCAGCGACTGGGCGAAAACGAAATCGGCGAACAAAGAAGAACAGGTCATCAAAGACCTGCTACTCGAGATCCAGCGCGAGAATCCGTATCGCTGGCATGAGATCGCGAAAGATTGGCGTGGCGTTTCGGAAGAAACGACGACCGGCGTGCATCGCCTCTACAAAATGCAGCAGGAAAATCGGCTGCTCGTTCCCGCCATCAACGTCAACGACAGCGTCACGAAATCGAAGTTCGACAATCTCTACGGCTGCCGGCATTCGCTCGTCGACGGATTAAATCGTGCGCTCGATGTGATGATCGCCGGCAAAGTCGCGGTCATCTGCGGATATGGCGACGTCGGCAAAGGCTGCGCGCAATCGCTGCGCGGTCAGGGCGCGCGTGTTGTCATCACCGAAGTCGACCCGATCAACGCGCTCCAAGCCGCGATGGAGGGTTACGAAGTCACCACAATCGAAAACACGTTAGGCCGGGGCGACATTTATATCAGCGCGACCGGAAACACGGACGTGATCACGTTTGAGCACATGCAAAAAATGAAAGACCAGGCGGTCGTCGGAAACATCGGCCACTTCGACAACGAGATTCAGGTCGATGCGCTCAACGATGCGAAAGGCGTGAAGCGCACCAACATCAAACCGCAGGTTGATAAGTACACGTTTCCCGATGGCCATGAAATTTTTCTATTGTCCGAGGGGCGGTTGTTGAATCTCGGCAACGCGACCGGTCATCCGAGTTTCGTGATGTCGAATTCATTCTCGAACCAAGTCTTGGCGCAGCTCGATCTCTGGAAGAATCGGGACACGTACAAAGTCGGCGTTTACGTTTTGTCGAAGAAGCTCGACGAAGAAGTCGCGCGTCTGCACTTGGAAAAAATCGGCGTCAAACTGACCAAGCTCAGCAAAGCGCAAGCCGATTATCTCGGCGTTCCGCTCGACGGGCCGTTCAAGTCAGAGCATTACCGCTACTGATTGCTGGCGGCTATTTGTTCTTCTCGGGAAGAGGCCCCACGGGGTTGCGACGCTCATCTTGCCCTTTGGGAACCGGCTCTTCCTTGAAACTTGGGCAGTCATCCTGCTCAAAAGTTAAAGTGACTGTGGCCCAACAGTAAAAAGTACCTACAAAATTGGGCGTCACATCCCGCCACTCTGTCCAATAACCAGTCATGAGTTTGCGGGGAATGATGAGGCTCCCCGGAATCTGCAGGTTAACGAACTCTACCTCCGCACCGTCATTCCCAAGTCCGTTGGCGTAGTTTCCTATGATGCGCACACGGTTGCCGTTGCCAGCGGGGTTGCTGCCTTTCTGATACCAAAAACCTTGCCAGCCGGGAAACGTGCCCTTCCAGGTGCCATTCGCATAAAAGCAAATATGCTGCGTCGCCAGCGTAAAAAAATTGGAATTGTCCATGTAGTAGGTGACGCGCCAATATCCGACCGGGGTATTGCTTTGGGCCCGGACGGCATTGGTGGTTAGGAGGAGAGATGCTGCACCCATAAGAATGGCGAAAAATCGTGATCTATTCATGCGAAGTTGTCCTTGAGATTAAGAGTGTTGAGGGGGGGCGTTGTGCTAATTACAACGTTAGACCTGTTAGCGCGCATTTATGCAAGCCCATTCTTACAGATCAAATCGGAGCATTACCGATATTAGCGATTGCGCGTGATCAGCACGCGCCGGCCCGTTCACCAAAAAAACTTCTGGATTTCGGCTTGGGTCGCTTCGACGTAATTGCAGCCCGGCGCTTTGCCGCGTCGCCATTTGCCGACGACGCGAACGCTTTTGTGATCGTGTGCTGCGTCCGTCAAAATCTTTGAGACGCGAAACGGCGCGGCCATCGAAATGGATCTTCCGCCGTGAAAGACGAACATGATTTGCGAGGCGCAGGATTCTCCCGGAGACAAACTGACTTTGCCGATCTCATCGAAATCCGAGCCGGCTCGCGCGGCGGTTGCGCTGATTGCGGCTGGCCGCGGCCGTTCAGGCTCGCCACAACTTGCGAGCACTAACACAACTGCCAATATCGATAATGAACGCGCGAGCAAATTCATTTTTTCTCCTCGACAAACTTTTCGCCGTTCCAGGTTACTTTGTGTAAAATCTTTTTCGTTTTTGCGCTCCGAACTGAAACAGTTCGGCCTTGCCGCGGGAAAATGAAGCGGAGGTCCTCATACTTTTTATTCTGCTCGCCGGAATCCCATTGATCGCGAACCGGAAAAATCTTGCGGTCCATTTTTTGCATTTTGCCGTCCGCGCCGAGGTCGAAAAATTGCACGCTGGCGCACCGAGTGTCATCGATTTCCAAATTTCCCTCCCAACCCGCCTGACAAACTGCGAGCAACGGCCGGCCGTCGCGGTAACGAAACAACGCGACTTGGAAGTTTGGTTGGGCGCCATCGCCCCCTACGCTCATGAACCCATTTTTCTTGTCGATCACGTTCGCGTACTGCCTCCAGTGGCGCGGCGGGACTTCTAGCGTGTCATCAGGCAGCAACAGAAAATAGTCCAAAATCGACACCGGTTCCGTTTCGGTCTTGACGATCGTGGGTGAACTTTGTCCATCGAACCTGAGTGAAATTGTTTCCGCGCCGCGCCAACCGTCATCGGTGATAATTTCGTAGTTGAGCTCGAGCGAAGTGGCGTCAGGCCACCGGACTGGTTTGATATACACCCTGTCTTTCTCCGATCGAGAAGCCTGGCTCGGAAGTTTTGGCGACGGCAGATCGGGCAATTTGATTTCGTCGAAAGTAGAGCCGTTTCGCTGAAATACGCGAGTCTCTACAGCGTGGGGATCTTGGTTCGTCTCGCGGACATACGCGAATCGTTTGGAATCGGCCGACCAAACGAGCTTCGCGTCGGGCGCATAAAGCGCGTCCTTGTCCAGATCTACAATCACTTTCCGAGTCGCCCGCTCAATCAAGGCGTCGCTTTGGGGAAATGGCTGCTTGTCTCCGCGGGTGACGTGCAAAGCAAATTTCCCGTCCGGGGATTTGGAAGTGACGTACTCGTCGGCGAACAGCGAAGTGCCGACGAGCAGAATAGCAAATGAAGTGAGGCTTCCGCGCAGAGTCATCCAACGACAACCGTCACCGCGTCGCTCGGTTGGCCGATTTCGTTTCCGTTCACCACCGCGCGCGCGGTGTATTTGAGATCGCCTTTGCCGGGTTCGGTGTCGATGGCCGGCGTGCGGAAGAAGAAACCAACCTTTTGCGGCGATTTGTCGCTTTTGCTCTGGCGATAAAGATTAATTCCGGAAACGCCGCCGCCGGCTTTGCGAAACGGGATCGTGACAAAATTTCCAGTCTGGCGCGCGCGACCGAGCTCGGCTTTGTATTTGTCAGCCTCAAATTTTCCGGTGTCGATCTTGAGCTTCTTCGCGATGTCGGCATTGAATTTCGGACTCGCTTTGATTCGCTCGACGCGCGCTTGTCTACGCGTGTCGATTCCGGGGCGCACCGGAGTCGGCGCGCCGGCACCGCCCGGAAGATCGACAAAATCCCCGGATGATTGACCGCTCAAGACTGCGTTGGCCGCGTGACCGGGATCGGCGTCGATGTCCGGACCGAGCGTCGCGAAAATGTGGACGGCGTACTTCGCGTCATTCACCGCATTCGCAATTTCGGCATCGGAAAAGCCGAGATCCTTCCCGACTTTGGGAAATTCTTTGCCAAAATTGTCGTACCAGGCGCTTCGGCCGGCGCGATCCGTTGGAAAATAAGATTTGCTCATCGCTGTAACGCTCCTGCCGGTCGTTGTACCCGACGCGATGGCCTTGCGTCAATTCCGTTCCCGCTATTGTGCGGTCGCGCGATATTGGCGGCTGGGAAAATTGGCGGCGAATGAATCTTCGAAAACAAATTTGCCGTCGGCCGAAACCGTAACGGTGCCGATCTCGGAAAAAGACGAGCCATCGCTTCCGGTCGCCAGGATGGTGAGCGTCGAGAGCGGAGTTCCTGTTCCCTCGACCAGCGCGTGACCATTTTCCAATGCGGCTACATTTTGCACGGCCACGATCGGCGAAACGATTTTGAAAATGTTGCCGCTGTAAATATCGCAAATGTAAAGCTCGCCGTTCGCGTCTTCGCCTAACGAAGAAAGGTAATTCAAATTGAATCCATCGGCGGTCGGAAACAGTTCGGAAGTAATGTCCTGAAAATTCGACGCGCTCGTGCCGTCGTAATTGAGCGTAAAGATTCGCGCGGTGGACCCAGGAGTTTCAGGGCCAAGATAATCGCCGAAAACATAAACGCCCTGAAGCTGCCGAATGTTTCCACGATAGACATAGCCGCCGATGACCGTTTGCCCGGTCGAGTGCGGATAATCGAAAATTGGATCGACATTTCCCGCCGGCGGCGCGCCGCCAACACCGCCAGTGGGAGTCGCGATCGTACCCTCGCGCAAACGCCAACCGTAATTTTCGCCGCCGCCCGAATTGGTCGCTTGCTGCACGTCAATTTCTTCGCGCGTGTCCTGACCAACATCGCCGATAAACATCACGCCGGTTTGACGATCGAAACTGTTGCGAAATGGATTGCGGAGGCCAAAGGCAAAAATTTCCTGACGGCAACTAAGACAGCTCGCATAAGGATTGTCTGACGGAATGGAAACTGCCGCGCTGTTTGGCGTCACGTGAATCCGAAGCATTTTGCCGAGCAGCGTGGTTAGGTTTTGCGCGTTGCCCCCCGGCTCGATATGGCCCGTGCCCTGATCGTTCGCGGCGCCGCCATCACCGGTCGCGATGTAAAGATTGTGATCGTCGCCGATGCGCGGACTGAATCCGATCCAGCCGCCATTATGGTTCGTTTCCGGATGATCGAACGTGAGCAGAACATTTTCGATCAACGTGACAACCGGAGGTTTACGTTTCTTTTTCTTCTTCTTCGCGGTTTGAAAATAAAACTGCGAGATGCGCGTGGTGCCGTTACCCCATTGCCCGCCGGGAATCGTGTAATTCAAATAAAAATTCCCATTCGTCGCGTAATCGGGATCGAATGCCATACCGAGCAAGCCTTGCTCACCGTCGGTGGCGGTTCCGGTTATTTTGCTCGAAATGTCCAGGAACAACGATGTCGTCCCCGTCGAGAGATCGAGGACGTAAATCTGGCCAATCTGAGTGCCGACATACAAATGTGTCGTGTCGCCGGGCGGCGCGGTCGCAAATAATGGCCGATCAAATCCGGACGCGACTCGGACTGCTTTCAATCCGCTGACCCCTTGCGCGGAAACTTCGCCGCAGAAAAGTGCGACCAAAGACAAACCCAAAAAGATCCCGCGTCTCATGCTTCGCTTGCGTTCATAGTTCTAACGGCGATTTGAAAGTTCATCAACTTGCAGCTGGAATTGCGCCAGACAGGGAAATAGCCGATGTCGATCTTGCACGTTCCGATTCGGTCATGAAAAACCGCCAGGCCGCCGTCATTTTTATCCTGGTCACGGTGACCCTCGACGTTCTGGCGATGGGCTTGATCATTCCGGTTTTGCCGAAACTGATTCTGGATTTTCTGAGCGGCAACATGACCGACGCCGCGACCTGGAGCGCGCGTTTCGCCGTCGTCTTCGCGCTAATGCAGTTTGTCTTTTCGCCGATGCTCGGCGTCGTCTCGGATCGCTTCGGAAGGCGGCCGGTGATTTTGTTGTCGAATCTCGGTCTCGGACTCGATTACGTCGTGATGGCACTGGCGCCAAGTATTTACTGGCTGTTTCTCGGCCGAATCATATCCGGAATCACCACTTCGAGCATTCCGACGGCGATGGCTTATATCGCCGACGTGACCCCAAAAGAAAAACGCGCCGGCGCTTTCGGGATGATCGGCGTCGCGTTCGGCGTCGGATTCACATTTGGTCCGGCCATCGGCGGATTGGTCGGCGATATCAACCCGCGTCTCGCGTTTTGGGTGGCGGCCGGTTTGAGCCTGGCGAACTGGCTTTGGGGATTCTTGTTCGTTCCGGAATCGTTGGCCAAAGAACAACGCAAAGATTTCGCGATGCGCCGCGCCAACCCGGTCGGCTCGCTCGTTCTGTTGCGGTCGCATCATGAGCTGTGGCGTCTGGCCACGATTCAGTTTCTCGCTTACACGGCCCACAACGTTTTCAGCGTCTGGGCGCTTTACGCGATTTATCGATACGCCTGGAATCAAAAATGGATCGGGCTCTCGCTCATGGTGGTCGGGATTTGCACGGCTGTGATCTCGGGCGGCTTGACCGGACGAATGGTGAAACTGCTCGGCGAGAAGCGCACGCTTTACACCGGCCAGTTTTTCGGAGCGACCGGAATGTTCATCGCTGGATTGGCCCGGAGCAGCGCGACATATCTGGCGTCGATCCCGGTCATTTCACTTTGGAACATCGCCATGCCCGCGGCCCAATCGATGATGACCCATCGCGTCAGCGAAAAAGAACAAGGCGAGCTCCAAGGGGCGATCCAAAGCATGCGCTCGATCACGTTCATCATCGGCCCGTGGTTGTTTCTGAAAGTTTTCGGCTGGTTCATTAATCCGAAACACTCGGTGCATGTCCCGGGCGCGCCCTATTATCTCGCCGCCGCGCTTCTCTTCACCGCGATGCTGATGTCGACGCGCATTAAACAAACGCCAAGTGTGGCAGCGCAAGTGGACGAGGGAGCTCCGCTGCTGCCGCCCGAAATCGCGGCGGCCGGCGGCGCGCCGATCAGCACGCAAAAAGAAACGATCTAAGTGCGAACGACTTTTCGATTCGCAATTGTTGCTCTGGCAATTGCGTTGTCGCTCCGAATCGGATCGGCAGCCCAACAGCTCTACACCTGCCCGATGCATCCGGAGATCGTGCGCGCTGAACCCGGCCAATGTCCCAAATGCGGAATGACGTTGGTCCCGATAAAGGATAACAAACATCCGACTTTGAACTCAGAACATCCGACGCACGATGCGAACGGAATGACGATGCCGCAGCACGAACATACAGATCATGCCGAGCATGAACATGAAATGCAGATGCACTCGTCCGTCAACGTTGTCGATCCAATGAATCGCGAAGGTTCCGGAACAAGCTGGATTCCGGATTCGTCGCCGATGTACGGCTACATGAAAATGTTCGGCGACGACATGCTCATGTTGCACGGCGCAGTTTTTCCACGCTACACGAACGTGAGCAGCGACCGCGGCGATGATCGGATCGATGCGCCGAACTGGATCATGGCGATGTTCTCCCATTCGTTAGGCGAAAACACTCAGCTCGGTTTGCGCGCAATGATGAGCCTCGATCCGTTGACCGAAGGCGGTCGCGGTTACCCGTTGCTTCTGCAAAGCGGCGAATCATGGCACGACCAACCGCTCCACGATCGACAACACCCGCACGATTTGTTCGATGAGCTTTCCTTTTCCCTTTCGCAAAAAGTTACGGACGACTTGAGCGGGTATTTGTATTTCGGTTATCCGGGTGAACCGGCGATCGGCCCGCCCACGTTCATGCACCGGCCGAGCGCAATGGACGATCCGGACGCGCCGATCGGCCATCACTGGCAGGATTCAACCCACGTGACGTTCGGCGTTGCGACGGCTGGCGTGCAATGGTCCCGCTTCGGCGGGACGAAAATCGAAGGCAGCATTTTCACTGGACGCGAGCCTGACCAAAATCGCTACGACTTCGATCGGCCACGGTTTGATTCCTACAGCGGCCGAATTTCGTGGAACCCGACGCGCGATCTCGCGCTTCAGGTTTCGCACGCCTACATCGAGAGCCCGGAAGCGCTCGAGCCGGCCGTCAACCGCCACCGCACGACCGCGTCGCTCATATATAATAGAGTACTCGGCCCGGACTCGAACTGGGCGACCTCGTTAGCGTGGGGGCAGAACGACGACAGCCACGAAGGCAAAACCGAATCCGTTCTGCTCGAGACGGATTATCAGCGCGATCGCGACACGATTTATGGCCGCTGGGAGCGCGTCGAGAAATCCGGACATGAGCTCGTGCTCGCTTGCGGCGATCTTAACGAAATTTTTCCGGTCAATGCCGCGAGCATCGGCTATGTCCGCGATCTTTCCCACGGGAACAAGATCGACATCGGACTGGGCGGACAATTCACAATCGATTTCTGGCCGGAGGAGCTCGACCGATATTATGGCGGAGGTCCCGGTTATGGATTTGAAATTTTCCTCCGTGTTCGTCCGTCGCAGCACGACCATGGCGGGCACGAGTCGCATGAAATGAAATGACCGAGCATGCTCTCTATCTGATTGCGGTCTACGCCTCTAAAATCGGGTGGCTCGCGTTCGGCGCGATTTTTATTTTTCGAAAGAAATGGTCGCGCGACAAAACCCGAAAAAGCGACCGCGCGTCAATCGTTGGAATTGTTGTCCAAACTTTGTCGCTCTTCGCAGTCTGGATGACGCCGCGTCAGCACCAGACCGCAATCCTGCCCGTGGGTTACTGGTTTCAACTCTTCAGCACGATACTGGTCGTCGCGATCGTCATCGTTTCCGTGTGGACGATCTCCTCGGCTCTGCGCGTTCTCGGCAAGCAATGGAGCTTGCAAGCGCGCGTTCTCGAAGATCACAAACTGGTTCGCGAAGGGCCGTATCGTTTTGTTCGGCATCCGATTTACACCGGCATACTCGGCATGATCATCGCCGCCGGATTGGCCCGGAGTCATTGGCTCGGACTTCTGATCGCGCTTGTGCTTTTCACGATCGGCACCGCGATCCGCATCCGCAGTGAAGAAAAACTTCTGCGCGAACAATTCGGCTCCGCGTTCGACGATTATAAACGCCGCGTGCCGGCAGTTGTTCCAATCAAATTCTAACGGCTGAGCTTGGCGATGACCCCATCGAGAATCCGGCTCAGCGCAACGAGCGCGACCGAACAAAAGATTCCCTTGGCCAAAATGTACCAGGCGATCGCTTCGTTCTCGAATTTGCCATCGAAAACTTTGTTGCCGAGAAGGAACGCGTAAACGCAAATCACAAAAACAATCAGGGCAGCGGGCATAGCGACTGACTTTATCGGTTTCATAGGAGCAGTGTTTACAGGCCACCATTCGACGCCCGAAGCAGAAACTTTCAAAATTTCTGAACTGTGGGAAAATTAGCGCTCCGCATGCACCGCCTCCCGAGAGTCAGCTATCACGACATCGAACGAATCATTGAGTTCGATTTCGTTCGCGCAACCGAAGCCGCTGCGCTGAATTCGCTCCGCTGGCTCGGGCGCGGCGACAAGGAAGCAGCCGACGCGGCGGCCTGCGACGCGATGCGCGGCATGTTCGATCTCATGAACATCTGCGGCGAAGTCGTCATCGGCGAAGGAACCAAAGACAAAGCGCCGGGAATTTTTAAAGGCGAACAACTCGGCACCTGGGTCCCGGGCGCACCGCAATTCGATATCGCGATCGATCCAATCGACGGAACGACCAACATTTCCAAAGGCGCGCCGAACTCGATTAGTTGTATCGCGGCGGCCAGCCCGGAAGAAGAAGAAGAAGTCAAAGTCGCGCTCCGCGATATTCCGTCGTTCTACATGTCGAAGCTCGCTTACGGCCCGCGGGTGATCGATTACATGAAAAAACGCGGCGACTCCCTCCACATCGACATGCCGGTTCCCGAAATGCTCGCGATCGTCGCGCGCGCCACCGACAAACGCGTTCAAGACGTCGCGGTGATGATGCTCGATCGTCCACGTCACAAGGAGATCGTCGAACAAATCCGCGAATGCGGCGCATCGCTGCGAATGATTGGCGATGGCGACATTGCCGCGGCGATGGCACCGTCGTTGCCCGAATCCGATGTCGATCTTTACATGGGAATCGGCGGTTCACCGGAAGCGGTCCTCGCGTCGGCCGGGATCAAATGTCTTGGCGGCGAGATGCAGGCGAAAATGTGGCCGCGCGATGAGAAGGAGAAGAAACAACTCGTCGCCGACGGTCGGGAAAAAGATCTCGACCGCGTTTATACCGCGGACGATCTCGCCCAAGGCGAAAACATTATTTTTTGCGCGACCGGAATCAGCGACAGCGCGCTTCTGCGCGGCGTGAAATCAAAAGGCACGACCGCCATCACCCATTCGATTTTGATGCGGGCCAAAAGCAAAACCGTCCGCATGATCCGGACGCTCCACAATTTACAAAACAAGACGATCCGACTGCGCTCCGACAATAGGGAGCATCTGATTTAATACCGGAGACCGGATAGCGGGTACCGGATAGAAACGGCGCAGTTCACTCTCTCCGGTATCCGGTTTCCGCTTTCCGGTATTAATCCAATCTCTTGCTCGACACGGGAACGATAGTTAGTTCAAGATCGACATCGAACCTCCGCCGCTTATGAGACAAATACCGAAAACCGAATTGTCGCCGGATAACGGCTGTATCATCGACATGAAATGGAAACTCGGCCCGCTGGGTTATCATGCGAGCGGCGCCGGCAAAGTGGCCGTCGAACCGAGCAAGGAAATTATCCGGCTGCCCGAGCTCGTGCTTTACGATCACATCGGTTTCAAAGGCGCCTACGCGCGGACGAACTTGAGTTTTCATTACGTCGGCGATTATTGGAACGACCGGATGAGCTGCATCATCGTGGTCAGTGGGGTGTGGCGATTTTACCGGGACGAATATTACAAAGGCCCCTACTGGGACCTCGGCCCCGGCTACTACGAAAGTTTCTTCGCCGCCAAAGGCCCCGACGACGTCGTCAGCTCCTTTCAGTGCATCGCGCTGACGTAGCCCTGAATACTTCAGAAATTTTCCTTTGCGTCATCGCGGCCGCGCTCGTCGGCTGCGGTACGATTGAAGACAATGCCTGGACTAACGGTGTTTCGCGGGACGAAGCGTTGGAGATTAAAGTAGCTTTGCACGCAGCGCATCATGAGTGCGACAAAATCGAGAGCTATAGTCGCAACGAGGATGGAACCGTCAGCATCTCTGCCGATTGCGGCACTTGGAATGCGAAGCGCGTTCGCGGCCATTGGGAATTTACCCCAACCGTTGTTACCTCTTAGAAACGCGACGATAGAGTGATTAGTTCGAAAACATCTTCGGCGCAGCCCCAGGAAAGAGTGAAACCGGAGCCGCCGTGGCCGTAGTTGTGGATCAGCGTCCGGCCGTCGCGAAGTTTTTCTTTTTCAAGGCGCACGCCTGATTTTCGGAACGGGCGAAGGCCGACGCGCTCGCGCAGAACGCGCGGTGATTCAATTTCCAAAACGCGACTGCATTCGGCGAGGATCGCTTTGGTTGTTGCCGGATCGGGATTGAGATCGTCGCTGACGTCATTCGTTCCGCCAAAGACGCAATCGTTGGTGCGCGGGATTGCGTACATAAGCGGATCGTCATCGCAAACGATCGCGCATTTGAGATTGTCGATCCTCGGAACAATGGCGACCTGACCGCGATGCGGCTCAAGATCGACATCGTGCGCGAGCTCGCGTGCGCCGATTCCGGCGCAATTGATCACGAGTTCGCTCTCGACGTCTTCGAGTTTTTCGAAGCGAATGTTGGCTTCAATTGAGCCGCCCGACTTTTGAAAACGGTTCGCGAGGTAATCGAGATAGATCGTTGTGTCAGTTAACGGGACACGGATCGAGAAACCGTCGGAGAAATCAGAACCGGAAATATTTAGAGATCCCTCGGCTTCGCTCGGGATGACAGAAGGGGAAAAAGAAGAAGCCCAATCGGGAATTTGGATTTTACCAGCGCGACAATATTGGCGGAGCTCGATCATCGAGACGCCGCTGCGCGAATCTTTGGTTAGATCGACCAGCACTTTGTAGGTGGCGAGCGCCCACGGAATCACTTTCTCGGCCGGTTCGGCGTCGTAAGGGAACCAAAGTGCACCGGCGGCGCCGGATGTTGTTTGGGTGCCGATCTGCTGGGCAAAAATTCTTGTCCGAAATCCGCGCTCGGCTAAAAGAACGCCGCAGGTCAGACCGGAAACGCCGGCGCCGATGATCGCGACAGATTTTTGCATCGCTCGATTCTAAACGTAACTTCCGCGCATGAAAACGCTGAGCGCGTTTCTGTTTTTGCTCACGAGCGCGGCCGGGTCAATCGCGCAACCGGTCGTAAGCGAGTCGAAGTTTGTCGATGTCGATCATCTCAAGGTCCATTACACGAATTACGGCAAAGGGGAGACTGCACTCGTTTTTGTGCACGGCTGGGCTTGCGACGAAACGGTTTGGGCAGATCAAGCGCCGACGCTCGCGGAAAAGATGCGGGTGATCACAATCGATTTGCCCGGTCACGGTCAAAGCGACAAGCCGGCCACGATTTCTTACGACAAAGATCTCTACACGCGCGCGATCGACGGCGTGATCAACGACGCGACGGTGAAGTCGGTGATTCTGGTTAGTCACAGCAACGGGACGCCGTTTGCCCGTCATTATTTCCGGAAATTCCCGGCGAAGGTGAAAGCGATGGTGATCGTCGAGGGTCCGCTGCGCTCGATGTTTGGCGAACCAGCGAGGGAAAGTTTTATCGCGCAGTTGCAAGGCGCGAATTATCCAGAGTCGATGGGGCGGATGATTGATGGAATGACCAAGCCGGTGAAAGACGCGGAGCTGCGGGAAAAAATCAAAGTGATGATGTTGAAAACGCCGCAGCATGTGGCGATCAGCGAATTCGAAGCAACAGACGACGCGGACTTGTGGAAGGAAGACAGGATCGACGTGCCGGTGTTGGTGATTTTGGCAAAACAACCGGCCTGGAGCCCGGAGTACGAACAGTTCGTGCGCAAATTGATTCCGAAACTCGATTATCAGGTGTGGGAGAACGTTTCGCATTTTCTGATGATGGAGAAGCCGCGTGAGTTCAATGCGGCGGTGCTGAAATTTTTAGAGCAGAACAAACTGGACTCGTAAGTAAGGCACGGCTGGACTAAACTTGGGTCGATGGTTTCACTGAACGGCGACACGCTGATCGACAGAGTGCTCGAGGGCAAAAGAATTTCGCCCGAGGAAGCGCTTCAACTTTATGCGATGCCGCTCGAGGAACTCGGCGCGCTGGCGAACGCGTGGCGAAATTTGGCCAAGGAAAAAAGTTACGGCGGCCGCGGTCGCGACGTCGTGACCTACATCGCGGACCGCAATATCAATTACACGAATGTCTGCAACGTTTATTGCAAGTTCTGCGCGTTTTATCGGACGGAGCGCGACGAAGATCATTACGTGCTTTCGCTGGAACAGATCGATCAAAAGCTAGACGAACTAACCGCCGCGGGCGGGGTTCAAATCCTGATGCAAGGCGGACATCATCCGAAACTGCCGTTTCAGTGGTATGTCGATCTTCTGCAGCACATCCGAAGAAAATATCCGCACATCAACATTCACGGATTTAGTCCGCCGGAGTTCCAGCATTTCGCCGAAACTTTCGGGATGCCGCTGCGCAATGTAATCTCCGAATTCAAAAAAGCCGGGCTTGGCTCGATTCCCGGCGGCGGCGGCGAAATTCTGGTCGATCGCGTCCGGAAAAAAATTTCGCCGCTGAAAATCAACAGCGACCAATGGCTGGGAGTGATGCAGATCGCGCACGAGCTCGGATTGAGATCGAGCGCGACGATGATGTTTGGTCACGTCGAGACGATCGAGGAGCGAATCGAACATTTGCGGCGAATTCGCGATCAGCAGGACAAGAGCGGCGGATTCACGGCGTTCATTTGCTGGACGTTTCAACCGCAACACACGGTCTTGAAAGTGAAACAGCCGACCGGCGTCGCGGAATATTTGCGGATGCAGGCGCTCTCCCGGATTTTTTTGGACAACATCGACAACATCCAGAGCTCGTGGGTGACGCAAGGACCGGAGATCGGCCAGGTCGCGCTCAAATATGGCGCGAACGACTTTGGTTCAGTGATGATGGAGGAGAATGTAGTCAGCGCAGCGGGGACGACGTTTCGCCTGGACGCGGAAAAGATTGAGGCATTGATCCGTGATGCAGGATACGAACCGCGCCGGCGAAATAATTGTTACGAACTGTTGAACTGAAGCGGCCCGAGCGATGTCTATAGAGTCCGCCTTAACGCTCTGGAAGAAAATCCTGCCTTGACGATCGCCTGCTTCTCCTCTAATTGCCTCGCGTCCCGCGCCAGTCTTAGCGCTGCGCGGGATTCGGCATCTAGATTGTTATGAGAGAATCTCGGGGATCGGCGCGGGGCTGGACGGTGGCGGCGTTTTTCGTGACCTGCGCGGTCACGTTCGCGCCTGCGCTCGTGCGCGCACAACAGCCGCAGCAACCACAAGCGCCGGAAGCGCCAATGATCCGTTCGATCGATGTCCAATATTCCGGGCCGGCGACAGTTTCGAAGGAACGAATCCTCGCGCAAATCCGGACGGCTGTCGGTCAGCCCTATTCGGATCAAGTTGTCGAGGACGACATTCGCAATCTTTACAAGACCGGGACGATCCAGAACGTGCGCATTTTCGCGCAACCGTTAGAAGACGGCGTGAAAGTAATCGTGGCTGTGCAAACGCGGCAGGTGTTGCGCGAACTGGTGATCGATGGCGCGCGCAAAGTCAGCGCCAAGAAGCTGCGGAAAGAAATTGCGGTGAAACTGAATTCACCGGTCAACGAAGACGAGCTCCAGAAAGCGCGGCAGAAAATCATCGATGTTTATCAAAGCAAAGGGTTCACCGATATCTCGGTCGACTTTCGAGTCGAGCCGATCGACGAGGGCAAAGGGACGGCGCGTGTGATTTATGCGGTCAACGAAGGTGTCAAAGGCGCGGTAAGTCGCATCCACTTCCAAGGTAACGAGCATTACAGCGAGAAAATCCTCCGCAAACAAATGAAGACGCGCGGCAAGACGATGATCTCGTTCGTCGACAAATCAGGCCGCCTCGATGAGGTGCAGTTGCAACAGGACCTCGATAGCGTCAAAGAATTTTACCAAAACCACGGTTACATCGACGCCGAGGTGAGCGAAGCCGGCCGCGAACGAATCAAAAACGGCCCCCTCGTGATTACGGTCGGGATCAGGGAGGGGACGCAATATCACGTCAACAAACTGAGTTTCGCGGGTTACAAGGAAACGACCGAAGACAGGATTCGGAAGATCATCAAAATGAAAGAGGGCTCGGTCTATTCGCCCAAACAATTGCATGATGACGCGAAAGCGCTGGCAGATGCTTACGGCAGCGGCGGATATGTCGATCTAGTAGTGCTACCGCAAGGCACGCCTGTTGGCGGCGGCATGATCGACGTCCATTACAAAATCGAGGAGGGCAATCGGTCCTTCGTCGAACGGATCAACATCATCGGCAACACGCGGACGAAGGATAAAGTGATTCGCCGGGAAGTTCTGATCTCGCCCGGCGATGTGTTCAACACCGTCCGAGTGGAGACAACCAAGAAGCGTCTCGAAAATCTTGGTTACTTTTCGAAAGTCGAAACTTATCCCGAAGACACCGGGGTCGAAGGCCGCAAAGATTTGGTCATTCAAGTCGAAGAGAAGCGAACCGGCTCGCTCAACTTCGGCGCCGGTTATAGCACGATCGATCAGTTGATCGGATTCGTGGAACTGACTCAGGGCAATTTCGACATTACGAATTGGCCGGGTCTGACCGGTGGCGGTGAAAAATTCCGCGCCCGCGCGCAAATTGGCAGCCAACGAAAAGACTTCACCGTTGGTTTGACCGAGCCCTTCTTTCTGGACCGCCGCCTTTCACTCGGAGGCCAGGCCTTTTACAGCGACGCAAACTATCTGAGCGCAGTTTACGATCAACGGAACTACGGTTTCTCGGTCGAAATGCGAAAGCCGATCATCTCATGGATTTATGGAATACTCGGTTACAGCCTGCAGAATTTCGACATTTACAATGTGTTGGATGGCGCTTCACCGGAGATTCAGGCTGAGGCAGGGACGACAACGAGAAGCGCGGTAAACACAAGCCTGGTCTGGGACCGCCGTGACAATCCGTTTCTCTCGCGTAAGGGGGAAAGAATTACGATCTCTCCGTACGTGACTGGTGGTCCGCTTGGAGGTGACGAGCAAGTCTACGGTTGGGACGCGCAAGCGACGAAATATTGGCGATTCCCGGGCGACTTAATTTTCCTGATCGATTTGGAGGCGGCGACAGTCGACGTCTGGGATAGTCCCGAGACGCGGCTAATTAACGGACCCGCAGAAGTCGCCCAGGTTAAAGGTCAACCACCAGGAACAGAGTTCCCATTTACGGCAGAAATTCCAAACGTTCCTATTTTTGACCGACTTTATCTCGGCGGCTCGAACAATCTGCGCGGCTTTCGCTTTCGTGATATCGGACCCCGAGATTCCAATGGGCAGCCGGTTGGCGGACAAAGCATGGCGCGTGGAACGGCTGAATTGACATTCCCTATCATTGAAAAAGCGCGCGGCGCGATCTTTTACGATGCCGGTTTCGTAAATGCGGATTCCTGGGATTTTGGTGACGAGACGCTGGTACTTCCGCGCGGCCCGAAGGGGCTCGCGACGCTCGCATATGATCGTTTTCATAACATTACTCCTCCGCCGAACCTGCTGGGACCTCGCGCTACATTCGACAGTTTGGGTTCCGATTTTGGCGTAGGCCTTCGCTTGGATCTCCCGATTGGGCCATTGCGTTTGGACTATGGATTCCCTATCCAAACTTCTTTTAGTGGCCACCACGGCCACCTCAATTTCAGCGTCGGCTACCAGTTTTAAACGAAATATTGCCACTTGCGGTCTGACCCGTTTCCGACGACTTGTTTAGCCCTCTTATGAAAAAAATGCTCTGTTTGACGCTGGTTTCTTTGCTTGTCGTGCCGCTCGCGGCCCGGGCGCAAGGGACGCTCAAAATCGGAACGGTCGATATGAACCGGACCTTCCGTGAATACAACAAGACCAAGGACGCCGAAGCGAAGATCAACGACGCCAAAAATCAGGCCAAGAAGGAGTTCGATGAACGCGCGGACACCTACAAAAAGGCGCTCGATGATGTGAACAATCTGAATAAGCAACTCGAATCCCCCGCGCTGAGCGCTGACAAGAAAGCTTCTCTGGCCAAAGACCGCGACGACAAGATTTCGAGCATCAAAAATATGGAGCGCGAGATCACCGAGTTCCGGCAGACCCGTGAACGTCAGCTTCAGGAACAGGCGCTCCGGATGCGGGAAGGCATCGTCAAAGAGATTACCGATGTCGTGCTCGACAAGGTGAAAACGAGCAATCTCGATGTCGTGTTCGACAAGTCGGGCAACAGTCTTAACGGCGTGCCGGTTCTGATGTATTCGCGTGACAGCGTCGATTTCACCAACGACGTGATCGCGGTCCTGAATAAGCCGGGTCGAGCCAGCAGCCCGACGGCCGAAAAGAGTCCGGCCGGTTCTCCCGCGGCGCCGAAAAAGCCCTAGATCAGTTTCAAGTCGAAAAACACACGCGTGGGAAACTCGCGTGTGTTTTTTCTGTACCGGGCGAAATCTGAATTAGATTGGGACTCGGCGAAAAAGTGAAAGATCGACATCTCCTACTGTTGCTCGTGATTGGTTTGTTGTGTGGACCTCTCGCCGCGACGTTTGGGGCTGCGACTTGGCAATCGTCTTTGATCAAAGATCCGCCGGGTAATTTCCCTGAACTGCGGCCGGTCCGCACGTCTTACCATTTCGGCTGGTCCGGATTCACCGCCGGCACTGGCGACATGCACTTCACTAAAACGGCCGACAGAAAGTTTCAGCTCGAAGCGAATGGCGGGTCGATCGGATTAGTTCGCGCGCTTTGGAAATTGGATGCCAATTATCGCGGTTTGGTCGACGCCGCCACCTTGCGCCCAATCGAAAGCAAACAGACCGAGAGTTACCGTAAGAAAAAAATCGTGACCGATCTCAGCTTCACCAATTCCGGTGTGACGCGCACTCGAACCGAAGGGCCTGGCGCCGGCACGCCATCAACGCGCTCATTTAATTTTACCGGCTTGTACGATCTCCACAGCGCGCTTCTCTATCTGCGGAGCCAACCGCTGACTGAGAAGAGCGCTTACCGGATCGTCGTTTATCCCGCCACTTCCGCGTATTTGACAACGGTAACGGTTTTAGGGCGCGAGCGCGTCTCGGTTCGCGCCGGATCGTACAACGCAATCAAATGCGATCTTCAACTCAAACGCATCGGGAAGAAATTTGAGTTGGAGCCGCACCGGAAATTCCGCCGCGCCACGATTTGGATTTCGGACGACGAAAATCGGATTCCTCTGCGCATTGAAGCGCAGATTTTTGTCGGCACAGTCTTCGCCGAGCTCCAGAGTGTCCGCTTCGATCAGGAGAAGAGTTAAAAACGACTCCCGATCTTTAGATCGACATCCTGGTTTCTAACTTAGCGCTCCGGAATCCATTCACCGCGAACCGGTGCTTCCCGCAATGCACGCCGACGCGGAATATAAATCGGTCCGTTTGATCCGGGCAACAATTGAAGCGCGGCCAAAGTGTCGAGATCGAGTTTCCCGGTCACGGGCAGACGCGCGCGCGCCTGATACGCTCGCAACGAGAATTCCAGCTCCGGCCCGGCGTTTCCATCGATCGCGCTTCGATAAAGCCCGCGGCGCGCCAGGAGATTTTGCGCCGAAATAATCACGTCTCGCTGAACTTGCGGCGGCGAATTTTGATACGGCGTGCCGGCAAAATGCTCACCTGATCGGGCGGGCACCGCTCCGTAATCAGATCGCGCCGGCGCTTGCTCGTCACGCCGGAGCGGAGCGGGGGCGGATCGATTCTGCGGCTCCGGAAACGGTTGGCCTGTTAGGGGATTTGTCGGAGCTGAATTTTCTCGCGGTTCGGCCTCCACGCCCGATGTCTCCGGCGCAACCGAGCGCGGCGCCGGCGGCGGAGGCGTCGCTTTCGCAGTCGCCGGAGCTCCGGAAGAATCGACGCCGAGCGACTTCAAAGTTTCGTCGTTAACTTCGCCGGTAATCTGGAGACCGTTTCGAATTTGGTAACGCCGAATCGCCGCGGTGGTATCGGCGTCCTTCTCACCGGTGACTTCGCCGTAATAAAAACCCTGGTCCTTCAACGCCTGCTGCACATTCTGGATCGCTTGATCCGCTTGCGCCGCGCTGGCGATTGCGGTGAGCAAAAGCACCACTGCGATGGAAAGTTTCATATGGATCTCGATGTTGCTTGGACGCCGAATTTTTGTGCCTATTCAGTGCCCGGGCCGCTCACCGCGAGGGTAAGCTGTCGATCTTTCAAAACGTCCCGGTACCGCAAAATGCCTTCACTGATCGCCGCCGCCATTTGATCGCGGTAATCGTTGCTCTCGAGTTTTGCAATCTCATCCTTATTGAGAAATCCCGCTTCGACCAGCACCGCCGGGGCGCTGACATTGGCGATCACAAAAAATTGTTCCGCTTTTGTTCCCCGGTCCGGTGCTTTCGTTCGCGCGACCATCGCCTCTTGGACGAATCGAGCAAGACTTTCGCTCGCCAAGGTCGGATTTTCGGCAGCCGGTCCTTGAAAAAAAGGAATCCAGGAAACTAATCGAGGTGCGGGCGCGGCTTGGTGTTCGGCAAAATAAGTTTCCACGCCGCCCACGACTTTCTTTCCTTCGTTGAAATGAATGCTGACGAAGATGCAATCACGCGCGCGATTGGTCACGGCAGCGCGATCCTGGAGCGACACGTAACTATCACCCACTCGCGTCATCAGAGTCGCGAGGCCTTGGGCCTGGAGCAATCGGTCGACGCGTTGCGCGATGTCGAGGGTTAAATCCTTTTCAAAAATCATCCCGCACATCGCGCCGGAATCCTGTCCGCCATGGCCAGGGTCGAGAACGACCAAAGTAAACGGCGCCGGTGCGGCCGTCCGTCGCATTGACGTCGCCGGGCGCGGAATCGAGAGGATTTGCCACCAAACGAAGGACGCGATCATCAGCGTCAGCCCCAGCCACGCGACAATGTTTTTCATTGTCCCGCCGAAACCCGATCGCCCCGCAGCCATTTTTACCTTTGCAGATTCGCCCGCAGTTCTTCTTCAGCCAAAGGCCGGTAACGGATCGCGCTCTTCCGGTCGCGTTCGAGCACGGCCGCTTCAATCCCGGAGTTGGTGAGCTGCTCATCTCGATGTTTGCGAATCGCGTCGCGCTCCGGCAACTCCTTGATCGCGTTCTCGCCGAGCGCCATTTGGCCGACGGCCCAGGCATCCGCTGCCAGAGTCAGCGCGTCCGCCAATTGCGCGTCGGTTGCGTGATTTTGTTGAAGAAACTTTTCCATCAGCTGAGACGACGCTTTGCTCCCGCTCAAGACCGCGAACCGTTGGCGCGGCTGCGCGCTCGGACCATCCGCCGCGATCGATCCATCGTAATCGACCGACAAAAACAAATCTTCCTTTGGAGTCGAACCTATCTCGGCAAAAAGCAATCGGGCCAGATAAGGCGGCCCATAAACTTGTTCGAATGCGCTCTTCATCACCGGACTGAGAGAGTAATGCGCGAGCCGGCGCAACGAAACATCCGCCGCGGAGCGAGTGAACCCTTCAGTGCTGGCAAGCTCGATTGCCGCCAGCCGCAATCGTTCGATGTCGCCCGGATGACCGATCGCGCCCATCGCGATCCGGTCGTAGATCTCGTAAAGCTTTTGTCGCGACCGCCGTCCGATTGTGAGAAAAAGAATTCCGTCGCGATAACCAACGGCCGCGATCGGACTTCCCTGCGCGAGTTGCGTCTCCACGTATTCGCGCCGGTTCGCGATCGCTTCCACCCAACGGTACGGTTCTTCGATCATGCCACTCTTTGTTTGAAAATTCCGGCGATCTGTTCTTCGGGCAGAGTCGTAATGCCGTCGCGCGAAACGATTTTGATCAACGGGAAAATTTTCCCACTACGATCGACGCCGCCGGTCGAGGTGTCCGCTTCCGCCGCAGTATCGAGAGCGCGCAACGCAATCGCGATCGCCTCGTCCTCGTTCAATTCCTGAAGCTTTTTCGCGCCCCAATTGTTTTCGTAATAAAGAATGCCGCGCACCGCCGGCGAACCCGAACCGGTCGCGGCGTAATCGGTCACTTCAAATTGCGCGCCCATCGCATCGTAAAAATAAAGACGCGCTTCCGGTTTTGAATTTCTATCGTAGGTCGCAAAGATCGGCACGACTATGCCGACGCCCTGGATGACGAAGCCGAAGTTATCGCGCAGCAGCTTCGACAAGGCGCGCACTTTTCCGTCCACGCTCATTTCCTGCAATTGTGTCCGCCGGAAAAATTGGAACGAATGTTCGAGCACGCGCGCCATTTCCCACGCCGTCGCCGGCACGCCGGCGATCGCCATGATCGAATATCGATCTATCTCCAGCACTTTGTCGGCGCGATCGTAAACAACCGTATTGCCCGCGGTCGCGCGACGATCGCCCGCGACCAGCACACCGCCGGCAAATTTAAACGCAAGGATCGTCGTCGATTCCGTCGGAACAAATGAATGACCGCCGGCCGCGGCCGTTGGTTCGGGCGCGACTTGCAGCAGACCCTTGCGGCGCAGGAGCGCGGGAAAATCTTCGCTCGCTCCCGAAAAATTCGGATCGAGCGCCAGAGGCGGCTTGTCCATTATTGACCGGTGCGCTGGCGGTAGCGCTTCGACTGGTTGGGGTCCACCTTCCGCATTTTTTTGAGCAGATCTTTCGTGTCCGGTCGCGAAATGTCGGGCGAGCGCGGACCACCTTCGTCCCCCTGCTTCGGACCCCACGGAGCGGGATCAAATGGCTTTTGCACGCGCTCCGGCATGGGAAAAATTTAAGGAGAAATAGTAGGAAGGCAAGCTGATGACCTCGGACCGGCTCCGCTTGCCAGTGAAAGCAGCTGGTGCCAAAATCGGGGTTCCATGATATCGCCCGCCGCGAGAGTCGCTGTCGCGCTTGTTTTCATCGCCCTTGCGAATTGTAACAGCTTTGGCCAAATGTTTGCACCCACTCCAAAAACGCAGCCATCGCCGGCGGTCGATCTCCAAACGCTCGCGAAGAAGTTGGACGAACAGAATGCGAAGATCGACATGCTCTCGCAACAGATTCTGAAACTTCAGCAGCAGATGAGCGAACGTCGTCCGGGCGTAATGATCGGCGAAGGCGCGCCTTCGAGTTCAACATCGGTCTCGCAAAGCGGAACAACATCGACATCGACCGCTTCAAGTTCTGAATCGGCTGCAAAAAACGGCAATGGAAACACGCACATTGTCGCGCGCGGGGAAACGCTGACTTCCATCGCGCGGATGCACAACGTCAGCGTGAGCGACCTGCAAAAATTCAATCACATCGATAACCCGTTAAAGTTGCAGGCCGGACAGACTTTGCTCATTCCGCCGTCGCCTATTCCGTCGCCATCTTCGTCGGAATAACTAATGGACGAAGTCGCCAGCCAATCCTGATTTCTTCGTAAACACGCTGACGGTTGCCTCTTCGGTCCGATTTCTTTCGACCAACTCGCCGATTGGGCTTCAGCCGCGCAAGTCGCGCCGCAGGATCTTGTCTCTGCTGATCAAGTAACCTGGCTGAAAGCGCCGATGCTCGCCCGGCTCGGGATGGATTGGCTCGTTGAAGTAACGAGCGAACATTTCTATGGGCCAACCACTGTCGGCGCGATCCAGGAATTTCTTCGGCTTGGCGACATCAACGCGGACACGTTTGTCATTAACTCCTGCGATGGAACGCGCCGGCAAATCCGCGACATGCCTGCGCTTTTCAAAATCAATGCGCCGAAAACGAGCCACGACCAAGTCGCAAGCGAGCCTGCTTCGGCCGGAACTTCATTTCGCCTCCAGGAACGCATTCGCGATCTCGAACAAACCTTGCGCGAAGAAAGGCGCGCCTACGCAGAGCTGCAAGAAAAATATGATGCGCTGTTGAGCCGCGGCGGCCCGGCCGCTTAGATCGACAATTCCTGGTCGGGCGATTCGACCGGCGCTTCTTCCAATTCTTCTTCGGTCTCGGCGATTTCCCGGCGCGATTCGAGCAAACTCTGCTCGCACAATCGCGCGTACTTCCCGCCGTGCGCGATCAGTTCTTCGTGCGTGCCGCGCTCAATGATTCGGCCGTGGTCGAGCACGAGGATCTGATCGGCGCGCACAATCGTCGAAAGCCGGTGCGCGATCACGATCGAAGTCCGGTTCGCCATCAAATGTTCGAGCGCTTCCTGAATCAGACGCTCGGTCGCGGTGTCCACGCTCGCAGTCGCTTCATCGAGAATGAGAATCGGCGGGTCTTTCAATAGAGCGCGCGCGATCGAGAGCCGTTGCTTTTCTCCCACACTCAACTTGACTCCGCGCTCGCCGACGACGCTTTCCAACTTTTCCGGCAACCGCTCGATGAACTCGCGCGCATTCGCTGCGTCCACCGCGCGCCAAAGATCGATATCGGTGGCGCCAGGTTTCCCCATCAAGAGATTTTCGCGAATCGAGCCGTTGAAGAGAAAACTTTCCTGCGTGACCAATCCAATGTTTTCCCGCAGCGCGCGAATGCCGTATTCACGAATCTCTTTGCCGTCGACGGAAATCTGGCCGTCGCCCACTTTCAATTCGTAGAAACGCGGAAGTAAACTCGCCAAAGTTGATTTGCCAGCACCGGTCGCGCCGACCAGCGCAATCGTTTCGCCCGGATGTGCATGCAGCGAAATGTTTTTCAACGCCGGCAAACCTTCGGCGTAACTGAAATTGACGTTTTCAAATCGAATGTCGCCAGCTACTCGCACCGCGAGGTTGTTTCCGGTCCAACCGGGCTCAATCGGTTCGTCCAAAATTTCAAACACGCGCTCGCCCGCGGCGCGGCCGGCCTGCACAAGCTGGTTCAATTGATGAAGTTTACTGATCGGATCATAAAGAATCGCGGTCAGCATTAGGAATGCGACCAAATTACCAAGCTGCATCGTGCCGTTGAGCACCGCGAAACTTCCGAACGCGAGCACGATGACGGCGCCGATCGCTTCAAACATCGACATCGATGGCGAGTAAAGCGCCCAAACTCGCATCACCACTAGCGTCGCGTGCCGCAATTGATCGCTCACGCGATTGAACCGCGCGTGCTCCTCGCGTTCGCGCGCGAAACTTTTGATCTGGCGAATCCCGGAAAGATTGTCGTGCAAGAGCGCGTTCATCGCCGAGGCCGCACGCCGCTGGAGACGATACCGGCGATGCGCCGTGAGCGTGTAAGTCAGCGCGCCGACGATCAAAAATGGGAATGGAATCAGCGCGAGCAAAGCGAGCCTGGCATTGAAATAAAACATCACACTGAGAACGATCACGATTTGCAGCACGGCGACCACGCCTTGTTCAATTCCATCGATCAGCACACGCTCGACCGAGTTCACGTCTTCGATCACGCGCGTCATCAAATCGCCGGTGGCGCGATTGTCGAACCAGCGCAGTGGCAGCAATTGAATGTGCGAATACAAATCGCTCCGGAGATCGAAAATCACGCGCTGCTCGAACGTGTTGTTCAAAATGATCCGGAGCGCGTTGAAACCGTGCTGGAGTAAAAACGCGACCAAGGCGAGCGCGACCAGTGGAAGAAGTTTTTCCGGATGATGTTGGCGGACCACGTCGTCGATGATCCATTTCGTGACGCCGGGAAAAACGATCACCATCAGCGTGCCGGTGATCGCACACGCCAGCGTGCCAAGTGCGAGCGCGGGATAGCGTTTCAAATAACGAAAGACGCGCCAGACCGTTTTCATCCCTGATTCACGATTAGGTCGGTTATCACCGCCCGCCAGTTGATGACCGTGAAAACCCCGCATGCCCTAACTTACATGCGATCTCCGGAATGTTTATGTCGATCTTTGAAGGTGAGCTCGGCGATTCCCGATTTATCCAGTTCGCCCAGACCTTCCGCGATCATGCGCTCATATTGTTCCTTGGTCACGCGCGCGAGTGGAAGATCAAGACCGAGTTGACGCGCAAGCTCGCAGGCGATGCCGCTGTCTTTCGCGGCGTGTGCGGCGGAGAAGAAACAACTGTGATCGCGATTTTGCATATCTTCGCCGTCGGTCTCCAGAACACGCGAGTTCGCGCCAGTCTGCGCAAAAACTTCGCGTAACATTTTCAAATCGAGACCGAGCGCGGCGCCGAGGCCGAGTCCTTCGGCCAAACCGCCCGTGTTAATATTCATCACCATATTCACGAGCGCTTTCACTTTCGCCGCTTCGCCGGCTTTGCCGATGAATCGAACGCTCGCCGCAAGTTCTTTCAGAATCGGTTCTGCTTTCCGAAAAGCTTTCTCGCTCCCGCCGCACATCAAATAAAGTTTTCCTTCACGCGCCTGAGGAATGCTAGACGCCATGCACGCTTCGAGCGATTCGGCCCCGGCGTTTTCCGCCAGTTTCTCTACATCGACATGCACCTGCGGCGAAATGGTCGCGCAATTGATGAAAAGCTTTCCGCGCGCGTTCTTGAGCAGATTGTCACCGTCGCCTGAAAAAATTTGCCGCATCGCGTTGTCGTCGGTCACGACGGTGAAGATCACGTCCGACTCCGCGGTTACTTCCGACAAATCCTGCGCCGCCGCGCAACCGAGCTCGCCCGCCAAATCGGTCGCCACTTTGCGATTCGAGTCGTAAACGGCGGTGATGTTGAACTTACGCTCCTTCAACCGGCGCGCCATGTTCGCGCCCATTCGCCCAACTCCAACAAATCCGACATTCATTTCCGAAACTTGTGCGCGAAAAATGGGTTGTGTTTCTTTTCTTCGCCGACCGTCGTCATCGGCCCGTGACCGGGACAGATAATTGTCTCGTCAGGCAACGTCAGAATCTTCTCGATATTATTTTGCAGCGCGTCTTTGTAGGAAACACTGCCACCGCCCATTGACCCCGCGAACATTGAATCACCCACGATGGCGACCGGCCGTGCAAGGCCGGTGCAGACGAAAGTGATCCCACCGGGTGAATGTCCCCAGGTCAATCGCGCTTCGATGCCGATCTTGCCAAGTTGAAAATGTTTTCCTTCTTCGATCTTGTCAGCGCCGGGGACCGGTTCGCGCGCCGGCGCGAAAACTTCGGCGCCGGTTTCTTCGCGCAATCGTGGCAGATCGGCGACGTGATCGGGATGCGCGTGCGTCAGCAAAATCATCTTGATGGTCAGATTTTCTTTTGTCGTCAGTTTCAGCATCGACGCGCAATCCGCCCCGGTATCAAAAGCGACCGCATGCTTTGTCGCGAGATCCCAAACCAGATAGGCGTTCACGAGCATTCCGCTGTAGCTCGTGCTGAATTGCGCGAGGCCATCGAAGTTTTTCAATTCGGCAGGCCGATATTTACCTGGTGCAAGATCGACAAGCGCATCCGCATCGAGATCGAGCGCCGGCGCAACTGCGCGCAGCGTTGCTTCATCAAACTTTCCGTCGCGGACTTGGCGGATCGCATCCGCGTTTGCGCCGGACTTGTTGGCCAGCTCGCTATCGGAAATTCCCCAGCCGCGTTGCGCTTTGCCGACGATGTCGCGAACATTATCTTCGAGTTCGATCATAACCTTTTTTCGTCAGGCAGAGAGCGCGTGCGCTTCTCGATCGCAGTGCAGCTCACGAATTTTTTCGCGAACGAGCTTTTCAAACGCGCTTGCAACATCGACAACCGAAATCGGTTTGCCGATTTCTTTTTTCATCGAAGTCATCGTGACGTTGGAAATTCCGCAAGGAATGATTTTCGCGAACGGCGAGAGATCGCCACACACGTTCAATGCAAAGCCGTGCATCGTGATCCAATGTCGCACGCCGACGCCGATCGACGCGATCTTGCGATTACCAACCCAAACGCCGGTCAATCCTTCGCGTTGCGTCGCGGAAATTCCGTAACGCGCGAGAAAGTCGATCAACGTTTGCTCGAGCCAGCGCAAGTAGCGATGCAAATCCTGTCCGCAGCGGCGAAGATCGACAATCGGGTAGCATATTAATTGGCCGGGGCCATGATAAGTCGCCTGGCCGCCGCGATTGATCGCGAAAAGCGGATGCGGCAAGTGCGCTGCGCCTAACAAACTCGTTTTGTCCGGCGTGCGACCAATCGTGTAAACCGGCTCATGCTCGAGCAAAAGAATTTCGTCCGGCGAATCGCGATCTTGGCGTTTCTTCGCAACGATGTCTTCCTGAAGCGCGAGCGCATCGGCAAAATTCACGCGACCGAGCCAACTGATTCTAAGATCGACATCCGTCATATTTGTTTCGCTCCGGGAATTCCCATCCGCGCGGTTTCCTGCGCGCGCAGGTGCGTCAGACCGATCGCGAGTGCGTCAGCCGCATCCGCATCCGGAGTTTCGGTCAAACCCAGAAGAGCGCGCACCATGAACGCGACCTGATTTTTCCCAGCGCCGCCGCGACCGACGGTGGCCTGTTTGATTCGCGTCGGAGGATATTCAAAAACGGGCAATCCGTTTTCGGCCGCGGCGAGAATGGCCGCACCACGCGCCGCGCCAAGAAGAATCGCGGTCTTGTGACTCTGCACGTAAATCACCGACTCGAGCGCGCAACAATCCGGCTCGTGCTCGCGAATCAACTGCGCGAGCCGATCGCGGATCGCGACGAGACACGACGACGAGCGAAGTGATTGCGCGTTGTGGATCGTTCCGAAATAAAGAGAGCGCGCTTTGCCGTTGTTGGCGTCGACAATCGCAACGCCGGTGCTGCGAAGCGAAGCGTCAATGGCGAGCACGCGCATGTCAGTGACCGAAACCGAGCGCGAGAAAAACGCACCCGGCAACGCCGAACAAAAGACCCACTATCCAAAACGCTGGTTTCTTCGTGAGCGCGGAGATTGCGGCAATCGCAATCGCGATTTGGAACATGGTCACGCTCCGCGCGAAAACTTCGTGCTGATGAAAATTCGATTTTGCTTCGGCTTGTTTCAGTTCCGCTTCGGCTTTGATTTCCTCCTGCTCTTTTTCGTAGCGATCGCGCTTTTCGGAATCTGCTTGGTTAGGGGTGGTGGCAAGCGCGATCTTGGCATCAAGCACCGAAGCCTTGATGCTCTTGGCTTGATAGTAACTCCATTGATCGGACGATTCGATCTGGCTCATCATCGCTTCGTTGGCGTGTTTCCCGGAAAGAAGTCCGGCGATCGCGGCGAGCACGGCAAGGATGGCGGTGCTCAGCGCCACCCACGAAATCCATTTCTCGCCACCGTGCTCGGCGCGGTGATGGATCTCTTCGTGTAAATTTTCCAGCGGAACTTCGGCCTCTTCCATGAGTTCACTCTAAGATCGACATCTACGGCTTCAAGATCGAAACGTAACCCGAATGACCGCCAAAAAAACTGAACCCGGTCTCGTCCGACGTTTTTTCTCTTCGCTCGGTCCCGGCATCATCGCCGGCGCGGCGGACGACGATCCATCCGGCATCGCGACTTACTCGATCGCCGGTGCGCAGCACGGGCTCGCGCTTTTGTGGACCGCGCTGATCACCTGGCCGCTGATGGCGTTCGTGCAAATGATGTGCGCGCGCATCGGCATGGTCACCGGCCGCGGTTTGGCCGGCGCGCTGCACCGCAAATTTCCCAGACCGCTTATTCTGGTCGCGTCGGTCGCACTTTTTTCGGCGAACTCGATCAACGTGGGCGCTGATCTTTCAGGAATGGCTGACGCCGCCAAAATGCTCACGCAACTCAATTCCTATTTGTTCGTCGTCGTTTTCGGCGTCGGCATTTCGCTTGCCACGATATTTTTTCGTTACCATCAGATTGCGACCATTTTGAAATGGCTCGCGCTGGTCTTGCTGGCCTACGTCATCACCGGATTCATCATCAAGCCGGACTGGTCGAAGATCGCGCATGCCGCTTTCATTCCGGCGTGGCCGAAAAATCACGATGAATGGGGCATGCTGGTTGCAATCCTCGGAACGACGATCAGTCCCTATCTTTTTTTCTGGCAGGCATCGCAGGAAGTTGAGGAAGAAAAAGCAAAAGGCCGGCGAATGATGGTGCGGCGATTTGGCGCGTCGCGGAGGGAAATTATCACTCGCAAGATCGACATCGACATCGGAACATTTTTTTCAAACCTGGTAATGTTCTTCATTATTCTGACCACGGGACTCACGCTTCACCGCAACGGCATCACAAATATTCAGACGAGCAAAGACGCGGCGCAGGCGCTGTTTCCGTTGGCGGGAAAATTTGCCGGCACGCTTTTCACTCTCGGCGTGGTCGGCACCGGCTTGCTCGCAATTCCAACTCTGACCGGCTCGGCGGCGTATGCTTTGGCCGAAACGTTCGCCTGGCGGGAAGGACTTGATCGCCGCTTCCGCGGCGCCCGGCCGTTTTATCTCGTGATCATCGTCTCGACGCTCATCGGAGTTACGATGGATTTTCTCAAGATTAATCCGGTCCGCGCCCTTTACTGGACGGCGGTGATCAACGGTTTGCTCGCACCGGTTCTTCTTCTCGGAATTGTCATCGCATCGCTCGATCGACAAGTGATGAAACAACAGCCGAGCTCAATTCCGAGCGTGATCGTTGTTTCGGTGGCGACGCTGTTCATGTTTGGCGCGGCGATCGGAATGTTTGTGTTCTGAAGATCGACAATTTGCGCCACCGCGTTTTAACTTGAGAGCGGATGAACGAAACGAGCGTCTGCCAAATTTGCGGGAAAACAAAACGGACAGGTGAAGGACAGATTGCGGAATTCATTCGGCCTTCGCTTTTTGAATTCATCAAAAAGGCCGAGCCGACTTTCGACGAGAAAAGTTTTATCTGCTTCGATGATCTCGGCCGATTTCGAAAAGATTATGTTCGCGAAGTTTTGGCAGACGAACTTGGCGAATTGTCCACGCTCGATCAGGAAGTGATCGAGAGTCTGCACCAGCACGAGATCCTTTCGAGCAACATCGAGAAACAGTTCGAGCGCAAGCTGACGTTTGGCGAACGTCTCTCCGATCGGATCGCGGAATTTGGCGGGAGTTGGAAATTTCTTATCACTTTTGGGACGGTCATCGTCGTGTGGATCGGCGCCAATGTGGTGTTGCTCGCTATCAAACCCTTCGATCCATATCCGTTCATTCTTCTCAACTTGATTCTTTCATGTTTGGCCGCCGTCCAGGCGCCGGTCATTATGATGAGTCAGAATCGGGCTGAAGCTCGCGATCGCTTGCGTGCGGAAAACGACTATAAGATCAATCTCAAGGCAGAACTCGAAATCCGGCACCTGCACGAAAAAATCGATCACCTCTTGCGCAAGCAATACAATCGCCTTTTCGAGATCCAACAGATCCAGATCGAGCTTCTCGAAGAAATCAGCCAGAAGCGCAAGGGCTGATCGCGGTTCAGCGGAAAATCGCGATAGTAAGCCGCAACCAAGAGCTGCTAGGATGGTTTCATCGTTGAGGTCGTGCCCTATGAAACATTTAATTGCAGCTGGCGTTGGGATCCTGGCGTTGGGCTTTGGCGTTAACGGACTGGCCAAGGACAATGGAAACAATTCTTCGAGCTCGGCCGGACCTGCGCCGCATCGTGGCAGTTCGTCGACCGCATCCGTCACTTCCGGAGGAGTGCCACATTACTACAGCGGCGGATCATCGTATCGCGGAATGAACGTTTATCGAAACGGAAACCGGAGTCTGGTTTATCCGCCCGTCAGCAGTAATTCGCACCCGCGCTTGAGTAACGCATCGATTGGTCGCCAGTTTCATTCCGGCCAGTCTCAGTCCAGCGCGAACAAGTTCAGCAGCAGCAGCAGCGGATATGGGCTTGAAAGTTCCCGTAATTTTCGGCAGTCGGAGAATTTGCGGCAGGCCGGCAACGCGCAGAACACTTCCGCGTTTAACGTTGCCGGTGGCGGCAAAAACAGACTCGACCCGCAAACGTCTGCGCGACTTCGAAATTGGAACGGAAATGCTTCCAGCACCAAGGAAGCGCGTTTGAATAACTTAAATAATGTCCAGCATCATCACGATCACGCGTGGTGGAGGCATCATTGTGTCACCATCATCTTTTTCGACTTCGGCTGGTGGGGCTGGTACGATGGCTGGTGGTACCCGGCCTGGGGCTACGATCCCTACTCCTATTATCAGTACAACGAGCCGATCTACGGTTACGGTGGTGAGTCGCCCGAACAAATTGTGGCCGGCGTTCAAGCTGCGTTGCAGGAGCGTGGCTACTATCAATACGAAATTGACGGCCGAATGGGGCCACTGACCCGCGCGGCGATTGCGCGCTATCAGCGCGATCGCGGATTGCCAATCACGTCCGGCATCGATCCGGCGACGTTAGGTTCGCTCGGGGTCATTCGCTGATTTGCAATCGCGATCGCTTCGTCGTTGATAGACGAAGTGGAAAATTCGGACGCGCCCAAAAAACAAAAACGCAGCCGCGTCAGTGCCGGACTGCTGATGTTTCGTCGTAAAAAGATCGACATCGTCGAAGTTTTGCTCGTCCATCCCGGCGGCCCGTTTTGGAAAAACAAAGACGACGGCGCATGGACAATTCCAAAAGGCGAAGTGCAACCGGGGGAAGATTTATTAACACGCGCGCAAATCGAATTTGAAGAAGAACTCGGAATCAAAGCGTCGGGAAATTTCAGGCCGCTCGGTTCAATCAAACAGAAAGGCGGCAAGACAGTTCATGCCTGGGCCTTCGAAGGCGATTTGCCGCAATCGTTCGAGCTTAAGTCCAACACCTTCGAGATCGAATGGCCGTTGCACTCCGGCAAATTCAAGGCATTTCCCGAGATCGATCGCGCCGAATTTCTTTCCGACGAAATTGCGCGGCGCAAAATCAATTCCGCGCAGACGGGGTTTCTCGATCGGCTGAGCGATGCGCTCGCGGTGAAGTGATTCACTTCGTTTCGCTTGTCTCCGGCGCGAGCACACAGCGAAATCCGTAAATCACGTCACGCTCGTTCCGATCGACCACGTTGCGATAAGAGGATTGCATTTCCAGACGGTTTGTCGTCGCCCACGAACCGCCGCGCAACACTCCCCAATCACGGGTTCCTCCGCTCGCACCTTTGTAAGTGTCGGCGCACCATTCCCAAACGTTTCCGCCGACATCGTACAGGCCTAACGAGTTCGCCCTGAAACTGCCCACCGGCATCGTTGCGCCGCGTCTCTGTGGAATTCCATAATTCCCCGCGTTGCTCGGCGGCGGCCATTGTTTTCCCCACGGAAATTCATTTTTGATCTTGCCGTCCCGCGCTTGCGGCGTGCCGCCGACTTCGTTTTGCAATCCGACCGCCTGACTCCATTCCTTGTCCGTCGGCAGACGATACGATTGTCGATCTTCAATCAAATTCTCGTCGCGTTCTTTTTCAGTGAGCCATTTGCAGAACGCCATCGCGTCGAACCAATTCACTTTTACGATCGGATGATTCGGCGCTTGTTGAAAATCCGTCGGTTCGTAATGGCGACCGCTCGCCTGCAAGAATGATGCGTAGTCCTGCACCCGCGTCTCCCAAACTGAAATGCGAATATCGGCCAGCGGAACGAATTTCATGCCTAACGAATTTGTGAACGACTGCCCTGGCGCTGGACCAACGCTCTTTTCCAATCGCGCTGCGAGAAAAGTTTGCTGTTGCGGTTCGACTTTGCCGGTGATCGACGTCGGTTTGTAACCGCCGAGCTGCAATTCGTAAGTAACGTCGCCCGGTCTTACTTCTTCGATCACCAGCGGCGTTTGGCCAAATTCCTTACCGTTGGCGGTAACAATCGCGCCACCGGGCGCGCTCGTAATTTTCACGCTGCCGTTCGCGAATACAAAATTGACCGCGTTGTCGCGTTGTGGATCGATGTCGATCTTTTGTTGTTCGTTAGGCCAACCGTCCAAATGCGCGATCAAATCATGCGCGCGAACTGGCAGATCGAGTCGGAGCGGTGCGCGCCCGCGCGATTTCCCATCGACGGAAATTTCCGCGCCGCTCGGCTCGCTCGTGATACTGGTCGTGGCGTTGATAAAGGCGAACGATTTGATCGCGGTCGCGCCGCGTTGGATTTCGATTTCATCTTTAATTTCCCAATCGCCGCGATGCGCGGTCAGGAAATATTTTCCAGTTGCAAGATCGACAATCGACTGCGGCGTCACGCCCTCGCGGGAAATTTGTCCGTCTTCGCTTCGAATCGAGAACTGCGCGCCGGGCGGTTCGGATTTAATTTCGAGCGCGCCCTTGCTGCGAACAAGACGAAACGGCGGCAACTCCAGCGGACGTTTCGCGCTGAAATCAGCGCTTGTCTCGATCGGTTCGTAGCCGGGACTCATGATGCGCAGATTATATTTGCGCGGCTCCAAGTCTTCGAACGTCGCCGGACTTTTTTCCGCGTGATCTCCCAACACGACCAACGCGCCGGCCGGTTCGGTCCGAATCGTCATTTGCAAATGCAGGTCGGTCGTCGGTTGCGATCGGACCCACCAAAACCAAAATCCTGCGATGGCGATCGCTAAGATCGATATCGTCGCGATTAAAAGTTTCGCGCGAGATTTTTTCGGACGTTCGCCGCGCTCGAGCGCTACGAGATCGCGGTTCATCTCTACGGCCGAGTCGTAACGCTTCTTCGGTTCGTTCGCGCAAGCTTTGACGAGGACGTTATTTAATTGCAACAGCTGCTCGCGATCTGGCCGTTGACTGAGTTGCGAATCGATTTCCGGAAAATCGAGCCGATCTTTTCCGGTGCAGGTTTCGTAAAGAAGTTTTCCGAGACTGTAGATGTCGGCTTGCGGCGTGCCCGGACCTTCCGGCGGAACGTAACCTTCCGTGCCGACGAACGATTGCTGTCCGCTCGCCGCCACCAATCCGATGTCCGCGAGTTTCGGCACGCCTTCGGTGAAAATAATGTTCGACGGTTTGATGTCGCGATGAGTCAGGCCACGCGTATGCAAAGCCTCGAGCGCTTCGGTCAGTGAAATCCCGAGCCGGATCGACTCGTCCGCAGTCAGACGTTTGTGCCGCGCGAGATCGCTTTTCAAGGTGCGCGGCTCATAATTAACAACGTCGATCTCGCGGCCGGCGAGGTGGTCGTCCGCCAATTCCATGCTGTAGTAGAGATATTCGCTGGTTCGGCCGACATGCAGAATGTCGATGAAGCCGGCGTGTTCGCGCGAGATCGGTTCGAACGCCGACATTCCTTCGAACTCGCGGAGAAACGAGCGCTCGCTCTCAAACGTGCTGCGATAGACAATTTTTACCGCGCGCAGCGCGCCGGTCACCGTGCGCGCAATCCAAATCTCGCCATAAGCGCCGCGCCCGATCACGCGCAGCAGTTCGTGATCGGGGATGATTGGCACTTGAGCAGAAACTTGGTCGGGAATGGTCGCGATTTTACACAATGCGCGACTGCTAAGCAATTGCAGCCGCCGTAGCTCTTAGCGCCCGAGTTTTTCCAACGCTTTGATTTCCTTCTTCAAGACCGCGCCAATCCGATGCCGCGCCAGATAAACTTGGCCGACACTGACTTTCAACTGGTCGGCAACCTTTTGCGCCGGCCATTCTTTCCGGACGTAACAATCGAAAATCTGAAATTGTTTCGGATCGACCTTTTTTTTCGCGCGCGCAATCGCGGCTTCAAACAAATTCTCTTTCCAATCCTTCTCCCAAACTTCGTCAAGATCGACCGCACGCGAATCCGGCACGCGCTCGATCGTCGCCGTCATCCGATCGTCGATCTCGCGCGGACGTTTTGCTTCGCCCGGCTGGCGTTTTCGGAACTGATCGACAATTCGCCAACGCGTGATTTGAAGGAGCCAGCCTTTGAAGGAACCTATCGCCGGATCGTATTTCAATTTGTCGATCTTCTTGGCAACGGTGATGACGGTTTCCTGCACCACTTCCTGCGCTTCGGCATCGGTCAGGCCGGCTTTGCGCGCAGCTGAATAAATTAGCTTCCAATAAGTATCGAAAAATTCCTGCCAGCGTTTTTGGTCGTCCCAGTTAACCAGCCGATCCACCAAACTGCGCCGCGTCGCGGCTAATCCTCCGGTCCTCACACCCTCGTTTTAGCCGGTTCGGCCGACAAGGAAAAGCTTCCTGAAAGATTCCGGGGAGTTCAACGTATCCCCCTCATGAAAACTCCCGCGCCTCTCTCCAGAGTAGTTGAATGGCTTGCCGTTGGAGCTGCCTTTCTGCGGCGAATCCCCGAGCAACTCTTCGGAAATATTTCTTGGCGGCCGCCCCGCTGGCTCACGCGAATCGGCGAACGTTGGAGCCGCCTGGAACGCGCTTATCCGCGCCTGATCCTTCCGACGATTCTCGCGATCTTCGCGATCGCATGCGCCGGCGCGTGGACTTGGAATTGGTATTCCCATTTGCCGAAACCGCATCGCGTCACAGTCAAGATCACGCCGGTCGAGGTCACGAAACTGGAGAAGGACCTCAAATTTCCGCGGCTGGTTGTTTACTTCAGCGAATCGGCCGCGCGTTTGGACGATTTGAAAAAGCCGAGCGTGCAGGGCGTCGAGCTTCAGCCGCATCTCAACGGCGTGTGGCATTGGCTCAAAGACGACATCCTCGTCTTCGAACCGACCGAAGACTGGCCGGCCGATCAAACTTTTCGTGTCGTCTTCGACAAGAAATTTTTCCCGAGTCACGTGCGGATGGAGAAATTCGTTTATGAAACGCAGACGCCGACGTTCGAGATCGCGATTAAGAAGCTCGAGCTTTATCAGGATCCAACAACTCCAACTCAGCGCACGCTCACCGCAACGCTCGAGCTCACTCATGCGGTCGAGCCCGGCGAACTAGATCGACATCTGCAATTCGTAACCATAAGCGGCGCGAATATTTTCGCGGCGAACGATCCCGCTCCGCATTTCAAAATCACTTACGGATTGCATCAACGCGTCGCCTACGTGCAAAGCTCGCCGATCGTTTTGCCCGCAGAGGACGATTTTGCGAAGCTCACGTTGAGCAAAGGCGTCCGCACTTCGCAAGGCGGCGCGCAATCGAAGAACGAGCTCGAACAAAAAGTTCAGGTTCCGTCGGCCGCCTCAATGTTCAAGATCGATTCGATTGAAACAACGATTGCGCGCAACAAGAACGGAGAGCCGGAACAACTCATCGTTCTCGCCACCACCGCCGACATCAGCACGCGGGATCTCGCGAAAGCGCTCGAGGTCCGATTGCTACCGAAACGCAAAGCTTCCGAAGAGGAAAAGGAAGCGGAGGTCGACAGCTCGGAAGAAACCGAACAAGCGTCGCCAACTCCCACCGCTTCGCCCGACGAGTCCGATTCGAGCGAGGAATCAACCGGCTCGCAGTTGAAAGAAACCGAGCTTTGGAAAAGCGCGGCCGATGTTCCGGACGAAATTTTCGATGAAGCGAAGCCGGTTTCGTTTGCCGCGCTTCCCACCGAGAAGGCGCAAGATCGACAACATGCGTTTCGCATCCGCGTGGAAACGGACGGCGAGCTTTATCTCCGGATAAAGAAAGGCGTCCGCGCGGCCGGCGATTATCCGCTGAGCGAAGATTACAACGCCGTCGTCGAAATTCCGTCGTTGCCGCGCGAAGTGCAGATTGAAGGCCAAGGCGGCGTCCTCGCGCTCAACGGCGAAAAGAAATTGTCGATCCGTTCGCGAGCCCTGAGCGTGATCGAATTCGAAATCAGTCGCGTCGCCACCACGCAGATCAATCATTTGGTCAGCCAAACTGAAGGACAATTTGAAAATCCGATCTTCCAGAATTCGGATTACTTCAGCAAAGAAAACATTTCGCGCATTGCGACTGAGCGCCAGAACATCGCCGTGGAAAACAAATGGAAAGCAAACTACTCGGCGTTCGATTTCAGCGAGCATTTGCGCAAACCGGCCGATGGCGGAAGTGAGCGCGGCCTGTTTTTCCTTAGCGCGCAAGGTTGGGACCCCGAAAAAAAGAAATTAATCGAGGTCCGCGATTCGCGGTTCATTCTCGTCACCGACATTGGGATTCTGACCAAGAAAAATGCCGATGGCAGTCACGACGTTTTTCTGATGTCGATCAAACAAGGCAGGCCGCTCGCAAACGTCGTTGTCGATCTTCTGGGCAAGAACGGCATTCCGCTGCAAAGTGCGAAGACAGACGCGAACGGGCACTGCACGTTCACCTCAGTCGATAAATCGTTGCGCGAAAAGACGCCGGTCGCATTCGTGGCGCGCAACGGCGACGACGTTTCGTTCATCCCCTACGTGCGCGAAGATCGACAACTGAACTTCTCGCGCTTCGACATCGACGGCGTGGACAATGTGCTGCCGGAAAATCTCGATGCGTTTGTTTTTACCGAGCGCGGAGTTTATCGGCCGGGTGACGAAATCCACATCGGTCTGTCCGTGAAACAACGAAACTGGCAGGGAAATCTCAAGGGTCTGCCGCTCGAGACCGACGTGATCGACGCGCGCGGCCACAGCGTACAAACAAAAAAAATCAATCTCCCGGATTCGGCGTTCACCGAATTCACCTATCAATCCGCGAACGAATCGACAACCGGCCTTTACACCTTCAACGTTTTTCTCGTTAAAAACAGCAAACGTTCGACGCTCCTCGGTTCGACCACCGCGCAGGTGAAAGAATTCTTGCCCGACCGGATGAAGATCGACAGCCGGCTGTCGCAGGAATCGAAGCGCGGTTGGATCCAGCCGAAAGAAATGCGCGCGACCGTTTCGCTGGCGAATCTTTACGGCACGCCCGCGACCGATCGCCGCATCGTCTCGAAAATCGAACTCACGCCGACGGCGTTTGCGTTTTCGGAATTCAAGGACTACACCTTTTTCGATCCGCTCTACGATCCGAAGAAAGAGCGCACGGAACAAACGATCGAGCTCGGCGAAAACAAAACCGACGGCGCCGGACAAACGCAATTCGATCTCCAGCTTGAGCGTTTCGCCGACGCGACGTATTCGATGCGATTCATCGCGGAAGGATTCGAAGCCGAAGGCGGTCGCAGCGTAACGACGACGACGAACGCGCTTATTTCATCGTTGCCGTACGTGATCGGCTGCAAAGCCGACGGCGATCTGCGCTATATCGACATGAACAGACCGCGCGTTGTCGATCTTGTCGCGGTTGATCCGCAACTCAATCGCATCGCGCTCGGCAACGTGACCGCGAACATCATCGCTCAGGAATACGTTTCGGTATTGACCAAACAGGAGAGCGGCAAGTTCGCCTACGAATCCGTTTTGAAAGAGCGACCTGTGAAATCGGAAAAGATTTCGGTGGCCGCCAATGGTTCCAAGTACACACTCCCCGCTAATGAGCCCGGCAATTACATTTTCGAATTGCGCGACGATCAGGATCGCCGCCTGGCCAAAGTCCAATTCTCGATCGTCGGCCAAGGCGCAGTCTCGCGGTCGCTCGACAAAAACTCAGAGCTTCAAGTAAAACTCGATCGCGCGCAGTACGACAGCGGCGACGAAATCGCGATCAGTATCACCGCGCCGTACGCCGGCAGCGGCTTGATCACGATCGAGCGCGATCGCGTTTACGCGCAGCAATGGTTCCAGGCCAACAGCGCAAGCAGCGTTCAACACATTCGCGTTCCGGAAAATTTCGAAGGCAGCGGTTACGTGAATGTGGCGTTCGTGCGCGCACTCGATTCGAAAGAAATTTTCGTCAGCCCGCTGAGCTACGGCGTCGTTCCGTTCACCGCGAACAAGGAAAAACGCCGGCTCAAAGTCGACATCAACGCGGCCGCGACTTCGAAGCCAGGCGAACCGTTGCACATCAAATACAACACCGATCGCCCGAGCAAGATCGTGATCTTCGCGGTCGACCAGGGAATTCTCCAGGTCACCAATTACAAAACGCCGGACCCGCTCGCGTTTTATTTCCGCAAATGCATGCTTAAGGTCGACACCGCGCAGATTGTCGATCTTATCATTCCGGAATTTTCGCTCCTGCGCTCGGTCTCGGCTTACGGCGGCGGCGGCGACATTCAAAAGCTGAATCCATTCAAACGCGTGACCGAAAAGCCGGTCGTGTTCTGGTCCGGCATCATCGACGCCGACAACAAACAGCGCGAAGTCGTTTATGATGTGCCGGATTATTTCGACGGCACGCTAAAAATCATGGCGGTCGCGATCGCCAATGACACGGTCGGAGCGAACGAGCGAGAATCACTCATTCGTGGGCCGTTCGTGATCACGCCGAGCGTGCCGGTGCTTGCTGCGCCGGGCGACGAATTTGAAACCGGCGTCACGGTTGCGAACAACGTCGAAGGCTCCGGACAAAACGCTGAAGTCGAATTGCGCGTGCAACCAAACGAGCGATTGGCGATCGTCAGCGGCTCGACCCAGACGTTGCACATCGCTGAAGGCCGCGAACAAACCGCGATCTTCAAATTCCGCGCCAACGACAAACTCGGTTCCGGCGAAATTGCGTTTATCGCCAAAGCGAACGGTCAGGAAACAAAACGCCGCGCGACGTTGAGTGTTCGGCCGCCGGCGCCCTACATGACCGAAGTCCACAGCGGGAGTTTCAAGGACAAGATCGACATCGCACTCACGCGCGACATGCATCCGGAATTTCGCAAGCTCGATGCCAGCGTGTCGGCGTTGCCGCTCGGACTAGCGCGCGGTCTCGATCAATACTTGAGAGATTTCCCTTACGGTTGCAGCGAACAAATCACCAGCGGCGCGTTTTGCCGATTGATGCTGGCCGGCGAAGCAGATTTCGGCTTGAGCCGCGCCGAGATCAACAAGCAACTCGAACACACGTTCGGGATTTTGGCGCGCCGCCAAAACGATCAGGGCGCGTTCGGTTACTGGATTCCGGAAACGGGCGATCACATCAGTTTCGTTTCCGCTTACGTGATGGATTTCCTCAGTGAATCGAAAGCAGCGGGGTTCGCGCCACCGCAAGACATGTTCGCAAGCGGCCTGCGCAATTTGCAAAAGATGGTTGCCCGCCAACCGGAAGACCTGAACGACGCGCGCACGCTCGCCTACTCGATCTACACCCTCACGCGCGAAGGCGTGATTACGACCAATTACATTCTGAATCTGCGCGATTGGCTCGACAAGAATCGCAAAGACGAATGGCAGAGCGACATCACCGCCGTTTATCTCGCCGGCGCGCTCCATCTTCTCCACAAGGACGCCGACGCTGAGCGCTTGATCGGCAATTACAAGATCGCCGACAACAAAATGGTTGAGCGTTGGGATTTCTGTCAGCCCCTCGGAATGAATTCACAATACATCGCCGTGATCGCGCGTGAATTCCCCGCGCGGCTCCGCAAAATTTCCTCCGAGCAATTCCAAAACATTCTCAAACCAATCGGCGACGGCGAATTCAACACGCTGTCGTCTGCTTACGCCGTGCGAGCGTTGAAAGCGTACTCGCATGCCGTCACGCAGAACCCGCCGGAGCTTTCGATTGCCGAACTGCATAAGGACAAAAGCGAAACGCGACTCGTGAACGGAATGAAAGCGTTGTTGCGCGCCGAACTTACCGACAAGGCGAGCGGCGTGCGTTTCAATTCAGCGCAACGCTTGAGCGGCCCGGGCGCGTTTTTCCAAATCGTTGAAGCGGGTTTCGATCGTCAGGTTCCGAACGAGGCGCTGAAGAACGGGCTCGAAGTCTATCGAGAAGTTCTCGGCAAAAACAACGAGGCCGCGTCGCGCACCAAGCTGGGCGAGCAACTTCACGTCCGCATTCATGTACGAAGTTTGCAGCGCGAGGGCCTCACCAACGTGGCGATTGTCGATCTTCTGCCGGGCGGTTTCGAAGTTGTTGATTCGTCGATTCACACTGGAACCGGCTCCACGCCCGGCGTCGATTATGTCGATGTCCGCGAAGATCGCGCGGTATTCTTCGTGACCGCGCCGACCAACGCGCTCGAGATCGATTATCAGATCAAATCGGACAATCGTGGCGAGTTCATTGTGCCACCGGTGTTCGCGCAATCGATGTATGAGCGGAACATCAAAGGCCGCGGTGTCGGCGGAAAAATCACCGTGACCGAATGAAAACGCTTCGGAAAATATTGCGACCGCTGCTGTTGGTGTGCGCCCTTGTCAGCGCGATTTGGATCGCATTACCAAAGCCGCCGCTACTCGACGGGATTTCATTTTCGCAAATCGTTCGCGATCGAAATGGCAAGTTGCTGCGCGTGGCATTGAGCAGTGATCAGAAATTTCGGATCTGGACGCCGCTTTCGAAAATTTCGCCAGACCTGACCAATGCGACGCTGCGCTATGAAGACAAATATTACTCAAAGCATCCGGGCGTGAATCCGATCGCGCTCGCGCGGTGCGCCGTCAATCTCGCGCGCTTTCACCGCGCGACCGCCGGTGGATCGACAATCACCATGCAACTCGCGCGGCTCCGGTTTCATTTGCGCACACGTAGCGTTTCCGGAAAGCTCGAACAAATTCTGCGCGCGTTCGAGCTGGAGCGGCATTATTCGAAGGACGAGATTCTGGAAGCTTATCTGAATCTCGCGCCTTACGGCCGGAACATCGAAAGCATCGGCGCAGCCAGTTTGATCTATTTTGACAAGCCGGCGGCGCAGTTGAGTGAACCGGAATCGGTCGCGCTCAGCGTGATTCCGCAGAGCCCCAGTCGGCGTGCGCTCTTCGCGGAACGTGACAATCGTTCGGTGAATCAAGCGCAATCGAATTGGTACGATCGCACTCGCAATGATGCTCACGATCTCTCCGGACGCGAGTTCCGCGCACGGATGCAACGCGATGGAAAACTTCTCGCGCCGCATTTCGTCCAACAAGTTCTCGAGAGTTCACACAGCCGCGACGAAATCGCGACCACGCTCGATTTGGAAAGGCAGAAGGCGATCGAACGCCGAATCACCGATTACGTTGCGATCAGCCGGAACCGGGGAATCGAAAATGCCGCGGCGATGTTGATCGACACGCAAACAATGGACGTGCTCGCGCAAGTTGGCTCCGCCGACTTCGACAAGATCGACATCAAAGGTCAGATCGATGGGACACGCATGTCCCGCTCGCCCGGTTCGACGCTGAAGCCGTTCGTGTATGCGCTCGCGCTCGAGCAGGGCTTGATTCATCCGTTGTCGATACTGGCCGACGCGCCGCGGAGTTTCGGTGATTACAATCCGGAAAATTTCGATCGCGAATTTCTCGGACCGATCCGGGCGTGCGACGCGCTCGCGCGGAGCCGGAATATTCCCGCGGTCGAGCTGACTTCACATCTGGCGCACCCGACGCTCTACCAGTTTCTCAAAAGATCCGGCGTTCATTTAGCCAAACAGGAATCTTTTTACGGTCTCGCGCTCCCGCTCGGCGGCGGCGAAGTCTCGATGCAGGACTTAGTTCGGATGTATGCGGCGCTCGCGAACAACGGCGAGCTGCGACCGTTGCGCTACAACACACGCGATCGAATCGCACCGCCGAAGAAAATTCTTTTGCCTGAAGCAGCGTTTCTCACTTTGGAAATGCTCGGCAACGTGCCGCGGCCAGAAATGAATTGCGCGGATGGAGCTCGCAGTGCTCCGGTTTATTGGAAAACGGGAACGTCACATGGATTTCGCGATGCGTGGTCGATCGCGATCTTCGATCATTACGTGCTCGGCGTTTGGGTTGGAAATTTTGACGGACGCGCAAATCCGCAGTTTGTCGGCCGAGTCGCGGCGGCGCCGTTATTATTTCAAATCATCGACAGCTTGCGCGCGAGCTGGCCGGAGCCGGCCGCGCAACATCTTCCACCGCCGGGCGCAAATTTGAAACGCGTCGAGTTCTGCGCGCGCTCGGGCGATTTGCCGAACGAACATTGCACTCAACGAGTGGAAGGCTGGTTCATTCCGGGAATGTCGCCAATCAAGACCTGTGAAGTGCACCGCGAAGTTCTGGTCGACCGCGCGACCGGTCTCCGCGTCCCGATCGACGACGGCACGCGCGATTTGAAACGCGAAGTTTACGAATTTTGGCCGGGCGACATTCTCAAACTGTTTGAACAGGCCGGTGTGCCGCGAAAAACTCCGCCGCCATTTTTGCCGGAGACCGGAAGCGAGCTGATCGGGCGGACCGGGCGAAGTCCGCGAATTATTTCGCCAGCGGGCAAAGAAATTCTTCTCGCTTCGACCAAGTCGGTCCCTTTGCGGGCGAAAGTCGATGGCGACGTGCAAAAGATTTATTGGTTTGCGGGCAAGAAATTCATCGGTCAGGCCGGACCGAACGAATTTGTCGGCTGGGACGCGGACGCAGGCGATTACGAAATCACCGCGCTCGACGATCACGGACGCGCCGCCTCGTGCAGCGTCATCGTCCACTGATTGCAGCGCTCATTGACCGCCGCTACAGATAACGTGTGTCCCGTCAATACACGCTGCATCGGCCGGCAAGATCGACATCGATCCATATCGATTATGCGGCCGAGCTGAACGAGCAACAGCTGGCGGCGGTGACGGCGAAACCGGGGCCGCAGTTAATCATCGCCGGCGCCGGCTCCGGCAAAACGCGCACCCTCACGTATCGCGTCGCCTATCTCCTCGAGAATGGAATCGACCCGCGAAACATTCTATTGCTCACGTTCACCAATAAAGCCGCGCGACAAATGCTCGACCGAGTTGCGAACCTGTTACCGATCGATGCGAGCGGGATTTGGGGCGGAACTTTTCACTCGGTCGGGAATCGGATGCTTCGCCGGCACGGCAGCGCGCTCGGTTACAACAGCGGTTTCACGATCATGGATCGCGAAGATCAGAAAGATTTGATCAACACCGTGGTCGCGAGCGCGGGGATCGACCCGAAAGAAATCCGGTTCCCGAAAGGCGACGTGCTCGCCGAGATTTTCAGTTTTGTGGTGAACACTGAAACGCCGCTCGAAGAATTGCTCGCCGGGAAGTTTCCGTATTTCCTGCCGTTGCTCGAAAAAATCAGCGACGTTCACGCGCGCTACGAGAAAAAGAAAAAGGCGACGAACTCGGTCGACTTCGACGATCTGCTCGAAAAGACACTCACGATGTTGCAGAAGCACGAGAACATCGCGTCGGTTTATCGTCGGCAGTTTCAGTTCATCCTGGTCGACGAATATCAGGACACGAACAAGATCCAGGCCGATCTGATCGATTTGCTCGCGAGCGAACATCGAAACGTCATGGTCGTGGGCGACGACGCGCAGTCGATCTACTCATGGCGCGGCGCGAATTTTCAAAACATTCTCGAGTTCCCGAAACGTTACCCGGATGCGCAGGTTTTTAAGATTGAGATGAATTACCGGAGCGTGCCGGAAATTTTGGAAGTCGCGAACGCGGCGATCGTCACCAATGTCGATCAGTTCAAAAAAAATCTGCAACCCATCCGTGAATCGAATTCGGTGAAACCGGCGGTGGTCGCGCTAAATGACGGGAACGAACAAGCGCAGTTCGTCGCCCAGCGAATCCTCGAGCTGCGCGACGAGGATGTCGATCTAAACGAGATCGCGGTGCTCTATCGCGCGCATTATCACGCGATCGAGTTGCAGCTCGAGCTGTCGCGCCGAGGAATTCCGTATCAAATCACTAGCGGGATTCGGTTTTTCGAACAGGCGCACATCAAAGACGTCATTTCATTTTTGCGGTTGGTGGCGAATCCGCGGGATGAAGTCGCGTTTAAACGAATGGTGAAGTTATTACCGGGAATTGGAAATCGGAGCGCGGAGAATCTTTGGAACGCGTGGGAAAAATCGTTGAACGAGCGCGGTGAAATTACTTCATGGAGCGAACGTTTGTTGCCGATGAACGTCAGCGCGAAGTCGAAGAAGCATTGGACGCAGCTTGGTCATACCCTCGATGAAATCGCGCCGGGCGGTCAGCCCAATCCGCCGTCGGAGATGATCACGTCCGTGGTCGAAGCGATCTACGACGACTACGCGAAAGTGAATTTCACGAACTACGAGTTACGAAAGGAAGATTTGAGCCAGCTCGCAGCGTTCGCACGCCAGTTCAAAGACCTGAACGAATTCCTGTCGCAGCTGGCATTGATCAGCAATGTCGACGCCGAAGCGGCGCCGAACGGCGCCGCGGACAAAGAAGCAGTAAATCTCTCGACGGTGCATCAAGCCAAGGGACTCGAATTTCACACCGTCTTCGTGATCTGGCTGACCGACGGAATGTTTCCGAGCAGCCGCTCGATGGACGAACGGAAAGATTTGGAAGAAGAGCGCCGTTTATTTTATGTCGCGATCACGCGGGCGAAGGATGAGCTTTATCTTTCCTACCCGCACATGCGGTTGACCGGCGGCTACGGTGATGTTTTCCAGCGGCCGTCGCGATTTTTAAAAGAAATTCCAAATAAACTGGTGGAAGACTGGGACGTGAAAAGAGGCTGATTACTTGCCACAGATGAACACAGATTTACACAGATAATGTTGGAGATCGGACCCGAAGCTGAAGCCCATTTTCCGCACAAGGAAATCACGGAGGCGATCATTGGAGCCGCTTTCGAGGTTTACAACCAACTTGGTTACGGATTTTTGGAGCGCGTATATCAACGCGCACTGCAGGTTGAGCTGCTTCGACGTGGCGCGAGCGCCGAAATCGAAAAAAGGATTCAAGTCCAATATAAAGGCGTCGTTGTTGGCGATTACGATGCCGATCTAATCGTCGCTCAGTCTGTCGGCGTGGAAATCAAGGTCTCGCCTCAATATGACAAGCGCGACGAAGCCCAGCTTCTTAACGAGTTGAAAGCAACCGGCTTGAAAGTTGGCGTCTTGTTGAACTTCGGTCGAACCAAAGTCGAGTTTAAACGCCTTGTCTTCTGAAATCCATATTTCATCTGTGTCCATCTGTGGCTGAATGAATCTGTCGCCGGAAAAGAAAATCGCAGGTGTTCTCGCGCCATTGTTTGGATTGCGAAGCGAAAACGATCTCGGAATCGGCGACGTCGCGGTTTTGCGCGAGTTCATTGATTGGATGGCGGAGATCGGTTTCAAGCTGGTCCAGCTGTTGCCGATCAACGAAATGGGGCACGATAACAGTCCTTACAACGCGATCAGCGCGATGGCGATTGAGCCGACGACGCTTTATCTCGCGCCGGGTTCACCCGAAGATTTAACGCGCGAGGATTACGACGCCGCACTCGCAGATGTCAATCTTTCCAAGCTTCGCCACGGCGCGGTGAAGCATGGCGCGGTTAAGAAACTGAAGCGAAGTCTGCTTGAGGAAGCATTCGCAAATTTCTCAGCGCACGCGTCAGAAGACCGTCGATCAAGGTTCCAAAAATTCTGCGAACAGGAATCGGCGTGGCTGAATGATTACGCTTTCTTCCGCGCATTGATGGAAGAAAACGGCGAGAATGAAGCGTGGGACCGGTGGCCGGCTGAGCAGCGGCAGATCGATTCCGCGCGCGTCTGGGTTGAGCGACAACCTAAGAACAATGAATTTCGAAAGCGCGAAAATTTCTTTCGATACGTGCAATGGATCGCGCACGACCAATGGTTCGAAATCAAAAGCTACGCCGAGCAACGCAGCGTCGCGCTGATGGGCGACATTCCGTTCGGCGTCAGCTATTACAGCGCCGACGTCTTCGCACGGCGCAACGAATTTGCGCTCGATTGGTGCGGCGGCGCGCCGCCCGAAACGCATTTCAAGGACGATGAGTTTACCCAAAAATGGGGGCAGAACTGGGGCATTCCAATTTTTCGCTGGGATGAAATGCGTCGCCAAAATTTTGACTGGTGGCGGCAACGCGTCCGCAGCGTTCGCCAGAGTTTTCATCTTTTCCGAATCGACCACATCCTTGGCTTTTACCGGATCTACGCGTTTCCGTGGCGGCCGCAGCGGAACAAGAAATTTCTGCCGCTCGATTGGAACCAGATGCTCGAGCAAACCGGCGGACGCGCGCCGCATTTTCATCCGCGCGACGATTTCAACGCGGAAAATTCTGAAGCGAACCGCCGCGAGGGCGAAGAATATTTGCGCGCCGTGCTGGAAGAATCGGGCGACGCGCGCGTGATTGGCGAAGATCTCGGAACCGTGCCCGATTACGTGCGGCCGAGCTTGCGTTCGTTAGGCATTGCCGGCTTTAAAATTCCACAATGGGAATTTTACCATGGTCGCGTTGTCTCCGGCTCAGAATACGAGAGGCTTTCGGTCGCGACGTATTGCACGCACGATCATCCACCGGTCCGCGCGATGTGGGAAGACGCGGTCGGCGCAAACGACACAGCCGCCGAGCAGGCGCGTTCTGATTTGGAAAAAATCGCCACGTTCGCCGGATTCGAACGCACCACCGAGCCGATCGACTTCGAACGCGATTTTTATCCGGCGATCATGAATGCGCTTTTTCAAAGCGAATCGTGGATTGCGATCGTGATGATCACCGATCTGCTAGCGCGGAAGTATCGGTTCAACGTGCCGGGCGTGAGTGCGAACTCGAATTGGACGCGGCGAATGCAACGCAGCATTTCGCAATTGCGCTCGAGCCCGAAGGAACGAAAGCGAATGCAATTGATTCGCGCGCTGCTGGAAAAAACAGACAGAATATAGCCACACATCGACACAGATTTTCACGGATGACAAAGAGTTCCCGATCATCTGATCCAAAAAATCTGTGTTTATCTGTGTTAATCTGTGGCTAAAGATTAGTGATGAAGTCTCCGATTAAAGTCGCGGTCACCGGCGGCGCCGGGCAAATCGGCTACGCGCTGCTGTTCCGAATCGCCTCTGGCGAAATGTTTGGCGCGGATCAGCCGGTTGCTCTGCACCTCATCGAAATTCCCGCTGCGCTCACTGCCCTCGAAGGCGTGGTCATGGAATTGCACGACTGCGCATTTCCGCTTCTGCAATCGATCGTCCCGACGGCGGATCTCGATGAAGGATTTCGCGACATCAATTGGGCGTTGCTCGTCGGAAGCGTTCCTCGCAAAGCTGGGATGGAGCGCAAAGATCTGCTCGGCATCAACGGCAAAATTTTTGTCGGTCAGGGAAAAGCAATTGAAAAAAATGCGAATGCCGATGTCCGAATTCTGGTTATCGGAAATCCGTGCAATACCAATTGCTTGATCGCGATGAACAACGCGAAAGAAATTCCACGTGACCGCTGGTTTGCCATGACGCGACTGGATGAAAACCGCGCCCGCGCGCAGCTCGCGCACAAAGCCGGCGTCGAAATCACACGGGTCACCAACATGACGATCTGGGGAAATCATTCCTCGACCCAGTATCCGGATTTTTACAACGCGAAGATCGACAGCAAACCGGCGAACGAGGTGATCAGGGACGAGAAATGGCTAAAGGAAGATTTCATCGCCGCCGTCCAACAACGCGGTGCGGCAATCATTAAAGCGCGCGGACTTTCATCCGCAGCGTCGGCCGCGAATGCAGTGATCGGCACGGTGCGCTCTCTGACCAACGACACGCCGAAAGATGATTGGCACAGCGTGGCGCTTTGCTCGGACGGCAGTTACGACGTTGAAAAAAATTTGATCTCGTCATTTCCCACGCGCGTGAAGGGCGGAAAATTGGAGATTGTGCAAAAACTTCCGTTTAATGAGTTCAGCCGAGGCAAGATCGACAAATCGGTCGCCGAGTTGAAGGAAGAGAAATCCGAAGTGGCGAATTTGTTGTAGCGGCGGTCTATGACCGCCGTCGGCGCTCGGAGAGCGCCGCTACAGTTTTAACTTTTCTCCGGTCAATCTCTCGAATGCTTCAACATATTTCGCCGCGGTGCGGGCAATCACGTCGCCCGGTAAACTCGGTCCCGGCGCGGTTTTGTTCCAATCGAGGGTCTCGAGATAATCCCGGACGAATTGTTTGTCGAAACTGGGCGGACTTTGGCCTTCAGCATAATGATCGGCCGGCCAGTAGCGTGACGAATCCGGCGTGAGCACTTCATCGATCAAGAGCAACTGATCGTCGATTGTCCCGAATTCGAATTTCGTGTCGGCGAGAATGATTCCGCGGACCGCCGCATGATCCAGGCCTTTCGAATAAATTTCGAGACTCAATTGTTTCACGCGCTCGGCCATTTCCTCTCCGAGAACTTGCGCACAGCGTTTCATATCGATGTTTTCGTCGTGCCCGGTCTCCGCTTTTGTCGCCGGCGTGAAAATCGGTTCAGGTAATTTCGATGCCTGCTTCAAACCCGGAGGCAGTTTGATTCCGCAAACGCTTTGCGATTGCTGATACTCTTTCCAGCCCGAACCGGCGAGATAACCGCGCACGACGCACTCCACTGCTAACGGCTGAGTTTTTTTCACGATCATCGATCGGCCAAACAGTTGATCGCGAAACGGCCGCAATTGTTTCGGGAAGTGATCGAAATCGCAACTGACAAAGTGATTATCGATCTTACCGAATTTGTTGAACCAAAAAGCGCTGAGCTGATTCAGCACTGCGCCCTTTTTCGGAATCGGATCCGGTAAAATGACGTCGAAGGCCGAAATCCGGTCGGTCGCCACGAAGAGCAGCGTTTCGCCGAGATCGAAGACTTCGCGGACTTTGCCGCTGCGCAGTTTCTCAACGCCTGGAAGATCGACAATCGATTGTGCGTCCATTTGCATCTACCATTCTTTGCCATGGCTGGAATCGTCGTCAAACCAAGAGCGCGAATTCTTCACGGCCACGACTGGGTCTTTTCCAGCGAAGTCCTGAAAATTTTCGGAAAGCCGAACGACGGCGACGTGATTTCGCTCAAAGACGGGCGCGACAAATTGATCGGAAGCGCGATCTACAATTCCAAATCGCAAATCGTGGCGCGCCGGTTTTCGCGGCAGCGGCAGGATCTCGATCTCGATTTCTTCAAGCGCCGGATCGCGCAGGCGAACGAATATCGCGACCGGCGAAATATTAATCCAAAGTTGCGTCGGGTTGTTTGGAGCGAGAGCGACGGCCTTCCCGGCGTTATATTGGATCGCTACGGCGATTATTTAGTTCTGCAAACGCTGACCCTGGCGATGGATCAGCGAAAAGATCTCATCGTAAAGGCGATTGTCGATCTTTTCGACGCGGTCACGATCGTCGAGAGAAGTGATTCACCAATTCGCAAAGCCGAAGGGCTCGAATTGAAGACGGGCATTCTAGAAGGCGCCGAACCAACAGGCCCGCTCACGATCGAAATCGAGGGGCTGAAGTTCGATGTCGATCTTTTGCACGGACAGAAAACCGGCTTTTATCTCGATCAAGCGGCGAACTATTCGCTGGTCGCCAGTTTCGCGCGCGAGCGGCGCGTTCTGGACTGCTTCGCGAACCAGGGCGCGTTCGCCCTCGCCTGCGCGCGCTCCGGAGCGGCGGATGTGGCCGCCGTCGAAGAAAATTCCGAAAACGTTGCTGCCGGAAAAAACAACGCGGAACGAAGCGGACTCAAAGTGCGCTGGATCGAGCAGGACGTTTTCAGTTTTCTTCGCGGCGCCGAAAAAGCAGAAGCCGAATACGATCTAATCGTTCTTGATCCGCCGTCGTTTACCAAAACGAAAAGCGGGCTGCACGATGCGCTGCGCGGTTACCGCGAACTACATGTGCGCGCGTTCAAGTTGCTCTCGAAGGATGGATTGCTCACGACGTTCTCTTGTTCTCATCACGTGAGCGAATCTGCATTCGCGCAAACGATCGCCGACGCGCTGGTGGATGCGCGCCGTTCCGCGAGAAAACTCCGCCGCTTCGAGCAAGCGCTCGATCATCCGGTGCTGCCGACAATTCCGGAAACGGAATACTTCAAAGGTTTTTTGTTCGAAATGATGCCGGGCCGCTGAGGTGCGAGCCGCACTGGCATTTATCAGAAAATATCTGGAAATCTCGACAACGTTCATTAATGTGCGCCCAGCGGCAACCGCGCGCGAGGTGAGAAACGATTGAAGAAGTTTGACATGCCGGAAAAAATTCGACCGATCGAACAAATGCTGGAACTGAGCGAAGAGGAGCCGCTGTCGCCCGAGCATCTCGATTCGCAAGTTCAAAAAGCGCAGGACCAATTGCTTCAGCTCAAGCGGCAACAGGACCAGATCGAAAAGCAAAAACGCGAGCTCGAAGAGTTGAGCCGAAAACAAGAAGAGCTGGAGCGCGGCCGGGCGGAAATGTCGGACAAGCTCACGCGCTCGCTGGTTGTTCTCGAGCGCGAAGCCTACGATGCGCAGAAACGGCTCGAGCAGTTGCGCGCGATGCGCGAAAGTTTTGGTCAACATTTGGAATTGATCGAAGCGATCGATCCGAAGAGTTGGAACCCCTCGGACTTGCACAAGGAATTGAGCCGCGCGTTGAGCACGGTGGAAGGCGCGCGCGTCGAATTCAGTCAACAGCGGAGCCGTTTGCAGCCGACCGACGGCAGCGGAGAAGGCGACACGGCCCTGGCCGAGATCGAACCGGTTTTTTCCAGCGGCGGCCGATCGCTGATGCAATGGATCAAAATCGGTTTCGCGTTCAGTTTGCCGCTGATCGTTTTCGGTTTCATCGCGCTCTTCCTCTTTTTCTGGATGGCGTCAACGGGCCGGTGACGCCGCATGCTTCGCCGTTCGCCTAGATCGACAACCACGCTCGATCAAACGAAACAGGAATTGGCGCAGAAGGAATCCGAACTGCGCGATCAAATGCAAAAACTCGAGCGCATGATCGCCGACGCGCCGCGCGTGGCCGAAGAGATTGAGAAACGCCAGCGCGAGGAGCTGCTCATGCGCGCGAGCGCGGGCGGCAGCAGGTTGGATGTTTCGCTTGCCTTGCACGAGGAGCGTTACGGCGGCGCCAATCAGAAGCCGCGTGTGTCGCTGCGCAAGCAACGGCGCGAAGGCCGGATTATTTTTTTGGTTTTAGTGATTGCGGTTGTGATCGCGGCGATTTGGTTGCTCAATCACCTCCATTTCTAAACCATGGCCAAAAGCACCGATCTCGACGTAGGCTACGTGTCGAAACTCGCCCGGCTCAATTTGAGCGACGAGGAAACGAAATTGTTCCAAAAACAATTGGCCGACGTTTTGAAATACGCCGAAAAACTCGGCGAAGTCGACGTCAGCCACGTCGAAGCGGCGGCGCACGCGGTGCCGATGTTCAACGTTTTTCGCGAAGACAAGCCGTGCGACTGGTTTACCGCGGATGACGCGCTGAGCAATGCGCCGCACAAAGCGAATCAGCTCTTCATCGTTACCAAAGTCGTCGAATGAGCAAGGCGTCCGATTTGCCGGCGCTCACGATCGCCGATCTCCAGTCGCTTCTTCGCAAAAAGGAAATTTCGCCGCGCGAAGTGATTGAATCGCTCCGTGCGCGCATTGAAAAAGTCGAACCCAAGATCGATGCCTATCTCTCGATCGATTTCGACGCCGCGCTCAAGGAAGCGGAAAAGATCGATGTCGATCTTCCGCTTGGCGGCGTGCCGATCGCGGTCAAGGACATTATCAACGTCAAAGGTCAGCCGTGCACCTGCGGCTCGAAGATTCTAGGAAATTATCGTTCGCCCTACGACGCGACGGTAGTCCAAAGGTTGCGCGCGGCCGGCGCGATTCCGCTCGGCAAAACCAACATGGACGAATTCGCGATGGGTTCGTCCACCGAGAATTCGAGCTTCAAAGTCGCGCACAATCCGTGGGATCTTTCGCGCGTGCCGGGCGGCTCGAGCGGCGGTTCGGCCGCGGCCGTGGCCGCTGATGCTGCGTTCGGCGCACTCGGCACCGATACCGGCGGATCGATTCGTCAACCGGCAGCACTCTCCGGCGTTGTTGGTTTGAAACCAAGTTACGGCCGCGTATCGCGGTTCGGTCTCACCGCGTTCGCCTCCTCCCTCGATCAAGTCGGGCCGCTCACAAAAACGGTGCGCGATGCTGCGATGATCATGAACGCGATGGCTGGGCACGACCGGCACGACTCGACTTCACTGCCCGATCCGGTTCCGGATTACACAACAAATCTCGGGCGCGATTTGAAAGGCGTTCGACTCGGTATTCCAAAGGAGTTTCGAGTTGAAGGACTCGACCCGCAGGTGAAATCGGCGGTGAATGCGGCGATTAAGCAACTCGAATCGCTCGGCGGGCAGATTGTCGATGTGAATCTGCCGAACACTGATTACGGGATCACGGTTTATTATTTTCTAGCGACCGCGGAAGCGTCGGCCAATCTCGCGCGGTTCGACGGCGTCCGTTACGGTTATCGCGCCAAGGATGCGAAAAGTTTGCTCGATCACTACGGTCGCACGCGCGGGGAAGGTTTTGGTCAGGAAGTGAAACGCCGGATCATTCTCGGCACCTACGTTCTCAGTTCCGGTTATTACGATGCCTACTACGTCCGTGCCCAAAAAGTTCGTGAGCTGATCCGCCGGGATTTTGTGAAAGCGTTTGAAAAGTGCGACGTCATCGTGTCGCCGACTTCGCCCGAACCTGCGTTCAAGCTCGGCGAGCGCACGGCAGATCCGTTAGCGATGTATTTGGCTGACATTTTCACCAACACCGGAAACCTCGCCGGGATTTGTGGAATCAGTGTCCCGTGCGGATTTGCGAAAATGAACGGCAGCCAGTTACCAATCGGATTACAAATTCTCGGTAAGGCCCTCGACGAAGCGCGCATTTTCCAAATCGCGCACGCTTACGAACAAAGCACCGACTGGCACAAGGCGAAGCCGAAGATTTGAACCAGCTAACCTACCAGGCAGCGGCATGGAGCGCTCGCAACATACCATTTAAAATATGCGAAAGTGGCGTACAATAGGCTTGCACGCTTCTATCACCCTCGGCAGCCTTATGAAGATTTTGAGACCGGCGAGATTCGGACTCGCATGGGGGCCTTAGCACGACCCTGCTTTCTCCTTATTAAGCTACGGTCTCAAATTTGTAAGAACGACTGGCGGGATCATGTGCCAGCCTTTCTTCTTTCCTGCAGCAGGTCGCAGCGCATAGCGGTTCTTAGTTTTATTTGTCATCACGCGAATTATTGGCGTGCGCGACATTGTCGAACGGAAGAGTTCGCAAAAAATCGGCGATGCGTTTGACGTCCTTTTGAGTTAGATCGATCGGCAGTTCGAATGAAACTTCCAGGTCGGGCCGCAGCCTGAAAGTGTGAGCGATCGGTCCCTTCGCACTCTTTCGAGCAGCTTCGGCAATCTCTTTGGGCGAAGCATGAAACGAAAACCGCGTTTTGCGATTGCGCCGACCGAGCCATACCCAGCCGCGGTTGTCGCCTTCGAGCGTACGAAGCATTTTCAGAACATCATTTCGATGAACAGTGATGCCGGCATCCCACATCCTTTGTGCCAAATCGTCCAGGTTGATCTCGCGCTCATCCACATCGTTCTCGAAAAGGAAATCCATTAGGATGCGAAACTGCGGATCGCTCTTGTAGAGGCGTTGAAGGTCTCGTTCGTCGATCTCCTCCCCGATGCTGTTAATCATGATTGCCAATGATTAAAGGAGCTACGCTAAAAAGTCAAATCTTAACGCTCCATAGCGCTTTGAATGTTAAGTTAAAGCCCTGCGCCTGGGAGAAAAGCTGTCTGGCGATGAATGGATTCGCCCAAGTCGACTCCTACTTGACGACTGCCACGCGCCAGCTGGTGAGCTTGGCCTTTAGTCCCATGCGTTCCGCGCGCCTCGCCAGTACGAACTCGAACGTCTGAGGCTCGTATCAATCTGTACTTTGAGTTCGGTCCGCCTTTGCCGCGGCTACGGCGTGACAGCTCCGAAAGCGTTCGAAGCTGGAGCCGAAGACGGGATTTGAACCCGTGACCTACGGTTTACGAAACCGTTGCTCTACCAGCTGAGCTACTTCGGCGCGCGGAGCGTGGAAGATTACATCCGTTGGCACCCGACTCAAGCGGCTTAACCGCAGCAAAACGGATAAAACAAATCAGGAACCCAGGAAAACAGGAAGAGACGATTGGTTTAAAGCGAATTAGGAAAGCATGAACGCAGGCTTTTGATGGGATACATTGGACAATGGCAAAACCTCCTCTTTGTCACTGGACGGCAAATCGTGACCCGAATGCTGCCGGCCAGAATATTCGAGCACAATTTGAGAAAGGTTTATTCCTACGAAACTTGATTGCGATGCGCACGACCTTCAGCGCTTTTCTGGTCCTGCTCGCTTCGATCAGCGCAACCCGGGCCGGCGATTCTAATCTCAAATCGGACGAAATTTATTCGGCGTGGTTGCGGATGTACGATCTACAATTCGACCAGGCGCACCGGGAGCTGAAACAATGGCACGAAGCGCATCCGGAGGATCCGCTTGGCCCGGCATCGGATGCAGCAGCTTATCTGTTTTCCGAGCTCGCGCGTTTGGGATCGCTCGAAGCCGAACTCTTTGTCAATGACGACCGCTTCAAGAATCGGAAGACGCTGGATCCCGACCCGAAAGTGAAAACCTCTTTCAATGAACGGATCGACCAGGCAGACCGGCTGGCGGACTCAGCGCTCCAAAAATCCGACGTCGACGCGCGCGCGCTTTTCGTGAAGTCGCTGACGCACGGACTTCGCGCTGATTACGTCGCTCTGATTGACGGCCGCGGAGTAAAAGCGCTGTCCTACACAAAATCGGGACGGGTTTACGCCGAAAGATTGCTCAAAGCCGATCCACAGGCATTCGATGCCTACCTTGGCCCAGGGGTGGAGAATTATTTGCTGAGCTTGAAACCAATCGCTTTGCGGATTCTGCTTCGACTGACCGGTTCTCAAGTCGATCGAGAAGCTGGTCTTGAGAAACTACGGAAGACCGCGGCCCAGGGTTATTATCTCGAGCCATTCGCGAAGCTTCTTTTAGCGGTGGCGGCTTTGCGAAACAATCAACCGCAGACAGCACGCGAGATTCTGACCGGACTGCACGATCGTTTTCCCGACAACGAGCTTTACTCGGTCGAACTGAATCGATTGACCTCAACGGCGCAATGATTCCCGAATGTCGGACGAACCAAATATGATTCCGTCACCGCAGTTCGAGGTCGATATCGGCGAGGTCCGGAAACATTACGATCGATTGTCGATCTTATACCGGATGCTGTGGGGCGAGCATCTTCACCACGGCTATTGGGAGAATGGTGAATCGATCGAACGCGCGCAGATAAAATTGATGGAGCAGCTGGCCGAGAAAGCCGGGATTCCGTGCGGCGCTCAGGTTTTGGATATCGGATGCGGGCTTGGCGGTTCGGCTTTCTGGTTGGCGAAGCAATACGATTGCCGCGTCACCGGACTTACCATCAGTCCGGTCCAGGCCCGGATGGCAAACAAAAAGGCGCGAGTAAACGGTCTGGCAGATCAACTTCGATTTCTCGTCGTCGATGCGAACGTCTGGCAACCAGAGCCGGAAAGCGTGGACGTTGTCTGGATTATGGAAAGCAGCGAACACTTTCGCGACAAAAAGAATTTTTTCGAACGATGCGCGCGCGCGTTACGGCCGGACGGCGTTCTGGCGGTTTGTGCATGGCTTCGAGGCGAGCAATCAACCGCCGACCATCACGAATTGGTCGCGACGATTGGCCGGGCCATGTTCAGTGCCAGTCTCGATACGCTGAGCCAGTACGCCGACTGGATGCGCCAGGCGAACCTGAAAGTTGAGATCGCGAAAGATATTTCCAGAAACATCGCTCCGACCTGGGAGTATTGTTCTCGAATGACGCAACGCCTGCCACTAAGATGGTTGGTGCATCTGGCGGATGCTCCCACCCGCCGATTCGTGAAATCGTTTCCACTTATGACCGAAGCTTACGCCAACGGCGCAATGGCATTTGGCCTTTTCGTTGCCAGGAAAACCGCACCCAGCGGATAACCGTTCTCGACCGAGATGAATCGGCTGGAAGAAATTCTCGCGGCGAAGCGTGAGGAGATTGAGCAGTTGCGGCCGCGCATTGCCGAGTTGGATCGACTAGCGCAGGCACGAAAAGATTTTCGCCATTTTCGCGAGGCGATTGAATCGAGCGACCAAACAATCGCAGTCATCGCCGAGATCAAGAAAGCGTCGCCGTCCGCGGGCGTGATTGCGGAATCGTTCGAGCCGGTTGAGATCGCGAAAAGTTACGAGAGCGCCGGCGCGAATGCGATTTCGGTTTTGACGGACACGAAATTCTTTCAGGGAAGTCTGGAACACCTCAAAAATGTGCGCAGCGCCGTTTCGCTTCCGCTCCTGCGAAAAGATTTTATTTGGGACCGCGCGCAGATCGTCGAATCAGTCGCCAACGGCGCGGATGCAGTTTTGCTAATCGTGGCAGCGGTAACTCAAGATCAGCTGGTTCGCTTGCTCAAAGCTGCCAAAGAATATCGGCTCGACGCATTGGTCGAAGTCCACAGCGTCGACGAATTGCAACGCGCGACCGAGGCCGGCGCCGAGATCATAGGAATCAATAATCGCAACCTGACTACGTTCGATGTCGATCTTGCGGTCACAGAAAAGATTTGCCGTGAAGTGCCGGACGAGATGGTGCTCGTCAGCGAAAGCGGAATCAAAACGCTGGAAGATGTTCGGCGAATCAAAGCGTGCGGCGTTGACGCAATTCTCGTTGGCGAAGCGTTGATGCGCGGCCAGCTTTCGATCGAAGCGCTTCGGAAGGCTTGATCACGCTGTTTTCGGCGAGGAGAAGAGTCGTTGAATGGAGCGCCAGATCGTTCGCACCGGCGGAAGTTCGCCCGCGCGCGCGACGAGCACCGGACAATTGGCGTGATTCAAAATGCTGCGAGTGAGATCGCCCATAATGTAATGCCGCACCATGCCGCGCGCCCGCGTCGAGCCGGTCACGATGAGCTCGTAACTGGTATCGCGCGCTTCGGCGAAAACCTGATCGACGACGTTGCCATGACGAATCCGGACTTCGGTCGGCACGGCCATTTTCTCGAGCTGCGCTTTTTGCGACGACAAATTGACGCCGAGCTCCGACTTCGATTCGAGCAAGCGGGTCACGTCTTCTTCCAGTTGCATCAGATCGGCGTAAATCGCCGGCGGTTCAGCCATCACGTGCAATAACGTGACCGACGCGCCGACCGCGCTCGCCAGTTTTCCGGTCAGCTCCACCGCCGGCTCGATGAATTCCTTTCCGCCGGTGCAGACCAGGAAATGTTTTAACTGCGCCCATTCGCCAATCGCGACCAGCACCGGCGGCGAAATCGATTTGATGACTTCGTAAGTTTTTTCGGAACGCCAATAGAGACCGGTCGCGCCAGTCTTGCGGGCGCCGATGACGACCAGATCGTAGTTCGTCTTGGTCGTTTCATCGACAATCTGCCGGACCGGATCGCCGGAACGAATCACGATCTGAGGTGAAACATTTTTCGCGCGCAACCACTCGGCCTGTTTCTCGAGCGCGGTGCGCAGCGACGATTCCTCATCGGCTTTCTCCGCGATGCCAAAAAGAGTTGTCTGCGCCTGCAATGGGCCGGCGAAGGAAGCGCCCAAACGCGTCGCGCTATCGGCGGCTGGCATTCCATCGCTGCAAATCAAAATCTTCATGCGGAATTACAATTTGTGACCGGTGATGAGTGTATAAATGACGATGGCGGCACCGATCAGCGGCAGCGGGACAAAGGCGAGACGAATTTTCGGTCCGGCAAAATATTGGGTACAAATAGCGCCGATCTGCGCGCCGATGGCAGCGCCGGTGTGCATCACAAGCGCAATCAGGATGTCGACGTTACCTTTGATCGCGTGCGTGAACGTGCCGTAACTCGCTGAAATAATAATCTCGAACAAATCAGTGCCGACCGCGAGATGAGTTGGAACTCCAAGCACGTAAACCATCGACGGCATCCGAATGTAACCGGCGCCGCCGCCGAGAAAACCGCTGAAGAGCCCGCCAATAAATGCGACCAGCAGAATCACCCAGAGCGAAATCGTCACGCCCGAAGTCGGCAATTTAACCATTGGTCGAATTTTCAGGTTCTGGATCGCGCGGGTCACGTGCATGAAGGCTGAATGATCTTTCTTGTTTCCTTGCGCGCCGGCCGGCGGCATCGGCTTTTTTGCGGAGAGCGATTTCCTGCTCTCCCAAATCATGAAGCTCGAAATGCTGACGTAGACCGCGATCGAGACAATGCTGACGACCAGGTTCACGTTGCCCGCGCGTTTCAAGATTTGAATTAATTGAGCACCGATTTCCGCGCCGGCGATGGTGCCGATGGCCATGATGAAGCCCAGACGAAGATCGACATTGCCGAACGCGCGATGTTGGCGCACGGCGACGACGGATTTGCCGACGATATGCGCGAGGTCAGTGCCGACGGCAAAATTCCAATCCAATCCAACGACGCGCAGCGCCGGTCCGGCGATGAAGCTGCCGCCGACGCCGAAAAAACCGCCCAGCACTCCAATCACAAATCCGGTCAGAATGAGATAAAGCGGGCTGATGTGCGCGCCGGAGATCGGGAAAAACATATTATTCGGAACGGCCACGAACCAGCCACAACAGAAAAGTGGTCACGTTTTGAAGCAGAACCGCCTGGCCAATCATCAATAAAATGGCGACAGCGGCGTAGCCCACACGATGGGCGTGTTCCAGCCGATGCAGCGTTTCACCAAGAAAATGAAGGACAAGAAAGAAATAAGCCACCACGAGCACGGCATAAATCGCGAGCTCGATCAGAAATGCGCGCAGCGTTCGGCCGGCTTCCTTTTTCATCTTTCAACTTCTTCGCGCCGCATCAGGCTCAAGGTCGTCTGCGATCATGGCAAAAAGCAAATTCCGTTGCGGACGGCAATCTTTCCCCGTACCGTTTTATTCGTCCAATTGGGGACAAACATGGCGGACGCAGCCAACAAATATCCCGAGAACGCACCGGGTAAGTTTTATGTCGATGAACAATGCATCGACTGCGATTTATGCCGCGAGACTGCGCCGGCCAATTTCAAACGGAACGACGACGGCGGTCATTCCTACGTCTACAAACAACCGGAAAATCCCGAGGAAGAAGCGCTTTGCAAAGAAGCGATGGAAGGTTGCCCGGTCGAAGCGATCGGCAACGACGGCGCGTGAATGATTCCATTCCCGTCGCGCTGACGATTGCCGGTTCCGACAGCAGCGCCGGCGCCGGCATCCAAGCCGACCTGAAAACATTCAGCGCGCTCGGAGTTTACGGTTTGACCGCGGTGACGTGCGTCGTCGCTGAGCTGCCGGGCAAAGTTTCCCGGATCGAACCGGTCAGCACGGATTTGGTCCAGGAACAGATCAAGTTGCTGGCAAAAAGTTTTCAGATCGATGCGATCAAGACCGGGCTGCTTTGTTCAGCAGCGATCATTTCCGTCGTCGCGAAGTCGATTGTCGATCTTTGGCATCAGGGTCCGCTTGTGGTCGATCCCGTAATCACGGCAACTGGCGGTGATCCACTCCTCGAGCGCGACGCGACTGACGCTTACAAATACGAATTGTTTCCACTCGCGACCCTAATCACACCAAATCTTGACGAAGCTGGGCAATTGCTCGGCGAGAAAATTTCCGAGCGCGCGTTGATGGAGCGCGCCGGCAAAGAATTAGAAGAGAAGTTCAACACCGCGATTCTGTTGAAGGGTGGTCATTTGTGCGGTGACGACGCTGTCGATCTTTTGTTTGCGAATGGGAAGGTCACGGAATTTTCTGCGCCGTTCGTTCGGGATATCGCAACGCACGGAACCGGCTGCACTTATTCTGCCGCAATCACTGCCGGCCTCGCCGCCAATATGAATCTCGAAGACTCAATCGCGCGTGCGAAAAAATTCGTGACCTCCTGCATCGCGAATCGACTCCGGTGGGAATCGAAATCGGGCGCGAACATCGACGCGCTGAATCATTCGCCGAACGACGGCTAGCGCTTTTTCTTCTTGTCGATCTTTCCTGCGCGTTTTGCTTTTTTCCAGCGCTTCAATTCCATCGCTTCTTCGGCCGCGGCCGTCTCCGCCTGTTTTTTGCTCCGGCCAGTTCCTTTTCCGAGAACGATTCCTTCCCAAACCGCTTGCACGACGAAGCGTTTGTCGTGCTCGGGTCCCGTTTGCGACAGCACTTCGTAAACCGGGCTGCGCGGCGAAATGCTTTGCAGCAGTTCCTGCAAATGTCCTTTCGGATTAATGTCGACCGGCTCCTCCACGAGTTGGGCAAGGCCCGCTTTGGCCTGCGACAAAATGAATTTTTTCGCGTCTTCCAAACTGCCATCGAGATAAAGCGCGCCGATCAACGCTTCGAACGCATCGGCTAAAGTCGAAATCCGGGACCGCCCGCCGCTCGCTTCTTCACCGCGGCCCATTAACAAAAATTGGCCAAGATCGAGCGCGGCCGCGTGCGATTTCAGAGCGTCGCGCGAAACCAATCGTGAGCGCAGTTTCGTCAATTGTCCCTCCGGTTGGTCCTTGAAATGTCCGAAAAGATATTCCGTGATCACGAGCTGAAGGATCGCGTCACCTAAAAATTCGAGACGTTGATTATCGAAATGCCGCTGCTGCGTCTCGTGGCCGAGGCTTGGATGAGTCAACGCTTCGGCCAGAAGCAGCGGGTTGCGAAATTTATAACCAATTCGTTCTTCGAGCGGATGCACGTCAGCGCTTCTGATAAATTTCGAGCGACATGACAACGTCGAGCGCGCGCTGCAAACCCGAATCGTGCGTCGGTTGTTTTTCGCGCGCGCGGTTGCGTCGCTGCGCGTCCGGAACGTCGAGCTCGGGATTTGTCCCGGCGATTAACGCAGCTTCGTTCAAATGCGGCCGTTCCGTTTCGTAGACGAATGGAGCCATTCCGCCTTTCTCGGCGCTGAGCCGAAATATTTGCCGCGTATCTTGGATCGACATTTCGACCGGCAAATCCGGTTTCATGCCGCCGGGATACAAGAGCTGACCGTCGCCCAAAACCGCTTCGGCCGACGCGACCCGCAAAATTTTGCCGCTCGGCAACGGCGAATCGGAATATTCCGCGGCGCGACCGGCGGTAGGCTGGCCAATGAGCAAAGCCTTATTGTAGATTTTAAGCGCACCGGCCAATCCTTCGGCGCCGCCCGCGGTGTCGCTGTCGGCCAGGACCACGATCAAACCTTGAAATGCCGGATCGCGGTCCGAACTGAACGAGCGGTCCTGGCGCGCGCCTTGTTTGCGCAAAGTGAAAAGCGTTTTGCCTTTCGGACAAAAGCGTTTCGCGAATTCAGCGGCGCTCGCAAAATCTCCGGAAACGCTCGCTCGAAGATCGAGAATCACGGCGTCGACTTTTTTTCCACCGAAATCCTGCAGCGATTTGTCCATCTCTTTCAGGTTGGCGTTGTTCAACGAGCCAAGTCTCAGATAGCCGATGTGTCCCTCAAAAATTTCGCTGTAAAACGGCACGGCTGGCTCCGCGGCTGCGGTTTCGCGATTTGGCAGAAGCATTAATCCGCCCGGCATTCGGACGAGCAATCCGGCGACGGTCGCCCGATTTAATTCCGTTTCAGTGATTGCGTCCGGGTTGGCGAAGTTGCTTTTCAAAAGCGAAATCGTTGTCTGAAGATCGCTCTCGCCTAACGAATTAATAATTTCCTGCGTCGTCGGCGTGGGCGACGCAGTTGCTGACGCTGTCGGCGCCGCGGATTTGCCAGGGGAACTTTTTGTCGGCGCGGAAGACGGGGCCGGGGCTTGTGCGCACAGACTTGCGACGAACAAAAATGAAATGAGCGTTGCGGCCGCGCGATTCAACATTGCACTTATTGTTAACTGCTCGCCGCGCTCAGGGCAATATCGCGCCGATAGTGACAGCCTTCGAATTGAATAAGCTCGGCCGCTTGATAAGCCTGGTTCCGCGCCTCGGCGATTGTCGATCCAAGCGCGGTCACGGCAAGAACACGGCCGCCCGTGGTAACGATTTGGCTACCCGCCGACTTTGTGCCGGCATGGAAAATCTGGACGCCTTCCAACTTTGCTGCGTTCTCCAGACCTGAAATCACTTTGCCGCCTTCGTATTTCCCAGGATATCCCGCCGACGCCAGCACGACGGTCACGGAAGCGCGTTTGTCCCATTCGATCGTCTGCTTGCCTGCCGAGCCGTAGCCTGGCCAAGGCTGGTCGATCTTCCCGTCGATCGTCGCTTCCAACAATTGAACAAGATCCGATTTCAGCCGCGGCAAAAGCGCTTGCGTTTCAGGATCACCAAAACGGCAATTGAACTCGAGCACACGCGGGCCGTCGTCGGTCATCATCAAACCGGGATACAACAAACCGCGATAAACGATTCCTTCCTTCGCCAAACCGCGGAGCAGCGGACGCATCACTTCCGTTTCGAATTGCGATTGCAATTTGCTGTTCCAATTGTTCGCCGGACTGAACGCGCCCATCCCGCCGGTGTTTGGTCCTTCGTCGCCATCAAAGACGCGTTTGTGATCGCGCGCTGATTCGAGCAATCGGTAATTTTTTCCGTCGATGAGGGCATGAATGGAGCATTCGCTTCCGCGCAAGAATTCTTCGATCACGATGCGGCGGCCGGCGTCGCCAAAGCGCGCTTCGTTCATCATCGCTTCAATCGTCGATCGCGCCGTTGCCGCATCATCCGCAATGATCACGCCTTTGCCGAGTGCGAGTCCGTCTGCCTTTATCACGACCGGGAATTTCAATTCGTCGCAATAACTGAGCGCTTGTTGGCTGTCGGAAAATGTTTGGGCCTTCGCCGTTGGAATTTTTTGCGCGCGCATCAACTCTTTCGCAAAAATCTTCGACGATTCCAAACGCGCCGCCGATTTAGTCGGTCCGAAAATTCGTAAGTTGTCTCGCGCGAAAAGATCGACAATCCCCAGCGCCAGCGGATCGTCCGGGCCAACCACGGTCAGATCGACATCATTCTGCTTGGCGAACGCCAGCAACGGCTTCAACTCCGTCGCCGCGATCGGAACATTTTCCGTGATCGAGGCAGTGCCGGCATTTCCCGGGGCGCAAAAAATCCTAGCCACGGCCGAGGATTGTTTCAATTTCCAAGCCAGCGCGTGTTCCCGGCCGCCGCCGCCAATAACCAGAATTTTCATCGCGCCAGCCAATTGAAAGCGCGGGCGCGCAAAAGACAAGTGTTCACAGTTTGCGGCTGGCTATACGTTCCATTTGGCCCATTACGCTCCGACTTGCCGGCATCGCCACCATGATTAAAAAGAAAGAATGTCCAAGAACGGTTCCTCGGCTTCTGTCCTCGACGCGCAATGCCCGTCGCGCCTCGTCCTTGATCGGATCGCCGACAAATGGACGGCGATCGTCATTCAACTTCTTTCGAAAAAGACGATGCGTTACGCCGAGCTTCACCGGGAGATCGGCGGGATATCGCAAAAAATGCTGACCCAAACCCTCCGCAGTCTTGAGCGAGACGGGCTCGTCCAGCGCAAAGTTTACCCGGTCGTGCCGCCACGAGTTGAATATTCTCTTTCACCGCTTGGACGAACTCTGATCGAACCATTGCGCGCGCTTTGCCGCTGGTCGGAAAAACATCTCACTGAGCTTCAAGCCAACCGCGCGCGAGCAAGAACCGCCACTCCAGTTGCGAACAAATGAAGTATCGCGTGTTTTTACTCTCGCCCGCTTACGCCGGCGGCCGACGCACTCAAATGATTCTGAGCGATCGCGCTTCTGGAAGATCCCGATCAGCGGCTATTAGTTGCCGTGTCAATTCGGCCATCCGAGTGAACACAAATAACGATATGCGCGTCTGGATTATTTTCGTGCGCGAAGCACTCGGCTATCGATTTTTTGCGCGCGTCCTCGGGCGTATCGGCCCACGCTGATCCCCATCCATGAGTGCTTGAAACGGCCAGCGCGATCCATGAATTTCGGCACCAATTAGTCTTGGCCTGACTATGACCACATTTCCTCAGCGCTTCCGCGATCGCTTCTTCTTTCGTGGCCGCTTTAGTGCTATAAGCCCAGCTGTGCGTCGGCTGGTGGTATGCAATCGCCCCATACGTGTTCTGAGCATGCGAGGCTGGAACAATCACCAAGACGAGAAAGACTCCGAACAACAAAATTCCGCGACCGAGTTTTTTCATAACTGACAAGGTACTGTTTTTCCGCAGCTGAGGTCAACTCCTCCGGCAAGGGTCGTTACTCCGAGTTCAGCTCGAAGTTGATCTTCACATCGTAGTGATCGCCGTTGCCGAGGCCGTCCGGCAATGGCTCGACGCGACTGACTCGAGTCGCCAAGGCTTTGACAGATTCGTCGAGCTCGGAATTTCCCGACGGCCGAACAACTTCGAAACTCGAAACGCGGCCGTCTTTTTCGATACGCAATTTAACGAGTACTGAATTCTTGCCGCCTTCGCCGGCGACGTTTGTTGGTTGGACCCATTCGCTGTAAAAGCGGTCGTGCAACATGCTGCCGTACCAACCGAACTGAGCTTGCATCGTGCTACCGCCGGCGCGACCGCCGTTTGTCCCCGCCGTCGTTCCTTTTCCAGCGCCGGTCAGAGTTGCCGGTGTCTTGGTTGACTCTTTTTCGCTGGCCTCGTCTTTCACCGGAATCGCTTTCGCGATCTCTTTCTTCTCTGTTTCGTTATCAGTTTGTTCGGTCTCGATGTTTTCCGGGCTCGGTTTCACAGACGGTTTTGGAGATGCTTTGGCTAAAACAATTTTCTTTGGCGATGGCTTTGGAGTCGGCGTCCGAGCCGGACTGGCCGTTGGCGTGGGTTTCGGTTTTGGCGTTGCCTTCGGCGTTTCTTTTGGTTTCGGTTTTGGCGTATGAATCGGAGTGGGCGTTGATGTCGGTCGTGGCTTTGGCGTTGGAAGTTGGATCTCGCTCGGCGCCGAGGCCAAGTACGGGCGATCTTCTTCGGATTCGCGCACTTCGAAAGCTGATTTCGATTCCTTCCGCGGCGCCGGCGATTTGGTCGTCGCTGGATTTTTCTTTTCCGAAACAATGCCGTCGCCCGCTCCGCCGCTCATCCAAACCACGTTTTGCGTATTCGTGTCTTTGCTCGCACTGCTCCAGCGAACTAATCCAACGATGATGGCGATATGCGCCGCGGCGATCAGCGCGACGTTGCTCCAGAACCGGAGATTTTTTGGCATCGCTATTTTGCTTCGGCGCGGGTAGCGATACCGACTTTCATGATGCCCGCGCGTTGCAACGCGTCCATCAAGGTCACCAATTTTTGCACGGGCAAATCGCGATCCGGACGAATGACGACCGCCACATCCGGATTCGCCCGTTTCAATTCGGCCAGTCGCACGCTTAATGAGTCAAGATCGACAACTTGATTGTTGAACCGGATCGCTTCGTTGCGATCGATCGAAACTGTCTGGACTTGCGAGGATGTGACCGGAGGATTTTTGGCGCCGCTGGAAGGAATGATCAGACTCATGCTGTTTTCGAGCAGCGGCGTTGTGATCATGAAAATGATCAGCAGCACGAACGCGAGATCGAGCAGCGGCGTGATGTTGATTTCCGAGAGCGACGTCAGACTTTGCCGTTGCGAGTAACGTCTCATTTTCGAAATGCCGACTCGCGGGCTGCGTGATCGACAAATTTATGCTCGAGGTCAGATGCGAGCTCGGCCGCGAAGTTGTCCATCTCGACGATCATTCCGCGAATGCGCGTGACCAAAAAATTGTAACCGAACATTGCCGGAATCGCGACGCAGAGCGCGGTGACGGTGGTGATCAGAGCGCCGGAAACGCCGGGCGCCATCGCCGCGAGATTCGGCGCGCCCGCTTCGGCAACGCCGGTAAACGCGTCCATTACGCCCCAGACCGTTCCGAGCAATCCAAGAAACGGCGAACCGCTGACCGCGGTGGCGAGCAAAATCATTTGCGATTCGAGTTCGAGCGCCGTTTCGCCGACGGCGCGTTCCATCGCCGCAGTGACTGCGCCCATTTGCGCCGCTGAAATTTTGTCGGCAATCCCGAGACGCGCTTTGAACGTTTCATCAACTTCCGCCGAGCCGAGCAATTGAAACGTGATTTCCTGACAACCGGCGCGATAAACATTGAAAATCGGCGAGCCGGGAAAACGCGCATTTTTCTCGAATAGACGCAGCGGTTGTCGATCTTGCCTGAAAGCGTGCAGAAAACGCGCGTTTTGTTTTCGCGCGAACTGGATCACGCGCAATTTCGTGAGCATGACTGACCAGCTGAAGACGGATCCGATCGCGAGCAAAAGAAGGACGATCTTGCCGGCAATGGTGGCGTGCCCAAACGCAAACACCAGACCGCCGGCTGCAATCAACAACGCTATCAATCAAGTCACCTGCGCAACTATTAGCGAATTCCAACGAAAGCGCTACTCGCTAGCGCCAATCTTTTTTGGAAACGCCGGCCGCAATTTTGCGACGACGACGAACGCGAGACCGATCGCGATCAGGAAAAACGAAAAAAACTGTCCGCGCGTGAAACCGGCGATGAGACTCGCGTCCGGTTCGCGGAAATTTTCGACGACGATTCGAAAGATCGCGTAGAAGATGCAAAATAACCCGGTGAGCACGCCGTTCGGCTGGCGCATTCGCGTGCGGACGAACCACAAAATCAAAAACAGGACGATCCCTTCGAAGAAAGCTTCGTAGAGCTGCGACGGATGGCGGGGCGTTAAGATTCCGCGAAGAATTTCTTTCACCTGCGGTTGGTGACGCACCGCCGCGACAATCGCGTCCGGCGAAATCAGCGACGGATCGATCTTGGTAGATCGCGCGACCGCCTGGCTCGCCTCCGCGAAATTTTCGTTCAGCTCTTTTGGAAATTGCATCGCCCAGGAAACATTCGTGGCGCGACCGTAAAGCTCACCGTTGATGAAATTCGCGCAGCGCCCGAAGAACAAACCGATCGGCGCGGTCACGACCAGATTGTCGCCGAGATTGAACCACGAAATTTTGTTGCGCCACGCATAATAAAACGTGAAAGCGAGCAGGCCGAGCATACCGCCGTGGCTCGACATTCCCCCTTCCCACACCCGCAAGATCGACATCGGCTCGCGCAACATCTCCGGCTTGTAGAACAAAACGTAACCGAGGCGGCCACCGGCGATCACGCCGAAGAGGGCAGCGCCGGTGATGAAATCGCCGACCTTCGCAACCGGCAAATCAGCGAACCCGCGGCGCGCCAGAACGCGGAACAAAAAATAACTGCAAACGAACGCGAGAACGTAGGCCAATCCGTACCAACGCGGACCGACATTGTCCCACAGCCGGAAGATCAGCGGATCGAGATCGTGGACGTAGTAAGCGAGCATTCGCGTGGGCGATTCTCACCGCGCGCTCGGACGGTTCAACACTTTTCGCAAAAACGGCGCTGTCCGGCTTCTTTTATTTTTAGCGACCTGCTCGGGCGTTCCAGCTGCCACGACTTTGCCGCCGTCGGCGCCCGCTTCCGGTCCAAGATCGACAATGTAATCCGCTTCCGCGATCACGCTCAGGTTGTGCTCGATCACGATCACGGTATTTCCCTCGTCAACCAATCGATGCAGCACCTTGAGGAGAAGATCGACATCGGCCATGTGCAAACCGATCGTCGGTTCTTCGAGGAGATAAAGCATTGAGTCCGGTTTGCGCATTTTGCGAATTTTCTCGTTCGTCGCGCGTCCGACGCCGCGTTTCAATTGCGTGACCAGTTTCAAACGTTGCGCTTCGCCGCCGCTCAACGTCGGACTTGGCTGCCCGAGCTTGAGATAACCGAGACCGGTTTCAACGAGCAATGAAAGCGGCCGTGCGATCTTTGGATGCGCCGAGAAAAATTCCGCGGCTTCCTCGATCGTCATCTCCATCACGTCGCCGATCGATTTTTCGTTGTAGAGAACTTCGAGGGTCTGCGGATTGTAACGGTGACCGCCGCAATCTTCGCAGGGCACAAGCGCTTCCGGCAAAAAATTCATTTCCAGTTTGATCACGCCCTGGCCTTTGCAGGTTTCGCAGCGACCGCCTTCGGCGTTGAAGGAAAACCGGCTCGCGGAATAACCGCGCACGCGCGAGACCGGCAACTGCGCATAGAGATTGCGGATCTCGTCGAAAACTTTGATGTAAGTGCCGGGCGTCGAGCGCGACGTTTTGCCGATCGGCGATTGATCCACTTCGTAAACCGCTTCGATTTTTTCCGTGCCGCTCACGAGTTTGAACAAATCGCCGTTGCCTTTGCGCTTCTTGTTTTCCAAATCTTCAATCACCGCGGGCAAAAGCACATCGTGCATCAACGTCGATTTGCCGGAACCAGAAATTCCGGCGATGACTGACAATCGCCCGACTGGAAATCGAACATCCACGTTCTTCAAGTTGTTCGCGCGCGCGCCGTGGATCTCGATCCAGTTCTCAACCGCGCGCAGCGACCGCCGCGATTCGCGCGTCGGATGTTGCATCGGCTTCTTCAAACAACGGCCGGTCTCAGAATTTTTTGCGCGTTCGATGTCTCGGAGCGTTCCGGTCGCAACGACTTCGCCGCCATGAATGCCGGCACGTGGACCAAGATCGACAATGTGATCTGCGCGCCGCATTGTTTCGTCGTCGTGCTCGACAATCACGAGCGAGTTCCCTTTTTCGCGGAGCGCTTCGAGCGTGTCGAGCAATCGCAAATTGTCGCGCGGATGCAGACCGATCGTCGGTTCGTCCAAAACGTAAAGCACGCCACGCAAATTCGAGCCGAGCTGCGCGGCAAGGCGAATCCGTTGCGATTCGCCGCCGCTCAACGTTTTCGCCGAGCGCCCGAGCGCGAGATAACCGAGCCCGACGTTTTCCATGAAGCGCAAGCGCTGCCGGATTTCCGGAATCAAATCGGCCGCGATAGTTTGCTGCGTTCCGGCAAACTTTAACTTGTCGATCTTTTCCGCTGCTTTGCTCGCGGAAGGATTAGTGAATTGATCGATCGTCATACCTTGCACGCGAACGTGACGCGCCACGTCATTGATGCGTGAGCCGTGACATTTCGGACATTCGTGCGCTTCGGTGGCGTCGATCCATTCCGATTCGCGCTCGGCGCGCAACTCCTTTTCCAAAACCGAGTCGCTCGTTTCTTCGGCGGCGGTTTGAAATTCCTGGTTCCAAATCTCGCCGAACCCGCCGCATTCCTCGCACGCGCCGTGCGGCGAATTGAACGAAAACAATCGCGGATCGAGCTCTTCAAACGCGCGCCCGCAGTTCGGACAACTCATCTCCGTGCTCATCACGGTCAGATTATTTTTCGCGTCGAGCAGATGCGCCGTGCCGCGCCCAATATCCAGCGCGCGCTGCGCGAGATTGCGCGCTTTCGCGATTCGCTTGGCGTCGATGACGCCCATGACAACCGAAATCGTGTGCTCTTTGAAACGCTCCAGTCTCTTAAACTGCGTGATCGGAATGAGCTGGCCGTCCACGAACAAGGTGTCGAATCCCTGACGCTCCGCCCAGCGCGCGACGTCGGTGTGAAATCCTTTTCGCGCTTTGACCAGCGGCGCCAGCACTTTGAGCGGACCGCGTTTCGCCGCCGCTTCAATTTGTTTCACGATCGCCGCAAGACTTTGTTTCTCGACTGGCAAATCGCATTGCGGACAAAATTGCGTTCCGGTTTTGGCGAAGAGTAATCGCAAGAAATGATAAACCTCGGTCACGGTCGCGACCGTTGATTTACCGCCACCGCGCGTGACCCGTTGCTCGATCGCTACACTCGGTGGCAGACCGGTCACAAGATCGACATCCGGCTTTTCGAGCTGCTCGACAAACTGTCGCGCGTAGGGCGACATGCTGTCGAGAAATCGGCGCTGGCCTTCCGCGAACAAGATGTCGAACGCGAGCGTCGATTTGCCAGAGCCGCTCAAGCCGGTGATGACCACCATCTGGTCGCGCGGAATTTTGACGTCGATGTTTTTTAGATTGTGCTCGCGCGCGCCATGAACGCCGATTACGCCATTTGTTCCGTTGATCTTGAAACGCGGCGCGGTTTCAGCGGCGCGAGCCAATTCGACTTCATTGTCGTCGTAAACGAATCGTGCTCTGCCTTGCGACTTTGGCGTCGGACGTGAAAGAACTCCGCGGAGAAATCTGCCGGTGTGCGAAGTCTCGATCTTCGCGATGTACTCCGGCGTTCCAACGCCGACGACTTCGCCACCGTCATCGCCCGCTTCCGGGCCAAGATCGATAATCCAGTCGGCTGACTTAATTATCTCGAGATTGTGCTCGATCACGATCAGTGAATGACCAGCCTCAACGAGTCTTTGAAAAACCTGGACCAGCATCGCGACGTCGTCGAAATGCAAACCCGTCGTCGGTTCGTCGAAGATGAAAAGATTACCGTGTTCGTTGTCTTCGCCATTCTTTCCGGTTTCCGCTTTCCGCTTTCCGGTTTCGGCTAAATGCCTAACGAGTTTCAGCCTTTGCGACTCTCCTCCCGACAGCGTGTTCAATGGCTGACCGAGTCGCAAATAACCAAGACCGACTTCATCCAAAACATCGAGCGGCTCGGAGAGTGTTTTTGTTTCGCCGATCTGGGCGAAGAACTGAATCGCTTCGTGCACGGTGAGCTCGAGCAGATCGTGAATCGATTTGTCGTGAAGCTTAATTTTCAAGACGTGCGGCTGAAATCGTTTCCCTTCGCACTCCGCGCAGCGCACGTAAAGATCGCTCAGGAATTGCATCTCGATCTTCTCGAAGCCCGTTCCCGAACAACGTTCGCAACGACCACTGCCGGAATTGAAAGAGAACGCGCCTGCGGTTAGACCTTGCGCCAGTGCTTCGGGTTGACCGGCAAACAATTCCCGCACGCGATCGTAAAGACCAAGATACAAAATCGGGGTCGAACGCGGCGTGCGCGCGAGCGGCGATTGATCGACCATCACAACTTCGTTGATCCGATGCGCGCCACTCACCGATTTGCACGCGCCGATTTCGTGGTCATTCGATTGGCCCTTCGCGACAAGCAGATTTCGATAAAGCACATCGTGAATCAGTGTCGATTTGCCAGAACCTGAAACGCCGGTCACGCAGGTGAAAACGCCAAGCGGAAGATCGACATCGACCTTCCTCAGGTTGTGCTCGTGCGCGCCGGTGATCTTGATCGACGCGGTCGATTTGCGGCGCGATTTCGGGAGCGGAATCGTTTTGCGACCGCTGAGATAATCGGCGGTGAGCGATTTGTTCTTAAACAAAAGCTGATCGAGGGCGCCGTTGAAAACTAGCTGACCGCCGCGCTCGCCGCGGCCCGGACCGATGTCGATCAGATTGTCAGCCGAGCGAATAATTTGCTCTTCGTGCTCGACCACGAGCAGCGTGTTGCCGCGATCGCGCAAGTTGTGCATCACGCGAACAAGCCGGCCGATGTCGCGCGGATGAAGTCCGATGCTCGGCTCGTCCATGACGAAGAGTGTGTTCACCAGCGACGCGCCGAGACAGGTGGTGAGATTAACCCGCTGGACTTCGCCACCGCTCAAGGTGCGCGTCGAACGATCAAGCGTGAGATAACCGACGCCGACTTCGCAGAGATAATTCAGCCGCGCGCAGATTTCGCCGCGCAACATCTCCGCCGTCGAATCGTTTGGCGCGATGTCGATCTTTGAAAGAAGATCCGCTGCGTTTGCGACTGACAACCCGGCAAACTGCGGAAGTGTTAAATAATCGTCTGCGCTTTCCGGTTTCCGCTTTCCGGTATCCGGTATTCGAAAATTGAGCGCTTCCGGCTGAAAACGTCCGCCGTTGCAGCGCGGACACGTCGTGTAAGAGCGATAGCGACTGAGCAGCACGCGCATGTGCATTTTGTAAACCTGCGATTCGGCCCAGCGGAAAAATCCGCGCACGCCGTACCAGCGATCGTTGTCCGAATCATCATCGCTGTAACTTTCTCCTCGCTCGCGCGCGGCGACGACTGACTTCTCGCCTTCGATGACAAATTGCTGGTCAGCCTTCGGCAATTCCTCGAATGGAACATTGATGTTGATCTCTTCTCGAGCGCAGGCGCGGAGCAAATCCTTTTGCGAATTACCAAATTCTTGACCACGAAACACGCGAACCACACCCTGTTTGATCGACAATGAGCGATCGGGAATCGCTTTGTGCAGATCAATCGTGATTGTCCGGCCAAATCCGCGACACTCGGGGCAAGCCCCGAGCGGATTGTTGAAACTGAAGAGCCCCGGCGTGGGCGGCCGAATGTCGAGATCGCAGTGCGCGCAATGCCAGCCAGTGGAAAAAGGAATTTCGGAGACCGGATAGCGGATACCGGATAGATTTTTCGTTGGCTCTGAACTTTCCGGTTTCCGGTTTCCGGTCTCCGCGATCGTGACGACATTTACTTTCCCCTTTCCAAATCGAAGCGCGGTTTCGATCGCTTCAACCAATCGCGGGCGATTTTTATCAGCGATCTCGATTCGGTCTTGAATAACTTGAACGCGTGCGCCGAGTCGTAGCGATTTCTTGGGATCGACATCGACACGCACAACTTCGTTGTCGATCCAAACCCGCAGATAACCTTGTTGCTGGAGAAACTCGAAAAATTTCCTTGGCTCGGTTTTTGCGGGAACCGAAACCCAAAACGTGATCAGAACATTTTTGCCGGAGCAGTCGCGCAACACTTCATCTGCGATGGATTTCGCCGTCTCCGGTCGGATCTCGCGGCCGCAACTCGGACAAAACGCTTTGGCGATCCGCGGCCAGAGCAATTTCAAATAATCGTTGATCTCGGTCATCGTTCCGACAGTCGAGCGCGATGTTTTGACCGGGTTCGCTTGTTCGATCGCGATCGCGGGCGGAATTCCGCGGATATCGTCGACGCGCGGCTTGTCCATGCGGTCGAGGAATTGCCGCATGTAAGGCGAAAAAGTTTCGACGTAGCGGCGCTGCCCTTCGGCGTAAATTGTTTCGAAAGCGAGAGACGACTTTCCAGAACCGCTCGGGCCGGTGATGACGGTCAATTTCCCGAGTGGAAGATCGACATCGACGCCTTTGAGATTGTTCTGGCGCGCCCCTCGGATCTCAATGCACGGCGCCGCCGCGACCGCGGCGACGCGTTTTTTTTGAGCAACCTTCGAACCCACTGGAGACAATTCCAGATGGGAACCCGATTCGCAAATTTTCGGGCCAAGGAATGACGGCTTCCAGCCGTCAAATTAAAGGTAACGGCTAGGAAGCCGTCACTCCTTGAATCGCGCTGCGACTCGCTCGCGTTGTTTCAACAATTCATCCGGGACAACGCCGCCCAGCGATTCAAAAAACTTCTTGTGCTCGGCCAGCTCGGTTTTCCAATCTTCGTGATCGATTTCGAGGAGTTCGTCGACGCATTTGTGATCGATCTCGAGCTCCTCAAGATCGAGGTCGTGAATGCCGGGCAGCCAACCAATGGGCGATTTCAATGCGCCGTCGCTGCCTTCGCAGCGATCGATCATCCATTTGAGCACGCGCATGTTGTCGCCAAACCCCGGCCAGAGAAATTTCCCGGACTCGCCTTTGCGAAACCAGTTCACGTTAAAAATGAGCGGCGGTTTGGTCAGCCGTTTTCCAATCGCGAGCCAATGCCGGAAATAATCGCCGATGTTGTAACCGCAGAACGGGAGCATCGCCATGGGATCGCGACGGACCTGGCCGACTGCGCCGGTCGCGGCCGCGGTTGTTTCCGAAGCCATGGTCGCGCCGAGATAAACGCCGTGTTCCCAATCGAACGATTGAAAGACGAGCGGCAACGTCGTGCTGCGCCGTCCGCCAAAAATGATCGCACTGATCGGAACGCCTTCGCCTTTTTCGAAATCGGCATCGAGCACCGGATTGTTTCGGCATGGCGCGGTGAAGCGCGAATTCGCATGCGCCGCTTTTTCTTTTGAGTCCGGCATCCAATCGTTCCCGCGCCAATCAATCGCGTGTTTCGGCGGCGCGCCGTCTTTGCCTTCCCACCAAACGTCGCCGTCATCCGTGAGCGCGACGTTGGTGTAGAGCGAATCGTGCTCGATCGATTTCATCGCGTTCGGATTCGATTTGTAATTGGTGCCGGGCACGACGCCGAAGTAGCCGTTCTCGGGATTGACCGCCCACAAACGCCCATCGCGAATCTGCATCCAGGCGATGTCATCCCCGACAGTGGTGATTTTCCAGCCGCCGAAATGTTTTGGCGGAATCAACATCGCGAAATTCGTTTTGCCGCACGCGCTCGGGAACGCCGCCGCCACGTAATGTTTTTTTCCTCCGGGCGATTCGACCCCGAGGATCAACATGTGCTCGGCCATCCAACCTTGTTTGCGGGCAAGATAGGAACCGATCCGGAGCGCGAGGCATTTCTTGCTCAGGAGAACATTACCGCCGTAACCAGAGCCGACCGAGATGATCGTGTTGTCTTGCGGAAAATGACAGATGAAGCGCCGCGCAGGATCGACATCTAATAATGAGTGCACGCCGCGGTTCCATTCCGCGGCCGGATCGTTGCCGAGTCGCTTGACCGCGACTTCGCCCATGCGTGTCATGATTCGCATACTGAGCACGACGTAAATCGAATCGGTGATTTCGAAACCGACTTTGGTCAGGGGCGAATCGGGCGGGCCCATGATGTAAGGCACGACGAACATCGTTCGCCCTTGCATCGCGCCTTTAAGCAGGCCTTGAAGCTTTGAATAAGTCTCAGCCGGCTCGCTCCAGTTGTTCGTCGGACCGGCCTCTTCTTTGGTCGGCGTGCAAATGAAGGTGAATTGCTCAACACGGGCGACGTCGTTCGGATTCGACCGATGCAAATACGAGCCCGGAACTTTTTTCTCGTTCAACTTGATCAGAACACTCCGCTTCATCGCCTGATTGAGGAGAAATTCATGTTCGCGATCCGAACCGTCGCACCAAAAAATATTTTCCGGTTTGGCGAGGAGCTCGACCTCGTGGACCCAATCGAGCACCACTTTATTCCCCGGCTTGTTGTCGCCGATTCCTTTCGGAAGCGAGATGGCGGGCGCGATGTTCTTCATTGGTCGATGTCGATCTAATTTAGGCGAAGGACAAATTTCTTCCGGTTCGCGCCGTTCTCCAAGAATTTTTTCGCGGCTTGCGCCGCGAAATCGGCGGTTGTCTATTTAGAGCATGTTGGGAGTCGCTACCTCCGATGATTACCGGCCGGTCACGTGGGTGGGTCGCTACCCAGTTCGCGTGACTACGATAATCGCCGCGCTCTACGTGCTCGGAATGTTCCTGACCACCATTGCGCTGAGCGCGCATTGGAACGTGATGCCATTCGCGTTTCAGCCCTACGCTTTTCTGCATGGGCGAATCTGGCAGCCGTTTACCTGCATTTTCATCCAGACCGCTTCGTTCTTTTTTCTTTTCAACGTGATCTTTTTCTACTGGGCGGGAACGGAAGTGGAAAAATATCTCGGAATCCGGCGATACCTTTTGCTGTTTGGACTGCTGCTTCTGCTCGGTCCTCTTATCTTGATCGCGTGGGGACCAGCGGCCAGTGGATGGAATTACGCGGGCTCGTATGAAATTTCGGTCGGGCTGTTTATCGCTTTCGCGACGCTTTACCCGAACGTGGAATTATTCGGCTGGGTCAGTTTGAAATGGCTCGCCTTTGCTGGATTGGTGCTCGCCTCGATGCAGTATCTGCCTTCGCACGAATGGGGAAATCTCTCCGTGCTCTGGGCGATGTGTTTGGCCGGTTTTCTTTACATTCGTTTCGTGCAGGGACGAATCCCGATCAATGTCGATCCTGCGCGCCTGAATCCGTTTCGCCGGCGCCGGCCGCGGCTGACGATTGTGCAGAAAACAAGCACCAGCTCGCGCCGCGTGGTCGAGCCCGAAGATGTTTACGCTTCGGTCGATCCAATCTTGGACAAAATTGCCAAATCGGGAATGGGAAGTTTGACTGAGACCGAGAAACGAATTCTCGATCGCGCACGGAATCGGCTTCTCAAAAAATCAGACTGAGGGCGCACCAAGGAGCGTCGCAATAAAATCCTGCGGCGTCTCAGCGTGAAGCAACAAAGTCCGCAACGGGCGATCTTTAGTAATGCGCGCGATCGCGCCGACAACGACCAGGTAATCATTGATTAATCTTTCCGGCACCGCGATCAGAAAAATCAGTTGCGCAACTTCGCCTTTGCCAGTCCACGGAATGCCGGCTTCGCTTCGCCCGACGCCCACGACGATCTCGTCGACCAGTTTTGTTCGCGCATGCGGAAACGCGACGCCATTCGCGGCGTAGGTTGAGTTTGTCCGCTCTCGCACCTCCAGTTGTTCGAAAAATTTACCGGCATCGCCAATCTTCCCGTTGGCGGCAAGAAGATCGACAATCTCGCGCATCGCGTCGATTTGGGCCCCCGCGCGAAGATTGAGCGCGATTTGCCGGGGATCGATCAGTTCGGCGAGCGCGATGGGCATGACTAATTGTTGGATTCTGCGCCAGTTATCCAGTTAATTGATCGGTCGTGGCAACTGAAAACAGCGCACCTGCCAGCCGGGAGACGACCGTTTCTCTCCAACGCAGCCTTTACGATCCCGGGTACGTCAACGCGATGTCGCATTTTTATCGCGGCGAGATGAGCCGGATCATGGTCTGGCGACAACGGCTCGACGTGACCACGAACTGGGCGATCACGAGCAGCACGGCCATCATCACCATCTCATTTTCCAGTCGCGAAGTGCCGCACATCATTTTCTTTTTCAATCTCGCCATCGTTTGGGTGATGCTCTGGATCGAGGCGCGACGTTACCGATTTTACGACGCCTTCCGCGCGCGCATCCGGATGTTGGAAGCGCATTTCCTCGTCCCAATGGTAATGGAAAATCGCGACCTACTTCAAGGCGAATGGAAAAAGCTCGTCTGCGAAGACTTGATTCTCCCCTGTTTCAAAATTAGCAAGTTGGAGGCGATCGGACGCCGGCTGAAACGCAATTACGTTTTCATCTTCATCATGATCCTAGTAGCGTGGATCACGAAAATTTTTCTTCATGCGCCGCACGCGATGGAAGGCGTGCCTGATTTCTATCGCGCGCTACGAGTTGGGCACATTCCAGCGTGGCTGGTAGCGCTAGTCATGATCGGCACGTTTATCAGCGTGATCGGCATTACCATTTACGTCAGCAAGAAATCATCCGGCGAAATTTCCGAGTTCGGCACGCATCGTTCGTTGTGGCGGATCTGAGCGGCGAAGAATTTCAAAAGCTTTGCGAGATTGTCGCGAAGCTGCGCGGGCCGGGAGGTTGCCCGTGGGACCGCGAGCAAACGCACGAATCACTTCTGCCGGCGACGATTGAGGAAGCCTACGAAGTCGCCGAAGCGGCGCGCACCAAGAACGAGGCGCATTTTCGTGAGGAGCTCGGCGATCTTTTACTGCTGGTGGTGATGCACGCCGAGATCGCGCGCGAAGCCGGCCGATTCAAGATCGACAACGTGATCGCGGAGGTCACCGAAAAACTCATTCGCCGTCATCCGCACGTTTTTGGCGAGAGCGATGCAAAAGACTCGGGCGCGGTCTTGAAGCAATGGGAAGCAATCAAGCGCGAGGAAAAGAAAACCGACACGCATTATCTGGCCAGTCTTCCGAAATCGTTGCCCGCGCTGATGCGGGCGCAAAAAGCGCAGAGCAAAGTCGCTCGCGTGAACTTTGATTGGACTGAATTGCGGGACGTGATCGCGAAAGTGGAGGAGGAACTTGGCGAATTGAATGCTGCGATTCAAAGCGATGATCAATCAGCAATCGAAGACGAAGTGGGCGATCTCCTTTTCGCGGTCGTGAATCTCGCGCGCAAATGCAAACTCGATGCGGAGAGTTCGCTTCAAGCGGCGACGGACAAGTTTGCTGCTCGATTCAACCGACTGGAGGACGAATTGCGAAATCGCGGCAAGAAACTTGGCGATGTCGATCTTGCCGAGCTGGACGCGATTTGGAACGAAATTAAGAAGCGCTGAAGCGTTTGCTTCTCCTCTCTGTTTAGCCATATTGGCCGTCCCCGATGCAGATCCTGATTAATTTCCTGCTCGCGATTTACGTGCTGATCGCGCTCTTGATGGTGCTGGTCATTCTGATGCAACGCCCGAAGAGCGAAGGCCTTGGCGCGGCGTTCGGAGGCGGCGTGACCGAAAATATTTTCGGCGCGCAAACGACCAACGTCCTGGTCAAGTTCACCGGCTGGCTGACGGGAATGTTTTTCGTGCTCACGTTCGCGTTGTCGGTCTTGTACGCGCACAAGACGAGTCGTGACACGGGTCTTCGAAGTGAATTGTTGAAACAACAATCAGCGGCGCAACCTTCGGCATCGCCGGCACCGGCGAATCCAAATGCCCCGGCCGTTCCTGCGCCCGGAGCGCCGATTGTTCCCGCCGCTAGCGCGGAACCGAAGCCTTCGGTGACAACTTCGCCGATTGCGCCGTCGCCATCGCCGAAAGCTTCTCCGAAATCGAAGTAATCGCGTTGGCAATCCGCCGCGCGAAGTCACGCAATTGTTACGCAGCCGTCATCTGGCTGTAACAATCGCTTCTTAGCGTCTTCTCGTCGCGAGAAGAGCTGGGGCAGATGGCGCTCAACTCGCGATCCAACCCCGCGGCGAAGGCCGCAATTCAAAGGAGATAAAAATGTTGACCAAAAAGTTCGCTCTAATTGCAGTCATCGTAAGTTTGTTCGCCCCTTCGATGTCGATCTTCGCGCAAGATGCCGGCGCGTTGCTCGATTTGCTGGTTAAGAAAAAGATCATCACGGACCAGGAAGCGGAAGAAGTCCGGGCTGAATTGACAAAGCAGGTTTCGGAAACCAGCAGCGGCAAATGGAAATTGTCCACGCCCATCACCGAGCTGGAGCTGTACGGTGATGTTCGTTTCCGTTACGCTTACCAGGGCGGACAGACTGATGATAACTCGCCGCTCGCGCGTCCGGCCAATGGCATTGCCGGACATGACGATTGGCAGGAGCGCGAACGTGAGCGTTATCGCGTGCGTCTCGGACTTCGTGGAACTCTGGCGGACGATTGGTTTTTCGGCATTCGTTTGGAAACAAGCACCAGTCCGCGTTCCACCAACGTCACGATCGGCGATGACAGCGGCGTGAACGGTCCGTTTTCAAAAGACAGCGATCGAATCAGCGTCGGTCAGGCTTATGTGGGCTACAAAGGCTTCCGTGACATCACGCTGACCGCCGGCCGAATGCAGAATCCGCTCGTCAACACGCTGATGGTTTGGGATCCGGACATCAACCCGGAGGGAGCGGCTGAGCAATGGAAGCGCACATTCAATTTCGAATTTGGCGGCGGCACCACCGTTGCGACTGCCGAAACCTACGGCAAAGAAGGCGGTAAAGGCGTCGTTGCGCCGGCAGCGAGCGAGCCGTTCAAGCTCAAGCTCGATCTCTTCGTCAACTTCGCCCAGTTCATTTACGACGATGCAAATCCGGAAAATCCTCTTGGACCGCGCGCGAGAGTTTCGTCGGGTGCTGGTGGAGCGACCGGGCAGACGAATGATCTGATTCCAAACACGGACGCGTTTCTACTCGCGTGGCAAGCCGGCGCGAGAGTTACCCTGCCGAAATACAATCTGTTCCTGCAAATCGCGCCGACGATCTACAACTACACCGGTAACGGCGACACGTTTAACATTCATTACCAAGGCGGGTCGCCATTCGTTACGAACGCAGCGTCGCTCGCGCAAAATCAGACCGGCATCAACAGTTTGCTCGTCTTCGACATGCCATGGGAAATCGGCTGGAAGATCAAGGAACTTCCCGTTCACCTCTTCGGCGATTTCGCGGTCAATCTTGAAGGAGACGACCGCGCATTGGCGGCTGGCCATCCTGGCTTCGGCGATGAGCGCTACGCCTATCAAGTTGGCGCAGGCGTGGGGCAACTAAAGCAAAAGCACGACTGGTCGATCGACGTTTGGTGGCAGCATTCGGAACAGTACTCGCTCGATCCAAATTTGGTGGATGACGATATTTTCGATGGCCGTCAAAACATGGAGGGCATCGCAGCGAAAGCGGGCTATGCCCTGACTGACGCAGTGAGCGTTAACTTCACTTACAACTACGGCTGGCGCATTAACGACAATCTCGGAACGGGCGGAATCGTAAACGCGATCGGTATCAATCCAATTGATCAGTACCAGCTCTTCTTCGCGGACCTGAACGTCAAATTCTGAAAGGCAACTTCTCCTAACAATCATCAACCCACTATGAAACTAACTCACCTAATTCTAAGTCTGACACTCGCGTTCGGTTTGGTTGAAGCCAAAGCTGATCGTCTTGTCATCAAAGGCTCCGATACACTGGGTGCGAAACTCGTTCCGCAGCTCGCGGAGCATTTCAAAGCCGAACATCCCGGCACCACGTTCGACATCGCGGCGGAAGGATCGACAACCGGCATCGCTGCTATCATCGACGGCACGGCCGAGATCGGGATGGCGAGCCGACGCGCGAAATCATCTGAGGTTGGTGCTGCAACCGCGAAGGGTCGCAACATGAAACCGACGATCGTCGCTTATGACGGCATCGCGGTGATTGTGAACTCGGCGAACCCGGTGAAGACGCTGACCAAAAAACAAGTGGAGCAAATCTTCACCGGTGACGTCACCGATTGGAGCGGCGTGGGTGGATCTGGCGGAACCATTTCCATCTACACACGTAACACTTCGTCCGGCACTTACTCGGAGTTCAAAGAATTGGCGATGAAGAAACGCGACTACGGCAAGACTTCCCAAAAGATGGCTGGGAATGAACAGATCGCCGCCGAAGTTGGCAAAAACAAAAACGGTGTTGGCTACGTCGGCATGGCTTACACGAAAGCATCGGGAATTAAGGTCGTCTCGATCGACGGCGCAGTTCCGTCCGTGAAATCAGTCCAAGATCATTCCTATCCCTACTGGCGGCCGACATTTTATTATACCAACGGCGAGCCGACCGGTTTGGCTAAGCAGTTCCTTGATTACACCATTGGTTCCGCGGGCCAGAAAATTGTCGCGCAAGTCGGATTCGTCCCGATCAAGTAATTCAATTCGCTCTTGATCATGAAAAAACTTTTCGTCGCACTAATCGGGCTCAGCTTCGCGAGCGTGATCGCCCGCGCCGACACGCTCGTCATCAAAGGCTCGGACACGCTCGGCGCGAAGTTGGTGCCGCAGCTCGCCGAAGAATTTAAAGCGCAACATCCTGACACCACGTTCAACATCGCGGCTAGGGATCGACCACCGGC
>Ga0207646_10000114_pt1 | contig 110484 bp, 79 predicted proteins | sample KBSK5502metaG_FD_184343 | JGI IMG/M metagenome (GOLD analysis project Ga0207646, IMG submission 184343) | Corn, switchgrass and miscanthus rhizosphere microbial communities from Kellogg Biological Station, Michigan, USA - KBS K5-50-2 metaG... | ecosystem: Host-associated > Plants > Roots >... | reverse complement strand
GTCATTCGTTATCTCGGGGGCCTCCTGATCATCGGCGGACCTTGGTTACTCTTTGCCTTCGGTCATACCTATAAGCGAAAGATTTTTCTGCCGTTGACGCTGAGCGTGTTGATGCAGAATAAGTCCCGCCTCCCGGAGTTAGTAGGTTATATGTGGCAGTTGCTTAAGACCTTCAACCTGTTTGGCTATATTTGGCCTCTGGTTGTTATTTTTGCCTTAGCGCGCCTGTCGCGATGGAAGCACCGCGAGGTCATTTTTTTGGGCCTGCTCTGCGCCGCCCCTTTAGTCGTTGACATTTTCATCTATGTCTTCTCGGCCTGGGACCCATACCTGTGGCATGTCCGCACGTCCATGGATCGGCTGATTCTGCATCTCCTGCCTATTGGAGTGTTACTCATGGGGCATTTGTGGGGCGGTGGGTCGGATCGCTCCGATCAGGATTCGCCACTCGAGGCTAGCCAGGCATAGAGCGCACCTTCGGATGGCGCTTTCGGCAAGTATCTTATGAGTCGGCACTGAGCGCAGGTAATTGTTAACCGACTTGCCCCGGTAATATTACTGGAAGGGTACATTGATGGAACTAGAAACGACTACCAAGACCGAGGAGGTAATCAGACAGGCGGAAGAGATCGGCCACCTCCGCAACGAGCTTGCCGAGCAGCGGGAAGAGGTGACTAAGCTCCGGCACAGCCTGGCGGGGAGCGCCGCGGAGAACGATAAACTCCGGCATGACCTTCGAAGGAGAGCCGAAGAAATCCAGGCGCTCACTTTTACCATTCGCCAGTTGGAAGCCAGCGATGCTTGGGGGGCCATCGCCAGGTTCCGGAATCTGTGGCAGGCCATGAATCAACGGCGCCCCGCGCCAGGCAATGGTTTCTCGCCAGCGGGCCAAGGGCCACTGGCGCAACGATTGCCCTACCTGATGAAACACTTCGACCACTTCCAACGGTCGCCCTATCTGCTTGGCAAGTGTAACATCTGTGGTCACTGGACCGCTTTCTTTTGCGACAACAAGTACCTTTACCGGGAGTCTTTGGTTTGTGCCGAGTGCCTCAGCATCAGTCGTTATCGCTCCATCGCGCGAGGCGTTTTACAGGCGGTGCGGAGATTGACAGGCATCGGGGCGGAGAGTCTCGCTCAGCTCCCACAGACGGCCGAAGGCGCCTCGCTAAAAATTTACGACGCTCAGGTGCCCTTTCGCTATGAGCATATCGCTTACCCGATCCCGCACTTTCTTGCCAGGTGCGAGTGGCTGAAGGTCAAGACGTCACTGCACGAGCCCGCGCAGCCTTGGGGTGTCAAATTAGGGCCGAGTATTACCAATCAGAATCTGGAAGCGCTGACCTTCCCGGATAATAGTTTCGACATCGTCATCACGAGTGATGTCATGGAGCACGTCCGCCTTGACGCCCTGGCGCACCGGGAAATTCGCCGGGTCCTGAAACCGGGCGGCATCTACCTCTTTACCGTCCCCCAACTCAGGGACCACCGCGAAACGATGACTCGGGTGGCGGTGGTGGACCCATCTGACCCCGCGAAGGATCAGTTCCTGATGGAGAAGGAATACCACGGTGACGCGAATTCGAAGGAGGGCGGGGTGTTAACCTACCGGGCTTATGGCACTGACCTGGACGAGGCGCTCGCGTCGCTCGGGTTTAGCGTCGAATATTGTCGGGCGGACTTCCCTGACATAGGGATTATCAACACGGAACTCTTCTGCTGCTCGCTGAGGAAATAATTCATCGTTGGCTTGAGAGTTTCAGTTCACTGGCCTGGGAGAAATAAGCGGACGCATGAGTACAACCGAGATCGGCGCACCGGAATTAGCCGGCGTTGAGAGCCTGAGTGGCGTGAGGGGCCGGAGGGTCGCTTACTATCTGGGCATCGGACTAGCCATCGCTTTGTTCTTTTGGCTCTCGGCCAGACACATCACGAGCCCGGGGGTCCATTATGATGAAGTCCTGCCGGCCCCGGCTGCGATCCACTTGGTGAAAGGACAAGTTAATGCCGACTATAACCGGGTCTGGTCGGTGACCATCGCCGGGCGAACTTTTCCGGTCATGGATATGGAATATATGGGCGCCCTCAAGTCATATCTGCTGGCCCCGGTCTTCTTCTTGTTCGGCATAAACGTCACGGCCCTGCGCCTGACGGGGATCCTGGTGACCCTGCTCGGCCTGGTCTTCACGGCGCGGTTTGCGGCCGCGGCCTTCGGCACTCAAGCCGCCCTGTGGGGGACCTGGCTGGTGGCCACTGACCCCAGCTTCATCCTCTATTTCAAGACCGATTTTGGGCCGCTGGCGGCGGCTTTTCTGCTGCGGATGGCCGCCTTGTTTTATCTGGCGCGCTGGTGGAAAAGCGGCGGCCGGCTGGCCCCACTCATCGCCGCGAGTGCGTTACTCGGGCTGGGCATTTATGACAAGACGAACTTTTTGTGGTTCGTGGTGGCCTTAGCGGTGGTCGGGGCAGGGCTCTGGTTAGTGAGTCGAGAGCGCCCGCGCCTGACCGGCAGGCACTTGGCGCTGGCTTTGATCACGCTGCTGCTGGCCAGCGCCCCGTTATGGGTTTTCAATCTGAGAAACAATTGGGTGACGTTCAAGATGGCCGCTTTGCCGGGCGAGAGCGTCTCGCTCGCCAAACTCATTCAACTCGTGCCGCGGCGGACCGTCGAGCTGAAATCCATGCTCAACGGGCAGGCGAATGACGTCTGGATGTTCGGCCAGCCGTTGACGCCGCACTTGGGCATCAAAGGCACCTGGCTCCTGCCACTCTCGGTGGCAGCGGTCGCCATTCTGGTGGTGGTCGGGCTCGCGACTCGCCGCTGGCGGCTGTTGGCCTTGCCGGCGCTGATGGCCGTGATGCTCGGGCAGATGTACTTGACGCCGCGGCCGGTGTGGGTCTGGCACTTTATCGGCTTATACCCTTTCCCACACCTCGCCGTCGGCCTGGCGTTGGTCGTGATCGGCCAGGCGGTCGGGCCGCGATGGCGAGCGGCCGTTATGTGGGGCGGGTCTGTCGTCCTGCTGATGGCTCTCTGCTTCAACCTCCTGGCGATGGCCAATTACTACCAATTGATGCGTGAGACCGGCGGGCGGGGCACGTGGGGCGAGACCATCTACCCGCTGGCGGAGACGCTGAAGACCCAATATGCCGACCGCCCCATCCAACTGATGGATTGGGGGGTGGGCAATCAGCTCTTCTTCCTCTCGGCCGGGCAATTGCGCCTGCACGAGCCCTTCTGGGCCTATCTCGGCTCTCCCCAGCCTGCGGAGGAACTGGTCCGTTTGGTGGCTGATCCTACCAACGTTTTTATTGTGCATACGCCGCCCGAAACTATGTTCCCCAATCCGCGTGCCGCACTCGACGAGGCGGTGCGCCGGGCCGGTGCAGTGGTGAAGGCCGAGCGTCAGTTTTATAATCGCCGCTCGAAAGCGGTCTACACGCTGTTCGAGTTCTCGCCGCGACCGGGTCCGAGTCAAGATTGAGGAGTGGCAAGACAGGAACTCTCACACGCCCGAGCGCAAAACCAAGAGACCTCTTTGGAGAGTAATTCACCGCCGCAGCATGCGGAGTTGACGCAGAGAAAACCACCTTGCTCTACGCCCTCTCGGCGTTCTGCGGCGTCTCGGCGGTGAGTGGCCATGCCAAAGAGGCCGCGTGACCTTTTCCCTTCCGACAATCACTTTCCCGCACTCACTTCTGGAGAAAACCGGGAATTGAGCATTTAACAATCTCGGGCAGACTAGGTTTCTCCAGGAGAGACCGGCATTGGGCGGGGCATGGAATCGAATTGGACGGCCCAATGCTGAAAGACCCAAAGACTCGCGCCGGCCTGGTCGTCGAGGGTGAGGAGCTTGCCGGGCGCGATGAAAAAGTAGGGGCGAGAGAGCGGCTTTGTGACAAAGCAGATCGAGAATCATCCGCGCCCTACTGGCGCTGCCTCAGCAGGTGGTTCCCTGGACGGATAGTGAGACAAGTGAGACGGGTCCTTGAGAGTTCACAATTCTGATTCGGCATCTCAATCTCTGTGACCAGCACAATCAGGCCTCACCATCAGCGACGGGAAACCTCGCCTGTGACACCTTAAACCGCCTGCGGCAGGAGCGCAGGGATTTTCTGCGCTCACGTGAGTGCTTTGACCTGGCGGCATGGCGCTAGAGAAACGAGACAAAGCTGTGGCACGAGTGCTCTTCATCATCCCGGCCTATAACGAGCGGGAAAGCCTGCCGCTCGTGGTCCGCGACCTGCGCGACCATTATCCGGCGGCCGATATCGCCGTGGTCAATGACGGGTCGACGGACGGGACGGCGGCCATCGCCCGCTTCCTCGGCGTCACGGTGCTCGACCTGCCATACAACCTGGGGATCGGCGGGGCGGTGCAGACGGGGCTACTGTTTGCGGCTTACCAGGGCTATGACGTGGCGGTCCAATTTGACGGCGACGGCCAGCACCGGGCGGATGAGATTGCCAAGCTGCTCGGGGCGGTCGAAGAAGGCCGCTGTGACGTGGCCATCGGCTCGCGGTTTCTGCAACCGTCCACTTACGAGCCGCCGTTGATGCGCCGGCTCGGGATCGCCATCTTCCGGGGGGTGAACTCGCTGATCCTGGGGCGGACGATTACGGATAACACCTCGGGCTTCCGGGCCTATAACCGGGCGGCGCTCACCTTCCTGGCTCGCGACTACCCGCACGATTACCCGGAGCCGGAGTCGGTCATCACCCTGTGCCGCTACGGCTTCCGCGTCTCGGAGGTCCCCGTCTCGATGCGCGAGCGACAGGGAGGGCGCTCCTCGATCACCTTCTGGCGCTCGATCTACTACATGTGCAAAGTGCTCATCGCGATCGTCATCAGCGCGACCCGCCGGACGATCAGGAGGCCGTTGGATGAATTCGCAAGTGCAGATTACCGCGATCATCGGTAGCGTGGCGGTGATGTTGCTGGTCTTCCACCTCATCCGACAGCGGAAGCTGCGCGAGGAGTACGCGCTGCTCTGGTTCGGTGCCAGCCTCGCGTTGATCGTCGTCTCGGTCTGGCGCCATTTGTTGGACTATGCCGCGCGGCTGCTCGGCGTGGCCTACCCGCCCTCGGTGCTGCTGCTCGGGATGATCGGCGTCGGGTTCTTGCTGGCGATGCACTATTCGATTTCGCTCTCCCGGTTGGTGGAACAAAACAAGCGGCTCGCGCAGGAGGTGGCCTTGCTGCGCCACCAACTCGACCAGACCGCTCGCCGGCTGGATCGCCGTCACGACGAGATGACTCACGCCCCTGATGAGACCCCGATCAAAGTTGACAGCCCTCAGGCGGTCTAGCCTGACGGAGTCTTGCCGGATGAAAGGAACGTCTGATGGCTCAAGTCTCGGTCATCATCGTCAACTACAACGGGCGGCACTTCCTCGGCGAATGCTTCGGGTCGCTGGCCCGGCAGATTCGGCCGGCCGACGAAGTCATCCTGGTCGATAACGCCTCAACGGACGGGAGTGTGGACTACACCCGCGAGCATTTCCCCTGGGTCAAGGTCGTCGCCTCTGAGACTAACACCGGCTTCGCGGAGGGCAACAATCTCGGGCTGGCGCTGGCGCAGGGCGACTACATCGCGCTGCTCAACAACGACACGGAAGTTGACGAGGGATGGTTGGAGGAATTGGTGCAAGTCCTCGACGCTAACGAGCAGGTGGGGGCAGCGGTTTCTAAGATCTACCTCGCCAGCTCCTACCCGACGCTCGATTGCGCGGGCGCCGAATTCAATAACCTCGGCTTCTGCTGGGGGCGCGGCTCGAATCAGCTCGACCGAGGGCAGTTCGATACGGCGAGTGAAGTGCCGGCCGTGACGGCCTGTGCCATGCTCCTGCGCCGCGAGGCGCTGGGCGGGGCGCCGCTCTTCGACGAGCGGCTCTTTATGTATTACGAGGAATTCGATCTCAGCCTCCGCCTGCGTGGCCGCCGCTATGCGATCGTCTACGTGCCGACCGCGGTGGTCTATCACAAACGCTCGGAGGGCGTGAAGGGGGCGACGCGCAAGCCGGTCCTCTTCCAACAATTCTATGGCAATCGCAATCGCGTCAAAATCCTCTTCAAGTATTACCCGCCAGCGGTCTTGCTGCGCAGCCTCCCGCTCATCTTTTTGAGCTTGGCCTATTGGGATGGCGTCTTCTTGCGAGACGGCGGATGGGCTTTCTTCGCTCGGGCTGTGGCGGGGCAGGTGCGCTATGCGGTGCAGGGGCTCCGCGAACGGCTGCGCGGCGACAACGGTGTGGAGGCGAAACTCTGGCTGCCCTGGATGACGGAGCAAGGGCTGCGGGAAGTCCTGGCCCTCAAGTCGGCCTTAGGAGCGTACGTTAAGTAATGATGGAGGTGGTGCCAGCGTGCCCGCTCCGAACTGAGCTGGAGGCGCAGGTTTCGATCACGGCTCACCAAACGAGGCTATGAATAATTCACTCTTCCAACGAAACATCTTACCAGGCGCGGGCTCGCCAATCGGCCGCGCCACGGAGCCTTCAGCGTCGAGCGCTGAGCGGACTTGCCCGCTGTGCGGCACGGCTGAAACCAGCACTCTCCTCAAGGCCGGTACTTGCACACCTGAAGGTGAGCCTTACCGGATGGTGGAGTGTGTCAACTGCGCCTTGCGCTATACACGCCCGTTGCCGACCAAGCAAGAACTCGCGAAGCTCTACGGCCAAGATTTTTATGTCAGCAACAGCCCGCGCTTATGGAGCGGCGACTTCTTGCGCATCCTTTTCCAGCGCAGCGTCTTTTGGCAGCACCATCGCGCTCTGCTCGGAAAACGGCCGGGCCGGGCGCTGGACCTGGGTTGCGGCAACGGCGATTTCCTGGCCACGCTCAAACGCCGGGGCTGGGAAGTCTATGGCACCGAGTTCTCAAGCGCCGCGTGCGAGTTGGCGCGGGCCAAAGGCGTGAGGGTGCATCAAGGTGATTTGGTGAGCGCCAATTTCCCGGCGCAGTCTTTCGACGTCATCACCCTCTGGCACGTCTTCGAGCATTTGCCGGACCCGCTCGCCGAACTTGCGGAAGTGCGGCGCATCTTACGTGACGATGGGCTGTTGGTGATCGAAGTGCCCAACAGCGGCTGCCTGACGCTGCGACTCTCCAAACAAGGGTGGTACCCGCTCGATGTGCCGCGCCACCTGCAGCACTATACCCCGGCGACCTTGCAGCGGCTCTTGCGCGAGGCGGGTTTTGCGACTGCTCATCAGCAGAACTTTCATCACTGGGATTTCACCTATGCGTTCTATAGCTACATGAACCGGCTGAAGATTCTGGAGCGCCTCGGCATTGGTTACTTCAGCACCAACTACAAGCAGGCGGCTCTGGCGCAGAAGGCGCTCTTCCTGGCCCTGGGGGTGCCCGTCGCGCTACTCTGCTTGCCCTACTCAGTGATCATCACCCTACTCAGCGGGAATAGTGAGACCGTCACCGTCACCGCTCGCAAAGCAGCACTATGAGCTTCGAGTCCGCGAGAGAATCATCACTGACGAGCCGTGCGGGAGCGGAGCCGACCGTCTCAGTCGTGATCGTCAATTGGAACGGCGCCCACCACTTGGACGAGTGCTTGGCCTCCCTGCGCGCGCAGACCTGGCGCGACGAGATGGAAGTGATCATCATCGACAACGGCTCGACTGACGGCTCACTCGAGTTGCTGGAACGGTACGCGACATGGGTGCGGGTGATCCCTAACGCCGCCAACGCCGGCTTCGCGGCTGGCTGCAACCAAGGGATTCGCGCGAGCCGGAGCGAGTTCATCGCCCTGCTCAACAACGATACGGTGGTCGAGCCGACTTGGTTGGAAGAGCTGGTCAAGGCCATGCGCCGAGCCGATGACTTGGGATGCTGCACCTCCAAGATTCTCTCTTACTACGCCCGGGATGTCTTCGATAATGCCGGCCATGTCGTCTGCGGTGATGGACTGACGCGCGGGCGCGGACGGTTGGAGCCGGATCACGGACAATTCGAGCGGCTGGAAGAGGTCTTCTGTCCGAGCGGGTGCGCGGCCTTGCTGCGCCGGCAGATGGTGGATGACATCGGCCTGTTTGACGAAGCTTTCTTCGCCTACTGTGAGGATGCGGATTTAGGTTTCCGCGCCAGACTGCGCGGCTGGCGGTGCGTCTACGTGCCGACGGCGGTGGTCTACCACAAATTCTCCGGCTCGGGCGCAGCCTTCTCGGCCTTCAAAGCCCTGCACGTCGAGCGCAACCGGCTCTGGCTGGCGGTGAAGAATCTGCCTTGGCCGTTGCTGCTCCTGAGCCCCGTTTTTACCCTGTTGCGCTACGGCTGGCAGACTTATGGCGCCTTCACCGGGCGCGGTGCCAGCGGCCGGTTCGTCGCGCAAGGCTCGCGGGGCGAACTCGCCAGCCTGCTCCTGCGCGCCTACCTCCAAGCGCTCGCCGGATTGCCGCGAGTGCTGCGTCAGCGCCGCGCCATTCAAGCCCGGCGCAAAGCATCGACCCTTGAGGTCTGGGGCTGGCTTCAGCGTTATGGCATCAGCCCCCGCCGGATCGCGCTGATGGAATGATCGGCTCCGGATTCAGCCCGCCGTCCCCGGCCACTTCAAATCAGATGGGAGAAATCATGTACCGCTTGTTCGTTCAATATTCACTGCTCCTCTCCATCGCCGTGGGCCTCCTGGCCAGCCAGCTCCTCGTCAAGCAAGGGGTCAGCCGCGGGGGGGCGCTCTCGGTCACGAGCCTGGCGGAGTTCGGCCACCTCATCCGCTATATGCTGACGACTCCGGCAGTGCTGCTCGGCTATGGCGTCTCCGGGGTGACGGCGATCTTGTGGTTGGTGATCCTCTCACGCATGGAGTTGAGCTATGCGGCGCCCATGCTCACGGCCATCTATTCGGTCTTGCTGCTGGCGGCCTCGGCGCTGGTGCTGCACGAAGCGGTGACTCCGACGCGCTGGATCGGAGTGCTCCTGGTGATTATCGGCATCATGTGCCTCTCAAAAACTAGCTAAGTAACAAGCGGAAAGTTTGTGCCTGCGGAAGTGGCACCAGATGGCATCTGGTGCCACAACTAGCGCCCCGGACACCAAGATTAAGCGATGAAAAAAAGCGAGCCATTAACCTGCGCCTTAGAAGGGGGCGAGCCCCGCCCGATCAAAACTCCTCTCCTCCTCGCCATCTCACCGGAGGCAGTTTGGAAAATATTGCTAGCCGCGGGCTGCGTCCCGGTCCTCTGGTTCCTGGTCCGCTATCATGCCTTCGTGCCGATGTGGATTGAAGGGATCGGCGAATATGAGAACGTCTTGCGGATCATGCTTGGCTATAGCACTTATACCCCCGGGTGCTGGATCAACTACGGGAGCCTGCACCTGCCGCTGGCGCTCAATGCCTACATCGGGCCGGCCTTCTTTTACTTCCATCTGCCAGCGGCCTACCTCTGGTTCCACGGGCTGACCACGGACCCATATGTCTACCGCTACCTGGGCATCCTCTTCTTCTTCGGCGATGTCTGGCTGCTCTACTACCTGCTGCGGAAGTACTACCAGGCGGCGGTTTGCTTCTACGCGGCGGCGGCTTTCTTGACCGCGCCCACGTTGTTTCTGTGCCTGACTGAAGGCGGGGCCTATTTCTTCATGCTCTTCTTCCTCTTCACCCTCGCGCTCTTATTCACCCAATATCTGAATAGCGGCCGGGTGATCTTTCTTTACGCTTCGGCTCTGGTCTTGGGGATGACTATTCTCACCAGGGTGGAAATGTTCGTCTGGTTGATCGTTCCCTTCACGATCTACCTGGTGCTGGCCCGCCCGCCTCTCGTAGTCCAGAGGTGGAGAGAAATGAACCACAAAGTCAAACAGGCTCTGGCCACGCTGGGCTGCTTCTGTCTGGGGGCTTCTCCGATGATCGTTTACAATTCTTTCTGCCCCACGACGAACATCTTCTCCTTTTTCCGGACGCAACTTATTCCCCACACACTGACCACTCCCTACCTGCCACTCTATAACCGGTGCATGCTCCGGCTCGCGCAATTTTGGGCCACGGTCCTGCTCAATACCGGGCCGGTGTGGGAGTTGAAGGCGAAGAATTACATCTTTGCCGGCCTGGGGCTGGTCTGCATCGGGGCACTGATCTGGCAGTCGGTGGCGCGGCGCCGGCCCAACTTCTTGGTCCTCGCCGTGCTCACCACTCTCCCCTTATCTCTCCTGGCGAGTGGGATGTTGAGGTATGAGCACCTGACAATCCTGCACCCGGTGGTCTTGCTGATCATTGTGGCGGGGCTGGCTTACCTGGAGAGGCTCCCACGGTTGAGGGGGCTGATGCACGCGGCATTTGTGCTGTTGATCCTTGGCAACATAGCCACCTCGGCCGCGGACTGGCGCATCTGGGCGCAACAGCCCGATACCGCCCAGACGATGCTCAACCAGTCCGACCCAGCGCTGCTGACCAATTACTTGGTACAGCACCACGCCAACGACCGCATCTTCTACACCAACGTCGGGATGTCGAATTATGTCCGCTATATGACCGCCGGGCGGCTCCAAGGCGAGGACATCATGGACTGGAGCGGAGTGGATGGCTTCGTTCAGGCAGTGAACGCTACCCTGACGAATAAGACCCAGCGGCGCGTCTTCGTCGCCGTGGCTAAAGAGCATGACGGCCAGAGCGGGAGCGTGCGTCGCACGGAGTTACTCCACCGCCTGCTTGATCAGTATGACGTGCCGTATACAGTCACCCCCCTGTCAAACGAGCGCAACCGCTTTCTCTATGAGCTGGTGGTCCTGGAGCCGGGAGCGGCCGTGCGAGCTCAACCCGATCAAGATGAAAAACTGGTGGTCTCCGATGTGACTGATGTTCGCGCCACCGCCCGCCAGCCCGGCGGCCAGGTGGTCGGCTCAATCGGCGGGCTAGGGCTCAAGCCAGGGGATCTGATCGTCATCAATCAGGATCACACTTTCCCCACTACCTTCGGCAACGAAAGGTGGGTGACTTTCTCGATCCCCTGGGAGGAGTTAAAAGGACAGGACTCTTTCACGTTAGAAGTCCTCCGTTCCTCCAGCTTAGAGCGATCACAGCCCTTCACCGTCAACCTCAAACGCTGAAGAAGGAGTGCCCGCCCCTCGGACTGCACGCAGTAGAGATGGCGTAGGAGCAAGACATGAAGAAGAGCGAACCGTTAGCCTGCCCCCTGGAGGGCGTCGATCTGCGTCAGGGCAGAGCCACACTCTCGACCCTCCTGTCCCGCTCGCAGGAGAGGCGCTGCGCCTTGTTGCTGGCGGTGACCTGCATCCCGGTTGGCTGGTTCCTGGCGCACACCCATGCCTTCGTCCCGATGTGGTTCGAGGGCCTGGCCGAGTGCAATTATGCGCTGATGATCATGCTTGGCATCATCAGGGATGCCCCGCCTGGTTGGATCCATTACGGGGGCCTGCACCTGTCGCTGGCGCTCAATGCCTACATCGGGCCGGCCTTCTTCTACTTTCACCTGCCGGCGGCCTACCTCTGGTTTCACGGGCTGACGAAGGACCCCTACCTTTACCGATACCTGGGGATCTTCTTCTTCTCGATCGCTTCGGCGTCGGCAGATTCGAGGATGATGATTACGCGCGGCGGGTGCGCGGCGCGGGCTACCGCATCGTGTGCGCCGAGGACATCTTTGTCCGCCACTGGGGCGGAGCATCTTTCAAGAGGTTAAGCCAGGATGAATACGACCGGATCTTCGATGCGAACTTGAAAAAGCTCGAGGAGAAGTGGGGAGAGAAGTGGGCGCCCCATCAGTACCGAGCCGGGGTACACGCCTAGTCAGCAGAAAATATCGAATGATATATATCTGATTTCGCTAAGAGCACGAACTTATGTCGCACCTGCGGATCTCTATCATCACACCATCTTACAATCAGCGGCAGTTCATTGAGCGCACCATTCAAAGTGTCTTGTCGCAGAGGGGGGCATTTGAATTGGAGTATCTGATTGTCGATGGTGGTAGCACGGACGGCACCCTTGAAATTCTCCAACGGTATAGCGGGGATCTCCATTGGAGAAGTGGCCCCGATCAAGGCCAGACCGATGCCATCAACAAAGGCCTTCGGCAAGCTACGGGCGAGATTGTGGGATGGCTAAACAGCGACGATCTGCTCGCCCCCGGCGCCTTGAGTCGAGTGGCGGAAGCTTTCAAACGTCACCCTCACCTTGAGTGGGTACACGGTCGATGCGATATTGTTGATGCTCGCGACCAGGTCATCCGAAAATGGATCAGCGCATATAAGCACTGGTGCTGCCGGCGTTATTCATATTCCCGCTTGCTGACCGAAAATTTCATCAGTCAGATGACTGTCTTTTGGCGCCGCCGCATACTTGAGGAGACCGGTTACCTAAATATGAACCTAAAGCTGGCATTCGATTACGATCTGTGGTTACGTTTCGCCAAGCGAAGTGATCCTCTTTATATTGCTGAACGCCTAGCATCTTTCAGGTGGTACGAAACCAGCAAAAGCGGCGCGCATTTTATTCAGCAATTCGATGAGGACTATAACATTGCCTGCCGCCATGCCCCTGACCATCGGTGGCTTCGCTGGCGCAAACACGCTAAGAGAATCCGGACGGTTTGGATCTATAAAGGATTGAGTTTATTCCGTCTTAATAAGGCTTATTAGGCAAGCGGAGAGAGGAGGCCGTAAGCCGCATTGAAGCGTTTGATGACCCAAGTAATCCGCTCGGCTGGGTTGAAGTTAGTTCGGCATACCGGCCAATTTGATGTGACTTGGCGGCGGCTGAAGTCACTTCGTCAACTGGGCCTCACGTTCAAGTGGCGGTGGACGTGGGTGCTATTTCGCTAAAGGTCTTCAAGATGTTATTTAAGCACGGAATCTGGTTTTTAGTTACTCTGGGGTTTTCCCTGGCTGGGCAAATGTTGCTAAAAAAGGGGATTATGAAGGTGCTGGTGGGCAGGCATTTGTCGGCAGGAGAATATGTGACCCATTACCTGGGACAGATTATTTGCCAGCCCTATGTCCTCCTGGGCATCTTCATGTGTGGAATCGGCGCTGTGAGTTGGATGTATGTTCTCTCCTTTTTTCCGCTGAGCACGGCTTTGCCGATTCTTGGTGGTATGGGATATATCCTTTTGTTCATCGCGAGCAAGGTATTTCTCGGGGAGGAGGCAAATTTGGTTAACTTCCTAGGTATCTTAACCATTATTCTTGGACTTTATCTGGTATCTATAAGAACAAGCCCGTGACGGCCGTCGTGAGGTCGCTGACGCCCCCCGTACCGTTCAGGAAATTCTGCGGCCCCCCAGATTGCGCGGCCCGCTGGGCGGCCGGTGACTGCCCCCTCTGGCGAAGAGTTCGAGGACCGGGTACCACGCGCCTTCGCTGGCGAACGGCACGTACTCGAAGCCGCGCCCGAACGGGTCATCACGCCGCACGGTGAGGTAATTGATACCCAGCGCCGAGTAGATCGTCGCCGCGAGATCCTCGTTGGCGACCGGACGGCCCTGCGACCAGCCGGGGTCTTGGACGGCCCCGCCGTCTGCCGTCGTCTGGCCGATCACGCGGCCCCCCGTGACTCCAGCGCCCGCGAAGACGGCGAAGTGCTGAAAGTAATGGTCGCGACCGTCTTGATCCGTGAGCGGCCCCACGGTCCGCCCGAATTCCCCCATCGCCACGATCAGCGTTTCATCCAGCAGCGTGCTGCCATTGACGCCCGGCAAAGCAGCCAGGTCCGTCAGCAGATTCGCCAGCCCTGCGTCGAGCTCTTTAGCCGACGGGTAGATGCCGTTAGTCAGGTCGTAAATATCTTGGTGATTGTCCCATCCGCCCAGGTTGATCTGGACGTAGCGCGTCCCGAGGTTGGACTGCACCAGGTTGCGCGCCACGAGGCACGAGTTGCCGAACCCGTTATTGCCGTAGCGCTGCTGCTCGTCGGTGGTGAATTTAAAGACGGCGTCCACCGTCGAGTCGTACATCATCCCCTTGCCGCGTTCGTAGAAGCCGCCCATCGTCGTCACGTCATCGCCGAGCGGCGAGTTGACGCGCAATTTCGCATCGATCGACTGTAAGACCGAGTAACGCGCATTGAACGTGTTCTGGCCGTCGGCGTTGGCGAGATTGCCGAGGCCCGTCGGCGCGGCGTTGACGTCGAACGGGGCGTAGAGGCCGTTGAAGTAGCCTTGGCCGACGATGTCGCCGCCGGTGTTGAGCGAGACGAAGACCGGCAGCTTCTGATTCGGTTTGCGCTGCGGCTCGAATTCGAGCGCGACGACGCTGCCGAGGTTCGGCGCGATCTTGCCGAGCGCAGAACTCGGGCTGCGCGCGATCTGCACCCAGGTGCGTTGCAGCGGGTGCACGAGCGCCGGGGCGCGCACGGTCCTGATAATCGCCAGCCGGTTGAGCTGATTGGCCAGGTTCGGCATCAGCCCTTGTGGGAAGTCGATGCCGTTGATGGTGACGGGATTGAAATCTCTCGGCGTCCACGCCCCCACTTTCAAATCGAAAGTGTCGGTATTGCTCGGCGCGCCGGAGAGCAGGATGAAGATGCAGTTCCTGGCGGTGCCGACCAGGTGCGGTTCCACCGTCGGTTCCGCCGCGGCCTGCGTTTTCAGCAGCGGCGTGAGGAAGTACCCGGCGACGCCGGCCCCGGCGATTTTGAAGAAGCTGCGCCGGCCAAGCACCGGCCCGGTGAGTGGTGAATTAGCCGGCCGCAGCGGTTTGCAAATTTCACATTCGTGCCCGCCGTTCAGATGATTCGCCATCGCTTACCTCCTTTAGCCACGTTCAGGCCGGCTAGTAGTTGAAGATGAAGTCCACCTTGTTCAGCAGCGCCCACTGAACGGTTTCGGCGGCCCCTTGCCTGCCCATTGACGAAAACAGCGGGGTGAGCGCATCCAGCTCCGCCTGCGTCGGGTTGCGCGAGAGCGTGCTCAGGTACAACTGGGTGATGAGCTGCGGCGGCGTCAGGCTCTGGTCGGCGAGCAGCTTCGCGACCGCCGAGCCGGCGTTGCCCTGGTGGATGCGGGTCATCACGAATTGGTGGTTCATCAAGTTCAGCGCCTGCAGGATGGACGGCTCCTGCGAGCGCGGCTTGACGTCGCGGTCGCCGCGGATGAAGGAGTTGAGGAATTGAATCGCCTGATTGTTCCCCCTCGGCTCCGAGGTGTCGGGAAGCTGCATCGCCCAATTGACCGTCAAGGTCGGGTTGCCGAGGGTGTCTCGCAATTGATAGCTGACCCCGAGGCCGGTGGCTTTGACGACCGCGTCGTGAATCTCCTCGGCGTCCAGCCGCCGGACGTACTTGCGCGCGTAGTAAGGCACCAGCGCGAGGCTCCAACTGCCGGGGTACTGCGCGGAGAGTTGGTAAGCGCTCGATTTGGCGATGGTCGCGATCAGGCTGCGCAGGTTGTAGTTGCTCTGGATGAAATTTTGCGCCAGCGCTTCGAGCAGGTCGGCGTTGGCCGGCTGCAGCGACCACCCCTGCGGGAGCTGCGCCGCCGGGTCGAGCCGCGCCGGGTCGAAGGTGTTCGAGGGCGAGACCAGCGCCTCGACCATGATCTTCTCCCAGACGTAATTGACCGCCGCCCGCGCAAACTGCTTGTCGGAGGTGACGAGGCGGGCCAGGGCCTGGCGGCGATTCTCGCCCGGATTGACGCCGCCGCCGCCGAGGATATAGTTCGGGTCCGCCGTGCTCTTGCCATCAATCGGGGCGCGGGCCGTCCGATTGCCGGAGTTGGTATTCAGCGCGTATTCGCCGTTGGCGTTCTCCGAGACGATGTATTTGGCGTAATTGGGTTGCTGCGACAGGGACTGCCGCTGCTTGCGCGTGCGCGCGAAGAAGGCCGACATCCCCCAGGCTTCGGCCCGCTTGCGCTGCGACCCCCATATATTGATCGCGTCGAGGTGTCCCGCGCCGTTATGGCAGAGCAAGCAATCGACCGCATTGATGCCCAGGAACATTCCTGCGGTGTTGACTGCCAGCCCGTCCATAGTGTCCTGCGGCGGCCCCATCGCCACGTTGCCGCCGACGATGAAGTTCGCCTCGCCGCTCGCGAAGTTGTCGCCGTTCGCAGTGATCATCTCCGTCGCCATCTGGGCGTAACTCTTGTTGCCGGCGACGGAGCCCTTGAGGTAGTTGTAGAAAGCATCGCGCCCGCCGGTGTAGCGCTGAATGTTGGTGGCCCTGGCGTTGTTCCTGAACAGGTCGCCGAAGAACATCGTCCACTTGTCGACGAACTCCGGCGTGCCGATGAGCGCATCGACCAAAGCATCGCGCTTGTTCGCACTCGTGTCATTGAGGAATTTGGTGACGTCGGCCGCCGCCGGAATGCGCCCGGTGAGGTCGAGGTAGACGCGGCGAATGAACTCCGCGTCCGTCGAGAGTGGAGCCGACATCACGCCGTCGCGTGTCATGCGGTCGAACAGGATGTTGTCGATGAAATTCTTGCGGGGGATGTCCTGGGGCGCCGCCAGCTCCAGCTCCGTCTCTTGCTCCAGGGCGCGGCTGAGTGTTTCGGTCGCTTGGGAGACTTCCTCGCGGTGGCGAGCCAGCGCGCCGCGGAGGCCGTCAGGGTCGCGCAGGTAGGTGCAATCACTCCGGGTGACTTTCGGGTATTCTCCTGTGGCCTCCTGCCCGTCGTCGAAGGTGGCGAGTGAGCCGGGCAGCCAGCCTAGCCGGTCGGATGCGCCCACCAGCAGCGCGATGACGAAGATCAGCGCCACAGACCACTTGATCTTCTCACTCAATTTATGGCCAGCCGGGTTGTCTTTGCCGGGAGTTCTTTTCGGGCCTGCCATCGGCATAAGATCCTCCTCTGATCTGAGCTAAAAAACTTCACTAAACGTCGCCCACAAGGCAACCGGCGTTATCCGCTAACATGGGGGGGATGCCAATTTAGACTCTGGCCAGGGCCGCTTGGCCTAAATAATTTTCAGGGATGCGTCTGAAAAGTTAAGGTGGGTAATGGACCGCGGATTGTGCGGATCGAGCGGATCAATGCGGATCAATCACAAAGAGTGATCCGCGAGCATCCGCTCGATCCGCACAATCCGCGGTCCATGATCGAAAAACGCTTCAGTCTCTGATTTCTACCTTCGGGTAATCGAATGGGTGGTCCGCCAGCGCCGCGCGCAGGTTGATCTGGCCGAGCAGTGTTTCGAGGTAAGTGGCGAAGCGGTGCAAGACTTGCGCCAGGTCTTGATCGCTGCGTGAAGAGATGACCTCTTCGTAAAACTGCTCGTACTGATCCCAGTCCTTGTACATCAAAAACTTCAACGAGCCGTCGCGGAAATTGGCGAGCGCCTCGATCAGCAGCGCGCTACGGCCCTTCTCGGCCCGCGCCTCGAAGTGGCGCAGGTAGCAGATCAGCCGCCAGAGGTCCTGGCGCAGGCGTGAGGACTGCTGGAGGCGGGTTTGGAAGTCGTCGAAGACCTGGGCGCCGCTGAAGTCGCCGTCGAAGGCGTTGGCGAAGCCGACGATCGTTTCCTGCAGGCAGTTGCGCAGCAGGCCGTGCGAGTTCTCGACCTTGGCGTAGATCGGCGGCGCCTGGCGGAGGTGGACGAAGCCGACCAATTCGCGCCCGAAGACCTTGTTGAGTTCCATGTTCATGGCGTAGGCCGAGCCGTCGATCGCGTCGCGCCGCGCTTCGTCGAGGTCGGGTGAGGCGAGCAGCTTGTTGTCGATGAAATCGAGCAGCAGCCGCGCCTCCGAGTTGATGAGGGCGAAGATGAGCAGCGCCTTCTTCAGCGGCCGGTCCTCGCGCAGGTCCTTTTCGATGAAGCCCAGGTAGCGGAGCAGGCGGAACGATTCGAGGAAGACCTTGGCCACGTCCTGGCGTAAAGCCGAACTGGTGATGCCCTTGATGATGGCAGTGATCTCCGGGGATTCGATCCGGTCGTACTGCGGCTTGAATTTATGGCCGAGCAGAATCTCGATGTGGCGGCAGCGCTGAATCTCGCGGTTGATCAGCTTGCCGACGCTGGTGAAGGCCTGGAAGCTGACCGACGGCAGTTGGATCAGCCCGTCGATGATCGCGCGCAGGTCGGCGAGCGACTCGATCAGCAGCGTCAGGGAGTCTTCGGGCGTCAGTTGCCTGACCAGGTGGTCGGCGAAGCTGGCCATGACGTCGTCGCGCTTGAGCTGGCTCTCGATGTAGTGGCCGAAGTTGGCCGAGTCGGCGCGGTCGAGGGTGAGGATCTCGGTGCAGAGCTGGCTCATCCGCAGGCTCACGCTGCGCGCCATCTTCAACTCCTCGGCGAAGTCGCGGCGCACCACCTCGCGCGTCTCCAGTTCGGAGAGCGGGTGGTTCTTGATGCGGAAGAAGCGGTCGAAACACTTGATCCACATCTCGAGTTCGAGCAGGGTCTCGGCTTTGTTCTGGGCTTCGAGCGCGTCGAGCCACTCCTGGAGCGGGTTAGCCATCACCGGGAGAGAGCCCGTCGTGCCCGCGATCAGGCTGCGGGAGGTAGTAGTCGTCGGCATAGTAGTTTCGCGAGGCACTCTGGTGCTGCGAGGGAGGCATCGTGGTCAGCGACACCTCGGCCGCGAGTAGCGCACGAGAGATATTTTTTTCGGGTCTGATGCGGGGCGATGTGCTTGATCGAAGGGCCAGGCGCAGTATAGGCGATGTCGGTGGGGAAATACAAGAACTTTGACGGGCAAGAAGAGTTTAAAGTTCAAAGTCCAAAGTTCAAAGAGGCAGGCTTTGAGCGGGCAGCCTTTCGCCACTTTAAGCTTTAAACTTTGAACTTTGAACTTTCTGTTATGGTACACTTCCACGGTACGCTCATGCCTAACCTGACAGACGCCCAAGCAGCGCTCGACCGATACTTCGGCTTCAACCGCTTCCGTGAGGGGCAGGCCGAGGTGATCGAAGCTGTCCTCGGCGGCCAAGACGTCATCGTCGTCATGCCGACCGGCGGCGGCAAATCGCTCTGCTATCAGTTGCCAGCGTTGTTGCTCGAAGGGACGACGCTGGTCATCTCGCCGCTGATCGCGCTGATGAAGGATCAGGTCGATAGCTTGGCGGCGCGCGGCATCGCGGCGACTTTCATCAACAGCTCGCTCAGCTTCGACGAGCAGCTCACGCGGTTGGGGGCGATGGCGCGTGGCGGCTACCGGCTGGTCTACATCGCCCCCGAGCGGTTTCGCAACGCGCGCTTCCTTGAAGCCTTGCGGGAGGTGAAGATTTCGCTCTTCGCCGTCGATGAGGCGCATTGCGTCTCGCAGTGGGGGCACGACTTCCGGCCCGACTACCTGCGGCTGCGCGAGGCGGCTGAGGCGCTCGGCCGGCCGCAGATCATCGCGCTGACGGCCACCGCCACTCCCTTCGTGCGCTCCGACATCAGCGAGCAGTTGGGGCTGCGTTCCCCGGCCAATTCCATCGCCGGCTTCGACCGCCACAACCTCGCCCTCCGCGTCCTCCACTGCAAGACCGAGCGCGAGCGCACCCTACAGGCCGCGGCAATTGCGCAGGCCGCCGCCGGCTCAGGCATCATCTACGCCGCGACGCGCAAGAACGTCGAGCAGGTGGCTGAACAACTGGTGCGCCGCGGCCTCCACGTGGCGGCTTACCATGCGGGGCTGGACGAGGCGACACGGACGCGCGTGCAGGATCGCTTCATGGCCGGCGAGTTGAAGGCGATCATCGCGACCAATGCCTTCGGGATGGGGATTGATAAAGCCGATCTCCGCTTCGTCACGCACTACAACCTGCCCGGCTCGATTGAGGCTTATTACCAGGAGATCGGGCGCGCGGGCCGCGACGGGTTGCCGTCGGTCTGCACCCTCCTCTTCAACTATGTCGACACGCGCACGCAGAACTTTTTCATCGAAGGCAGCTACCCGCCGCCGGATTTGATCCGCCACGTCTACAGTTGCCTGCTCTCGGCGGGCCTCGATGTCGTTGAGCTTTCGCCGCGTGAGATCGGCATGCGCATCGGGGTGAAGAACGAGATGGCGGTCAACTCGGCGCTGATCATGCTGGAGAAGGCCGGGCACATCGAGCGCGGGCAGGGCTTGCGCTTGATCGACCGTGTGCCGGCGACAGCATTGCGCTTGGATGAGAAGGATCTCGCCCGCCGCCTGGCCGCTGAGCAGCGCAAGCTGCGGGAGATGGTCAACTACGCCTACCACGAAGGCTGCCTCCGCCGCTTCATCCTCCGATACTTCGGCGACCGCAAGGAGATCGCACACTGCAACTGCTCGAACTGCCGCCCCGTGGAAGTGAAACCCATAGAGGCGAGTGGTGAACTGCGGGTCAAGGGAAGTCAAGCGGAGCAGGGGTTAGTGAGCAAAAGCCGGGCGGCGAAAGCAGACGTCGGTGTGAACCCCAGCGCGAAAGTTGGGGCAGCCCTGGTTCGCCGGGATGGCGAATCTGGAATTCGGCCGGATCAAGCGGCACCGAGCGAGGTCGTCGTAGCGCTAACCCCGAGCGGCCCGCGGCCCCTCAGTGACAAGGAGCATCTGGCGACGCGTAAGATTCTCAGTTGCATCGCCCGGCTGGAAGGGCGTTTCGGCAAAGGGGCCATCGCGGGCGTGCTGCGCGGCTCGCGGGCCAAAAACATTCTGGCGAACGAACTCGATCAGATTCCAACCTATGGCTTGCTCAGCGAGTATTCGCAAGACGAACTGACGCGCTTCATCAACGCCTTGATCGTCGCCGGCTGTGTGCGGCAGAGCGGCGGCGCTTATCCCACGGTGAGTTTGACTGAACTGGGTCGCCAGGTCATGCGCGACCGTTGCCGCGTCGAGCTTGACCTCGAATCGGTCGAGGCCGACACGAGCGACGAGTCCGATGCGCCGCCGAGCACACGTGAGGAACCGAAGCCAGTCGTGAAGGGCGAGACACGCGAGCTGACCTACCAGCTTTACCGGGAGGGCTTGAGCGTCCGCGAGATCGCCGAGCGGCGAGGCCTCAAGCCGCTGACGATTGAGGAGCACCTGGCCTCTCTCATCGAGGAGGGGCGTGGCGTGCGCGTGGAGGATTTTGTCAGCGAGGCTGATCGGCCCATGATCGAAGCAGCGGCCCGCCGGTGTGGGCTCGAACGGCTCAAGCCGATCAAGGATGCGCTGCCGGATCGGATTGATTATTGCGCGATTCGGATGGTGGTCGCGGTGATGAGGAGGCAGAGGGAAGAGGGGAACGAAGGCCCGATGATCTAAATCGAAGCACGCGAGATTGGTACAGTACGGGGAGCGTGAGCGACCTGATGGCCTCATCACGAGTTGCTCCCGCAAGCATCAGGTCGCTCACGCTCCCCGTACTGTACCGTCACGTGTCCCAATCTGGTGTGGCTCGATTTAGACTACTTGCACCCGCAACAAATGAGAGCCTGGCAAAGAGCCGCGGCTTCAAGCAATCACTCAAGGAGGAGACTCAGTTATGCTCCAGACCCGACGTGAAGGGAACAGGGAATCACTCTACAGCGTGCACCCCGGCGTGGCCATGGTTCAGAAGTGGGTCGCTGACCTGCCCGAAAAGACCGGCTGGAGCTTGGGAGAATGGATCGAACTGGTCGAGGAGTCAGGGCCGCCCACCGAGCAAGAGCGCCGCGATTGGCTCAAGGAGCGTTACCACCTGGGGACGAACTCCGCCTGGTGGATCGCCGAACGGGCCGCGGGGAAGGGGACAGAGACCGACAGCCCGGAGGCGTATCTGGAAGCGGCCGAAGCTTACGTCGAGGCGATGTACGCGGGTGCGAAGGCGGGTCTGCGCCCGATCTACGACCAGTTGCTGAAAGTAGCCTTGAAGCTGGGCAAGGGGGTCAAGGCTTGCCCGGCCAAGACCATCGTCCCGCTCTACCGGCAACACGTCTTCGCCCAGCTCAAACCGACGACCCGCACGCGGATCGACCTCGGCCTCGCCCTCGGGCGAATGAGGACCCAGAAGCGATTGATCGAGACCGGCGGCCTGGCTAAAGGTGACCGCCTCACGCACCGCATCCCGATCACGACACTCGCGGAGATCGACGATGAGGTCAAGCATTGGCTCAAGGTCGCCTACGACCTCGATGCGTAGGTGACGAAGTTTATGAAGAGCGCGGTTGGAAATTCAAAACGATTTCTGCATCAGCCTGCGAAGCAGCGGGCGACAGCTCATCATCAATTCATGGCAGCCATACTCTGTCGCCCGTTGCGCGGGCTGGCGCGATCTGTTCGTTGTTGCCACCCAGCGCTCACGCCCTGGGCTTTATGTTGACACCCGCTTCGCGGGTTGGAAGCGAGAATTTCCGAACGTGCTCTTGAGGACTCTGAAAAAGATCGCCAGCACCTGAGGGTGCTCAAGCGGTCTTATGAAGATGCTGAGACAGTTTCCGGTGCTTGCTTTCCTGAACCTGACTGTTGCTTTTGTTTGGCCAGCGGCGACATCCGGCGCAGCTTCTCGACCAGCGGCGGCAGCACCTCCAGCACGTAATCGATCTCTTCTTTAGTCGTCTCCTTGCTGAGGCTGAAGCGCAACGAGCCGTGCCCGGCGTCGCGCGGCAGGCCGATGGCCGTCAGCACGTGCGACGGCTCGGTCGAGCCTGAGGAGCAGGCCGAGCCGGTCGAGACCGCGATGCCTTTGAGGTCGAGCGAGATCATGAGGCCTTCGCCTTCGACGTGCTCGAAGCTGAAGTTGGCGACGTTCGGCACGCGGCGGCTCGGGTCGCCGTTGCGGGCCACGTCCGGCACCCGCTTGAGGAGCTCGGCGTCGAGGTAGTCGCGCAACTCGCGAATCCGATTCATCCGCTCTGCCAGCTGCAGGCGGGCCAACTCGGCCGCCTGGCCGAGGCCGACAATCAGCGGAACGCTTTCGGTGCCGGCGCGGCGGTCGCGCTCGTGGTGGCCGCCGTGCATCTGCGAATGGAGGCGGACGCCGCGCCGCACGTAGAGCAGGCCGACACCTTTCGGCCCGTGAAGCTTGTGGGCCGAGAGCGAGAGCAGATCGACGCCGAGGTCTTTGACATCGACCGGTATCTTGCCCACCGACTGCACCGCGTCGGTGTGCAAGTGTAGATGGCGCTGCCCGGCTTGGCGGCGTTCTTTGACCAACGCGCCGATCTCCTTGATCGGTTGCAGCGTGCCGAGCTCGTTGTTGGCATGCATGATTGTGACGAGCACCGTGTCGTCACCGAGCGCGGCCCGCACGTCCTCAATGCGCACGATGCCCTCGCGGTAGACGGGCAGGTAGGTCACGCGCCAGCCGGCCTTCTCTAACTGGCCGCAGGTCGCGAGCACGGCCGGGTGCTCGATCTGCGAGGTGATGATGTGGTGGCCGCGTTCGGCGTGCGTCTCCGCGATGCCTTTGATCGCGAGGTTGTCGGCCTCGGTCCCGCCGGAGAGAAAAGTGATCTCGGGGGGGCTGGCGTTAAGTAGCAGTGCGACTTGTTGACGCGCCTCCTCGATGGCCTGTTTGGCCCGCTGGCCCCAGTGGTGCAGGCTCGAAGCGTTGCCGTAAGCTTCGGTGAAGTATGGCAACATAGCCTGCATCACCTCATCGTCGACACGCGTGGTCGCGCTGTTGTCCAGATAGATCCGCTTGGTCCCTTTGCCTTCCATTTTTTTATCCTCTCACGTCAAGCATAAGTCCTGGGCCACTTTTGTCAAGGAGATCGGCCGATCAAATCGGCGGCGCTCGTGTCGGGACAACTGAACTTTGCATCGCCTCATCTGAGTTACCGCCCCCGGCAACTTTGGCCCTTGTTTTGACCGAGGCAATAGTGTAGAACTTGAGGGTACCCCTTTCCCCCAACAATTTGGTTGACTGAAATCCAAGGAGGCAGCTTATGAGAGTGATCTATAACCGAAGGGGACTCGTGCTGGGATCGATGGTCCTCCTCCTGATGATGGCCTCGGCGCTCGCGGCGCAGACTCGCAGCCGTCCGCCGTTGCGCACCAACGATTCATCGTCCTACCGCTACGCTTACGAGCACGGCTATCGCGCCGGCTATGAAGACGGGTTCACGCAAGGGCGCGATGACTTCAACGGCAACCGGCCCCGCGACTATGCCCGGAGTGAAGACTACCGCCGGGCCGACCGCACTTATGAGTCGCGGATGGGGTCTGTGAACGAGTATCAGGACGGCTACCGCGTCGGCTACGAGTTGGCCTACAACGACGGCTACTACGGGCGGCCGTACAGCGTCTCGCTTCCCACCAACATTGCACAGATCATCGGCGGCAACCGCAATGTCTCAGACCGCCGGCCGATTGACGACCGGGATCGCAATCGGCGAGACGACCGGCCGGTATCTTCCGGTCGAAATGATGTCTTTATCAGCGACGGCCTGCAACTGAAGATTCGGCTCACCTCTCAGATCAGCACTAAGACGAACCGTGAGGGCGACCGCTTCACGGCCGTCGTGCTGGACCCGAGCGATTATGCCGATGCCACCGTCACCGGCCATATCGCCAAACTTCAGCGCTCGGGGCGGGCCACCGGGAAGACAGAGATGGCGCTCGCCTTCGATACGATCACCCTGCGCGACGGGCGGACCGGCAACTTCGCCGGACAAGTCGAGCGGGTCTACGAGAGCGAGACCGTCAAAACGGTCGACGAAGAGGGCAATGTTGAGACGGGGAGCCGGACTAAAGATACGGCGGTGCGGGGCGCGGGCGGAGCCGTGCTCGGCGCGATTATCGGCGGCATCGCTGGCGGGGGCAAAGGCGCAGCCATCGGGGCTGTGCTCGGCGCTAGTGTGGGCGCCGGCTCGGTCTTCATCCAAGGCGGGAAAGATTTGGTGCTCGACCCTGGCACTGAACTGCTGGTTCGCTCCACCGCCCCTGACCGATCCCGCTCACGCGATTGAGCAACCCTGACGAATGCGGAATGCGGATTTCAGAATGCGGATTGGCAGACATCACGCTCTGTCAATCCGCAATCCGCAATCCGCAATCCGCAATCCCAAATGAACCGTGGGCTGATCACGCTGCTGACCGACTTCGGCGCGGCCGACTACTTCATCCCGGCCGTCAAAGGCGTCATCCTCTCGATCAATCCCCAGGCTCACGTCATCGACCTGACGCACGAAGTCCCGGCGCAGGATATTGAATACGCCGCTTTCACGCTCGGTGCTTGCTACCAAGACTTCCCGCCCCAGACAGTTCATCTCGCCGTGGTCGATCCGGGCGTCGGGTCTGCGAGGCGCGCAGTTGTCGTTGCCGCCGGGGGGCAGCATTTCGTCGGGCCGGACAACGGGCTCTTCAGCTATGTCTATGCGCGTGAGCCGGCGGCTCGGGTCTTCCACGCCCGGCGCGAGGAGTTCTTTCGTCATCCCGTGAGTGTGACCTTTCACGGCCGCGATCTCTTCGCGCCGCTGGCCGCCTGGCTGTCACTTGGCCTGAGCCCCGAAGCCGTGGGCGATGAGATTCGCGATTACGCCAAGTTCGATCTCCCGCGGCCGGTCGCTGGCGCCGATGGGACTGTCACCGGCGCCATCATCCACATCGATCATTTCGGGAACTGCCTCACCAGCCTCACGACGCGTGAGCTGGATTTAAACCAATCCCAGGCGCCGCGCCGGCTGATGATCGGCGGGCGCGAGGTCACACGCTTTGCCACTCATTTCGCGCAAACCCAGGAGGCCGGTGAGTTGTTCGCTTACCTCGGCAGCGCGGGTTACTGGGAGGTCGGCGTGTGGCGCGGGTCGGCGGCCGAAGAGTTGGGCGCGCGGCGGGGAACGAAAGTTATTTTAGATTGCGGAATGCGGAATGCGGAATGACAGACATCGCGCTCTGTCATTCCGCAATCCGCAATCCGCAATCCGCATTCTGATGAAGCTCATTCGCTCCACACTAGATCTCAATGCACGTGTCTACGTCATGGGCGTGCTCAACGTCACGCCGGACTCTTTCTCCGACGGCGGGGCATACTTTGATGTTGAGCGGGCCGTCGCGCATGCTTTTGAGATCGAGGCGGAGGGCGCTGATATTCTGGATGTCGGTGGGGAATCCACCCGGCCCGGCTCGAAGCCGGTGAGTGTAGAGGCCGAGCTGGGGCGTGTGCTTCCGGTGCTTGAGCGGTTGCAGGGGCGATTGCGGATCCCGGTCTCGATTGACACGACTAAGCGGGCGGTCGCGCAGGCGGCCATTGACTGCGGCGCGGAGATCATCAACGACATCAGCGGGCTGCGCTTCGATCCGGGGTTGGCTGAAGTCGCGGCGGCGAGTGGGGCCGGCCTGGTGCTGATGCATTCACGGGCCACGCCGGAGACGATGCAGAAACTCGCCCCGGTTGATGACGTCTTGGCGGAGGTGGCGGCCGGGTTGGGGACCGCGATCAAGCAGGCTCGCCGCGGCGGCGTGGTGCGCGAGAAACTCATCCTTGACCCTGGCATCGGCTTCGGCAAGACCGCGAGGCAGAATCTTCAACTCATCAACGGCCTGGATCGACTCGTCGCCGCCTTCGGTCTCCCGATCCTGCTCGGGACGTCGCGCAAATCCTTCATCAAACGCACGCTCGATGAGCGATTGACAGCCGGCCGGCGCGATGAGGGGCGGGAGCGCCTGGCCGGCACATCCGCCAGCGTCGCGGTCGGCATCCTGCGCGGCGCCCGCCTCGTCCGCGTTCACGATGTCGGAGAGATGGTCGCGTTCGTGCGGATGATTGAGGCGATCACAAAACAGTAGGCAGTAAGCAGTAGGCAGTAGGCAGTGAGGATCTATTTTCTGCCTATCCTCTACTGCCTACCGCCTACTGCTTACTGCCTACTGCTTACTGCCTACTGCCCTATTAGCCTATCACTCCTACCGGCCGGTTGGTGCTGAGGATGGCGGGTACGCGCTTGGTTTTGACCTTGTCTTGTTGTTGCTGCTTACGCTCGGCCTTATTGCGGTACATCCCGCTGTCGGCCACCCGCATCAACTCTTCCAGCGTCTTGCCGTCTTTACCGTAGACCGCATAGCCGATGCTCACGCCGACGCGGGCCTCCTCGCCGCGGATGACGTGCCGGTAGCCTTCGACGCTGGCCTGGATGCGGCGGATCAGCTCGGCGATGACCCGTTCCTCGGTGCGGTGCAGGAGGGCGATGAATTCGTCGCCCGCGTAGCGGAGCAGCGTGTCGCCGCCGCGCAGCTCTTGCTTGAGGCGCTGGGCGATATCGTGCAGGACGCGGTCGCCGACCTGGTGGCCGAAGGTGTCATTGACCTCTTTGAACCCGTCGAGGTCCATCATGAGCATGGTCAATGAGGTGTCGTGACGGTCGGCGCGGCTGCGCTCCTGCTCGAAGGCCGTCGCGAGGATGCGCGAGTTGGGCAGCCCCGTGAGCACATCGGTCAGGGCGCAGGCCTCGGTGCGCTGGTAGGAGACGGCGTTGTAGAGGGCGTCGGCCGCCAGCGGCACGATCCGCTCGATGACGCGCAGTTGTTCGTCGCTGTAGCGCTCCTGCTGGGACGAGAAGAGGGTGATGGCGCCGATCATCTTCTCGGCCTTCGCCAGCGGGTAGACCGCAACGGTCTTGAAGGCGCCTTGCACTTCCGGCCCCAGCCCTTCGAGGTCGAGCGCCGGGTCGGTGTTATAAAACGGGCAGCCGTTGGCCAGCGCGTACCCGGTGATCCCATGCCCCAGTGAGATTTGGCGGAAGCGCAGGTACTCGGCGTACCGGCCGGTGGTGTAGGCCACGCGGGCCTTATCACCCCGCTCGTCCATGAGGTAGATCGCGCAGGTGTCGAAGGGGACCAGCCGGTTGATCTTATCGGCGATGATCGAGATAGTGTCTTTCACGTCCAGGGTGCTTGGGAGGGTCTGGGCCAAGTCGAAGAGTTCGGCCACCTCCTGATGGGCGGCCCGGATCTCGCCGAGGTAATGCATCGGCGCCGGGTCGGCCAGGCCGGCCGCGGGCAGGGCCACTCTCATCGCCTCGCTGGCTGCTCTCAGGTCCAAGGTCGGTGAGGCAATGGATAAGACCGTGCGCCGGGCGATCTGTTCCTCGAAGACCGGTAGGTGTTCGAGGAAAGTGTCCACGACCTGAGGGTCGTAAGATTTGCCGCGCTCCCGGCGCAGCAGATTGATCGCTTGCTCACGCGTCATCGCCTTGCGGTACTGCCGGTCTTCGCGCACGGCGTCGAAGCAATCGACCACCGCAAGGATGCGCGCCGTGATCGGAATCTCTTCGCTCCGCAACCCGTCGGGATAGCCGGTCCCGTCCCAGCGTTCGTGGTGGTGCTTGACGATCGGCACCAGCGGGTACGGGAAGCCGACGCGTTCGAGGATGCTCATGCCGACCACGGTATGGACCTTCATCTTCTCGAACTCGGCGGCCGTCAGCTTGCCCGGCTTGTTGAGGATGTAGTCGGGCACGGCGAGCTTGCCGATGTCGTGCAGGAGCGCCGCCGCGTGCAGGGCTTTCATCTCGGGGTGCGAGAGGCCGAAGACGCGCGCCAGGCCTTCGGCGTAAATCTGCACGCGCTGCACGTGATCGTGCGTGATCTGGTCCTTGGCGTCGATGGCGATGGCGAGGGCCTCGATCGTCCGCAGGTGAAGCGCCGCCATCTCTTCGGCGTGGCGCTCGGCGGCTTCGAGATTGCGCTGTGAGGCCTTGATGCTCTCCGAGTAGTTGCGGTAGGTGAGGTAGACGAAGGTGATGATCGGCAGGCTCAGCATCAAGGCGTAGAGCCCGACCAGCTTCGCCATCGTCAGGACGAAGACGGCCGTGGAGGCGGCGGCGAAATAGGAGGCCGCCGTCCAGAGGTAGTTGTGGCGCCAGATCTCGAAGAGGGGCTTGCGCTCGGTTCCCGCGGCAATCATCGACATCGAGCCGGAGTTGATCAGGAAGTGTGCCAGGACCATCCCCACGAGCGGCACGATCCGGTAAGTGCTCGACTCCGGCGGGAGAGAGAAAACACGGGCGAGGAGCCAAGGCGTCTTCACGAAGATGTCCCCCGCCGCATAGGCCGAGAACGAGAGCAGCCCGACGTTGAAAAAGAGCTTGAAGCGAGAGCCCGGCTTACCGATGATCGAGCGCGACGCGAGCAGCCCGTCCGCCGCCGCCACCAGCGTCGCCGCCGGGCCGCCGAAGCGCAGAATCGCGAAGAAGATCAAGGTCTCCGAAGCGCTGATCGAACTCTGCGAGCCCGGGATCTTGACCGCCCGCTGTGAAATCAAGACGGTCAGCCCGACGAGCAGCAGGTAGTCAAAACTCGGGAGGCGCCAAGCTGTCTGAAGGCCGGCCAGGCACAGGGCCGTCAGGCCACAGACGATGATGATCGTTCCGCCCACGCGCACACGCAGCGGTAGTTGGTGAGAATTCATGTAGGGCCTACTTTCGGCCGGGGCAGGAGCCGTGAGAGATCACCTGCTTCGGCCAAATCTTGCAGTTCCCACTGAGCCGAAGCAGGCGACTTTGATCAATTGGGGCGCCGGGAGGGGCAATCAGCGGCGCTGCTGATGTATTGCTTTCTTCGGTTGCGTCCAATCCCTGTTTGTGTCGGGCGCATTACCGCTGCCCGGCACTCAGGTTCTGTGCTGCCGTCTTTGCCGGCAAGGAATCAATTAAGGTGTCAATGTCATGTCGGTATTAACGTTCCCGTCAGTCCAGACAATCCCGTCGGTCCAGACGATCCCGTCAGGGTAGGTGGTCCCATCGGTCCAAACAATCCCGTCAGTCCAGACGATCCCGTCAGTCCAGACAATCCCGTCAGTCCAAACAATCCCTTGAGTCAAGACAACGCCATCGGTCCAGACGATCCCGTCGGTCCAGACGATCCCGTCAGTCCAGATGATCCCTTTGCCCGCCACCTGCCGATCAAGCAGGCTGGGCCCGGCGGAGAACAGCGGGCTGTTGCCCAGCAATTTCCCGGCGAGGAAGACGCGGTTGCCTACCCAGGCGGCGCCGAGTCCGTAGATCGGCTGGTACTTGGTAAAGAGCGCCTCTCCACCGGCCAGATGGTTGTAGCCCGCGTACAGGCCGCCGAACCAATGGCACCGCTCACCGGAGATCACACTCGTCGGCGCGGGCAGGGCTGCGGTGAGCAACGGATCGCCGCTCCTCAACTTCGCCCAATCCGTGCGCACGGCGGCGGCCAGCCTGAGCGCCCCCTCGGCATTGACCTCGCCCGCACCTTGCTGGAGCAGGTTGCTGCCCCGAAGGTGCTGGGCCGTGTACTGGAGGATCGCTTTGACCATGACGGGCGAGAGCGAGGGGTTTTGCTGCAGCATCAGCGCCACCGTGCCGCTCACGACGGAGGCGGCCATCGAGGTGCCGTTCAGCATCATCAGGCGGTCGTTCGGGTCGGCGGCGCTGGGCTGGTAATGCAGCGCCGGATAAGTCTTGACCAGATAATTATCCCGCGCTTCAGCCGCGATCAGCTTGCTGCCTGGCGCCACCACATCCGGCTTCATCAAATGGTCAGCGTAGGTCGGGCCGCGGGAGCTGTAGCCCGCCACGGTATCGTCTGAGCGAGCCTCGGTGCCTTGCGTGTTCGTCGCCCCGACGGTGATCACCCACGGATCGATGCCGGGTGAGTGGATCCCGCCGTAGACGTTGCGCCCTTGGCTGTCTTTGCCTTGATTGCCCGCCGCCGCGACGACGGCGATCCCCGCCGCCACTGCGCGTTCGGCGGCCTGGCAGAGCGGGTCCGTCAGGAAGCTCTCCGGACTCATCACGCCGAGGCTGAGGTTGATGACGCGAATGTTGTAAGTCTTCTTGTTCGCCAGGCACCAGTCGATGCCGGCAATCACGTCCGAGGTCTTGCCGCTGCCGTCGTCGCCGAGCACCCGCACGTTGATGAGCTGCGCCTGCGGGGCGATGCCGGTAAATTGGCCTTCCAGCCCGGCGACGTTGCCGGTCCCGGCGGCGAGCGTCGCGACGTGCGTGCCGTGCCCATAAGCATCATCGATTGAGTCGTCGCCCGAGACGAAGCTGATGCTCACGACCTTGGACTTGCGCCCTTTCGTGACGTCATGGTGATTGTCGTCCAGCCCACTATCGAGCACGGCAATGCCGACCCCTGAGCCATCAAGCGGCGCTAGACTTGGGTTATCGTTAAGTCCGAGGGGTGGGGGGGCGCCGACCACCTGGCGGATGTAGCTGTCAGTGGCGGTCGCGGCGACCGGTTGGGTCAACACTCGCACGGTGCGATCGAGCGAGATCGAGAGCACCGCAGAGTGCTGAGCCAAGTCATTCACCTGATCGCGCGTCAGACTCGCCGCCACCAGATTGAGGGCCGTATGGGCACGTTTGACTTTGCCGCCGCGCTCGGTGACCTTGCCTGCCACGGTGGCCGTTGCGCCATCAGCCCTCAGCAGAACGTCGACTTGACTTCCGGCCGACCGATGATTGAACTCCTTGACCAGGTCGCTCGAAATTTGTGCCGCTGGCGGTAGCCCCACACGTGCCGCGGCGCTGCCTGTCACCAACCGCGGCGCCAGCAGTAAGACTAGGGACGCACACGTCATCAACAATTTAGCTGATGAAAAGTGTGCTCGGCGTAACATAGTTGGATTCTCCCTCACAGCCTGATTGAGTCCGGCACTGGAGTGACTTGGCTCAGGCAGCCCACTACACAGCCCCAGGAGATGACAGTAAAACTGATTGCTTTAACTTCGCCTGTGCAGATTCCCATCGTGAACTTACCCGAACCACTCAAGAATTTACCGGTGAGGTCAGTGGCGCCTACCTTGCGCGACCTGCTTGAGTTAGTCGGCTGTGCTCAAATCCCAACCGCATCTGACACACCAAGCTCCCGATGAAGGCGGCCATATTATTGATCAATCAGGATGTTAGGTCTAGTTAAAAACCGGTCAGAATGACAGAAAATGTTAAATTCCTGTGATTTCTAGAGTTTAGTGGAAGGAGGGGGGAGGACAAAAATTGGATCCTCAATCGGTTGAGGGGAATGAACGAGCGATTAAGGGTGAGCAGGAAGGAAGGTCTGGCCCCTGTAGGATTCGAACCTACAACCAACAGATTCAGGTTTGTGTTGTTTTCACAACTCCCTGGACTTTACCACGGTCATAGGCACGTCACCCGTAGACCCCGCCCGTCAAGTCTCTACACGTTCTTCTTCCATTTTTGTGGCGCACCGCACCTCGTCCTCAAGGACGTGAGATCGGAGGTGCGAGTAATAGAAGAAACTTCGCTCGGTATTACCATGAGGAGAGTTCAAAGTTCAAAGTTCAAAGTTGAAAGCTGAAAGCTGTGGTTGGTCACTTTGAACTTTCAACTTTGAACTTTGAACTTGCCTTTTAGGCTCCACCGAGTTTGAGCGGATTCTGTGTGGACTTTCGTCGCACACAGCACAGTTGCCCATGAGTCTGCTGCTCTAACCGTTGAGCTAAGGGGCCATTGATAAAGAGCCGCGAGCAAGCCAGCGCTTGCTCTGGATCCGACTTCATCTTAGTTGACGCCCTGGCAAGGGTCAAGAAACTCTTTTCCGAAGGCGCAGTCGATGATCAAAATGCGAAGCCCGCGCCAATTCGATTGGTGCGGGCTTTCGTTAGGAGTCCCAGCAAAGTTCTCAGCCTGTGATTCTCTTGAAGTAACTGTCATCAATGCCGGCCGCGGCGGTTGTGCTTGGCCCGGTAGATGCGATGGCTCTCTTGATTCAACTCCTTGTTGAGTCCCGCCCGCTCTTGCGCCGTCACCATGCCATCGGCCCTGGCCTCTTTCTTGTCCTGTTGAATCTGCGCCTCTTGCTTCTCCAGGCGGGCCACCTCGGCTGGCGTCAACCGGCCGGACTCGATGCCTTCCCCGATCCGCTTTTGCTGATGGCGCTGACGATGATTGATGCGCCGGGTCCTGGTGCCGGAAGTTGTTGTGGGCGTCTGCGCGAAGGCGCTGACCGTAAGACCAAAGATAATTCCCAGAGCGATGAGCATCGAAGTCAGTTTTTTCATAACTACATTGTCCTCCTGTCGAGACTGGCTCGAATCGTGGCGGCGCTAGATGACGGCCGCCGCCGTTTACCGTCTTTCAGGGGGCCTTCACCGTTTCGGTGATGTCTCCTTAGATCGAGAGGGGCGGGAAAAAGTCTGAGATTTTTTGGGTCGCGCGGGCCGAGGCGAGTGTATTGATCGAGGCTCACGATTTCAAGCTAAAAATTCCGGGACTTCAAACTTCAAGTCAAATTGAAGGATCCGATTTGGGGCTCGCGAGGCGAGGCTTTCTTCTCACCTAGGGTTCGGAGTGGCAGTCGGTTGGGCGTGCTCGGTTGTCTCGGGCAGCATCGACGGCTGACCACGGTGCTGCGCGCAACGCTGGCCGACAGGTGTGCGATGCCGGCAGGGAGTCCCGCGTTTAGTCCTGGCTCCGCAAATCGCGTACGCCTCCGCATCAGCGCGCCGGGCCGGCTTAAGCTGCGCCGTGGCATCTTGGGCCGAGACTGTCGGAGGGACTGCTCGGCCGAGCGGCGCCAGGCGGTCGAGCGCTGTTTCCCGCCGCCCGCTGTTCACGGCGAGGCCGGCGATCAAACCGCAGATGGCAAAGACGGCTGGCAAAAGATGGCGGCGCCGGCCTACCCGCTTCGCGCAATCGGCGCAGAAATAGCCGGGCTTCCACCATCGTCGCCGATCGAGTTGGTTGCCACACTCGGCACAGAAGTTTGCTTGGTAGAAAGGGCTGCGCATGGGGCGATTATTTCAAGGCTGCCAATCCAGCCTGATCCTTCCGGTTTATCTGGCGCCGCGAGTCAAGGGCAAAGTATATCGCCGCCGCGCCCGCCGCGCCAGCTTGAGTGTCGGACCTCAAACGATTTGCGCCGAGGATTGTGAATCGTGGTCTGCCGGACAAGACTTGCTCCCCGAGCGCAAATCCGCGGCCGGTGGTGCCGAACTCTTGCTCCCCTCCACCTGCGGTCGTATCATCTGGCGGTGTTCTGATCAGGGGGTCGTCGAGACCGTGCAATTCTCCGTTATCTAAAAAACCGCGCCAGTCGAAGTGTGAGCCTGGCGCGGCCATCTATGGTTAGCTGGAAAAGTCATCGGCCCAAACTGATGGGGCTTGAAGGGAAGCATGCAAAGGTGCGCCGTATTCGCGCTGATAGTTGCCGCTTGCGCTTTGCTGGCTGGCGGGCACTGAGGAGACTATTGATGAAACGAGCTGGCGCCTGCCTCGCAACTTTATTCTTCATCTCGACGCTGAGCGCGTCGGTCTTGGCGCAACCGGCTGCCGTGCGGCCTGTCGCCATCAAGTGTGGCCGCCTCGTCGATGTGCGCACCGGGACGATGGTCAATCAGGCCGTGATTTTGATTGAGGGTGATCGCATCACGGCCGCCGGCCCGAACATCACCATCCCCGCGAACGCCGAGATCATCGATCTCAGCCGGATGACCGTGTTGCCAGGGCTGATTGATTGCCACGCTCATCTGACGGGCGACCCGGACAAACACGGCTACTCCTCGCTCGGTATCTCGATCCCACGCGAGGCGCTCACGGGGGCCAAGAACGCGAGGCGGACGGTCGAAGCCGGCTTCACCACCGTGCGTAACGTCGGGGCGAACGGCTACAGCGACATCGCGCTCCGCGATGCGATCGACGCCGGTGATGTGCCCGGCCCGCGCATCATCGCTTCCGGCCCGGCGCTCGGCATCACTGGCGGGCATTGCGATGACACGCTGCTGGCGCCTGAATTTCATCACGTGAGCGAGGGCGTGGCCGACGGCGTCTCGGCCGCCATGCAAAAGACGCGCGAGGTGATCAAGTACGGCGCGGGCGTGATCAAGTTCTGCTCCACGGGCGGAGTCCTTTCGCTCGGCGACGACCCGCGGGCGTCACAGTACACGCTCGAGGAGATGAAGGCGATCGTCAGCGAAGCGCACCGCCTGGGCCGGAAGGTCGCCGCGCATGCGCACGGCGGCGACGGGATCAAGCTCGCGGTGCAGGCGGGCGTCGATTCGATCGAGCACGGGACCTACATCGATGACGAGGCCGTGAAGTTGATGAAGGAGCGCGGCACCTACCTCGTGCCCACGCTCTACCTCGGCGATTGGTTCCTGGAGAACTACGAGCGGCTCGGCATCCCCGCCTCGATCATCGCGAAAGCGAAGGAGGTCATGCCCGCGGCGCGGAAAAACATCGCCCGCGCCTTCGCCCAAGGCGTCCCGGTCGCCTTCGGCACGGACGCGGCGGTCTACCCGCACGGGCTCAACGGCCGCGAGTTTGCCGTCTACGTCAAGCTCGGCCTGACTCCGGCGCAAGCGATCCAGACGGCGACCGTCAACGCCGCGAAGCTGCTCGGCTGGGAGGACCGCGTTGGCGCAGTCGAAGCCGGCAAGTTCGCTGACCTGGTCGCGGTGGACGGAGACCCGCTCAAGGACGTGACAGAGCTTGAGCGGGTGCGGTGGGTGATGAAGGGCGGGGTGGTCGTCAAGAAGTGATGGGTGATGCGTAATGAGTGATGAGTACGGAGGTGTTTGATGAAGACACGCAAACGACACAGACTGGCTGTTCTTGGCCTCCTGCTTTTGCTGGCGGGGGCGGGCGTCTCGCAGCAAGGAATTGACGCGCGTCTCGCCGCCGGCTTCAATGCCATTCGCGCCGCGCACCTGCGCGCTGACCTCACCTTCCTCGCTTCCGACGCACTCGAAGGGCGGATGTCATTGCAGCGTGGCTCAGAGGTCGCGATTCAATTCATTGCTGCCGAATATGCTAAAGCGGGACTCAAACCCGTGAGTGGCGATTCGTATTTGCAAGAGATGACCTTGATCGAGTACCGCCCCGACCCGCGCGAGATGCGCTTGACCTTGCGACGCGGCGGCACTGAGCAGCAGTACCAATACGTCACCGACTTCATCGGCAGCTTCCCGCACGAGACGACGGTCAGCGCCCCGGTCGTCTTTGCGGGTTACGGCATCACGGCGCCGGAGTTCGGCTACGACGATTACGCGGGCCTCGATGCGCGAGGCAAGCTCGTGCTCGTCTTCGATCACGAGCCGCAGGAGAATGACCCGAAGTCCGTCTTCAACGGCCTGGGCAACACCCGCCATGCCAACTCGCGGTTGAAGATTCTCAACGCGCAGAAGCACGGGGCGGTGGGCGTGCTCCTGGTGAGTGAGCCGAACCGCAAGCACCCGTCGAATCAGGAACGCATGGCTCGCATCCCGGGTGGCCGCGAGCGCATGGCTCGCATCCCTTCGCAGGCCATCGCTGACGGCGAAACGCGGATTCCGCTCCTGACCGTGAGTGACGCCCTCGCCGCGACGCTCTTAGCCCCGACCGGGAAAAAGCCGGGCGAGTTGCAGTCGGCGATTGATGCGGCGCTCAAACCGGCGTCGGCGCCGCTCACTGACACCCGCGTCGAGATACGCATCGTGAACGCCGAGTCGCGGCGGGCGGTGACGGCCAACGTGATCGGGGTGATCGAGGGCAGCGACCCGCAACTGAAGCAGGAGACAATCGTCTTCAGCGGCCACTACGACCACGACGGCGTCCGCAATGGCCAGACCTACCACGGGGCGGATGACAACGGCTCAGGCACTGTGGGGGTGATCGAACTCGCGCGGGCCTTCGGCTTGAATCCCGAGCGGCCGAAGCGGACGCTGCTCTTCGCGGTCTTCGCCGCCGAGGAGCGCGGCCTGCTCGGGTCTTACTACTACACCGCCCACCCGCTCCGGCCGCTGGAGACGACGCGAGCCGTGATCAACTTCGATATGATCGGCCGCAACGAGACGCCGAGCACGCAGACCGAGGGCCTGGTCAAGATCGCCGATGACACCTCGAACGAGCTGAACCTGATCGGCACGATCAACAGCCCCGCCTACCGCGCCACCGTCGAGCGCGAGAACGGGCGGGTCGGGCTCGCGCTCAACTACAAGTGGGACGATGACGCGGCGCTCAACATCTTCCAGCGCAGCGATCAATTCCCGTTCGCGCTGCATGACATCCCGGCCGTGTGGTGGTTCACCGGCTTTCACCCCGACTACCATCAGCCGACCGACACGGTCGAGAAGATTAACTTCACGAAGATGGAAAAGATCGTGCGGCTGGCTTACCTGACGGGCTGGGCGTTTGCCGACGGGGCGAATGTGCCTCGCTTCCTGGCCAAACCGCTCAGTTGAACTCAAGGTGCGTGGCGGCGGCCCAAGCGTCAGCGCGGGCTGGCTCGTCCCCAATAGGTTCTTGGCGTAAGTTTGCTCTCCCTGACAGGATGAAATATACCGCTTTACTTTTTTTGTTGCTCACGTTCCTCGCGCCGCTCAAGTCGGCAAGTTTGCGGGGTGGCCAAGCAGATCGTGCGCAGGGCTTGGATTACGAGGCGATGGCGGCGCGGATCATCGGGGCGCTCAAATTGCGCGAAGGCGAGCGCGTGCTGATGCGCTTCGACCCTGGATACTTCTCCGAGTTGGTCGGGCCGCTGCGCCGCCGCATCCGTGAGGCCGGGGCGGTGGACGTGGGCGCGCTCGAATACATCGAGAGCGCGGCGGTCCGCAACACGACGCCAGCGGATGAGGTCAAGCGTCTCGCCCGAGCTGAGGCACAGACATCGGCATTCGAGCGGTTGCTGGAAGCCGTGGATGTCTATCTATGGTTGCCGCTTCGCAGCAAGGTGCGTGAAATCTCCCCGGCCGAGAGGGCGGCGCTGGCGCGATGGTTGGACAAGGGCGGGGTGCGGCGGGAGATTCATTTCCATTGGTCGGAGGGCAGCGTCCTGGCGGACGGGTTGGCAGGCGAGCATTCGGCGGCGATGGATGAAGTCTATCAAAACGCGCTCGACCTCGATTACGCGGCGCTCTCAGCGGCCCAAGATAAGGCCATCGTCGCGCTGCGTTCCGGCACGGTGCGCGTGCGCACGCCCGCGGGGACGGACATCAGTTTCCGCGTCGGCTCGCGCCCCTTCAACAAACAGAACGGCGATGCTTCGGCCGAGCGCATGCAGACGGCCCGTGTGCGCGTCGACCGCGAGATCGAGTTGCCTGCCGGAGTGCTGCGCGTCGCGCCGCTGGAAGCGACGGTCAACGGCCGCATCGTCGTTCCCGCGGCCCGCTTCGGCGAGCAGACGGCGCGCAACCTGAGTCTTGAAATCAGGAACGGCCGCGTGACGCGCATCAAAGCTAACGAGAACGTCGGCGCGGTTGAGGCGGCGCTCAGTGCCGGCGGCGATGCGGCACGCCGCTTCCGCGAGTTCGGCCTCGGCTTGAATCCGAAGCTCCAGGCGCCGGCCGGCAGTCCGTCACTCCCTTATTATGGCTACGGCGCCGGCGTCGTCCGGTTGAGTCTGGGCGACAATCAAGAGTTGGGCGGCGCGGTGCGCGGCAATTTCACCCGCTGGTTTTTCTTCCCTGACGCAACGGTCGAAGTTGATGGGCGAGCCTTGGTGCGCAATGGAAAATTGGTGGAGGATGCGCGTTAGGACCTACGCCCGCCGAGTCAGCAGTACGCCGCCGATGATCAGCAGCGTCCCGACCCCTTGCAACGGCACAGGCCGCTCGCCAAGCATCGGCCACGCGACGAGGACGGCCACCACCGGGGTGACGCAGGAGTAGATCGCAGTCTTACTGCCGCCCACCAGCCGGATGCTGCTGTTGTAGAGCACGTAGGATAAGACCAGGGCCAGGAGCGAAGAGTAGGCCAGCCCGAGCCAAGCGCCAAAGCCAATCTGGCCCCAGCCCAAGCTGAGTATTTGATGACTCCCGACTAGCAGTAAGCCGGGCGTCCCGGTGAGCATCGTCAGCGTGGTGATGCGTAACGTGGAGAAGCCGCTGCCCAGCGCCCGGATGCCGAGGATGTAAACCGTCCAGCACACGACTCCCGCCAGCACCAGCAAGTCGCCCCTCAAGGTCTGCCTCGAAAGCGTCAAGCCGCGGGAGGCCATAACCAGCGTGATCCCGCACAGGGCCAGCGCAATGCCCAAGGCCACGTGTCGCGTGACGCGCTCCAGACCCAGCAGCCCGCCCATCATCGCGACCATCACCGGCGTGGTGGCCAGGATCAGGGCGCTATTGGCCGCTGTCGTCATCGAGAGCCCGAGGATGAACAGAACCTGGTAGACCGTGTTGCCGATGACTCCCAGCCAGACTAGCTTCCAGAGGCTACCGGGCGGGAGCCTCATCGGGCCTTCACGCAGGCGCAGGAGCAAGGCCAGTGAGACCGAAGCGATGCCGAAACGGAGTGCGACGAAGGCAAGCGGCGGGATTTGGGCGAGGGCTATTTTGACGATGCTGAAGTTCGCCCCCCAGATCAGGACGACCAGCAGCATGGCCAGGTCGGTCGTGATTACTCCACCGATGGCGGCGCGGGATTTAGCTGGTTGCGGAGCGATCACCGGAGACTCTTGATTCACCTTCGCGATAATAATTGCGCAGTCTAGCCTAAAAGTGAATACCACAGAAAGATGCCGCGCAAGTCAAGCTTTGGCCTCCCCCACTGCTTTCAGGAGCCAGCCATTCTAAAGGAGCCCGTCGCCAGGATAAAAATGGATAGACCCCGAGGAAAGGCTGAGAATCACTTGCAAACCGCCATTTTACTGGTATACTTCGGCCTGCCGCAATGACCGCAATTCAATCCTGTCCCCGTACCTTTGTGCTTGTTCTTTAAGAGCCATTGCCGCACAGAGACCAGTACCTCACTTTACCAAAAAGCCCTTCTCCGGCTTGACCACGCCGGAATGTCTGACTGCCATCGTCGGGCAGGAGACGTATTGAACGAGGTCTGTGTGATCGGCAGATGATTGCTGCCGAAGCGTGGCTGTGCTTTCGCTCACTTCTTCAGAGGAGCCCCTGTGGGCTCGATGGGGAGTGAGTTGCTCGCCAGCGTCGGCAGAGACCTCGACCAGTAAATGCGAAGCAGCCCAAAGGGGCTCTTCGCCACCGCCCCGAACGTTCGCACATTTAGATCACATCCATCAATCCGCTCAGTTGATCTTTGCGAGATAGCCCGGACATCCACCCCGCTTTCGCCGGCCGATGTGAGCCGCCAAGCGACTCGGGTGTCAGCGGCCTTAGCCGGCCGGGGCGATAGGCAAGAGAAAGGAGCCTCCAATGAACCCGAGCTCGGTGTGGCTGCGCCCGGCTGCCCGGAAACTTCGATACCGGCTCTACCAGGAAGTCAACAATCAAGTCGTCACCGACGCGATCCTGCGCTAACAGAACCTCCCGGCGGACGCCGTCGTTCGCTGAGAGCCTCGCGCCGCGGGCAGCGAAGGTGAGACCTCAATCGTAAAAGGAGATAGTTATGGCTACCAACGCTACTTCCCAAAATACAGACTTCACGCGGGACATCGTCGGGCGCTTCGTCTGCAACGGACTGGACGAGGCGCTCCGGAGCGTGGACCGGAACACGCGCCCCGACGCTCGCCCGTTCGACATCATCATCATCGGCGGCGGCACGTTCGGCGCCGCCACGGCCCAGCACCTGTTTTTTCAGGATCAGACCCACAGCCACCGCATCCTGGTCTTAGAGGCCGGGCCGGTGGCGCTGCCCGAGCACGTGCAGAATATGCCGATGCTCGGCCTGAACCCGCCCTCTGCCACCAGTATTGCCGACCTGCGGGCGATCGGCCAGGACCGCAACCCGCAGAGCGAGGTCTGGGGGCTGGCCTGGCATTCGAATCAAAAGTTCCCCGGCCTGGCTTACTGCGTCGGGGGCCGCTCGCTGTTTTGGGGCGGCTGGTCGCCGCAGCCGCTGGGGACTGAAATGCCTATCTCGCAGTGGCCGAGCAACGTCGTCGCTGACTTGAACAACCGCTACTTCCGCGAAGCCGCCGAGCAGATCGGCGTGACCGAGACCAACGACTTCATCTACGGCCCCCTGCACGAGGCGCTGCGGCAACAACTCTTCGAGGGCCTCAACGCCAACAAGGTGACGGACGCCGTAGCCCTGACGCAGTTGCCGCTGCATCTCGACCTGCAAGGCGTGACGCCGGTCGCATTGGCGGCTGCGGCTGGTGGTGCCGCGGGCACCAGGCGGCAACCGATCAGCGTCAGCGGAGGCGCCTCGGACGCCGCGACGCAGATTCTGAAACTGGAAGCTCCGCTGGCCGTGCAGAGCCGGACGCGCCCGGGCTTCTTCCCCTTCAATAAATTCAGCGCCCTGCCGCTGCTGATGAAGGCCGCGCGGGCCGCCTGGTTCGAAGCCAACGGCGATGACTTCAAGAAGCGGCTGATGGTGGTGCCGAACTGTCACGTCAAGCGCCTGAACACCTCGCAGGGGCGCGTGACGAGCCTGGACACCAACCAGGGGCCGATCCCCGTCTCGCCCAACGGCGCGGTGATCGTGTCCCTAGGGACGATCGAGAGCACGCGGCTCGCGCTGCTCTCGCTGATCGATGGCGGCCCCGGCGACGCGGCAACTTTGCAGACCACCAAGATCGGGCGCAACCTCATGGCCCACTTGCGCTCCAATCTCACCATCCGCATCCCGCGCACCGCTCTGCAGCTTGACTCGACGATCAAGGAGCTGCAAGCCTCGGCCCTCTTCGTCAAGGGGCGGCATCAACACGACGATGGCACGCAGGGGCACTTCCACCTGCAAATCACCGCGGCGGGATTGGGGCCGAAGGGCACGGACTCCGAGGCCGAGTTGTTCAAGAAGGTGCCGGACATTGATACCTTCGACCAGTTCAAGACGGCCAACGATACGCACGTCGTGATCACCATCCGCGGCATCGGCGAGATGGAATCGCAGAACCCGAACAACTCCGTGACGCTCGACTCCGAAACCGACGAGTTCGGCATGCGCCGCGCCTTCGTCTCCCTATCGCCGACCGCCAAAGACCAGGCGCTCTGGGACGCGATGGACAAGGCGGCCGATGACGTAGCGAAGGTCTTCGCCGGCAACCAGCCGTTCGAGGTTCTGGGCAAGAACCGCGACGGCCTGGGCACCACGCACCACGAGGCGGGCACGCTCCGGATGGGCGACAGTCCGATTAACTCGGTCACCAACTCCGACGGACGCTTCCATCATCTCGATAACGCTTACGTCCTCGGCCCTGCGCTCCTGCCGACCATCGGCTCACCCAACCCGATGCTGACTGGGATCGCCTTAGGAAGGCGGCTGGCAGACGGCCTGACCGCTCAGCCGGCGCCCGTGCCCAGCCCCGGCTTTACGCTGCTCTTCGACGGGAAGACGACCAGCAAGTGGCGCATGTCGACGATCAAGAATCAGCCGGGCCATGATAATCCCGGAACGTTCATCATCGTCGACGGCGCGCTCGAAGCCGTACCCGGCTCCGACATCGGGCTCTTCTGGCAGACGGAGCCGACGCCGGAGAACTTCATCCTCAAGCTCGAATGGCTGCGGCGGCGCGAGGACGACAATTCAGGCGTCTTCCTCCGCTTCCCGGACCCGGAGAGCAAAGGCTACAACAACACGGCCTTCGTCGCCGTCAACTTCGGCTTCGAGGTCCAGATCGACCAGACGGCGGCGCCCGACGGGGCGGCGATTCACAAGACCGGGGCGATCTACAACCTCGCCGGTCCGCAGAACCCGGACAACCTGCCGGTGCTGCCCCCAGGCCAGTGGAACCAATTTGAAATCCACGCCCAGGGCCAGCTCTACACGGTCTTCCTCAACGGCCAGCAGATCACGCAGTACCAAAACCAGGACCCCAATCGCGGCCTGCCCACGGCGCCGGGTGCCCCAAGCTTCATCGGGCTGCAAACGCACACGGGGCGCGTGGCCTTCCGCAACATTCAAATCAAGCCGATCTGAGCCGACCTGTCTGTGCGTTGGCGAATCAATGGGGAGCTGGCATTCGTGCCGGCTCCCCTTTTTAGTGTGCGCTCGGCTGTATGGGGTATGTGGTACAGTACGGGGAGCGTGAGCGACCTGAGCTTCGCGGATCAAGCCAGTGTCGGGGCTTCAGGTCGCTCAGGCTCCCCGTACCGTACCAGCCGCGTCCCGTTCATTTCATCCAAAGGCTTGGTGATCGCCCAAGACCCCGATTACAATCGGCACTGCCATGAACGACCCGTCAGCCGCTTCCACAGTTCATCAAAGCAACCCGCATGTCGGAGGCTGCGATCTATTTCTGAGCTACAACAGCCGCGACCGCGCAGCCGTCGTGCGCGTGCGTCAGCTCCTGCACGAGAGAAGCATCCCTCTCCACTTGCCTGCGCCGGACTGAGAATAGAGCGTGCGCGTGCGTCAGCTCCTGCACGAGAGAAGCATCAGCACCTTCTTCGACCGCGATCAGCTCAGCGCCGGGTCGCGCTGGGTCAGCCTGTTGGAAGGAGAGGTCGGCAGCTCGCGCGCCGTCGCGGTCTTCATCGGCCCGCACGGCCTCGGCGATTGGCAGGAGATGGAGATGCAGCTCGCGCTCGTGCGGCAGATTGACGAGAAGAAGGCGGGCCGCCAGTTCCCGGTCATCCCACTCATCCTGCCCGGCGCGACGCCCGACAAAGAACTCGGCTTCCTCAAGCTCTACACGTGGGTCGATCTGCGCACGCGGCTGGACGATCCGGCGGCGATTGATGAGCTGGAGCGCGCCGTGCGCGGCAACGCGTCTGCGCAGATGGTCGAGGCCGCGGTGGAGCTGTGCCCTTACCGCGCGCTGCAGGCCTTTCGCGAACAGGACGAAAAGCTCTTCTTCGGGCGCGACCGTTTCGCCGAGCAGTTGTTGGCGAAGGCGCGCAACGAGAAGCTGAAGCTCATTGCGGTGGTCGGGCCTTCGGGCAGCGGCAAGTCTTCGGTCGTGCAAGCCGGCTTGCTCCCACGGCTGCGTCGTGAGCGCCCGCCGCACTTGTCGTGGGAGGCAGCCATCTTCACGCCGGGCAAAGCTCCTTTTCACAACCTGGCGGCGGCGCTCGTCACCGTCGGCGCCGCGGAGACTGACCGGTGGGAGCGCCTGGGCAAAGCGGAAAAGCTCGGCCAGGATTTAGCCGGCGGCGCCATCCGCCTTGAAGCCGCGATGGCCACCGCGTTGGCCGAAGCGCCGGGCGCGAACCGCCTGCTGTTGATCGTGGATCAGGCCGAGGAACTCTTCACCCAGACCACGGAGCGAGATCGCAAGCCGTTCATCCAGCGGTTACTGGCTGCCACCGACGCTGCGCCCGTCACCGTCATGCTCACCTTGCGCGCGGACTTCTACGGCCAGGCCATCTGCTTTAGCCGCGAGTTGGGCGAGTTGATCTCGCAGGGGCAGGTCAACATTCTGCCGATGTCCAGAGACGAACTGCGCCAGGCCATCGTCGCGCCCGCCGACAGCGTCGAGTTGAAGTTTGAAGACGGCCTGGTGGATCGCATCCTGGATCACGTCGAAGACCAACCGGGCAACCTGCCCCTGCTCGAATTCGCGTTGACCGAGCTGTGGAATCGCAGGCAGGGCAAGCTGCTCAGCAACGACGCCTACCGAGAACTCGGCGGCAAAGATAGCGATGGCAAAGAGCTCAGCGGCGTCGAGGGCGCCATCAGCCGGCGCGCCGAAGAGCAGTTCAACCGACTCTCCCATGCGCAGCAGGAGACGGCGCAGCGCGTCCTGACCCGGTTGGTGCGCGTCGCCGCCGCGACTGAAGAAGGCACGGACACGCGCCAGCGCGTGCGGCTGAGCGAACTGGACGCCAGCGCGCGGGAGGTGGTGCGGACTTTCGCCGACGCCCGGCTGCTGGTGACCAACCGCATCGAGATCAAAGATGAAGAGACCGGCACCGTAGAGAGCGAGGAGATCGTCGAGGTCGCGCACGAGGCTTTGATCCGCAGTTGGCAGCGCCTGAAAGACCTGCTGAACCGCGACCGGCAGTTCCTCCTCTGGCGGCAACGCCTCGGCGTCGCCTTGAGCGAGTGGGAGCGGACGGGGCACGACGCGGGAGCTTTGCTCCGCGGCGTCAAGCTGAACGAGGCCCGGCGTTGGCGCAAGGAACGCGGCCAGGACTTGAACGAGCGGGAACAGGAATTCATCACTCGCAGCGAGTCTGCCGAGAGACGACCTAAATATTGGATCGCAGCCGCAGCCGCTTTAGTGATTGTGAGCGCGCTGGCGGCAGTTGGGTGGAGGCTTTGGGAAAATAGACCTCAGTCCCAGATCAACAAAATCCTTGCTCAATCACCAGGCTTGGTTAAGGCGGCAGCTACTCAGAAAGAAAATCTCCCAACCGTTGCCATTTGGCTACAAACTTTGGCCCTAACTGGCCGCTCAAATAAGATGCTCGATGCCGCACACAAGATCGAGGATGCAGGAATTCGCTCTCTGGCACTAGTCAACATCATCAATGCCTTAGCCAGAGCAGGTAAGACTGAGGAGATGAAGCGAGCTACCAATGAGGCGCTCGATGCCGCACGCAAGATTGATGAGTATGCAGATGTTCGCTCTCGTACGCTGGCCAGCATCGTCGCGGCATTGGCCGAAGCAGACAAGCCTGAAGAGGCGCTCGATGCCGCACACAAGATTGAGGGTGCAGATATTGACGATCAGGTGCTGGCCAGCATCGTCGCGGCATTGGCCAAAGCAGACAAGCCTGAAGAGGCGCTTGATACCGCACACAAGATTGAGTATGAGAGTTATCGCTCGGCGGCGCTGGTCAGCGTCGTCGCGGCATTGGCCAAAGCAGGTAGGATTGAGGAGAGCAAGCGAGTTGCCAATGAGGCGCTCAATGCCACACTCAAGATCGGGGATGCATATACTCACTCTCTGGCGCTGGACAGCGTCGTCGAGGCATTGGTCAAAGCCGGTAAGACTGAGGAGGCGCTCGACGCCGCACGCAAGATCGAGGATCCATATTTTCTCTCTCTGGCACTGGCCAACATCATCAATGCCTTGGCCAAAGCAGGTAAGATTGAGGAGAGCAAGCGAGCTACCAATGAGGCGCTCAATGCCGCACGCAAGAGCGAAGATGAAGATACTCGCTCTCTGGCGCTGGACAGGGTCCCGGCATTGGTTGGGGTCATCGAGGCGTTGGCCAAAACAGGTAAGACTGAGGAGGCGCTTGATGCCGCACGCAAGATCGAGAATGCATTTACTCGCTCTTGGGCGCTGGTCAGCGTCGCCAGGGTGTTAGCTACAGGCAGTTGGACAGCAGACAAGGCAAGGAATGTAATTGAGGCAGCGCAACAAGCTGCCCAACAAATCACCAATGATGCAGATAAGTCTAAAGCCTTCGCCAATGTCGCTAAAGGGCTGGCTCAACTTCATCTCTACCGCCAGGCTCGTGAGTTGGTTGATCAAAACAATACCTCGTCAAGTGATAAGCTCAAGGCTTACGCCGCCATCCTGCGCGAGTACGCCATTGAGCGTGAGCACGTCCCGGCAGAGTTGTTTGAAGAGCAAAAGCCGGAGTGAAGCGGCGGGCACATCTGCGGCCCGGAGTTGGCCCGAAGCGCTCAGCCGTAGTAGAGTGTGGCACAGGAGGAATCGCATATGCCATTACCACCAATTCAAATCACGATGGAAGAGGTCACCGACCCGGAGGGGATTGCCAGGTTCCAGGCGCAATGGGCGCAGGCCGAGCGTAACTCCGCTTGGTTGCAGGCGCACGCAGACGAGATTTACACGCAACATCGCGGCAAATTCATCGTGGTGGCCGGCGAAGAGTTGTTTGTCGGCGACACGCCCGAAGAGGCCAGCGCGCTGGCCAAAGCTGCGCACCCGGAAGATGAAGGCAGCATCACGCGCTACATCTACCCGAAGAAGATGGCTCGAATCTATACGAATCAATGGCGCGTGGACGCCGTGCAATGAAAAGGCGCTTTTTAGGAGGGGCCGGCTACTGAAATTGAGCGTATAATCACTGAGGGTAATAGAGGGGCCATTTATGGACAAAGCATACGTGGAACAGCACGATGATGGCTACTGGGTAGCCGGAACCCGTGTCTCGCTCGATTCTGTGGTCTGGGCCTTTCTCGGTGGGCTGTCGCCGGAGACGATTGTCGCCGAATGCTTCCCCGTGCTGACGTTGGAGCAGGTTTACGGCGCGATCACCTACTACCTGGCGCACCGCAACGAGATCGATGCTTACTTGCAGCAGGCTGACGCAGAGCTTCAAACTCTGCGTCAAGCCACACGCCAAGGCGATTCCGCATTTACTGAAAAGATGGCCGAGGCGCGACGGCAGATGTTGATGAGTTCGGTATGAAAGTCAGGTTTCAAGCTGATGCCGACCTCAATCAGATCATCGTCAAGGCCACCTTGCGGCGCGAACCGGGCATTGATTTTCAAACAGCCCAGGCCGCTGGGCTGCCCGGCCTGGATGATCCAGAGGTTCTGGCGCGGGCTGCAAAAGAGGGCAGGGTGGTGGTCACACACGACCGCAAAACTATGCCCAGGCACTTTGCCGATTTCATCACAGCTCAAACCAGCCCGGGTGTGCTGGTCGTCCCACAGAAGCTAGCGGTCCCTTTAGTTGTGGAAGACCTGCTCCCCATTTGGGCGGCGAGCGAGGCGGAAGAATGGATCAACAGAATCCGTTCTCTCCCACTTTGAACGAACTCGTCAGCCGTAGTAAAGTGTGGCGTAGGAGGAATCGCGTATGCCATTGCCGCCAATCCCAATCACAATGGAAGAAGTCACCGACCCGGAAGAGATCGCCAGGGCACAGGCGCAGCACGAACGCTACGAGCGCAATCTCGCCTGGTTGAATGCCCACTTCAAAGAGGTCTACACGCAGCATCGCGGCAAGTTCATCTGCGTGGCCGGGGAAGAACTCTTTGTGGCCGATACTCCTCGGGAGGTCATTGCCTTAGCCAAAGCTGCCCATCCCGAAGGTGATGGCAGACTGACTCGCTACATCTACTCGAAGAAGATAGCTCGAATCTATGCGAATCAATGGCGCGTGGACGCTTGGCCGGTCACTGGCCTTTCAAGCGGTTTTCCTCGAACTCGTCCATAAGGATCCCAGACTGCGCAGCCGAGCCCATAAATCCGACGCACCGTCCACCGCTTCCTCGACATCTGTTCCCTGATAAGCATGCAGCGGCGTCCTGTCGCCGGGTGGCCACAGGGTGCTGACCGATCCGGGATGGTAGAAGGTCACCGTCATCGAGCGCCGGGAGCGGCGGCAGCCTTCGACCACGCGCGAGACCCCGTGCCAGGACCGGTCCGAGCGCACGAGCACGGCGGAATTGCCGACCACCGGCGCGATGACGGCGGCGGCATCCGCGAGGTCAGCGGACTTGAGAATGCTCAGGCAGCCGCCCTCTGTCTCATCCCACGTTTGGTTGAAATAGAGAATGTGCGTGACGATCTTGTCCTTCAGATCCAGGTGCGGGCCGAGCCAGGCGCCCGGCCCGTAGTGGAAGATGTTGACCTCGACCGGCAGCGTGGTGAGATCGATGCCGGTGAACTGCGTCATCGCGGCCCGATAAGCTGGCGAGAGCAGGTCCTCGGCCAAGCGACGCCAAGCCGGGCTCAGGCTTTTGGCATGCGAAAGGGAGCCGGCCCCCAGGTGGATCAGCGCCCGCGCCTCGTATTCATAGCCCTTCTCACCGTCATAGCCTCTGACCGTCTTGAAATGATCACGTGGGAAGGAGGCCGCCAGCGCCGCTGCATCAGAGGTCGTGAACAGGTCGCCGATCAAGGCCCAGGCATAGGGTTGGGCTGACAGCGCCTGACGGTGGATTTGGGTCAAGTCGATCATCTCCCGTCCTTCTTTACCTTGGCCACTGGCGCAGTCTGCGCCCGAGAGACCGGAGTGGCGCGGCTGCTCGTTTATTAACCGCCGCCAGAGCGCGGTCACGTTCGTCGATGGCTTCCGCGTGGCGGAGCGCCCACGTTTCCAGCAGGCCGGGCAGCGATTGCCAGAAACTGCCGAGCGCCGTCGTCGTCGCTGGCCTCGCGTTGCGACCGGCGCTGCTGAAGACCTCGGCGATGCGGTCCCAATGATCGGCCAGGCGACCGAGCGCCTCGTTCACCGCCGACACCGGTTTGGTGCGCCCCAGCCTTGAGGCGAACCAGCGAGCGTCAATCCGATCCTCGCTCGCGAAGTGATAGGCGGTGCTGAAGCCTGAGAGGATCTGATATTTTCCGCTCAGGAAAGCCGTGGGGCGAAAGACCGGCACGCCGCAGGCGAGTGCCGTGATGGCCAGATGCAGGCTGGTGCCGACGACCGCTGCCGCATGCCCGATCAACTCCGCCGATAAGAGCGGGCTCGGCCAGGTGGGGAGGCGGACGAGACCCGGGAGATCGTCAGCGAAGATCGTGTCGCTGTCACAGAGGATCGGGCCGGTCGGCAGCAGCACCACCGGGTAATGGCCGAAAAGCTGGGCGTGGCTCCGCAGAAATCGAGGGAAGCCACGCAAGCAAGCGGTGGCCTGGAGAACGAGATAAGGACCGGTCAGGCCCAGGTCCCGGCGCAAGCGGGCGAACCCAGGCGAGGGCCGCTCTGGCTCTATCAACTGGGCGACCCCAAAGGCCGTGTCGGGCACGACGGCGATCTCGGCGTGGCCGGCGAAGCGGGCGAGCGCCTGCCGCGATGGCTCATCACGCACCGCCACATAGTGGCTCAGGCCGACAGCCAACTCCATCAACGGATCGGCCCAAGTCGGGACTTGGCCGTAGACGCCGGGCGCGTTCCACACTACGGGAATGCCGTGCTGTAAGGCGATCAGCGCCGGCGTCAACCAATAGCCGGTCGGATGATGGATCGCGGGGACGGGCGGGCCGTAGCTGGGGGCAACCTGCTTGTCGAAGCGAATGAGGTGGCCGCCGCCGATCATGACCCCATCCAGGTTGCCGGCCGCGGGCAGTTCGGTCAAGGAGGTCACGGCGTACGGCCAATCGGGCGGCGTTTTGCGCTGGTAAGAGAAGCGCTGCAGCCTGATGGGGCCAAGCCTCCGGGAAAGCTCTGTCTCGGCGATCAGCGGAAAGAGGAGATCGCCATAATTCTCTACGTCGAAGGTGCCGAAGATCCCGATTTGCAACTCGCGCTCAGTCATCAATGTCCCTTATGCGAGCGTGGGCTAGTTAAGATCAGTCTGCCCCTCTCGCAGCACTTGGGCTCTGCTCGCCAATGTGTCGGGGCACGTGACTGACCTCAAAACCAGGGCTCTTTCGGTGATTGCGTGTGAATACCTCTGGAGTTGCCGCGAACGGCGGCTCAGGGTATCGGGGCTTGATGGCTGTCCGTCAGAGTTGGGGGAATCTCGTGTTCTCGCCGCCGCCAGGGCAGGCAGAATAGGGGTAGCTCAGTAAAACACCTTAGCGACGATGCATGCTCATCAGCTAATCGGTCGTAAAGGAGGGACGACTATAGCATGACTTCCACAATGAAGTCAGGTCTAAGTTGAGCCAGGTTTGGTGCTGAGCACAACAGGAAATGGACAGCGTCCATTACTCGACACTCCACAGTGCCAACGTCGAAGCGTCCTTCACCAAAATCCTGTTGCCCACTACTGCTGGGTGTGCCCAGGTCGGGCTCTCGGCCACGTGATACTTCTTGATCGCGTTCGGACCTTTGGCCGTCGCGCTCGACAAGATCAGGTCGGCGTCGTTGTTGAGGATGAACATCACTCCGCCGGCCATCACCATCGCGGCATTCTCTCCCTGGCGGCCGTCGCTCGTCCACACTGTCTTGCCGGTGCGGGCGTCGAGGCAGAAGTACTGACCCTTGTTCTTGTGCGACATCCCGAAGAGCAGGTCGCCGTTCAAAATCGGCGAGTTCATGTACATCGAGACTTCCTTGTTCTGCCAGACCTGTTCGGTCGCCCATTCATTGCCGCGCTTGACGACCTTGATGGCGAAGACTCCCTTGTCGATCCCGGAGAAGATGAGCAGGTCTTTGTAGACCACGGGCGTGACGATGTTCTGGACGTAGACGGTGGTGAAGGGAATCTTCCAGAGCAGCTTCCCGCTCTCGGCTGCGACCCCGATGATGTTCTCCTGCGATTGGGTGACGACCTGTCGCGTGCCGCCGAGTTCCACTACGATGGGCGAAGCATAAGCCGGTCCGTCGCCGGTCCATTGCCACTTCACTTCGCCGGTGTTGGCGTCGAAGGCTGTCAATGCGCCTTGCCCTGAGGTGCCGACGTGGACGATTACCAGGCCGCGATCAACGATGGGCGACATCGCGGTGCCGAAGTCGGGCGAGGTCTTTTTGAATTGGCTGGAAAAATCTTTGCGCCAAACGAGCTTCCCTTTGCTCGTATCGTAGCACGAAAGGATTTCGGTGATGCCGAAGGTGTAGAGCTTGCCGCCTGCGACGACTGGCGTCGATTTCGGGCCTTTGCCGTGCCCGGTCGCGGCCGGGTTCATGGTGTAGGCCACCGGATAGCCATCCTGCCAGAGCAGCTTGCCGGTATTGAGATCGAAGCAGGAGACGACCTCCCGCTCGTCTTGCCGGGAGTGGAGGTAGACTTTGCCTCCGACGACGACCGGCGAGGCGTGGCCGGCGCCGACCGTCACCTTCCATTTCTGCTTCAAACTCTCGGGCCAGGTCTTCGGCTCGGAGAAGGAGGGCACGACCCCGTCGCGGTTCGGCCCGCGCCATTGGTTCCAGTCCTGGGCGAGTGATGATTGATGAGCGACGATGAGGGCCAGTCCACAAAGCAGTAAAGTTTTCCAAAGGTGGCGATGCAGCATGCGATTTCAGGCTCCTGGAATGTTGTCAGTGATTTGATCTGGCTCAAGCCGAGCGCATTATAATAGCTTTGTCGTCGGTCGCACAATCGTCCTGGGAGCGCAGGCATCCCTGCCTGCTAGGCTTCGAGCAAAGGCCTCGTGGCGAAAGCCCAGCAGGCAGGGATGCCTGCGCTCCCAGGGGCCGCTGTTACCGACGACAGATGACTCTTATGAATATTCTCTCGGTCGAAAATCTGAGCAAGCATTACAGCCCCAAACCGCTTTTGGCCGGAGTGACCTTCGGGTTGGATGAAACCGAAAAGGTCGGCCTCATCGGCGCGAACGGCTCGGGCAAGACTACTTTGCTGCGCCTTATTGCTGGCGAGGAGGCGCCGGATGCGGGACGCGTGGTCGTGGCCAATGAGCGGGCGGTGATCTACTTGCCGCAGAATCCCGTGTTCGATCCTGAACGGACGGTGCTGGATGTGGTCTTTGCGGCGAGCAGTAAGGCGATGCGGTTGCTGCACGATTATGAGGCCGCTTGCCACCAACTGGCGGCCAAGGGCGGGAATGATGAAGCGCTGCTCGGCCGCGTGGCCGACCTGGCCCATCGACTCGAAGCCGTCGGAGGTTGGGACCTGGAGACGAATGCCAAAATGGTGCTGACTCAACTGGGCATCGTCGATCCAGGGGCGAAAGTGGGGGCGCTTTCAGGCGGGCAGCGCAAGCGTGTGGCTTTGGCTCACGCGCTCGTGGTGCGCCCGGATTTGTTGATCCTCGATGAGCCGACCAACCACCTGGATGCCGATACGGTGGAGTGGTTGGAATCCTACCTGGCGCAATACACGGGGGCTTTGCTGCTCGTCACGCACGACCGCTATTTTCTGGATCGCGTGACCCGGCGCATCCTCGAAATCGATCGCGGCACGGTGCAGAGTTTTGCCGGCGGCTATGCCTACTACCTCGAAAAGAAAGAGGAGCAGGAGGAGCAGCGGGCGATTGAAGGACAGAAGCGGGAGGCGATGATCCGTCGGGAACTGGCGTGGCTGCGGCGTGGAGCGAAGGCCCGGACGACCAAGCAGAAGGCTCGCGTGGAGCGGGCGGAAGAGTTGATGCGGCAACCGAGGGAGGCCACGAAAGCGCAGCTTGAAATCTCGGTCGGCTCCAGCCGGATGGGCACTAAGATTCTTGAGCTGCACGGCGTCTCGAAGGCTTATGATGATCGGGTGATCTTGCAGGACTTCAGCTATCAATTGAAGCGCGGCGACCGGATCGGCGTCATCGGCCCGAACGGCTCGGGCAAGACCACGCTGCTCGACCTCATCGCGGGACGAATCGAGCCGGACGCGGGGCGCGTGGAGATCGGGCAGACGATTGTCTTGGGCTACTACGATCAGGAGGCGCAGGCGCTTGATGACGACCAGCGGGTGATCGATTACATCCGCGAGGTGGCCGAGCGCGTCGAGACCGCGGATGGCTCGGTGATTACGGCGAGCCAGATGCTCGAGAAATTCCTCTTCCCGCCCGCGGTGCAGTATACGCCAATTGGCAAATTATCGGGCGGCGAGCGGCGGCGGCTCTATCTGCTGAGGGTGCTTGTGAGTGCACCCAACTTGCTGCTCCTGGACGAAGCGACGAACGATCTGGACATCCAGACCCTCGTGACGCTCGAGGAGTATCTGGATAGTTTTGCCGGCTGTTTGATCGTCGTCAGCCACGACCGGTACTTTCTCGACCGGACGGTGGAGCACGTGTTTCGCTTCGAGGGCGACGGGCGGGTGCGGGAGTATCCGGGGAATTACAGCGCGTTTTTGGAGATTCGTGAGCGAGAGCGGGCGGAGGCTGAAGCCGTGGCAGTGAAGGCCCGCGCGGCCAAACCAGCCGCTCCTCCGAAAGCGCCCACAGGCCCGCGCAAGCTGTCGTACAAGGAGCGGCGGGAGTTGGCAGAGTTGGAGGCACGGATCGCCGCTGACGAGGCGAGGAAGGTGGAGCTTGAGGCCCAGCTAGCAACCGCGGGGAGCGATTATCTGACTGTGCAAGCGCTCTATACCGAACTGCAAACGCTCACCGCGCGGCTCGACCGCGATCTGAATCGCTGGGCCGAACTGGCGGAGTTCGCCGAGTGACGCCTCACACGATCAGGCTGTGAGACACACAGGATATTCATTTAGATCAGATTGCAGGTCAGGGTAGGGGCAGACCGATGTGTCTGCCCCGGTCTCGCCAGTCCGGGGCAGACACATCGGTCTGCCCCTACCAGGCACGCAATTGAAAACTGATCTAAGCGAAGGGCCTAGGCGCCAGCTCCGACCTTCGTTATTTCATTGATGAATAATCGGTCGGGTCCATAAACACCGATTCGACTTTGCTCGTCAGCCGACCGCTGGCCTCGGACTCCTGCTGCACCTTCTTCCACTCCGGATCGTTTCTGAAACCGTCCCAGGATTTCTTCGCCGCCTCGCGACTCTCATGGGCTAGGATATAGATCAGAGTGTTCTGCGATGTCGGACCCTCCTGCGGCGTCCAGTAACCGACGTTGGTCATGCCGTGCTTCTCGAACAGCTTCGTCGTGTGGTTGCGGAAGCGGGCCTGGAGCGCCTCCAGCTTCCCTTCATTCGCCGTGTAAGTTCGGAGCTCAAAGACGCGGTTTTTAGTGGCCGCCCGCCCCTGGGTCGTCTTCTCAAACCACATACCGGCCACAAAACCTGCGGCCACCAGACTGAGCAATGCAAATCTTTTGAGCATGATTTTCGCCTCTCTGTGTCTGAAGGTTGATAGGTAACTGCCGATGATCAGTAAATGATGGTGAATCCCCCGTCCCGGCGGGGCACGACCGCGGCCAAACTCCAGACCGGCACTCCGGGCGCTTGGCCTTTCTCCGCCGTGGGCTTGCCGCTCGGGTCAAAGACTTGCCAGGCGAGCGAGCCGCCTTTCTTCCAGCCCGTGCCTTCGGCCCAGACCAGGATCTTTTCACCCCGCGTGTTGCTCGCGATAGCTGGATGCTTGCGGTTGCCGCCGCTGCCCGGAGCGGCAATCGGGCTTGGAGTCTTTGACGTCGCGGGATCGACTTCGGCGAAATAGACCTGTCCTTCGGTCTCCCAGCCCACCAGTACGCCGCCTGTACTCTCTGTCATCGACGCGGTGCTCATCGGGCAGGTGCTCAACTTCCAGTTGTGAATGCGGGTCCCGCGGAAGCTCTGGCCGTGATTCTGGGAGGTCAGAAGATAGATGTCCCGATTCACTTTTTCGGTCGCCGCCCGATAGAGCAAGTAGACCGCGCCCTGATGGTCGGCGAAGGCGCGCATCCCGCAGCAGCCGCAGGCGCCGGTCGGCTCTGAGGTCGCTGCGACCTCGCGGGCGAAAGTCTGGCCGTCATCTGTCGAGCGGGCGACCCACACGCGCCGGTTGGCTTCGCCTTCCACCTCGCCCCTGCCATGCCAGGCGACGTAGATGTTGCCCGCCTCGTCGGCCGCGACCGAGCCGCCGCCGTCCAGGCCGACGGCGAACTGCATGACATTGCGCTGCGGCTCGAAGGCGGTCTGCTCGTCATTCAGTCTCGCGTAGAGCATCGGCGGGGCGCCGGCGGGGCCGTTCGGTTCGGCCGTCCTCGACCCCATCCACGAGACGTGGACGCGGCCCTGCTTCCCGAGCGCGAGGTGGGCGCCGCGAACCGTCCCGGTGGCGATGGCGCTGCCGGGCTGGCTGTTGACGCGGACCGGCTTGGAGAAATCATGTTCACCGGGATTTTTGCGGACGTAGAAAATATCCGCGGCTCCCGGATCACCGCTGAGGTAGATCAGGTGAATCGCCCCCTGGCGGTCAACCGTGGCCTGGGGCTGGATGCCGCCGTTGGGAGTCCTGATCAAGGTCACCTTCTCCGGGTCGGTCACGGCCGGCCTGGCACTCATCACGTAGGCCAGGGCCGAGATTGAGATCGTGACGCCAGCGAGAATTCGACATAGATTGAGCTTCATAATCTTTCCTAGCTTAGTGGAGTTGGTTTGACTGCTCACGTCCCTTTTACCATCCCTCAGGCCATAGTTCAACCTACGCCTCGAGGAAGAATGCCTACCCTGCTCTTTCGTACTCTTGCGCCATGGTCATCATCCTATCGCTGAGTGTTCACGTCTGATCGAGCCGGAGAAATCTCGGGTATCATCTCCAGCACTCACGTAAAAATTCGGAGGCCTGATCGTCTTTCATTTTCCATTTGTCGTTTACCATTTGTCATTTGTCATTTGTCATTGATCGAATTGTGCCTGCGCACCATGACAAATGACAAATCGAATATGGCCAATGGAAAATTTTGCCTAAGTATTACCCATCAGCTAGCGCCGAGAAGTAATCTCGCCACCGTCATGGAGATAATCGTTGACTCACCTCTAACCCTTATTGTACACTCCTGAGCGTTGGCGAGCTTTCCTCACAACCGGCACCGATTCTCCCTGAAAGCTCACGATTACCGAAATAGCTTGTCATCGGTCTCATCTTCTCACTGGGTAGTTACACCGGCGCAAAGAGGTAGGGAAGTTACTGGCAGGAACTGGTGAGAAGATCACCGCCTCACCATTGTAGCGAACCCCGCCTGGCTGTGCCTGGCCTTTTACTTGATCTCTATTGCTAGGCGTTCCTCGTGCCCCGTGATTGCCCCACGATTGCCCCATGATGCTGGAACATTCCTAGCTGGTACCTTGAACTAGGCTTCGCGCAGGAATGGTCGGAGGACGTGCGCGTCATGACCGGCGCTTCCTGCTGGGTGAGCCTTGCCTCGGCTCGGTGTGTCCCCGACGCTCAAGCTACGCAGCCGTGCGATCGCGCCGAGCGGATGTGAGCGACTTCGGTTTACCAGTTAGCAGGTCTTCGGGGCTGCCAAGCTCTCGCATCAGCATCAGCCGCGGCGCCCAAGCACCTTCGCTGATCAATGCTCTAGCAGAAAGGAGTTAAGCCATGAAACGCATCCTTGCCATCGCGGTGCTCTTAGTCATCGCCGCCTCGGCCGTCGGCCGTTCTTCGGTCAGTCACTTGACTCGCGTCAAGGGAGCTGCTTGCCCGGTGACGCTGACCCCGGATACTCTGTACGGCCTGCCCGGGGGCGAGTTCAACATCATCAAGATCTCCGCCTCACCCTACTGTACCTGGCAGGCCGTCTCCAATAACGGCTTTATCAGCGCGATGCATGCCGAAGGTCAGGGCGACGGGGAGGTCATCGTCATGACCTGGGGCCATAACCTGGCCGACGCGCGCGTCGGCACCATCACGATCAACGATCAAACCTATACGGTGATTCAAGCCGGGAATTACCGGGACGTCACGCAGTTTCATCCCTTCTACTTCGAGATCAGTCGGCTCCATGCGCGGGCCGGCAACATCGACTGCGGCTACGTCAGCTACTGTCCTGAGGCCAACGCCACCCGCGAGCAGATGGCGGTGATCATTATCAAGGCGCTGGGGATGCAGTACCCGCCGCCGCCGATGACTCAGCGGTTTGTTGACGTGCTGCCGTCAAGGCCCAGCTATGCCTTCGTCGAAGAACTTGCCAAACGCGGGATTACATCAGGCTGCGGCGGCGGCAACTTCTGCCCCGATCAGCCCATCACCCGCGAGCAGATGGCCGTCTTCCTCATTAGGGTGATGGGCATCAGTCCGCCGCGGGGGGCTGCGCCGCGATTTGTCGACGTCTCAGCCGATCGGTTCGGGTACGACTACATCAATGAGTTGGCCAACCGGGGCCTGACTGCCGGCTGCGGCATGGGGAACTACTGCCCCGACGGCTTCGTCACGCGCGGGCAGATGGCCGCCTTCCTCGCCCGCTCCTTAGGCTTGAGATGAGGCTGTGCGATGGCGACCAAACCGTGCGGAGGGAAGTGGCTTAGGAGCAGGTCGGCGATGTGAGTCGGGTTGGAAGGCATTCTCGGTTGAGCGCGAAATGCGGGAAGGAGAGGCATTTTCCATTTTCCATCTGACATTTTCCATTGGTCATTGCAGAAGTGCGGCGGCCGTAAGCTGAGATGATCTCAGGGCAGTTGCCGTAGTTCTGCAATGACCAATGGAAAATGTCAGATGGAAAATGGAACTCTCCGTCCATTTCTTGAGCTACTGATTCTAGTTTTGCCCCAGGCTGATGGTGTCGTCGTCCTAGACGCGGCGCCATCGGCCTTTTTGCGTGTAGGGGTCAGTACCGCGAGCGGTAGCGAACGTGACTGCGGCGGCGAGGCACTGGTGGCAGCGACGCTCGCTACCGCTCGCGGTACTGACCCGGCGGTCCAGCTGAGGATGGTTCAGATTCGGGGAGCGTCCAAGTCTGCCCGACCTCAGTGACGGCCACGCGCCATCGCTCAGTTCCGGCCGCGGCGAGCAGCCGCGTGATCGGTTCCTTCACCGGCTCGCGGCTCAAGCGGAAGGTCGAGTGGTGCATCGGGAAAATATAGGTCGCCCCCATTTCACGCGCCATCTTCCAGGCTTGCTCCGGGCTGGCGTGAGCAGCGATAAAGGGATCGTAGGCGCCAATCGGCAAGACGGCCAGATCGACCCGAGCACGGTGGCGGAGAGCAGCGAAGGCCTGGGTATAAGCCGTATCGCCGCCGAAGACCAGCGCGCGACCCCGCTTTTCGATCAAGAATCCTCCGTAGCCACGATGGCTGTCGGTGAGCTTGCGCGCGCCCCAGTGATTCACTTCAATCGCCTCGACACGCACGCCGCCCGCTGAGACAGATTCATTCCACCCCAACTCATCCACCCGCCGGAAGCGTTGCACCAGATCACGGTTGCCTTGCTGGACGATGACGTGCGTCTTGCGCGGGAGGCGGTTGAGCGTGCCGAAGTCGCAGTGGTCCATATGGGCGTGCGAAATCAGCGCCAGGTCCAAGGCCGGGAGTTCGCGCACGGTGAGCGCCGGCCGGACCAAACGCCGCGGCCCGAGCGTCGTCCCTGCCAGGTGAATGCCGACGCGTGACCTCAACGCTGGATCGGTCAGCAGCCAGGTGCCGTAAAAATTGATCAGCACCGTCGCGTGGCCGAGCCAGGCGATGGTGAGAGCCTCGTCGCTCCACTTGGCCGGGTCGGGCCGGTGCGGCGCGGGCGGCACCGATGAGTGCATCTCATCCATGCGCTCGGCCAGGAAGCGACGCCCGTGGCGCCGCGCATAGTTGGTATATTTGCTCAGTCGAGAAAGCGGTACGTTCATAGAAGATAATAATCCCGTGATGATTCCCAGGGGCTAATTTCCATTCCATATTATAGCGTATTGCAATTGGCTGCGGTCTGGGAGCGCAGGCATCCTTGATTCTGCTGGCGACTTCGTCGCTGGTCGGTGGTCGCTGGCCAGCGGTGGCTCGTTTGGCCGCCGGGATGCCCTCGGCGATGAAGACCGCGTGGTCCGAAGCGCCGTAGTGCTTCTCGATGTTGTAGTAGAACTGGTCGCGCGAGCCCTGTGGATCAAGGATCGGGAAGAGGTAGGCGTAAGCGATGCGCCGGTTGTGCACCTTCTCGCGGTTGGTGTCATCGACGTATTCGAAAAACTGCTGCGTCACCTCATTGACGAAGCTGTTGACCGAATACGGGGTAGGCTGTTGCGATTCTTCGCCACGTCTTCGTCCCAGGTCTTATTCGTCTGCTTCCACCGCTCGATGTGCGCGTCTTCGAGCCCGTAGCGCTTGGCCATCTTCTCGATGTAGGCGGCCTCACGGTAAGTGCTCTGATACTCCTCGGCCAACCGGTCGTGCTCGTAGCCCGCGAGTTCGAGGATGTGCTGATAGGCGAGCGTGCCGCTGACTTCGGCCACGATGGCTTCGATGGTCGATTGGGGGATGAGCGTCTTGGGGTTGGGCTGCTCCTGCGCCCGCGACGGTAACGCGGCAGCCAGCAGGCATAGAACCCAGCCCAGTGCGATCAGTTTAGTTCGCATCGTCTTCTCCTCTTTGATTCTCGGGGGTTGAAAATCCGCGACTGCCCTCTCTGCTCACCCGCTACTCGGCATCGGATTCCGGGCCGGACGGCGAGCCCAAACCCGACTGCGGCAACAGCCAGTCGCGGTCGTAAGGCGGTTCTTCATGCTCAGGCATTTCGTAATCCGGGAAGTCTGCGAGCCACTGGCGGCGCCACTCTTCGTCAGCGTAGTATTTGAGGTAGAGATAGGTGTCCTCCTCACTCCCGCTGCTGACCAGATCCAGGTGCCACGCCGAATTCTCGTCAAACCGCAAGTCCGGCGTCTCCTCATGCAACACATCGCCCCAGAGCAAAGCGTACAGCTCGCGGTCGCTCAGGTGATTGGTGCAGCTCAAAAAGACGCGCAGGTCAGCCAACTTCCGAATCATCTCCCAGAGCTTCGTCGTCAACGCCTCATCATCCATCGTCTCCGGCGCGGGCAACTCGAAGCCGGCCTTCTCGAGCCGCTTGAAATGCGTCGTGAACGAAGCTTGCTCGTAGGCCACGACGCTCTCCCAAAACTGCTCGGCAACCTCAGACGGACAATCTTCCGACTCCCAGGCGGTCATCTCGCCTTCAGCCGCGGCTTGCGCCTTGAGTTTCAATTCAGCGATCCGCATCTCGCGGTCGCTCTTCTCCCGGTCATGGCCATTACCGTTCCCGTCAGACATTGTTTCCTCCCCTCCTCTTCTTTCAATGAGTCATGGCATAGATGATCACATTCATCCCCAATCGATAAGCGGCCAGCCCGAACCTCAACGGGTAGCGCGGCTCGTCGATCCACTCCCAGGCGTCGCCATTATCGGCGTTGCGGGCGACGAAGACCAGCACCCGCCCCTCAGGACCGATGATGCCCATATAGTGCGGGACGAAGCCGCCCTTCTCGTGCGTGATGCCGCTGTAGATGTAGTTGACATTCGGCACCTGGACGACCTCTTTGATGTCGAAATAGCAGTGGAAGAGCGGGTGGCTGAGCGGCAGTTCTTCAATCGGGTACTCGGGGAAGACCTTCCGCATCTGCTCCTGCACGTTCAACCATTCCCGCTCGCCCCAAAAGTCGTCAAGCATCAGGAACCCGCCGCGCAGCAAATATTCGCGCAGCTTCGCGGCATCCTCCTCGGACAGCACCATGAAGCCGGGCTCGACGGCGTAGATAAACGGATAGTTGAAAAGCTGCGGATCGAATAGGGAGATGGTAGTCGGGTCATCGGAGATCGCCAGCGTGCTCCGCGCCCACCCGCGCAGGCCGTAGACGAATTGCTCATCGGCCTTCGGGTAATCGGTGGTCCACTTTTCGCGCCAGCCGTATGAATTGTAGCGGAGGCGGGCGAAAGTGTATTCGGCCTGAATGCCGGAATGGCGGCGCGTGGCGAAGCCGGGCAAGCGCTCTTGCCTCTGGCCTTGAGAGGGCCAGGCCATCAGCGGCAGGCAGATCAACAGCAACAAAGTGGGAGCGGCCCTCATTGCCCTTCGTCTCCTCGGGAACAGGGCACTCTGCGCTCCTGCCCCCTGCAATCTCGATCCTGTACCGTCGGCTATTCTGCTCCAGATTTTAATTCGGTAAGCACCATCAGATACATTCGGTCCCAGAGGCTGTGAATATTACTACTCTGGTGTCACAGGCAGCAAGCGGAAGGCGCTTTTTTGTGGGAGCTAAAGCAACCGCAGGAGATCAAAGGGTGGCGAGACAATTCCCAGAGGGCTGAAGTAGCAACGCGCTGAGGCTACCACAGCAACGTGCCCCTTCAGTCCTCTAGGGGATTACACAATACAATTAAGGCGTGGGTGAAATAGCGACAACAGCTTCTACAGCGGAGTCATCGGCCAGAAAGACGAGTCCTCCACTAGCCTCAACATCCCGGCAGTATCCAGGGGTTTTGAGCACCTTCGCGACACGCGGCAGATGAGGGTTGCTCACGTCAAGGATAATTAAGCCTGCGATTCCGCTGGCGACATAGACCAATCCGTCAGTCACAGCTAGCCGGAGGGCACCGCCGGTCGTCGTCACTGAGCCAATTTTGACGGGAACGGCCGGGTCAGCAAGATCAAAGACCCAGACGTTGCTGAGGCTGGGTGAAGCCAGAGTTAAGTAAAGGTATTGATTCCGCACCCGAATATGCCCCGCTGGCCCGGAGGCGTAGACGTTAGCGCCGACTAGGGAGGGAGAACCTGGATTCGACACATCCACCACATCTATCCCCTTAACATTATCCGCAATATAAGCGTACTTGCCGGCAACATCTACCCCAAATGCGACGCCGGGTGTAAGGACTGAGCCGATAATAGCCGGGGCCCGTCCGTCCAGCCCCAGGTCCACGATAAATAATCCCGCGGCCCCGCCTGCAACGAAGACCAAGTTGCCGCGTACTCTAAATTCGCGAACCCAGGTTCCGAGCGGAAAAACCACACGGCCAATCACAGATTGTGAAGCCACGTCTACCACCTGAAGTTCTCGGTTCGATTCGCTACCCACCAGGGCCCATCGCCCTGATTCGGAGAAGGCAACCTGGTCGATCAGATCGTCGCGATTCGACAAGCCGGTGGTCACTGGTTTCTTCGGATTTGAATTATTTGCCCAAACCAGTGTGCTACGATTAGGTATCTTGGAGTTGTAGGTGTTGGTCGCAGTGAGGGTTGAGAAGCCGGAGAGAGCCATGGAGGTGGTAGTCGAGGACATCGGTATCGCGCCTAGTTTGACTGGCTGAGTCACTACGCGGGTGTCAACCACATTGAGGGCAGCGCCACTCTTGATCGTTGAAAGCAATGAGCTTCGTGCGCCAAGACAGACGCGCGAAGCTTCACCGTCCGTGCGCAATGAACCGATAGTTCTCGGACTGGCCGGGGCGCTGAGATCCAGCATCAGCAAGCCATTGCCTGGGTATCCCGCAGCTACAGCTACCACGGCTCCGCCTGCTGGGGCGACATCGCAAGTCACTGTCGTCGGCAACGCTGTAGCAATCGGCAGTGGCGAAGATGGGCTGTTGACATTGAACAGTTTCAACCCCGCATTGGTTGAGATAACGATCGTACTGCCAACGCTGGTTTGAATGAAGGTGATCCGCGAAGCCTGCGTCGCTCCGGCAAAGGTGCCGATCTGTATCGGCAGATCTGGATTGTTGACATCGACAACCACTGCTCCCGAAGAACCAGCGGCGATATAAGCGTACCGATCAACGATTGTGACCGCCTGTGGGGTGAGTCTGAGGTTGGCGAACCCCAACGCATTTGGGGCCAGGGGATTGGTAATGTCCACCACCTGAAGCCCTGATCCCTTCCCGTAAAAGTAGCCGCCAATGTAGGCTAACGTTCTGCCATTATTTACTCTCACAGCCACGCTTGAGCCGCCGGAATTAGGGAAGAGTGATGCCACCACACGCGGGTCAGTTTTGCTACTGACATCTACCACCTTCAGTGCTGTGTTGCTGTAAGCCGTAGTCAAATAGGCATACTGCCCGTTGACTGCCACCCCTGTGGCATTGGTCGTGGTAATGACCGTCCCAACTACAGTCGGGCTGGCGGGTGCCGAAAGGTCCACAATTCTGAGGCCGGTCACGTCCGCAATGTAACCGTACGGTTCTGCTATCACCATGTCACCAATCGTCCCACTAATGGTGGGCGTTACTCCAATAATTGCTGGCGAGAAAGTCAGCACCGAAATGCTCTCGCTAGTATTAGTACCATTGCTAAAGCGGATGGATAACTGGTGCCAATTCGCGGCGCGAATTTGAGCGCGGAAACTGCCATCGCTATTCGCAGTGGCTGACACCGAAACGCCGGTAATCGTGTTAACGATACTGACTCTGCTACCCCCAGGAACGGCCCCGGCAAAACCCTGGACTAGCGAGAGGCCAGAAGGATCCGAAGGCCTGGCCATAATCAAGCGCTCATCCGGCACGGTAACTTGTGGGGGAATTGTAGCCGCGCTCAGCGCGCTGGTAAGTAAAATGAGAGCTGTTCCAATCACACGAATAGATCCCAACCAACGGGTCGCCATATACATAAATCTCCTCTAGGGTTGCTCAGACCAGTCTTGACTACTTAAGCCGAGATGAGGAGCTCAAGCATTATTGGGGCGCGATGTTTGGTGAGAGTGAACAGAGCGGCGCCAATTCTGACTTCCGTCTGTTCAGGGCAAATATATTAGCGGGGCATCGTTCGAGCGCACATCAACGACCGCTGTTTCTGTGTCTCGGCGCCTGCCATTTACGACAGGAGATTCATATGAGGAATCGGTGAGGTTCAATTGCGGGACGTATTGAAACCTAAAACCGCAGTTGAGTCAAGCACCTTCTCTGATTTTAATTATCACACACGCCCGCGCCGATCACGGGTGCGGATCCATGTGTATTTACAGGGGCCAAGGATGATGCTATTTGCCAAATTGCGTCACCGCGCTCACCATCCCACACGCTCATCCTAAGGCGAGGCCGTGACGTGAAGCGCAAAGCGCTCTACGGTCAGTGAAACTAAACTATCTGAGCAGAGAATGAGCGCAGCATCTTTATCATTCCAAGGCGGAAAAACCTTGATCAATGACTCAGGAAGTGGTACAACGTATCTGAAATTACTTCCTAAAAAGCAAGCAAACTCGATTTGGATGCCTTATCTTCCCGCCCCGAGAAAAATTCGGAACTGAGACTGCCGAGTAACGACAGGCCCAAGCTAGCCGGCAATAGCTTCTAAGCCTCACACAATCTCGGAAAACTGAATCTCCATCTCTCAAACCGCGAAAGCAAGCTCAGCCCCTTGTGCCCTCGCGAATCATTGAAATCTTAGCCATTACCCCCGATGGCCGATTAACTTAGCCTAGAGGCTAGCTGTATCCGGCTTCTTGGTCCAGCGTTGACCTTAAGAGTAATGGTGTCTCAGCAAACGTGTGTCTACCTATGGCCACCAGAGATGAAATGGTGATTGGAAGTCGCAAAGCACACCAACGTTTGCCCCTGTTTCACCTTGAATCAATCATCCGCACCAAAGAAAGGTGGTAAAACTATGCTTCAAAAAAGATGTGCTATGAGGAGAATTCTGCGGTCAAAGGCGGTGATCACCTCACTCAGCCTACTGCTAATTATGGGGTTAATCCTTGCCGCAAGCGCTCACTTAACGGCGCCCTCGGCAGCGAAGAGTAGCTTGATGCTCCCGCCGCCGCCGCCAGACTGCACCACCCCTCACGTGGGAACTCCTAGTTTACCCAATCCGCTGACGGTCAGCGGGATCACCTACCCACCGCCGACGCCACCATTTCAACCTCTACAAGGAACGGGCGACCATGCGACCTTTCTCCTTGGGAATGCGCCGACGACCGGGACCTTCGCAAATTTGAATCCGAAGACGGATCCGAACTGTATGTTCCTTGCTGGCAACAGTGCCAATATCGGGCTACAGGATTTCGTCTATGTCATTCAGGTCAAAAACATGTCCCCCCAAGGTATAGCAATCGGTGAGGTTTCAGTCGGAGCTTGCGGCAACTCGCTTGGCGGAAACGGGGCCGTCATCAGTTGCGGCAGCAACATCACCAGCATCGGCTTCTGCCCGACTACGGGCTCGATGGTCAAAAACCCTAGCAGTGCCAATAGTCCCCCCGATCAAGATGGGGTCGATTATAACTTCCCGGGAGCGAGGCTTATTCAGTCCGGCGAAAAAACCTCTCTCCTATTCTACACCTCGCCGGATCCGCCCAAACTCACCACGGCAGGGATTATCGGCGCTGGCGCAGTCTCCGGCGGTGACAAGCAAATCTACGGATCTTGCCCCACCTCAATCAAGCTCGACAAGAAGATCGCGTGCGGTACCGGCGGCACCCCCGGCACTTTCACTGATGGTCCCTTACAGACGCTCGCCGGGGAGCAGATTTTCTATCAGATCACTATCGAAAACACTGGCCAAACGCAACTGGTAAACGTCGTGGTCAAGGACCTGCAGCTCGGCCCGCTGGTTGGGCATCCTGATGGAAACTTGAGCAATGACTTCTTCGGCGCGCCGCAAGGCACGCTTGATCCTGGGCAGGTTATGTTTGCCGTGTTTGGCCCTACCACCGCGACCACGGACTTCACGAATACCGCCATGGTTAATGGCGTCTACAACATTCCTCCTGACCCGCTAGGAAACGCCGGAACTTTCGCGGTGACCAGTTCCGACAGCGTAACGCTCGACGTGGTCAACCCCACGATCCAATGCGACAAGCAGGTGAATGGAGTAAAGAATCTCCCCAACTATATCCTTGGCCAGATGCTGACTTATACGCTGAGTGTGACCAACCCAGCTTCGAGTGAGGTCCCCCTTAAAATCACTGTCGATGATCCCAAGCTCAGTTCGCTAACGCCCATCTCGTGTACACTTGAGGACAGCACGCCGGTGACGTTGCCCCACATGTTCGCCAGCGTCCCCCCTGGGACGACAAGGACTATCACCTGCAAGAAGACTTTCGCGACCTTCGCTGAATTCAAGGCTGCGGGCATCATGATGCCGGATGGATCGGTTACCCTCAACAACACGATGATGGTGAGTGCGACTCCCACGCAAGGGGCCAGCATCTGCGGCGCCGCGAATTTAACTCTCACCTGCACGTCGGGCGCCAGCGTGACGGTTCAGCCCCCTAGACTCACACTCACTAAAGAGGTGGCTTGCTTCTCGCCCTCGCTTGACTGCAACAGCGGGGCATTCCAGACGACCACCCCAGCTAACCCGCTCAAGGTGCTGCGCAGCCAGGATGGCTCAATGACCGCGGCGGTCGTGTATCGCTATCTGGTGAAGAACACGGGCGGTGCCCCAATCAATAGCATCACGATTATGGATGACCAACTCGGAGTCTTCCCCGTCCCGAACCTTGCCCCTAACGCGATGAGTAGCTTCATTTGCACAGGGCCAATTACGCCAACGGCGGCGCCTGGCGTAGTCCTTACTAACACTGCCAAAGCAGTCGGCACCTCGGCTGGCTCATCGACGGCCAATGACGTGACGAGCGACCCAGCGACAGCGAGCGTCGTGGTGCAGCAAGCTTCGCTGACCTGTTCGCTCACGGCCTCAGACTGCCCGACTGGCAGTAACCCAGTCACATTCACTTTGAAGCTGACGAACGGGCTGGTCCCCGTCACGGTGAATAGTATTACCCTTACCGGCTTCCCTCCTGGGCCACCACTGCCTCCGCCCCCGTTTAACCTAGCCCCAGGGGAAATGAAAACTTTCACCCTCACCTTTACCCCTCCGTCGGGGACAATCGAGTTCAAGACGAAGGTCATTGCCGCTGTCACCAGCTCAATCGGCCTCTGCACCGGCAAGGCTGACGGGACCTCGGTGAGTACTCAAGTCATGACGGAATGCTCTACTACGCCGTGCGTGAAGTGCAGCACGATCTGCTTCCTGTCAGCGAAGTACTGGTCGCTCCATCTCGATCATCTGCCAGGTGGAACGGTTGTGGTCGGCGGAGTGAACATGAACGCCGGGATCAGCACCAGCAACACCTCGGTTATCGGGATCGCGTTGAAAGGCGGGCCCGCTCCGTTGCAACAGCTCAATCAGCAGTTCGTTGCGGCCCAGCTCAACCTGATCATCGGGAGCGGCGGCGGAGGGGTGGCCACCAATGTGCTCTGGACCAACCTCCTTTGCTACGGCGGGTTCTTCTCCAACTTCCCGCCGGTCACGCTGAGTAATGGCGTCACCATCACTCCCAGTTCGATGCTCAAGGACTTGTTTATGCAAGCCCAGGCGGCGATCCGCGATAACCGGACCGCAGATATGGTCTTGCTGGCAGGGCTCTTCGCCAAGCTCAACGGGAATAGCCCGTTGGGCTTCTGCGGCACTACGAAGTTCTAGCCCCAAGTGCCTTAAATCATCCGGCCGCGGCCCCTGTCTCGTGGGCCGCGGCCGTTTTTATCTCGCCGGCTTTTTAGTTCTTCCCCGATTTTTCTTGGAAACGGTCTTGAGAACGATAGGCGGGTCGATCCTGAGATAGCGTAATAAAGAAGCGTCCGTCAGCGCGGCGGCGACGCCTTCGCCGAGGGAGCGGCCGTCGGGGTGAGACCAGATCTTATACTGGTCGCGCGCGAACCCGGCATCCGCCAGCAGGCGCCGACGCTCTTCGAGGCTCAGTTGGTAGAAGGGGTTCCGCGTCGATTTCATTCAGGTGGATCATACAACTCAAACCGCGGTCGGATAAAGTGAATGGAGCGAGGAGTCCGGATAATAATGCCCGAGGATCTCCCGAAAACCATACCCGCGCTCGGCCATCAGTGCCGCCCCGATCTGGCACAAGCCTACGCCGTGCCCCCAGCCAGCGCCAAGCAGGGTGAAGCGCAAAGGGACGTCTGCCCGTGCGGCCTCGGCTTCGACCACAAAGGCCGAGCTGTAGAGATGCGAGGGTGAGAGCGCCCGGCGGATCTCCAGTTCCTTCCCGATGACTAGGGTCTCACGCTCGCCGACGACTCTGAGCCTGATCAGCCGGCCCGAAGCGCCGCGCTCGACGGGTTCGAGCTTGATGATCGGCCCGAAATCGATCCCGAGTTTGGTGCGCAGCAGGCCCTGCAATTCATCCTGGCCGATCACCACCCGCCAGCGGTAGAAGTCCAACGTCTCTTGATCAAAGTCCGGCAGGATGCGGGCGAGGATCGTCCGATCACTCGTGTGGCAGTAGGCGGGCGGCGAACCCAATATCCACCGCCTGGCATTCGCCTCATCCGTCAGGGGCAACGCGAAGCCGGCGGGAAAGGCTTCGCCGTCATAACGGGCGCGGAGGTAAGGAATCTCCAGGTCCTCCCACGCCGAGGCGTACTCCTCCATCACCCCGCCACAGCATTTCGAGAAGCGCGCGTCACACAGCGCCTCGGCATAGATCAAGACTTGGCCGCGGGTCGAGCGGATGGCCTCAAAGACGGCAGGGGCCGTCGCTTTGGTGACGCCCTGGTAACGCTGGCAGTGGTCATCGGCGCAGACGTCGAAATCGGTGTGGCTCTCCCGGTCATACCAGCGGATCAATTGCTGTGGGTCATCGCCCGTATTTTTATCCCGGCTGGTTGGCGGGCGCTCAACCTTCCACGGCGCCAGTTGGGCGAGCAGCCAGCTCCGCGAGATGATCGCGTGGGCCTTGAGCAATTCCGGGTGGGCGGTGGCGCTCATCTCCGAAGAGATGACGCTGGTCAGGTAGGCTTCAACCCCGATTTCATTGATGACGCTCAGGCGGCCCCGCCCGTCAAGCTTGAGCCGGAGCGCGCCTTGGAACTGCTGGTCCTCTTTGCGCTGCCAGTGGAAGTCGATCCCGATGGTGACCCCTCGCAGAGTGAAAGAGCCTTGGGCGTCCTCGGGGGTAAAAACGAATTCGGAGGCGGCGGCGCACGGGTGGCCCGATTGGTCGATGAGTTCTATGCAGCCGGCGGCATTACCCGCCGAAGCGCACGCCCGATACCGGCCGGCAGCGAAACGCGTTCCGTCCTGAGTAGTGAACTCGCCGCCGAGATCGAAGCTCAGCTCTTCAACTCCCGACATCAAACCAATCGAGATTCTCGGTTCCTGCTCAATCGTGATCAATGGTCAATCTCCACAAAGTCTCAACCACTCGGCGAAGCGCGGTGTGTCGAGCGTCACTTCCAAATAGATTTGTTCGATGTCCCGCTCGCTGATGCGGGCGAAGTGGCTCGCGTCCGGGACAACCAGCACGCCGGCCAGGTCGATGGCCGCCGGGCTGACGGTGAGCTTCGCCTCGCCGTCGGCATAATAGCACGCGGGCCGATGCTTGCCGCGTGGGAAGAATAAGATTGTCCAGCCCGCCGGGCCAAAAGTTACTACCAGATTGAGCATCGGCTCCGGATCTGATCCGCCTGTGACTGCGGCGAGGCAAGCCGTCGTTCTTTCAAACCAAGTGATCAGCGGGCTGCGCTCTTTCCCACAAGCGACGAGCAAATTGACGCGGTAGTCAGGCAACGTAAAAATTTCCAGCTCTCCCGCGCCGGAGAGCTGATGCCGCTGCCAAGTCTCCGCCTCGCGGATGATCGGCAGCAACTCTCGCGAGCAGGCTTGAAAGTGCAAATGGTCAGGGGCGGAGGCCCCACAAGCCGGCCCGTTATAGAGGGCGAAATAGTCCGCGCCCAACCCCTGCGCGAGGTCGAGCAAGGCGCCGAAGTTCCCGGCAATAGTCTGCGGCGTGTGGCGGCGCGAGGCAATCACCAAGTGGCGGCGAAGGACCGGGAAGGGATTACAGAGGACGATGAATTCCGGGCCGAAAGTAATCCCCTTCTCCTCCGGCGGCAAATTCTCCGGGCAGAGGAAACACGGGCGCTGTTTGATCGTGGTCGCGTCCACGCGCGCGGCTGTGCTCACGATGCGCTTCGGGTTGAATTGCGCGAAGACCTCCGACCCTCTCACATTGAACTGCTGATACTCAACCTCGGCTAATCCGGCGATAGCCTCACGCAACATCGGCCAGGCGGTCTGCTGCTGAGCGATCAGGGCATCGACTTGCGCGCGCAGGCCCGGCGCGGCCTCGTGATCGAGGTACGGCGACAGAGCGGCCTCGCTGATGATTCTCGTCTCCCACCCCATCACCCTTCACCCCTCTGATTGAGCCGCTGCCGCGCGAGGATCTCGACGGCGCGCAGCCGATCCTTATACGTGTCGTAGCGGTTCATCGTTTGCAGCGGCAGCGCACTATCGGTATTGCCTCCCCAGCGGCGGCACTGATAGACCGATTCGTAGATGCGCCCGATTTCGTACTCGCGGCTGAGGCGCAGGGCGACGGCATAGTCTTCGCCGTAGCTCACATTGGGCAGCCCGAAGCGGCGCAGGACTGTGACGTCGAAAGCCCGCGGGGCGCCGAGCCCGTTGATCCGCAGCGCATTGTTCCGGCCGTTCTCGCGCGTCCACTCGCGGTGGTCGATCAGGCCAGGGGGCAGCTCGCGCAACTCGAAATCGACAGTCGTGTATGAGGCGATGACCATCGCATAGCAGCCTTCATCAAATTTGGCGACGACCCGCCCGAGCGTCCGGCTGTCGGCGAACAGGTCGTCGGAATCGAGCTGCACCGCGTAACGACCGCAATGCGGAGAATAGACGGCCTCGTTCCAGCACCCGCCGATGCCCAGGTCCGTCCGCGCCGGGATGAGGTGGATCAGGCGACCATCCGCGGCGGCGAGCGCCTGAAGCGTTTCGGTTGTGCCGTCGGTCGAGTGGTTGTCCACCACGATGACGTTGAATTCAAAGTCAGCCGCTTGACTCAGCGCGCTGCTGACGGCGTCGGCGATGGTCTTGGCGCGGTTGCGGACCGGGATGATGACGCTGGCCTTGACCGGGAACTGCTCGCGCGTGGCCGGCACTTCAGCGAACCGCGGTTCGAGGTAAGCGCCGATCCGCCGCAGATGATCGGTCGCGATCTTTTCCATCTCCAACTGATACTCGCGCTGCCGCGGGTCGACGTAATCGAAGACGCGCTCGCCGGTCGTGCGGCGGTCGAGCGCCGTCCGGGTGTAGAGCGGCTCCGGGATGCGCAAGACGGGCGAGTCGCAGGAGAGCTTCAGACGCAGGTCATAGAGGCCGCCCCATCTGAGGTCGTCGGGCACCGGCCCATGCCGGCGCAGGGCCAGTTCAGCCGCCTGACGCGAGATGAGGAGGACTGAGCCGAAGTCGAAATTATCGCGGAGGCTGCCCAACTGGTAATCGATCAGCGGGTGATCGATCACCTCACTCCCCTGCCGCTCGCGGAAGTCGGCATACAGCAGTCCCGCCCCGGAATCTTCAGCTACTTGCGCTAACCTATCGAGCGCCCGCTCGCCGAACTCGACCAAGCCGCCGGGCAGGAGCAGGAGCAGATAATCCTCCGTGAATGAGTCAAGCAATTGTCGGATGGCGGCGCCGGAAAAGTACGAGTCAATCTTAATTGGCTGAACTCCTGTCGGAGTTGACACATCATCCTGATAAATCCCGATAAGCTGATTGACCAAGGGGTGATCAAAAATGGGCTGCCGTAATTCTCCAAGTTGCTCTTCGCCCGCGTAGGGCAAAGCGACGGATAATCGCTTCATACACCTTTCTCTCTTCCAAAAAATCGGAGATGTTCTGATCTAGAGCGGTTTTCAAATCAAGGTCCGGAACGCGGCGGGTACAGTCCGGGGAGCGTGAGCGACCTGAGCTGCGCGGGCGAGGCCCCTGACGGAGCGGCAGGTCGCTCACGCTCCCCGGACTGTACCGGGCACCCAACCGACGTCTGCTTTAGCACCGACGGGTCGTCCTTCGGGCGCGCGACGATCACTCCCGGCATGCGGTTCGCGGCCACGAATTCCGCCAACTCTTGCTCAACCACGCCACCGCGACTGCGGGCGGCGTGGCATAGGATGAGGCGGCCTTGGTCGCGAAAGAGCAGCCCCGTGTGAAAAACGTCGAGCCCCTTGCGCGTCGAGACGAAGAAGATCAGGTCCCCGTCCGCCATATCTGGGCCAAGCCAATTCAGCTTGCGCTTCGGGAAATAGCGGAAGCTGACGGTCCGCGGGCGGAGGCTCGAAATCAGGCTCAAGGTTTTGGTCTTCAGGAGTGTGCCCTCCCCGCGCGTGAGATCGCTGAGCAGCCCGCGCCGGACGTTGTGTCGCGCCCAATCGGTGGTGTAATGATGGCGCTTGGTCCAGGCCACCTCGCCCCGCCGATACCTGATCTCTCGCAGCCAGTCAGGAAACTCCTCTGCCTCCTTGGCCCAAGCCAGGGCCAAGACCGTTTCCATAAAAGTGACGCAATCGAACCCGGCGAGCGTCGGCACGAAGACTTCCGCTTCCGTGGCCGACCCGATGAGGGGGTTGATGAGGTAAGGGCAGCCCAGCAGCCGCCGCGCGATGAGTCGCATCCGCCGGCCGACCGGGGAGTGAGTCCGGGCCTCTTCGATCAGTTGCTGGGCGAGTTGATGATCTCGGCGCCGAATCGCGGTTTGAGCAGCCAACAAGACTTCCTCGTCGTGGTCCCAATGATTACTTACTGACCTGTGAGCCGGGGCGGCAATCTAGAGATGAGCGCCTCATCAGCTCATCGCTGTTATTTTCGCTTACCGCGCTGCTCACATCAAGCAAGAAGCTCACCCAAAAGGGCGGAGGCGTGACGTGGCTTTGCCGCGCCGCGCCGCCGCCGGGTCCCCGAACGATTCCGAGTGTGGCGATGGCCACTCAGCTTTGCTACAAGCCAAACGCCCTGCCCAGGAAGGCGGCCATCTCCCCGCGAGTGACCGATCTTCCAGGGCAGTACATCCGGGCGCCACAACCTTGTGTGATCCTTCGCCGGTAGAGGTCTTCGATGAACGGGAAGCTATCCCAAGCGGGCGAGACGTCGTCGAAGGATTGCCCTGTCGGCGTGGGCGGGACATACTCCCGCAACGCCCGTTCAACGAAGATGGCCATCGACTCGCGCGTCACGAATGTGTCAGGGCAGAAGCTATTTCCTCCGCAGCCGACGGTGATGCCCCGCCGGGCCAACTCATCGATGAAGGCATAGCCTCCGCGTGACGAGTCGACGTCGGCAAACCGCTGGCTGGCCGGTTGGGGCGGGTTCAGGATGCCGAGCGCTTTGATGATGAAGATCGCCATCTGCTCCCGCGTGACGAAAGCATCGGGGCAGAAGCTGCCAGAGCCACAGCCCTGGGTGACTTGCCGCGCCGAGAGCTTGCCGATCTCGGTGTTGAACTGATTCGAGGGATCGACGTCGGGGAATTTCGCCCCTTGCAGGACGGTAAAGGTCTGGCCGGCGACGGTCAGCATGCCGGTGCGACGGCTGGCGTTGGGATTGTCCGCGACGGTGAAGGTCACCGTGCCGTTCCCGTTGCCGCTGCCCGAATTCACGATGATAAACTCCGGGTTATTATTGGTCGTCGTCCAACTGCAACCCTGGGCCGCAGTGACATTGACAGACCCCGTCAAAGGCGCTGCCCCGCTGTCGGCCGGGAAAGCTTGGCTCGCCGCGGACAGCGTGAAGGAGCAAGGCGGAGCCGCGTCCGACACCAGCCGGTAGACGCCGCCATTGAGGTCCACGACGTACAACTCACCAGCTTCGTCCTCGCCGAAGGATGAGATATTGAAGCTGGTATCGAGCAGCACCATCGGCGCGCTGCCGTTGGGCGTGAAGATCTCCCCCGTACAGTAGTCGCCGAAGACGTAGGTCCCGGCAGGCAGCGTGTTCTTCGGGCCGCGGTAGACGTAGCCCCCGGTGATGGAACAGCGCCCCAAGGTGTGCCCATACTCGAGGATTGGAAAGATGTAGTTGTTCGGGTTGCTGCAGAGCGCCGGGTCGTTGTTAGTGCAGTGATTGCCCTCGAAGACGCGCCAGCCATAGTTCCCCCCGAGCGTGACGATATCGACCTCTTCCCACGCCCCTTGCCCCACGTCGCCGACGTAGAGCTGACCCGTCCCGCGATCGAACGAGAAGCGCCACGGGTTGCGCATGCCGAGCGCAAAGATCTCATCGAGCCCCGGGGTCGCCCCGAAGAAGGGGTTATCGGGCGGGGAGGAGTAAGGGATGGCCCCATTCAGGTGGTCGATGTCCAAGCGCAAAATCTTGCCGTGCAAATCATCGATGCTCTGCGCCCGATTGCCCGGATCATTACCCGAGCCGCCGTCGCCCTTCCCGATGTAGAGATACTTATCGGGGCCGAACTCGATCATCCCGCCGTTGTGATTGGCAAACGGCTGCGGGACGGTGAGCAAGATCCGCTCATTCGTATCGGCCACGTTCGGATTGGTGGGTGAGGCGTGGTACTCGGCGATGACGGTGGCGCCGTCGCCCGTCCGAGTGTAGTCGATGAAGAAGCTCCCATTGATTTTGAATTGCGGGTGAAAGGCGAGGCCTAACAATCCCCGCTCGCCGCCCGAGACGATTTTGGCCGAAACATCCAGGAAGTCCGTCGCGGCGGCGGCCCCCGGCTGGAGCACCTTGATCTTCCCCGTTTGCTCAACGATAAACAGCCGGTTGGTGCCGTCGTGCGCGCTGGTGACATAAAGCGGGCTCGAGAGGCCCGTGGTGAGCACCGGCTGAGTACTGATGGCGGCGGGCGCCAAAGTCGCGCGCGCCGAGCGTGCCCTCACGGAGTGCGGCTTGGGTCCCAAACCGAACAGTAAAAAAATCACGGCACCAAGCAGTGCCAGGCAACGAAACATCCTGCCCCCAAACTTTTTCATCGGCCCTTCCTCCTCAATTGCTTGGTCCCGTTCCCGCGCGGAAGCGTAAGGTATTTCGATTGGCGACCACCCCGTTGTCGGCGGCACGGGTCAGTACCGGTAGGGGTAGCGACCTGATGCTCCCGGAGAGTGTGCCTCACGAGTCTATCAGGTCGCTACCACTCCCTGTCCTGACAGGGCGCGTAATTGCTCCGCGCTAGAATTGTTACGAGGGAGAATCTTAGAGATGAGTGCTACATCCCATCGCCGTTATTGTCGCCTACTCCCTAGCCCGCAGCAAGTGGGGGCATCGAAATTCTGAGGCGGAGGACGAAACTTCAATGCCCGGCTTCTAATGATGGAGGCTTATCAGCCATAACAATAAAAGGCTCAAATGCCCTTGTTTTCCACCCGCCGTGCGGCGGGCCTAGAGATGGCCTAGAGATGAAATGCCCTGGAGAGGAAGGCCGCCCTCTGCTCCCGCGTCACCGAGTCCTCGGCGCAGTAAGCTCAGCAGCTTTCAGCAGTCAGCATTCATCTGTTGCCCCGGTCTCTACAGGCCGAAGGCTTTGACCAGAAAGACCGCCATCTGCCCGCGTGTCACCGCCGCCCCGGGACAATAGTTGCCCCCACCGCAGCCGGAAGTGATGCCGCGCACCGCCAGCTCTTCAATGAAGGCCGCGAAGGGCGACGTCAGCGGCACGTCGGCGAAACGCGGCTGCACGGGCGTCGCCGGCACAAAGCCCGGCGCGTGCTTGCGCGGGCGATGAGGAAACGCGGCGGCGCGTGGAAGCCATGCTCGCGGCCGATGCGCGAGACGATCTGCTGATCGATCGCCCAGCTTACCAAGCCGACACCCTCGTGTCATCAGCTTCCCGCCCCGATGATGCGCCGAGTTTCAGCAGCGACATGACCGGCGTTTACCGCCTGATCAGAGAGTTGGGACACGGCGGGATGGGGACCGTTTATCTCGCTTACGACACGCGGCTCGGCCGGCGGGCGGCGCTCAAACTTCTGCCTCCGCAGCTCGTCAACGATCCGGAGCGGGTGCGTCGTTTCCAACGCGAAGCCCGGACCGCGAGCGCGCTCAACCACCCCCACATTATCACCATCTACGACTTTGGCCAGGAGCAGGGGCGCGACTACATCGCCTCGGAATTTGTCGAGGGCCGCACGCTGCGCGATTACGTCGGGGACCCGGAGCTTTCACTCAACCAAATCCTCGATCTGGTGATGCAAGTGGCGAGCGCGCTCGAAGCCGCGCACGCAGCAGGCATCGTCCACCGCGACATCAAGCCGGAAAACATCATGCGGCGGCCCGATGGTTACGCGAAGGTGCTCGATTTCGGGCTGGCCAAACTGACCGAGCCGGAGTCGGCGAGCGACGAAACGAAAATCGGTGTTTCGGGGGAGAGTTCGGATTTCGAGACGCGGACCGGCATGGTGCTGAGAACGGTCAGCTACATGTCGCCAGAGCAGGCGCGCGGGCAGAAGGTGGATGGGCGCAGCGACCTCTTCAGCCTGGGCGTGGTCCTGTACGAACTGATTACCGGGCAGCGGCCATTCGGCGGCGAGACCCCGAGCCACATCATTGTGGCGATCTTGGAAAAGGAACCGCTGCCGTTGACTCGCGCGGCGCCCGGAGTGCCAGCCGAGTTAGAGCGCATCGTCACCAAAGCGCTGGTCAAAGATCGCGAGGCGCGGTATCAATCAGCCAAAGACTTGCTGCTGGATCTCAAGCGGCTCAGAGCGAGGCATGAGCTGGAAACCGAGCTGGCGCCATCAGCATCGCCAGAAGCGAGCGCCAGGGCGGCGCTCCCGACCGATGGCGGAGAGATGGCGCCGGCCACTGCCATGCCGCCAACTGTGCCAAGCAGTGAGGTGGTCGCGCACATCACCTCACGTGCCGAATACCTGGTCAGCGAGATCAAGCGGCGCAAGTGGGGAGTGGCGGTCGCGCTGCTGGCGCTGCTGCTCGCGGTGCCAAGTCTCATTTATTTGTTCTCCTTCGCCAAGCTGAGCCCGGCGATTGATTCGATTGCCGTCTTGCCGCTGGCCAACACGAGTAGCGATCCCAACACGGACTACCTCTCAGATGGGATTACTGAGAGTTTGATCAACAGTTTGTCGCAACTACCCGAGTTGCGCGTCATGGCGCGGACCACCGCCTTCCGCTACAAAGGCAAGGAGGTCGACCCGCGCGCGGTGGGACGCGAGCTGGGCGTGCGCGCAGTGCTCATGGGCCGCCTCCGACAGCGCGGCGATCAGTTGACCATCCAAGTAGACCTGGTGGAGACAGCTAATGGCGCGCAGTTGTGGGGCGAGCAGTACGACCGGCAGTTCTCAGATGTGCTGGCGCTCAAGCAAGAGATCACGCGGCAGATCACCGAATCTAGCGTCGCGGCCTAGAGCCTGAAAGCCCGGACCAGGAAAGCGGCCATCTGCCCCCGCGTCACCGCATCCTTCGGGCAGTAGTTGCCCCCGCCGCACCCTAAGGTAATCCCGAGCGCCCCCATCTGATCGATGAACCCGTAAAAATCATTCGTGGGCGGGACATCACCGAAGCGTTGCGGCACACTCTTGGACGGGTCGAGATTGCCCAGCGCGCGAATGATGAAAGCCGCCATCTGCTCCCGCGTGACATTGCTGCCCGGACAGTAATTGCCTCCCCCGCACCCCGAGGTGATGCCCAGCGCCCGCATCCGATCGATGAAACCGTAGAAGGGATTGGGCTGACCGTTGATCACCTTGGGCACGTCGGCGAATCGCGGCGGGACATCGGTCGGGGGGTTGAAATCACCCAGGGCTCTGATGATAAAGGCGGCCATCTGCTCCCGCGTGACATTGGCCTCCGGACAATAGTAGCCACTACCGCAGCCCGCCGTGATCCCGTTCAAAGCGATAGCGCTGATCTCGGCGTAAAACGGGTGCGTGGCGGGGACGTCGAAGAACATCCCCGGCGCGAGTTGCCAGATGGTGAAGGTCTGATCGGCAACTTTGATCGTGCCGCTGCGGCTGTTGGCGCCGAGGTTGGCTGCCACTGAATAGGTGACGCCCCCATTCCCGCTGCCGCCGCTGACCGCGCCGATGGTGATCCACAGGTCACTCGGAATGGCCGTCCAGTTGCAACCACTGGGCGTGGTGATACTGACGCTGCCGCTCCCCCCGGCGGAGGTGAAATTCTGGCCCGTCGGAGCAATTGAGAATCCACACCCGGTGATCGTAAAGTTGACGTCTGACAGGTCAAAAAAGATGTTCCCCACCGCCTCCACTTTGACGCGGGCGGTCGTGGTCGGCGTGTTCGGGATGAGCACCGTCTCGGCCCCGTCATTAGGCGTGCTCGCGGCGAGGACCAGGGGGAAAGTATTGCCCCCGTCGGTCGAGAGCAGGATCCTCACGTTCACGCAGTTGACCGGCGGGGTGGAGGTGTTGGCCACGTTCCAGGTGACGGTCTGAAAAGTGCCGCCGGGCCAACTCACAGCCGTATTCGGCTGCGTCACCAGGAACGGCCCGCTGCCACCGTCGACCGTCACCTGCTTCACGGCGGTATTCACTCCGCCGCCGCCCGCGTGGTTATCACGCACGGTCACTTGGAAAGTCATGGTGCGGGAGATAACGGGTAGCGTCTCCCCGTAGGTCGAGGCATTGGCCAAGATGTCTGACGACTTCGGGAAAGTTCGCGACGGGCTCGAAGTCGGGAGGAAGGAACGGAAGATGGGCCGCTCCTGCCCGTCAGCGTCGGTCTCCGGCGGAGAGGGGCCCCCCAAGTCAAGCTCCTCCCAGCAGTAGGTCAGCGCATCACCGTTCGCATCGCTGCCGGTGGCGGTCAGCGTGAAAGGGGTGCTTCTGGGGATCGTCAAGCTGCTCCCGGCGTTGGCCGTCGGCGGAGTGTTGCCGGTCGGAGTCTGAACCGCACACAGGGTGAGGCTGGAGATGAAGTCAATGATTTCTTCGAAACTCTTCGAGTGGAAGTAATCATCGCTGTGCGGCTGGAGATTCTGAGCGCCGCAGATGCCGGCGTAAGCCATGATCGTCGAGCCGCTGCCCGGTTCATAGGCCGCCTCCGGCACTCGATTCGCCCCCCCGCAATTCCCGGTCATGCCGTTGAAGGTGTGATTGGCATTGAACTGGTGGCCGATCTCGTGCGCCACATAATCGACATCGAAGCTATCCCCGGTCGGGTTAGCCGAACCGGTGACGCCATGCGCTTTGACGCCGTCCTCGCAGACGACGCCGAGCCCGGCAATCCCGCCGCCCCCGGTGCTGAAGACGTGCCCGAGGTCGTAGTTGCCGGGCCCGATCACTGCGTCCAGGTGCTGCTGATTCTGATCCAGCATCGCCACGCCGTTATTGTTCGTATACGGATCGGTCGCCGGGTCGGTGTAAATAATGCTGGCTTCAGCGTTGATGAGCACCATCCGGACGGCGAGCTCGCGCTCGTAGATGCCATCGACGCGGTTGATCGTGGTGATCATCGAGGCCAATGCCGCTTCTTTGGTCCCGCCCCTCGTCTGCGTGTACTCGCCGGTGGCGGCCAGCGCCAGGCGATAAGTGCGCAGCGTCTGCCCGGAAGCCAAAGCGGGCGCGGACGGGGCACGCCGCGCGGTCGGAGAAGCGCTCGTCCTCGTCACCAAACACTGGAAGGGTTCGCCATCCCTGCGGTAGTCGCGCTGGTAGTAGCTGAGATAGTGGCTCGAATCCCCCCGCGCGTAGGGGTCCACATAGACCGTGCCCTGAGCGGAGAGGACGATGGCATGAAACCCGGCCGTCGTCCAATCGAAGCGCAGCGTCGCCGCCGGGTCATCGATCCCTTGGCCCCGATAAGTCTTGAGCTGAGGGAACTGGGTGGCGAGGCCGGGCTCTGTGATCGGGGACTCCTCGATGCTAAACCTGGCATTCTTCCCGTCCGGCATGGGGAGAGACATAACCACCGGAGGGCTTTGCCCCGTGGGGGCGAATTCCAGCGGCGCCTGGCGGAGTTTCTGCGCGAGCCCACTCTGGTTGAGCCGCAGCGTGCGGTAGGCGTCCGGATGACCGTGCGCGTCCCCGGGCCGATTGACGCCCCATCGACGTCTTCCCACAAACCGTCATCGGAGATTTTGCCGCTCTGCGCGGGCGGCGCCGCATTGACTGGCAGGAGGCCACCGGGAAGGAGCTTGACGCCCATCCCCAGCGAGGCGAGACAAAACAAGGCTAATGCCGCGCGCCAAAAGGTGGGCCTGAAACGATGCGCTTGGCCGGCAGAATGGAGAGACTTCGGCCTGCTTCTCCGACTCATAGGGGGAGCAACCTCCCTCAGCTAGTTTGTGTGAGGCCAGTGACACCTGGCAGCTTGACTGCGCAGTTGACGGATGGCGTGGTATAGCCTAAGCCATGTCGGAGATTTCGACAATCATGATTGCTGAAGGCGGCTTTCGGAATCATGCCAAGATCGCGGAGAAAAGTATCAAGACTTGCGACTGAGCATCAATCAAAGCTCAGCCGGCAAAGCTCAGCCGGTTCTGGTCGTGTGCCACTGGCAGGCGGGGTGAGTGTTGCGACTGTGTCGTCGATTGAGCACCTCGGCTCCGGCGCCCCTGCTGTGATAGAATGCGGCCACTGGAGGAGGAACGGCGTATGACCAACTGGCAATTCATCACGATCATTGGGACGTTTGTCTTGACCGTCCTGGGCTTCATCCTGGCGATCTTTGGCGCCGCCCGCACGATGCAGACTTCGCTCAATGAGCAACTCGCCAGTTTCAGAAATGAGATCAAGGCGGAACTGAAAGGCGAACTGACGAGCCTGAGAAGCGAGCTCAAAACCGAGCTGGCGAGCCTGAGAAGCGAACTCAAAACTGAGCTAGCGAGCCTGAGAAGCGAATTCAAAACCGAGCTGGCCGGCCTGAGAAGCGAGTTGAAAGGCGAGATCGGCACACTGCACGGCGAGATCGGCACACTGCACGGCGAAATCGGTATGCTACGCGGCGACATCGAGACGCTGCGCAGTGAAGTCCGCCAGAACGACCAGCGCTACAACGAGCGCTTCAGCAGGATTGAGGCCGACATCCGCGACATCAAATCGGACCTACGGCAGGTCTTCAAGCCGGTCCTGCCGGCTTAGTGAAGCACTCCGTCATCTTCATCATCAGTCTGCCTGGCCCATTCGCCGGGAGAGAGTGCTGAAGATCACCATCCAAGGACATGAACAAACATCGAATCGCGATCATTGCCGGCGACGGAATCGGCCGCGAGGTCATCCCTGCCGGACTCCAAGTATTACACGCCGCCGCCGAGGTCTGCGGCTTCGCGCTTGAGGCCGAAGAGTTCCCCTGGGGCTGTGAGTATTACCTGAAAACCGGGCGGATGATGGCCGAGGACGCGCTGCGGCAGTTGGCCGACTTCCCGGCCATCTACCTCGGCGCCATCGGCTACCCGGCCCTGGTGCCCGACCACATCTCGCTCCGCGAGTTGCTCATCCAGATCCGCCAGGGCTTCGACCAGTACATCAACCTGCGGCCGATCAAGCTGCTGGCCGGGACCGAGAGCCCGCTGCGCCAGAAGGGGCCGCGCGAGATCGACTTCGTCTGCGTGCGCGAGAACTCCGAGGGCGAGTACTGCGGCTGGGGCGGACGCTTGCACCGCGGCACGCCGGGTGAGATCGCCGAACAGACGACGGTCTTCACCCGGCGCGGCGTCGAGCGCGTCATGCGCTACGCCTTCGACCTCGCGCTGAAGCGGCGGCAGCGGTTGGCCAGCGCGACCAAATCAAACGCCATGCAGTACGCGATGGTGATGTGGGATGAAATCTGCCGCGAGGTAGCCCGCGATTACCCCGCAGTCGCGGTGACGCCTTATCACGTCGATGCCCTCGCGGCCCGCTTCGTGCTGCAACCCGAGAGCCTCGATGTGGTCGTCGGGTCGAACTTGTTCGGCGACATCCTGACTGACCTCGGCGGGGCGCTCCAGGGCAGCCTCGGCATTCCGGCGAGCGCGAACCTGAACCCGGAGCGCCGCCACCCGTCGATGTTCGAGCCGGTCCACGGCAGCGCACCCGATATCGCCGGGCGTGGGATCGCCAATCCGACTGCGGCGGTGTGGGCCGGGGCAATGATGTTGGAGTTCCTCGGCGAACCTGACGCCGCGGAGTCGGTCATGAGGGCACTAGAGCGAGCCCTGGAAACGGGACGCGTCCGCACTCCAGACCTGGGCGGGGAAAACTCAACTAATGAAATGGCCGCGGAGATCGTGCGGCTGCTGCGGGAGTCCGCGGGCCGCTGAAAAGTTGCGGGACGGGTAACGAACATTTGCGACCTGTGCCGACGATCTGTGAGTCAGTACCGCGAGCGGTAGCGAGCGTGGCCCCCACAGCGGGCGGTTCGTGAAGTCGCGCTCGCTACTGCTCGCGGTACGGATCCGTCCGCATGGGTCGAACCTTCACTTTTCTATCATACGAAGATCGCTGGAACGTGAACAAAACGGGATATTCATCTTCTCATCACGGCGCCACACCCCGGCGGCGGGTAAGACCTGTTGAGTAATGATGGGACCACGAGTGAGCATCTATGCAAGCGATCAGGTTAGAGAATCGAAGGCAACACACGCGGCTGAGCCTGACCACTGAAGTGTGGCTCGGCCAGGACGGTATCTTCACCCGGACCAACGAACGCCTGAGCGACCTCAGCGTCGGCGGGGCCTTCATCGAATCGTACTCGGGCTACGCCGTCGGGAGTATCTTCAGCCTGCGCTTCAAGCTCGCCAAGGCGACCAGCTTCATCACCTGTACCTCGATCGTCCGCAACACACGCGGTGGGCGAGGACTGGGCGTTGAGTTCCTAGACCTCTCCCCAGAAGACCGCCAGCGGATCAAATCTTTTATCGAGCAACAGCTCCTCTCCGACGCGCTCGTGCGCACCCGGACGGCTTTGTTTTGTGCCGAGGCTCAATATTAAGCTGGGGACTCGGAGCTATACCCAGAGCCCGTCACAGCCCTCTTTAGGTGGGGTAGAATCCTGAAAATCGCTCGCAGCCCCAAAGCTGCTGTCTAAAGCTGAGACCAACCAGGCGCCGCAGCAAAGGGAAGGCTTTGCTGCGGCGCCTGTGCTCAGGGCCGGCTAAAACTCAATCCGCATCCCGAACTGAATCCACCGGCTGCCGACCGTCCGGCTCGGCGGAGTGAACTGGCTGGTGATCACTCCAAAAGCGCGCGGGTTGGTCAAGTCCAAGTTAGGGTTGTTGAAGTCCACTTTATTGAAGATGTTGAAGAAGTCGAACGCGAAGGTCACGTTCACCTTCTCGGCAATCGTCGTCTTCTTGCCGAGCGACGTATCCAGGTTCCAGCGCGGCAGCCCGCGCAACGGATTGGCCCGGCCAGCGCGGCCGTCGCGGCTGATCTCGACGCGGCGGAAGCTGTTGAGGACCTGTTCCGGGTTCGTAAACAGATTGAGACCTGAGCCGCGATTGGCGGGATCGCCGTTGGTGCCGATGTTGTTCGAGCCGTTCACACCTGAATGAACTGTATTGCCAAACGAACTAGGATCAAGTGTGGGAATGGCGCCGGAGTTGAAGCCCAGGAAGAGGCTCCCGCCCCACACACCGGGGCCTTCATTGACCACCAGTGGATCGCCGCTCTGGGCGGTGAAGATGTTGGAGAGGTACCAGCCGCCGAGGACTTTGTCGAGCACCCGATTCGAGAGGTTGAAGCGGCGGCCCTTACCGAACGGCAGCTCATACAGCCCAGTGATATTGAACAGATGGGTGATGTCGAAAGGCGACGGCCCATACTCGGCGTTCAGATCGAAGCTGTTGGGCATGACGTTGGCGGCGTTTTGGATGTTGCCGAATTGATCCAGCGACCGCGAGAAGGTGTAGTTGACGGTGTAGAGCAAGCCCGAGGAGAACCGCTTGCGCAGCGTGACAAACAACGCGTTGTAGTTCGATTCGCCGGTGCTCGCGCGCAGGAAGAGAGTTTGCGCCAGATAGTTGTTGAAAGCCTGACGCCCGGCGAGCAAGCGGAACTGATCAACGGTCAGGAAAATATTGTTGACGTTCCCGTTGATGATATTCGACGACTGCAACCCCGCCAGAGCCGCGGTGCTGCTCGTGGCGCCCGTGGGCTTGGGCATCTGGTTCTCAAACCAGGGCTGCGGCGTCACGTTGGCCGGCAGCACGCCGCTGCGAAGCTGGCGCGCTATGGCATCGAAGGCCTGCGCAAAGGTCTGCCCCGAGGCGTTGTCAACGTGCATATACGGCACCTGGCCGAAGCTCATGCTCTGCGGGAGCCGGCTCGCGTAGCGGCCCACGTAGCCAACTTCGAGCAGCATATTGCTCGGGAGCTCGCGCTGCCAGGTGAGGTCGAGGGCTTGGTTCCGACCGACTTTGATCTTCGGGTCGACCTGGAAGGAGAGGACTTCCGGGAAGAGCCGCAACTGGCCATTCGCATCTACGCCCCAGAACGGAGAGACGGGCACCGATTGCTGCGGGACGACCGGCAAGGGCAGCGTGCCGTCCACGCCGACGCGGAAGCCTCTGAGCGCCGGATTGGTGCTCGCGGCAGTACATCCTTTGCCGCCCGCGCCGGTTGAGTTACAGGCCGGCCCCGTGACGTTGATCGTCTGTCCGAAAGCGACACCGAGCGTTGGGATGATCACGCTCTGCACCGTGTTCTGCCGGTCGTAGATGAGGCTGTATCCGCCGCGAATCACCGACTTCTCGCCAAACACGTAGCCGAGCCACCTGTTTTTGAATGTGGGAGTCCAAGCGACAGCAATGCGCGGGCCCAGGGTCCCCCAGTCAATGTCGAAGACGTCGCGCTTGGCATCCTTGACCGGGAGGAAGGCAATGGGCGGGTTGTAGATTTGGCCCGCCCGCGCTGCCGCCTCTCTGGCCTGCAGATAATCGCGCGCGGTCTGCGGCTGAAGCGTCTGACCATCAACCTGAATGGTCTGCCGTCCCAGCTTCTCCTTCGGCGGCGTCTGCCAGCCGTAGTTGAGACCGTAGGTCAGCGTCAGCGAGGGGCGCAGGCGCCAGACGTCCTGAAAGTAGAACTCCGGCGCCCACAAGGTGGTGTCCGCTTTGAGCGTTTCGCCAAAGGGCAGCGGTTTGAAGTTTTCATCACGCACGGCCAGCACATTGATGTTGTCAATCAGCCCGAGAGCGCCGGCATAGAGCCGGTTCCATTGCCGCACATCACCCGCCGCCAGGCAATTCTTGGTGATCGTCCCGCTGCAGGTGGGTGGCCGGATGCCGGCGGGAAGGACGACGCCGGTGCCCAGATCCGAATCAATCTGCGCGACCAGCGCGCCGAGCGAACCGACGACCTTATCATCACGGAGATGGAAGGTGGGCAGACGACGGATATGGCCGCCAAACTGGAAGGTGTGAGCGCCTTTGACCCAATTGAGATCGGCGTTGTACTGGAAGAGCTTATTATCATTCGCCTGCTTGCGCGCGACCTGGGTGCCGACATCAATCGGCTCCGCGAGCAGACTCTGCGTGCCGCCCAGGGCGCCGATGTCGAGCGCCACGTAGCCGGCGGAAGTATTCGTCCCGGGGAGAGCCAGCAACGTGGCCGATTGATTGGGCCGGAAGCGGTCGGTCGCATCGCGATTGCGCACCCACCCGAAGCGAAACTCAGCCGTGAGATGGGTGTTGATTTGTCCGGTCGCTCCGACGCTGACCATGTTTTGTCGCGTGGGAGCCCGATCCAGGCTTTGTGATTTGCCGTCGGCAATCGAGAGCAGACCCGTGCCCAAGGCCAATTGTCCGAAATAGCGGAAGGACGCATCCAGTCGCCATTTCTCGGTCAGAGTGTAATCCACACGAGCATTGTAATAGTTGTTGTTGATCGGATTGGTGACCGTGCCGTGGTAGTTGATAGTATTGAAGCCATCGCCCTGACTGGGGTCATTGCCCGCTGGCAGTCTCCCCCACATGGCTGCGATGCTCGGGCTGAGGCCCAGCCCGCGCGGATCACAGGGCTGATCCCCGGTGGAACCGCAGAGACTGGCATTGGCCAAATTGTAGGAGACGATGCTGCCCGAAGCATCGCGGAACCGCAGAATGCCCTGGCGCAAAGTATCGGTCGGCACCAGCCGGTCAAACTCGCTGCTTTGCGGGAAGCGCCGTCCTTCGTAGTTCAGGAAGAAGAAAGCTTTGTCCTTCCCTGGCCAGATGGGCCCCCCAAAGCGGAAGCCAAAGCGGTTGTCTTTCAATTCGGGTTTCTGAAGTTTGGCGCGTTTCACCGGATCAGGTTCATTCTGGCCGACGGTTCGCTTATTGGTCCAAGTGGCGGCGTTGAGATTATCGTTCTGGTGATACCAGAAGGCCGCGCCGTGATAGCTATTGCTGCCCCGCCGACTGATCACGGCCACCTGGCCGCCCGCCCCACGCCCGAATGAAGCATTGGGGTTGGCCACGCCGACGCGGAACTCCTCGACGCCATCAATCGGGAGGCGCATATATGTATTGGTGCCGCCGACCGAATTGTTGGTCACATCAATCCCGTCCAGGGTAAAGGTGCTCTGGTCGCTGCGCGATCCAGCCACCTCACCGCCTGGCGTCGACATCGGTTGATACCTGATCAACTCATTCGCCAAGCGGGTGAGGGCCGGAAATAGTGGCATGACGTTGCCGGGAATCACATTGCCGACCGTGGAATCAGTGGTCTGTAATTCGGCCCCCACCGTGGCGGTGACTACCACGGTCTGTGTCACATCGCCGACTTCGAGTGAGAGATTGAAAGTGTAAGACTTGGCCACCTCGACTTTGACTGCCGTCACGCTGGTCTTGCGAAATCCCTTCGCGGTGACCGTCAGGTCGTACTCGCCGGGCAAGACCGAAGGGAACACGTATTGCCCAGACTCATTGGTGGTTTGCTTCAAGCCCTGATTGGTCGCGGTGTTCACCAAGTCGACCTCGACCCCGGCCAAGACGGCGCCGCTGGCGTCGGTGACAGTTCCTAAAATCGTCCCGGTGGTGGCGGTCTGCGCCCACGCTTGAGACGAACACCAGAGTGACAGAAGCGCCGCGGATAACAACGTTGCGACGAGATAACGGTAACGCATAGCTAGCCTCCTTTAGGATCGGGTTGGAGTGGGACACACTAAGGGCACTCGATCATCGGTAGTGTTAGGATCCCGGCAAAGCGCCCGTGACTAATAGCTCGTTGGTGACTTAATGTCTATTGGGAAACTGGTGATGTGCACCTTTCTCGGTACGGCGAGGATTTTATGCCGAATCCAAAAAATGCGCAAGGATCAAACTGATTTGAAAAATAGAAACTAGTATACCCCCTGCGCGATCCAATGTTGCCCAGCTCCTCTATCAATCCAAAAATCTGAATAAAATTTAGGAAAATGGAGAAATTCAATAAGCTAAATCAGCGAACCCGAAATAAGTGTTTGAGAATGAATACAGAAAAATGGACTCTCAGGTGGCATTAGCTTTGCTTCAATGGAAGGCTCCTATTTTGCTTAATGGACTTAAGCGAAATAGCGAACGAAGTGAGCTTCATTTTCTCAATTCACTGAGCCTAAAATGATCCTTCAAGGAAAATGGATTGTCCTGGTGTTGGTTTGGACAGATCTGATTCAGGTTTCGGCAAGAAGTTTATCGCACTATTAATGAGTCACTATCGTGCCGGTTTGATCCAAGGTTCAGAGTCAGAATCATGAGCGGGTAATTTAAAGCCTGATTGATTCACGGTTCTGCAGCGAAAACCAGGCTTATAAACAAAGGAGAATAGATATGCAGAGGACACATCTCGATTGCAAAGTGAGTTTCGCGTTAGCCGCGATGCTACTGGTCCTGATCCTACCCACATCACTGTATGCCCAGTTGACGCGTGGCGCAATCTCGGGGACAGTCCGTGATACATCAGGAGCCGTTGTTCCTGGTGCCAATGTGAAAGTCACTAGTCTCGACACCAATCAAACGAGAACCACCACTACGAACGGAGAGGGGTTCTATCGCGTCACAGCGCTGGAGCCAGGACCCTATTTCGTGGTCATCGAAAAGACCGGATTTGCCGGCGTGGAAAATCGCGCGATCGTGGTGCGCACTGCTCAAGAAGTCACTTTTAATATCGACCTTCAAGTGGCGGCGACCCAGGAGGTGGTGGATGTGAGCGCTCAGGCGGAAGCCATTACGATCAACAAATCCAATCCCACCATCGGCCTGACGGCGACCAGACGTCAAGCGATCGAACTTCCTCTTTCCGCAGGGCGTGATGTTAACAACTTGGCGCTGCTTTCCCCCAATGTTTTTACGGCCCCCGGGTCAACGGGTATTTCGGCCAACGGACAACGGGCGCGCAACAACAACTTCACCATCGACGGATCGGACAACAACGACATTAGTGTCACGCTGGCCACGACCCCAATTATCCCTGAGGCGGTGGCCGAATTTCAGATTCAGACGAACGCATACAACGCTGAATTTGGTCGCAACTCGGGCGCCCAAATTAACGTGATCACGAAATCAGGAACCAATCAAGTTCATGGCGATGCTTTCGAATATTACCGGGGGAGCGCACTCAACGCGCTGAATAATATTGAGAAGCAAAACGGCTTGAAGCGACCTGCGCGCCTCGACCGCAACCAATTTGGCTTTGATGTAGGGGGACCGATAATTAAAGACAAAACCTTCATCTTCGGTTTATTGCAAGCTGATCGCCTGCGCTCAGGCGGCGCCCCAGGCCCGACGATCAGAATCCCTACCCCGGCCGGCTTTGCCGCGCTCAACAGTGTCCCGCTCCGTGCGGGGCAATCAACCGCGAGCCGTCAGGCGGTGCTCGGAGCGATCGGATTCCTCAACGATGTTTATAAATTTAATCCGGTGTTTCGTAACCTCGTCAACACGACCGTCAACGGTGTGGCGATTGAGACCGCCCAGACCAATATTCCCATCAGTCAGCCGAACAATACTTGGAACTGGATTGTGCGCGGGGACCACCAGATCCGGGTGGGCGATAATTTCACCGCCCGCTACACCTATAACAAACCCGTCGATGTCGATGTGATCAGCAATACTCAGTTCGGCCACCTCTTTGCCGGGAACCAGGCCATCCTCGATCAGAACCTGGCTCTCAGCGAAACGCACGTTTTCAATTCAAGAATCCTCAACGAATTCCGTTTTTCGTATATCCGTCGCAACCTCGCCTTCCCTGAAAACGATCCGAAAACGCCCGCGACTACCATTGGCGGATTTTTCAGTATCGGCGGAGCTTCTAACTTCCCGCAGGGCCGCATTCAGAACAGCTTTCAGTTCTCTGACATTGTGAGCTGGCAGAAGGACCGTCATGCGTTGAAGTTCGGCATCGATATTCGACGCATTCGCTTGTTCAACCTGGCCGCGTTTGATTCGAAGGGCACTTTCAGCTTCAACAACCTGCAGGACTATGTGAACAACATAGCGGTCACTTTCCAGCAGGCGCTCCAGACCGCGACCTTTGACGCCCGCCAGACGCAACAATTTTACTTCGCTCAAGACGATTTCCACGTGACGCCGAACCTGACTTTGAATCTAGGTGTCCGTTATGAACTTTCGGGCGTGCCCTTCGGTTTCTTCGGCGCCACAGATCCGGAGAGCCTGGCGGCGCTGGTGCCAGGGCCGGTGAAGAAAGATAAAAACAACTGGGCGCCAGCCTTTGGCTTTAACTATAGCCCGCATTCAGAACAGGGCTTGTGGGGCAAGGTCCTAGGCAACGGCAAGACCGTGTTCCGCGGTGGCTACCGGATCGCATACGACATTCTGTTCTATAACATTCTGACGGTTAATGCGTCGAACTACCCACGTGTCGTCGTCGGCCTCCAAAACAACGCGACTGATGTGTTCCCCAACCTCACAGCTGTAAGTGGCGCCCCTAAATTCGACCCGCTTGCCGCTTACGTGAACACGCCTGAGAAGACGGGCACTCCGTACGCTGAACTTTACAGCTTCTCCATCCAACGCGAGGTCCACCGCGACTTCGTCGTCGAATTCGGCTACACGGGGAGCCGTGGGATCAACGGCATCAACCAACTCCAGGCGAATCCCGCGATTTTAACCGCGGCGCAGGCGGCCACAGTTCAAGCCACCAAAAGCACGACCTCAATCCCCAGCGTTCAAGCGCGCCGCATCTTCCCGCAGTTCGGCTCGCGCACGCTCATCGCCACCACGGCGCAGTCCTCTTACAACGCCGGATTTATTTCAGTCAATAAGAGGCTGTCGCACGGCCTGCAATTCGGGTTGTCATACACCTACAGCAAAAACATGAGCAACAACGATGAGTCGCTGGGTGTCGGAGCCATCACTACGGGGTCGCCGCAGATTCCGCAAGATTTCCTCAACTACCGTGCGGAAAAGAGCCCGTCAGCTTTTGATCGGACCCATCGGTTCGTCATCAACTACATCTACGAGATTCCTTGGTTCCAAACGGCTTGGGCACAGAAGCCGGTGATCAAGCAGATTTTTAGTGGATGGCAGTTTTCGGGTGTCACCTCCAGACAATCGGGTCAGCCGTTCACCATCGTTACCGGTGTGGACTCAAATGGTAACGGGGCTGGCGGTGATCGCCCGAACTTCAACCCGGCTGGAGCGTTTGCCAAGGATCCGCTCACTGGAAACTTGCGCACCTTTACCACTTCCAAAGTAGACGGACGGTTCCTAGTTCCGCTCGGCACCAACGGACTGCCACTGGCTTTCAGCCTCGGAAATGGCAATTTGGGCAAGAACACGCTCCGAGCACCCGGCACCTATAACACCAATCTCAGTCTCTTGAAGCGCTTTAAAGTCTATGAAAGCCATCAACTGATCTTACGTGTCGATCTCCTCAATGCGTTCAATCAGGACAATTATGGCATCCCGGTAAACAGCTTGAATAGCCTGAGCTTTGGCCAGAATACAAACAACTGGGGGACTCGGACGACAACCCTCGGATTAAAGTATAGTTTCTGATCTGAGAGCAGAGTGAGTTCTCTCAACTTGTTTCCCGCCATTTTAAGGGCGCTCCGATTACGAGCGCCCTTTTTATCTCCTCCCCTCATTCGTCCCTAATCAGCGGCATCAACAAACAATGCGGCCCTCCGTTTCTGAGCGAAAGCAACTCGCCGGGGAAAGTGAGCACCTCGACTCCGGCTCGGCGCAGCGCCTCATTCGTGTAGAGATTGTGCTCGTAAGCGATGACGCGGCCCGGGCGCAACTGCACGACGTTGGCGCCCTGCCACCGCAGCTCATACATCGCGCGCTCGACGGCGTACTTCTCCACCGGCAGCGTGCCCTGCTCGCCCCCGACATAAGTAACCTGGTAGCCCCGCCCGCGGAAGTAGTCGACCAGCCCAAGAAGAAGGGGACGGCGAGCGCCTTCTTCGCATCAAGGAGGTTGAAGATCGAATCGAGGTGCAGCAACTGGCGGCTGAGCCCGCTCGGCTTGTCCGCCGGGGGCATGCTGACGGCGAGCACGTCCAGGCCGAGCTTCCGCGCCAGTTTCGGGGCTGCCTCCAGGCTGCTGCGATTGCCGACGCCGACCAGGAGCGTGCCTGCGTCGAGGACGATCACGTCGCCGCCATCAAGCAGCACGCCTTCTTTGCCGGCATCGAAGACGACAGGGAAATCTTTCAACTCGTCCGCATACTCAAACATCAGCCGGGCGAGCGAATTCTCCAGCGCCCGCCCGTAAGCCTGCCCGTTGCCGATGATGATCCCCTTCGGGGTGGAGACGGCGAAGTCACGCGACCAGTACATCGAAGACATCCCCGGGAAGAGCGGCTCGAAGCCGCCCTCGCGGCCGGCGGCGTAGAAGTGATCGTCCCGGCGATTGAGCAGGCTGTCAGCATCCAGGTCCGCGAGCCGTTTGAGGGCCTCATCGGCCGTCGCCGGGAAAGTCTTCAGCAACCAGTCGGCGAGTTTCCCCTCACGGCGCGCGCGGCGAATCGCGTCCTGGAGCAAGTCGCGCACATCCAGCACACGCACTCCCTGTTGTCGCAGCAGGTCGAGCAGCGCGGCGTGTTCGCGGACCGTGCCGCGCGGCAGCCCGCTAGTAAAGAAAGGATGGCGGGCGCTGCCCATCTCCGAGGACTTGAAAATATTCTCTCCGATCGAGAGCACGATCGCGGCCCGTAACGGGGCGGTGTCGGCCACCACCCGCCGGCCGTTCGGGACCCCGCCTCCGAAGGCGTGACGCCCCCAAGCCGGCTGCCACAGCAGGATGGCAATTATGATGATTGTGAGATACCATTTCCCTCGCATACGCATCCCCAAGAACTAATCAGCAATCATCGCCGCCGTGGTGCTCGATCAGCGGCCCGTTGGTTGTTGCTCTTTCTAGTACTGGTGCAAGGCAGCGGTATGATAGTCATCCAAGGCTGAGAAGTGAATAGCCGAGGAGCGATTAAGCCAGGACCGCCTGTCCTTGTCTCGCTATAAGTGGGCGGAAAAACGGTTGGCCGACTGGTCAGCCCGGCGGCCGTCGTTTCGCCGCAGTGATTAACCCTTTTCGAGAGGAGGTGCAAGTAAGACATGTCGAGGAGACTCATTACACCCGTCGTTGGTTTCGCTTTGCTCGCCTCATTGGCGTTTGCGGGTATCGCGGTGAGTGGAAGCCGTGGAGTACTGGCGCAGAAAAAGCATCATAAGCCGCGGACGCTGGTCGAGGAGATTCGTCACGAGCTGGTCATGCTGCCTTACTACGATGTTTTCGACTGGCTGGAAGGTGAAGTGCGGCCGGACGGAACGGTCATCCTGCGCGGGCAGGTCGTGCGCCCGACGACCAAATCCGAAGCCGAGGCCCGCGTGAGCGAGATCGAGGCCGTCGAGAAGGTGGTCAACGAGATCGAGGTCCTGCCGCTCTCGCCGAACGACGACCGGCTGCGGGCGGCCGTCTACCGGGCGATTTACAACTTTAACTCCCCGCTCTTCCGCTACGCCACGCGTGCGGTGCCGCCGATTCACATTATCATCAAGAACGGCCGGTTAACGCTCAAGGGCGTGGTCGCGACGCAGGCCGATAGCCAGTTGGCCTACACCAGGGCGCGGGGCGTGCCGGGTTTGTTTGAGGTCAAAAATGAGCTGGTAGTTGAAAACGCGAAGTAACAGCGCAACGCAGGAGAGCTAGGCCGGCCAACATCAGACAGCGGACGCCGGAGGAGGGCGAGCAGTGCGTTAAGAACCCAGGCAACAATGTTGCGGTCGATGCCATTTGCCATTTGTCATTTGTCATTGCGCTGGGCGCTGCCGGAGTCGATGACAAATGACAAATGGCAAATGGCAAATGGAAACCACCGAAATATTGTTGCATGGGTTCTTAACGTTTGTCTGAAGTCTCGACCGTCTCTTTCGCCACCGCCCGATCAGGCAGGGCGGCAGCGAATAAGGCGCTGCCTGCGGGAAGGACGACGTACTGCTTCCCGTCAAGGGCGTAAGTCATGGGTGCGGCATAAACGGGCGCGCCGGTCTGCACGTGCCAGAGCACCTTGCCAGTCTTCGCGTCGAACGCCATGAAGTAACCTTCCGTATCCCCGGTGAAGACCAGTCCGCCCGCCGTCGAGAGGGTGCCACCCCAGGCCATAGAGTAGTGCTTGAATTCCCATTTGATCTCCCCGGTCCGCGGGTCGATGGCCCGCAACGCCCCCCACCCTTTTTCGCCCGGCTGAGGCTGGAAAGCGCTGCCGAAGAAGTAGTGCCCGTCGCGGTAAGACTGCGGCGAGCTGAAATACTTGTGGCACTGCTCCATCGCGGTCACGTAGCAGAGGCCGGTCTGCGGGTTATAGGAAGGCGACATCCAGTTCGTGCCCCCGTTCAGCCCGGGACATTGGTAGTTGCCTTCCGGCGTGGGGTCCGTGCCGGGCAGCATCACCGGCCGCCCGTCCGGTCCAATCTCCTTCGCCCAGGTGACGCGGACAAACGGCTTGGCAAACAAGAACTGGCCATTGGTGCGGTCCAGCACGTAGAAGAAGCCGTTGCGATTGGCATTCGCCAGCAGCTTCCGCGGCCGCCCGCCCCATTCCAGGTCCAAGAGCATCGGAACGTGCGTGGTGTCCCAGTCATGCAAGTCGTGAGGGGTGGCCTGGAAATACCATTTCAACTTGCCCGTATCGGCATCGAGCGCGACCAGACAATCACTGTAGAGGTTGTCCCCCTTCCGCTCGTCGCCGTAGAGGTCAGGTCCGGGGTTACCGGTGCCCCAGTAGACCAAGTTCAGCTCCGGGTCGTAGCTGCCGGTGACCCAGGCCGGAGCGCCGCCCGTCTTCCAGGAATCCCCGGCCCAGGTTTCGTGGCCGGGCTCACCCGGGCCTGGGGTCGTGTAAAAGCGCCAGGCACGCCGGCCGGTGTTGGCGTCATAAGCATCGATGAAGCCGCGAATGCCGTACTCGCCGCCGGCCACGCCGACGATGACCTTATCCTTGACCACCAGCGGCGCGACCGTGAAGCTATAGCCCTGGCGGTAGTCCGCCGCTTCCACGTCCCAGACGACGCCGCCGGTCTTGGCGTCCAAGGCAACGAGGTGCGCGTCAAGGGTGGCCCAGAACAGCTTGTGGCCGAGCGCGGCGAACCCGCGGTTGACTTCGCCGCAGCAGACCAGCAATTTCTCCGGCAGGCGGCGTTGAGAGCGCCAGAGGAGGCGGCCCGTGCGCGCGTCCAAAGCGAAGGCGAGGTCGCGCTGTCCGGTGACGTACATTATCCCGTCGATGACCAGCGGCGTGGCTTCGAATTTGCCGAGCGCCCCGGTTTGGAAGACCCACTGCACGGCCAGTTGCTCGACATTGGCCGTGGTGATCTGCTTCAGCGGGCTATAGCGCCAGCCGGCGTAATTGCCCGAGTAGGTCAGCCAGTTGTGTGGCTCCTGCGCGGATGCCCGCAGCCGCTCGTAGGTGACCTCGCGGTCGGCGCCCAGACCCAAGCCCGCGACCAACAGCATGAGTAACAACGCAGACCTTTTCATCGTGGCTCCTCCTTGGAATCGAGCGAGCCAAAACTTGCCCGACTCCCGCTTATGTTTTCATTTGCCTCGCAAGCTATCCAGGTAGGCTAAGAGGTCTTGCAGTTCCTTCTCCTTCAACCTTCGCTCGGTGTACTCAGGCATGAGAGATTTCCGCTCGTAGATCACTTCCTGCAGGTCCTTCTTCAGCAGCAGGTGAATCTCTTCCTTCAGGTCCATCAGCTGAAGCGAGAAGCTGTCTTCATTCTTGCGCACGCCGGTGATGCGCGTGCCATCCTTGGTGACCGCGATGACCGTGGCGTACCCGGCGGTAATCTCTTTACTCGGATCACGGATCGAGTCAATCAGGTGACGGGTGGGCCGTGAAGCCCCGATGCGCGAGAGGTCCGGCCCCAGGCGGCCTCCTCGGCCATGGACCATGTGACACTGGGAGCAGGCGCCGGAGAAGATCTGCTCGCCCGCTTGACGGTCTCCCGCCACCGGCGCACTAGCATCTGCGCCCAGGCTGCGGAGAAAAGCGATGATCGCCCAAATCTCTACGTCGGTGCGGCGGCTCGCAGGCATCTCCGTGCCCGGCACTCCTCGGGTGATCGTGCGGAAGAGGGCGGCGTCGCTCTCGCCGTGGATCCAGCGGCCGGAGGTTAAATCCGGCCCGCGCCCGCCGCCGCGCGCGTCGAGACCGTGACACACGGCGCAGGTCTGGCGGAAGTGGCTCCGCCCTTGCTTCACCGCCTCCGGGTCGCCGGCCAACGGGTTCTTCACCTCTTTCTCCTGGGCCGCCGCGGAAGTGAGTTGCGTGATGTCGCCCGCGGGCCAGCCGGCCAGCAGGGTGAACCATAAGATCAGCACAAACCTTTTCGCGTTTCCATCGAAGCTATGGTTGGTCGGCATCATCTTCTCCTGTTCCAATGTTAGCGAGATTGTTGGTGCACACGATCACCGGCGCTGGATCTTCGCCAGTGGGGAAACCAGGAGAGAGATAGCGGAGTAACCGTTCAGCCGGGCGCCTGCCTTCGCTTTCACTGTAGACCCTCTGCTTCCGTCCAGGCTTCCAGGCGCCGATTCATCTCTCCTCCGGAGAAACATCTTCGATCTGCGTGGAGATGATCCACAGATGTCCGAAGGGATCTGCTAACCTGCCTTGGCGGTATCCATAGAATTGATCCTTGATCGGAAAGACCGCCTTCGCTCCCGCGGAGATGGCCCGATCCCACACGGCATCAGCGTCTTCAACGTTCAGGGTCAGGATCATCGTCGCGCCGCCGAGCGATTCGGGGCTGTAGTTACCCCATTCGGGCGACTCTTCGGCCAGCGAGATGATCGAATCGCCGATCTTGATTTCAGCATTGACGATTTTCCCACTTGGATCCGCGGAGCGTCCCAATTCAGTGGCGCCGAATGCCCGCTGATAAAACTCAATGGCGTTGGCCGCGCCTCTGACGAACATCCGGGGCGTGGCGGTGTGGAAGCCTTCCGGGATGGGTTTCACTTTGCCTTTCATCTATCTTCTCCTTTTCGGATCAAAAAGTGTCAGGCGCCAAGGAGAAAGCTTGTTCCGCTTTCTTCGTCTCCCCTGGTATGATTCTGCTTAGCAGACAGCCATCCCCTCTATGCGCCGCGGCTCGGCGCCCGATACCCAGGCCGCGCACGAAGGATAACGCCTTTGCGGCTGGTGCGCACGACGACCCGGCGGCACTTGCCGTCGCGCTTCTCGTTAGCGGGGTAATAGCCGAGCGAGTATTGATTGCGCAGCTCGGCGGCGATCTGCGCGAAGGCCGCGGGGAGTGAGCCGAGCGTATCAGCGCGGTGGAGCTTCCCCCCGGATTTAGCGGCGAGGTCATTGAGGTAGTCGTCCGCTATTTTGTAGAGCCCGTCAAGCATGACACTCACGGAATCGTCACGCCGCCTCCGCGAGGTCGGGTCATTGCGACTGTCAGGATAACGGCTGTCAGGGTAGCGGTCATCTGGGTAGCGACCACCGCTCGGATACCGATCGTCGGGATAGCGCCCACCACTCGGATAGCGATCATCCGGGTAACGTCCTCCTCCCGGGTATCGATCATCCGGGTAACGCCCGCCCCCAGGGTAGCGATTAGTGGGTGGCGTGATGATCACCGGAGGGATGGGTAAGCCATACGGGGAGCGCTGACCGCTGGGGCGTCCGGTCGGGACCGGAGTGCCGCCGCCGCCAGGGACAGTCGGGGGCGTCGAGCCGCCTGTCGTCCCGCCCCGCGGGCCGCCAAAGATGGTGCCCAAGTCCACCGCCTCACCAGCCTCTTGCTGCCGGCGCACGAGCGCTTCGGTCTCCGTTCGCGTGTCGTATCGAATCGGATAGACGATCACGCCGGACTCCTCAACCGCTCGCATGTTGTCGTCGTAGCGTGTCGTGTCGCTGTGCCAGTCTACGCCATCGGTGAACAGGACGATGGCTTTGCGCCCCTTCACTCGCTCCAGGTTAGTGAGCGCCAGGCGCACCGCGTCGTAGAGCTTGGTGCCCTGGCCCGGGCGCGTCTCTTCAATCGCCCGCTGGAGTGCGGCCCGGTCGTTGGTGAAATCGCTGAGCTCGCGCACCACATCGTCAAATGAAATGATTTTGACGCGGTCGGCCGGCTGTAATTGTTGGACGAAGGCGGTCGCGGCACGCTTGATCTGGCCCAACTTTTCTTGCGTGCTCCCGCTGGTGTCAAGCATGAGCACGACGTGGAAGGGCTCCTTGATGGCCGCGAAGAAGGCCAACTCCTGCTTGACCCCGTCTTCGTAAATCGTGAAATCATCCTGCCGCATGTCAGGCACGTAGACATCGTTGCGGTCGCTGGCGATGACCGGGACGGTGACCAGCGCCGTCTCGATCTTGACTGACTCACCTTGTTGGTCGTTACCGCGTTCGGCTTCAGACGGAGACGCCCGCTTGGACTCGCCGCCCTTTTGCGGGTCGCGCCCGGACTGGGCCACGATGCTGATGGTCAGGATTAAGGCGGTGACGACTGCTCCCCAGGTGCTGGTGATGGCGGATCGCATGACCTGCTCCTTCCAGTAAGCTGCTGCCTCACGGCTCGGCTGCTCAGTAACCATGCCCGGTCGGAACTCCTCAGCCGGCGCATCAGCTCCGTGCCGTGTCTTCTTTGAGCACCCGAAAGGGACGGGGAGGCTCATCTTAAGGTGCGCTGATCTTACATCCCGCCGCATCGGGATTCAAGGCGAGGACATTAAACCCTCATTCCGGCTCAGCACTGGCCGGGGATGCCGTTGCCCGTTTCGCCTGCTATCCCAGGTGTCAATGTGACTTAGCGTTATTGACAGCCACCGGTTTAGCTTGTACTATGGCTGACGTCTGAAGATTGGGCATTGTGGAATTCTCGCAATGCCACCTACTCTCCTAGCATCAACGGTGATGCGTCGTTAGTCGGTTTGGACTTGCGCGGTCGGTAGCTTGAGAGCAGGTAAGTGATAACCCGTTAGAAGCCGCTCGTTAGTTGAGTGCCGATTGCGCTTGTCGGGGACCGTTCCCGAAATCCGCCTTCCTTGCTTCGAACTTTTCCCAAAGGATCAAACATGTCAGTCAAATTGTACGTCGGGAACCTTCCCTTCGGGACTACCGATCAGGACCTGGAAACCCTCTTCGGCGAATCAGGTCAAGTCCAATCAACCAGCATCGTCACGGACCGCGACACCGGTCGTTCGCGCGGCTTCGGCTTCGTCGAGATGGATTCACGCGAGGCGGCCGACGCAGCCATTCAGCGGCTGAACGGTTACGAGATCGACGGCCGCGCCATCGTCGTCAACGAGGCGCGGCCCAAAGAAGATCGCGGCGGGCGCGGCGGCTTCGGCGGCGGCGGCGGCCGTGGCCGTGGCGGCTTCGGCGGCGGTGGTCGTGATCGCGGCGGCTTCGGCGGCGGCGGCCGTGATCGCGGTGACCGCGGCAACCGCTGGTAGGCCCGGTAAGCCTCCCGGACTATCAAGCTTCGACTCGGATTCGAGTTCGAGCGGCAAGAACCCCGGCCGTCATTGGCCGGGGTTCTTTGCATGAACCTTCAAGGAGTCTGGAGTCTGGAGTCTGGAGTCTGGAGTCTAAAACGATCCTAGCCCGCGGGCTTCAGACTCCAGACTCCAGACTCCAGACTCCAGACTGTTAAGCCTATGCTGAATTACTCTGAGATTGTCGAAGCCGAGGGCCATTTGGTCGACTCGCAAATCCTCGCGAAGGTCATGGACCGCGTGATCGAGTGCGGCGCAGTTTACGAAGTTGTGGATTTCAACCTCGGGCGCACCAATGATGAGTTTTCTCACCTGCGCCTGCGGGTCGTGGCCCCGACCGCTGAGATTCTCAAGAAGACGCTTGAAGAACTTGTCGAACTGGGCTGTTACCAGACTGAGATTGCCGATGCCACGCTCAAGCCCGCCGAGGCCGACCGCGTCGTGCCCGAGGACTTTTACTCGACGACCAACCACCGGACCTTCGTCCGCATCCGTGGGGCCTGGCACGAGGTGGCCAGGCAGCGGATGGATGCAGTGATCATCATCGATGGCAACGCCGCGGAGTGCCGCAAGCTGCGTGACGTGCGCCGCGGCGAGATGGTCGTCTGCGGCGTCCACGGCATCCGCATCCAGCCGGAATTCAAAGAGCGCGACCGGCTCGGCTTCGCCTTCATGGCGAATGAGATCTCCTCGGAGCGCCGCACCGAGACCGCGGTGCGCAAGATCGCCGAACTCATGCGCCAGACCAAGGCCGAAGGCGGGCGCCTGATCTTTGTCGCGGGCCCGGTCGTGATTCACACCGGCGGCACGGCGGCCTTCTGCGAGTTGATCCGCAAGGGCTATGTGGATGCGCTGCTGGCCGGCAACGCGATCGCCGTCCACGACGTCGAGCATGCGCTCTTCGGCACCTCGCTCGGCGTCGACCTGGAGCGCGGCATCCCGATCGAAGAAGGCCACAAGAACCACATGCGGGCCATCAACACGGTCAACCGCTACGGCTCAATCAAGGGCGCGGTGGAGGCTGGGGTGTTGCGGTCGGGCGTGATGTACGAGTGCGTCCGGCGCGGCGTGCCCTTCGTCCTCGCCGGCTCAATCCGCGATGACGGGCCGCTGCCCGACACGGAGATGGACTTGATCAAGGCCCAGGAAGAGTACGCGCGGCAACTGGTGGACGCGAAGATGGTCGTCGGCCTCTCCTCGATGCTGCACTCGATCGGCGTGGGCAACATGCTGCCGTCGTGGGTGCGGATGGTCTGCGTTGACATCAACCCGGCGGTGGTCACGAAACTCTCCGACCGCGGCTCGCAGCAGACGATCGGGGTCGTCACCGATGTGGGCACCTTCTTGAACCTTCTGGCCCAACACCTGTATGAGTGATGAGTGATGAGTGGAAAGTGGAAAGTGGAAAGTGGAAAGTAAAAAGTAGAAAGTCCCGGTGCCTTCTACTTTTTACTTTCCACTTTCCACTTTCCACTCATCACTCATCACTCATCACTCATCACTCATCACTTAATATTCGATCTTCGAACCGCACTCTTTACAGAACTTCGGCCGCCCTTCCAATTCCGCCTGACACACCTTACAACGCAGCTTGGCATTCATCGGCAGGCCGCACTCCGGGCAGAATTTACTGTTGGAGACCGTCCCGCAAGAAGGGCAGGAGAGGCCGACGATCGAGGGCGCTGACGCGGCCTCAGTCACGGGGGAAGCCGAGGTGCGGGCCGGCGCCGAAGTGACGGCCTCCGCGCTCATATCGGTCGCCGAGGCGTAGTCGGTCGCGCGCGCTTTCTCAGAGAGCTGATCCCGCGCGGCGTCGGCCTTGGCGTGGGCGTGGCTGGCGGCAAACTCCTCCTCGTAGTTGGGGGCGCATTCCTCACACAGGCCGGCCTTGGCATTCCAGCAGACCTCCGGGCAGACCCATTTGCCGCAGCGCGTGCACTGGTGGAAGTGGGCCTTGGCCTCTTCGACCGCGGCCGCGAAGGCATCGTCGTGGGCCTTGCCGCCGACGGCGCGCTGAATCTCATAGGCGCTGTTGCCCGCATTCGAGAGCCACCCGCCAAACAGATCACCCGCTGCACGCAGCAACCCGCCGGCCATCCCGGTGACTGAGGTCTGGAAGCGTGACTGGTAGCCGTTGCCGCATTTGTCACAATGAAAGCGAAATTGGAACCCTTTATCGGTCGAGAGATCGTCGTAGTTGGCGGTGAAGCGAATCAGCGACATAAACAAATACCTCCGATGTGCTGAAAGTTGATCATCTGGCCCCGCTTCGCGAGTTGAGGTTGAAGCGCGGCTTCAACGACGGCAGATATCTTACTCGACCGGGATGAACGCGGCAAGGAGTGGCTTCTCCCGCCTGATCCCGCCGGATCAAGCTCAAGAGGCAGCGCCAACGAGGCTCCCTTGACCGCCAATCAAGCGGAAGGCCAAGCCCACTTGAGCTTGGCCCTCTGCCTCATCTCCTCAGTCGTCAGTCCGGCGTCGCCCCGTCACCGATTGCCGAGGCGGAGGACCAGGCCGGTGGAGAGCCGGAAGTTATTCTGCGTGTCGTCGGCGAAGCGGGTCAGGACGTAATCGGCCTGGAAGAGGCGGACGGCGAGATTGGGATGCAGCTTGAGGTCGAGGCCGCCGCCGGCAATCATGGCGAAGGCTGAATCAGTGTCGGTGATCTTAGTCCCGCCCACTCTCACACTCGCCCTCGCGTAAGCCGCGCCAAAGAGGGCGTGGACGAAGGGAGTGACGGTCGCATTTTGGCGGAAAGAGACGCGCGGCCCGATCAGGAATAAGTAGTTCTGGACGTCGACATCGAACGGCGACCCGTAATGGCCGCTGAAGTCCGCCGCGACGCCGAGCCATTTATTGACGTTGCCCGCGATTGAGGCGTTCCAGCCGTGCAGGTTGATCCCGTCGTCGTCGGCGTCAGCCCGCAGGTACGAGTAGCCGCCAAAGACCTCGACCTTGGGCGCGTCCTGCGCCTGCACGGCCATTGGCAGCAAGAGGGCTAAGCCGGCAAGCAAGAGAAGCTGTTTCATTTCGGTTCCTCCTCAAATTTGGTGAATTGAAGGTTTATTGTTCAGAGGGGCACGAAGATGCAGATCTTAAGTGCATGGGTAATCCTCATCAGAGCATCCATTCAGTTCAGGAAGCCCGCACCGGGCGAGCCGGATCGGGGGCCTAAGTATCATAAGCTTTTTGATTGATAATTCAACCTCAAACCACCCTCCTTCCTCTCCGCATTGAATTCTTGCCTGGCTTAATTCCCGACCAGGCTATTTCCGAACTACTAGACTCCAACTGCCGGCAAGGTTATGCTTTCAGCGCCGCCTCTAAATCGAACTACAGAAGATTGGGACAGGCGTCGGTACCCTACGGGGAGTGTCAGCGCTCCCCGTAGGGTACCAATAAGGAGTCAGCATTGAGCCAGGAGTACGATTGCGCCGCGTGCGGGTTATGCTGCACTGAATACGGCGGCGACCTGCACATCTACGAGGAAGACCTCCGGCGGTGGCGGCAGGAGCGAGCGACGCAGGTGTTGGTGCGCTTGCAGGTGGTCGGCGAGACGGCGACCGCCTGGCACTCGCCCGATGACGGGGACAGGGAGCATGCCTGCCCCTTCCTGAGTAGCGGCGAGCCGTTCCGCTGTTCGATCTATCCCACGCGACCGCTCGTCTGCCGGCACTTCGCCAACGGCGGGTCGGCTTGTCGAGAGCTGAGGGCCAAGCACGGGCTGCCGGTGGTGAAAGAAGCCTGGTGAACTTCGGCCGCCCGAGACCTTCGCTATTCTCTCAGCAACTCGATCAACTGATCGAGCCGAGTGATGTGCGCGAAGCGTGCTCCTCCCGTGAAGCGACCGGCGCGGTCAAGCCAGACTGGCCGAATGCCGACGGCGGCGGCGCCTTCCACGTCCTCTCGCAAGCTGTCTCCGACGTGCACCGCCTGGGCCGGCCCGACTGCATTCTTCGCCAACGCGGCATGAAAGATGGCGGGGTCAGGCTTCGCAGCGCCTTCGCGGCTCGACAGATGAACGGCGTCGAAGTAGTGATCCAGGCGAAAGGCCCGCAACAGGTCGGAGAGCCGGGAATCAAAGTTCGAGATCACGCCCAAGCGCCGCCCCTGCTGTTTGAGCGCCGCGAGGGCCGGCTCAACATCATCGTAAAGCTGCCACCCTTCCCTGCCCCGAAATAACTCGAAGACCTCCGTAAAGAATTCATCGAAACGCGGGAACGGCCCGGATGCCGCAAAAACCTGCCAGACCAGGCGCCGCCACCAATCTCTTTCCAAAGCGAGCGCCTCGGCTTCAGAGCTTCCAACCGGGAAGGCCAGGGGCGGCTGGAGACGAAAGCCGTCAATAAACCGGCGCTGGATCTCTTCGGGGGCGACCTCGACGCCGTGGCGCCGGGCCACGCGGGCGTAGATTTTGCCGACACTCCCGCGCACCTCAAAGAGCGTCCCGGCGGCATCAAAGAAGACCACTTGAATCTCCGACTGATTGAGCATGGCGAATCAAACCACACCAGCTTGGGACACGACACCGAGTCAGTACCGCGAGCGGTAGCGAGCGTGATTCCCGCCATCGGCATTGTTGCCACAAGCCACGCTCGCTACCGCTCGCGGTACTGATCCAATGGCGCCTGTTTCGATTTAGTGTAATGCCAAGCGCCCTGCTTGGGGAAGCTGCTTCACCGTCTTCCGCTATCAAAAATATCCGCAGATTGAACCGCGCCACCCCGCATTGATTTGCCCCTCTCTAGCTTCTACAACTGATGCGAAAAGGCGTATGATGTAGCCCAACCTGATGACTGCCAGGACACTGAACGGAGGAGGGAGCCAAGATGTTTACGCCGCGGTCCGTATTCTCAATCCTACTGGCGTGTGTGTTCGCTAGCGGCGGCGCATGGCGGCTAGTCAACTCTATGCCGCCGCCTGTGCTTCAACCGCCAGCCCGGATGCCATCGAGAGCGCCTCAGTCACTGACTCAGACGCAGGAGGCGCGACCGCTGGCGCTCGGCCTGCCGGTGGAGCGCGAGTTGAGCGGCGGCCAGTCGCACTCGTACCGGCTCACGCTCGCGGCGGGCCAGTATCTGCGGGTGACGGTCGAGGAGCGCGGGATCGATCTGGTGGTGACGCTGGCCGGCCCCGACGGCCAAAAGATCGCCGAATCCAACCACGCCGTCTCCCATCTGGAAACAGTCTCACTGATTGCGGCAACGCCGGGAGAGTTTCGGCTTGAAGTACGCTCGCCCAAGCAAGCGGCCCCGGTTGGCCGCTACGAAGTGAAGGTCGCGGAGTTGCGCGAGGCCACGGCGCAGGACCGAGACCGCGTGGCTGCCGAGCGGGCGTTTGAAGCGGGCGAGCAGCTTCGCAATCAAGCGACAGCCGAAGCGCGACGCAACGCGGTCAAGAAGTATGAAGAGGCGCTGGCACTCTACCGCGCAGTGGGTGATCGCCGGGGCGAGGCCTTCGCCCTCTCCGGTCTGGGCGCGACGCTCAACCTGCTGGGCGAAAGGCGCAAGGTGGTCGAATACTACCGGCAAGCGCTGCCGCTCGTGCAGGCGCTGGGAGAGCCTCTGGCCGAAAGCCGCCTGCTGCTCAGCCTCGGTTCGCTCTGCAACGCGCTGGGTGAGAAGCAGCGGGCGCTGGACTATTTCAATCAGGCGCTGCCATTGCTGCGCACGCTGGGTGATCGCGACCGCGAAGCGCAAGCGCTCTTCAGCCTGAGTGTGGTCCACGCTTCGATGGGCGACCGGCTTCGATCCGTCGAATATCAGCAGCAGGCGCTGGGGATCTGGCAAGCGCTGGGGAATCGGCCGCGCGAAGCCAGCGCGCTCGCCGCGCTGGGCAACAACTACGAGGCGCTGGGCGAGAAGCAGAAGGCCATTGAATACCTGCTCCAGGCGCTGCCGGTGCTCCGCAGTGTCGGAGACAAACAAACCGAAGCCCACACGCTCCATCTCCTGGGTCTCGCCTACGATTCGCTGAATGAGCGCGAGAAGGCGGTGGAATGCCTCCGCCAGGCGCTCGCGCTCAGAACCGCCATCGGCACTCCGGGGGGGAAGGCCGAGACACTGAAAACCCTCGGCAGCCTTTACGACGGGCTGGGCGATCTGCCTCAGGCGCTCGCGCACTACCAGCCGGCGCTCGCGCTCTTCGAAGAGGCGAAAGACTATCGGAACGTCGCCTTGACGCTGAGGAACATGGGCCTGGTCTACGATACCCTCGGCGAGAAGCAGAAGGCGGCGGAGTATTTCAAGCGGGCACTGCCGCTGTTCCGCCTCGGGCCGGACCGCCAGGTGCACGCACGCCTGCTCGTCAACCTGGGCAAAGTCCTCTCCGAGGCGGGCGAGCACCAGCCGGCACTCGAACACCTCAACGAGGCGCTCGCGCTGCTGCGGCGGTTCAATAACCCGTTCTTCGAGGTCCAGGCGCTCTACTACCTCGCCCGCTCCGAGCGCGGGCGCGGCAACCTGAGTGCGGCCCGCGCGAGGATTGAAGAAGCGCTCGGCTTGATCGAGACCATCCGCGCCAGTTTCTACGAGCCGGAGCTGCGCGTCTCCGGCCTGGCCAGGGCGCAGGATTATTACGAGCTGGAGATGGACCTGCTCGTGCGGCTCAACGAGTCGCAGCCGGATCAGAAGCTGATCGCCAGTGCGCTTGAGACCAGCGAGCAGGCCCGCGCCCGGAGTCTGCTCGACCTGCTGGCCGAGGCCCGGATCGACATCCGGCAGGGCATCACCCCGGAGTTGAAAGAACGCGAGCAGGCCACGCAGGCCCGCCTCTCCACGATTCAAAGTCAACTCATTCAAGCCCGCCGGCAGGCCCGACCGGACACGGGCCGGGTTGCGTCATTACGGGAGGAGTTGAAGCAGGCTGATCAGGAGCGCGAACAACTGGAGCGCGAAGTCCGGCGGCGGCACCCGCGCTACGCCGAACTTCGCCACCCGGCGCCGCTGCGGGCCGAAGCCATCCGCGGGCTGCTCGATGAACAGACCGCGCTGCTCGAATACGCCCTCGGTCAAGAAAGCTCCTTCCTCTTCGCGGTCACCCGCGAAGCCGTCCACGCTTACCGTTTGCCTCCGGCCGCTGAGATCAACCGCCTGGTGCAGGAGATCAGGGAGACGCTGGGCCAACCCGGCGGCGGCGAGTTCGCCAACTACGTGCGCGCGGCGCGGCAGCTCTACGACCTGCTGGTGGCGCCGGCGGCCGAAGCGCTGGCCCACAAGCAGAAGCTGCTGGTCGCCCCCGACGGCGCGCTCTACTACCTGCCTTTTGAAAGTCTGCTGGCCAAAGCCGCGGGCGCCGGGCCGCGCGCCGGTGGTTCAGAGTCGGATTATCTGCTCAAGCGGTGGGCGATCAGTTACGTGCCTTCAGCCAGCGTGCTCTCCAGCCTGCGCCAGAACACGCGCCCCGCCGGAGAGAAACCGACCGGCGCGGCGCCCAAACAATTTCTCGCCTTCGCCGATCCCGTCTATCAACTCGGCGGAAGGGCCGGCGGAGTGGGCGAAGCCGCCAAGGCTGAAAAGAAATCAGCGCCGGAGAGCGCCGTCGCCCTGGCCCTGCGCAGCATCTTTGACCAGGAAGGGCGCTGGGAGTTGGCCCGCCTCGCGGAGTCGAACCGTGAAGCGACCGGGATCGCGCGCCTCTACCGGCCCGAACAAACCGCCCTCTACCTCGGCCAAGACGCGCGGGAGGAAAACGTCAAAGGCAACTCCGCCCTGGCCACGGCGCGCCGCATCCATTTCGCCACCCACGGCCTGATCAGCGAACAGAAGCCGCAGTACTCCGGCCTGGTGCTGACGCTCGATGACGACCCGCGGGAAGACGGGCTGTTGCAGGTCTGGGAGATCTTCAACCTCAAGCTCTCAGCCGAGCTGGTCGTGCTCTCGGCCTGCCGGACCGGCCTCGGCAAGGAGGTCAAAGGCGAAGGCATCATCGGGCTGACGCGGGCGTTTATGTACGCCGGGGTGCCAAGCGTCGTGGTCAGTTTGTGGCAAGTGGCGGATCGCTCGACGGCGGAACTGATGGTCAAGTTCTATCAGCAGTTGGACCGCGCCACGGACAAGGCCGAGGCGCTCAGGCAGGCAAAGCTGGAGCTGATGCGGAACCCGCGGTATGCGTCTCCTTACTACTGGGCGCCGTTCGTGCTCGTGGGCGAGCCGAAATAGTCTTGCTCCATTTTCCATTTTCCATTTGTCATTGACTGACCCATCTTTCCAATGACCAATGACAAATCTCAAATGGCAAATGGAAAATGAAACTCTTCCTCCCTTTCGTGAGCTACTGCTTCTTGCGGATTTGCAGCTTATACTCCGTCACCAAAGTCGCCGGCCGCCCGCTCACGCCGTAAAGCTTGAGGCGGTAACTGGCGCCTTGAAAGAGCTGCGCCGGGAGGCTGACGGCTAGGGCCCCGTAGGAATTCCTCCTCAACCCTTCGACTGTTTGGACGGTCTGCCCCTCCGGCGTCTGGACGACGAGCCGGAAGCTGCCGAAGTCTGCGCCCGGCCCAGGATCGATCCAAAGCACGACGCTCTTGGCGCGTGCGGTCAGGGCGAGTTGATTGGCCGCCCCTGCCTCCCGCGATGCTTCGAGCATGACCAGCGGCAGATTCGGTTCCGGGCCGCCGGGCGGGACCGGCTGAGTGGCCGAGCGGGCCGCCGCGAGTTGGTTCTCCAGTTCGGCCCGCTGCTGGCGTTCGCGCTGCAACTCGGCCAAGGTCTGGTCCAGGCTCTGCCGGTCTTGCTGCTGGCTCTGCTCCTGCGCCTGCCGCTCACGCGCGAGTTCTGTGCGTAATTGCGGGACCCGGTAGAGCAGCAGCCAACCCACGGCGGCGGCGAGCACGAGCGCCGCGGCGGCCGTCACTGCGAACGCGGGCCTCAGCCAATTGAGCCAGACCGGAACGACGGTCGCTTCAGCCCGGCCGGCCAACTGAGGCTCCAAGAGGCCGGCCTCTGCCGCGTGCCTCACCCCGGCCACGAACCGCTCCATCGTCTGCACTTGCTCGAAGCACCGGTCACAGACAAAGAAGTGCTCTTGAAAGGCGAGCCGCTCCTCCGGCGCCAGGCGGCCACGCACATAGTCTTCAATCACCTCTCGCTGTTCAATCTCCTGGTGTGTCATCTCTCCTTCAGCCGCCGGCGCGCCGTCATCGATTTTCAATCCCCAACCAGGTGCTCAGGGCAGACCACGATGGCTGGCTGTTCATAAGTGATGCCTCTCGTCCTTTTGTATCAATTTATTTCGTCAGGCGCTCATAAAGCTCGCGAAAGCGCTTCAAGGCCCGTGACTTGATCAGCCGCAGGCGTTCTTCTTTGATTCCCAGTTGCCGGGCGATCTCCTCCTTCGGCAGTTCATCGTAGTAGTAGAGGCGCAGAAACTGCTGCTCCCTCGGCTTCAACCGGCGCAGCACTTGTTCGATGGCGCGCTCGGCGCCGGCATCCAAAAAGACTGAGGCTTGGGCTTCGCCCGCCTCTTCTGGCCCCCGGTCGTCAAGCTGCGCGAGGCGGCGTTGTTGCCGCGCCAGTTCGCGGATGACGTTGTGCGCGGTGCCGAGAATGAAGGAGGCGAGTGCCTGGGGCGAGCGCAATCGGTCTTCGCGGATGGCCTGCATCACGCGCAGGAAGGTCTCCGTGCGCACGTCCTCCGCGTCGGCGTGCGAGCGCAGTTCGCTGAGCGCCAGATAGTAGACTCGCGCCGAGTACTTCTCATAAAGCGCCGCTTCGGCTGCCGCCCCGCCGCTCCGAATTTCTGCCACCAGTGCAGGATCCTGTTCTGCTAGCGCTCGCTCTTCCATATGCCCCGACGATTCTACGCCGCCCCACCGGCACGGGCAACAAGCGGGCCGCCTGGCTCAACCTTGGCTCTGGAGCTGACGCCAACCCCTGCCAGCCGCCAGCGTAAAAATTTTGCTGATACATTCGGGCCGCCCCCGCCACTTATTCGCGGTAATGAGATAAAAACGCTGAATCAGGTCGCCGACCGTCAGGTTCGGAGCCGCAGACAACTGACGGCTGATCGCTGACGGCTTATCCCCCAGCTCTGGATTGACAGCCAACTTCAACATCGATCTTCGCGAAATGGAGGTACATGTGAAAGGAGTACTTGAAAATAACTTTACCGGATATAGCGGCAGCACCTGGCCGCAAGTGTATCTGAACCATCTTTTGGGGGAAGAGCATGGTGGTTCAAAATTCCAAGGCCTGCTCCAGCTCTTGGCCAATCCCATCACCTGGTCGATCAATCCCTACCAGCCCGGCAGGCCCATCTCCGACGTCAAGAGAGAGTTCGGCCTGGAGGCGGTCACCAAACTTGCCTCTAACGAGAACCCCGCCGGCCCTTCGCCGCTGGCGCTCGAGGCTCTGCAATCGCTTCTTCCGCAGATCAATTTTTATCCCGATGACAATGATCTCGAGCTGAAAGAGGCGCTGGCCGAAAAGTTTAATGTCGAGCGCGAAAATCTCATTTTAGGCCACGGGGCGACCGACATCCTCGAGATCATCGTGCGAGCATTCGTCTGCCCTGGGGATGAGGTTATTTCAGCTCATCCAAGCTTCCCCTGGTTTCAAATCTTGGGGCAGATGAGTGGGGCGATCAACATCGTCGTGCCCTTAAGAGATGACAGACACGATCTGCCAGCCATGGCCGCAAAAATAACAAGTAACACGAAAGTAGTCTTTATTGCGAACCCTAATAACCCGACCGGGACGATTGTTGACCGGGATGAAATCTGCTCTTTCTTGAGATCGGTCCCTGACCATGTCGTGGTCGTGATGGATGAAGCGTACATCGAATATGTTACCAGAAAAGAGATCGACTCCTTAGCATACATCTCGCAAAAGCCCGTCATCGTCGTGAGAACATTCTCCAAAATCGCCGGCCTGGCAGGGCTGAGAATCGGTTTCGCCGTTGCCGAGCGGGAGATCATCAGATTACTAGAGAGAGTCAAACAGCCTTTCAATACCACCGCATTGGCGCACGCCGCCGCGCTGGCCAGCTTGCAAGACCGCGAGCATCTAGAGCGCAGCCGCCAAATGGTCACGGAAGGAAAGCAGTACCTCTACCCCCAGTTCGAGAGGCTGGGCGTGGATTATGTGCGGAGCGAAGCGAATTTCGTCTTTGTCGACTTTCACCAAGATTCACACACGATTGCTGACGCGCTGTTGCGCCAGGGCTTCATCATCCGGCCCATGCTCGATAGCTGCGCCAGGATAACCGTGGGCGCACCAGAGCAGAATGCCGCCTTTGTTACTGCCCTCGCTGAGGTCTTATCTGAAGAGTCTCTTTAGAGGCTGATCAGTCTGATCCATGTTAATTGGAGGAGATATGCAAAACGAGAAGATCAGGTTTGTGGATTGTACCCTGCGCGACGGGGAACAAGCTCCCGGCGTCTTTTTTACGTTAGAGGAGAAGCTGGCGGTGGCCGATCTGTTAAATGCCGCCGGGGTGGATGTCCTGGATGCGGGCATGCCCAGTGTTTCTGCCGAAGAGGTAAAGATCCTTGAAGCCTTGCTGGACCAGGGTTACCAAACGACCATTGCCGCCACGGTCCGCGCCCTGCGATCTGATATCGACCTGGCCGTCTCCTGCGGGCTCGAAGAGGTCTTCTTATTTATGCCCGTCAGCCCTCAGCATCTCCGACATAAGTTCGGGATTACTCTCAAGGAGGCGAAAGCCAAGATTGAAGAGGCCGTCAGCTACGCGGCGGCTAAAGGGCTGCGCGTCAACTTCGTGGCAGAAGACACCGTTCGTGCAAACATTGAAGAGCTGGCGCCGGTCTTCGATCGGGTGAGCGAGCTGGGAGCGACGAGCGTGATTATCTGCGACACGGTCGGAGTCATGCGGCCGGAATTGATGGCGAGTTTTATTAACAGGCTGAGAGAGCGCATGAAGTCCGCTATTACCTTTGGCATCCACTGCCATAACGACTATGGCCTAGCTACCGCCAACACACTGGCAGCCATCAACGCCGGTTGCACGGTTGTGACAGGAACGGTGAACGGCCTCGGGGAACGAGCCGGCAATGCTCCATTGGAAGAGGTCATCTGCGCGCTGATCAATCTCTACCGCCTGAAACTTGAGATTGATACGCTAGTCTTACAGCGACTCTGCGAGATGGTTGCCGTGGCGTCCGGCCTGTTTATTACGCCCACCAAACCGATAGTAGGGCTGAATGTATTTCGACATGAATCGGGAGTTCACGTCGATGGCATGCTCAAAGATCCGTCTATAGATCTACGCATAAGTAATTAAGCAAATTCTCTGGGGCAGGTATCCTCCCAACGAGAAGGAGGATACCAATGGGACGCCTTTGTAAA